>Ga0316228_1002953_pt1 | contig 14257 bp, 16 predicted proteins | sample TBH18021metaG_FD_206005 | JGI IMG/M metagenome (GOLD analysis project Ga0316228, IMG submission 206005) | Freshwater microbial communities from Trout Bog Lake, Wisconsin, USA - TBH18021 | ecosystem: Environmental > Aquatic > Freshwater > Lake > Hypolimnion/Profundal zone | place: USA: Wisconsin... | reverse complement strand
ACGAGGGGCAGGTCAACCGCCTCAAGCTGTTGAAGCGTTCGATGTATGGCCGCGCCAAGCTCGACCTCCTGCGTCGCCGCTTCCTCCTCGCAGCGTGATCCACCAAACCCGACGAAGAGCCACTGAAGTGGTCCGCCCTGAGGTATGGCTTTTGAGCCAGATGAGGACGGACAGATGGGAACGAAGCGGCATAAGCCGGAAGACGTGGTCGCCAAGCTGCGGCAGGTGGATGTTCTGGTCTCGCAGGGCCAGAGCGTGGTGGAGGCGATCCGGGCCATCGGCGTGACGGAAGTGACCTACTACCGCTGGCGCAAGGAGTACGGCGGCCTGAAGAGCGATCAGGTTCGACGGATGAAGGACTTGGAGGTTGAGAACCAGCGGCTGCGCAAGGCGATTGCGGATCTCACCCTCGACAAGCTGATCCTGCAGGAGGCCGCTCGGGGAAACTGACCAGCCCCGCGCGCCGACGCGCCTGCATCGCGCATGTCATGAACGTCCTAGACGTCTCCGAGCGCCGCGCCTGTCGGGCGCTCGGGCAGCATCGCTCGACGCAGCGCAAGGTGCCGCGGGGAAGAGAGGATGAGGCCGCGCTGACAGCCGACCTCGTGGAACTGGCTCGCCAGTATGGGCGCTACGGCTACCGGAAGATCGGTGCATTGCTGAAGGCGGCGGGCTGGTTCGTCAACGACAAGCGGGTCGAACGGATCTGGCGGCGCGAGGGGCTGAAGGTCCCGTCTCGGCAGCCCAAGCGCGGCCGCATCTGGGACGGGGATGGTTCCTGCCTGCGATTGCGGGCGGAGCGTCGCGATCACGTCTGGTCCTACGACTTTGTCGAAGCCCGCACGCACGAGGGCCGCAAGTTCCGGATGCTGAACGTGGTCGATGAGTTCACGCGGGAGTGCCTGGCGATCCGCGTCGCACGCAAGCTCAAGGCGGCGGAGGTGATCGACGTGCTGTCCGACCTGTTCATCCTGCGCGGCGTGCCCGGCCATATCCGCTCGGACAACGGTCCGGAGTTCATCGCCAAGTCCGTGCAGGCCTGGATCACCGGTGTCGGCGCCAGAACAGCCTACATCGCACCCGGCTCGCCATGGGAGAACGGTTACGTCGAGAGCTTCAACGCACGACTACGGGACGAGCTTTTGAACGGTGAGATCTTCTACACGCTCAAGGAGGCGCAGATCGTGATCGAGAGTTGGCGTCTACACTACAACGGCGTGCGCCCGCACGCCTCGCTCGGCTACCGACCACCGGCCCCGGAGGTGTTCGTGCCGGCCTTCACCGCTTGGCCGGCTGCGCTCACCCGGTCGGCTCCGCCGGCCAAGCGACCCGTGGAGCAAAGGCCCACCCTGCACTAACTTAGAACTTGGACCACCGCCTGGGGGCCGATCACTCGGCCCCGTAACCTGTCATGCGCGTGAAGGCGGGGTTCACGTACTCGATGCGCGGTCCCGGTTCGTCGAGGTCGGCCGAGGTGATCACGATGGCCTCGCCGGAGGCTTCGACGGCGGCCTGCAGAAGCTTGGGATCCGGGCTCTTGGCCCTCCCGTTGCCTGGATCCCCCAAAACCCTCTCCCGCACCGCCCCAGCCCGAGAGGCTGGGGTGTAAACTGCGTCACGCCCCCCAGGTTGCCGGCCTGCGTCGCCGGCGCGCGGAATGGCCTGGGTGAGCGGCGAGCATGGACGCGCCCCATGGAACCGGAGATGGCCGGGCCGGGTTCATTCCCGTGCGCCTCCACTCCTCCAAACAGGTTGGCCGATGGCAGGGCACTGGGCCGCTGGTATGGACGAGCAAATCGACTGCCTTGTCATCGGCGGAGGACCGGCCGGACTGACGGCGGCGCTCTACCTCGCCCGCTTCGAACGTCGCTTCCTCCTGGTCGATGCGGGGGACTCCCGCGCCAACTGGATACCGACCAGCCACAATATCCCGGTCTTTGCCGACGGCGTCTCCGGACGGGAAATCCTTGCTCGGCAACGCGAGCACCTCGCACGGTACGGGACGCAAGCCGTCAGCGGGACGGTCACAGGTTTGCTCAAGGCCGAGAACGGCTTCGTGGCCGGCGTCGAGGACGGAAAGGGTCCCGCGCGGGAAGTGCGGGCGCGCCGTGTGCTTCTCGCCACGGGCGCGGACGACGTGGAGCCGGATCTCCCCAACCTGCCAGACGCCGTGCGACGCGGCCTCGTGCGCTACTGCCCGATCTGCGACGGATACGAAGCGCGAGGCAAGCGGATCGCGGTGGTGGGCCATGGCGACAGGGGCCTGGGCGAGGCGGTGTTCGTCGCCCGCACCTACTCGCGCGACGTGACCCTGCTGACGCTCGGCCAAGGCATGGACCTCGACCCGGGCGAGCGGGAGCGCATCGACAGGCCACGGCATCAAGGTCGTCCCCCAGCCTGTGACCGGCCTCGACACCGAGGCCGGCAGGATCACGGTGCTGCGGACGGCGGACGGGGAGGTGCATCGGTTCGAGGTCCTCTACTCGGCGCTCGGGCTGAAGCTCCGTTCGGAGCTCGCAGTGAAACTGGGCGCCGAGCACGACGGGACGGGCGCGCTCGTCGTCGACGAGCACGGCCGCACGACGGTGCCGGGCCTCTACGCCGCGGGCGGCGTGGTGCGCGGCCTCGACCAGGTCGTGGTCGCGATGGGCCACGGGGCAGTCGCCGCAACCGATATCCACAATCGCTGCGAACTTCCCACCGAGGAGGAAGGCGACGGAGCGGAGCGCAGGGCCGGCGCGGCCTGAACCCTCGTGCCTGGAACCTTCGGGCGACCGGGTCGGTACCGGGTCGACGGATCAGGATGCCGCAGGCGCTCGCGCAAACCCGGCCTCATGCCGCAGGTTGTCCCAGGCGTTCCACAGGCCGGAGACGGCCGAGGGCGGAGGGGACATGGCGGTCGAGCACGATCAGGGTTGCCCTTACATGCTGCGGCTCCACAAGATGCTGGTTGACCGGCCGTTGGCGGTCGTTCCAGCGCTGGCGGACGCACTGTCGGAGCGGCTGACCTCCTTCGAGGCGGAAGCCAAGGCGGCCGGGGCTCCGCCGGAGTCCCTCGCTGCCATCTCGAATGCGCGCTTCACAGCAGGGGTGGCCGCCCTTCGCCCCTGGCTTCCGATGCCCCGGGGCCACTGACAAGCAAGGACCCCATGCAGTCAGCCCCATCGACGTTCCGGTTCCTCGTGGCCGAGAGCGAGACGCCGGAAGCGCGCGAGAAGCGGCGGGCCAGCGTCGGCCGCTCCTCCGGAGAGACCTACCTCGACATCATACGCAGGCTCGCCCCCGGGGCCTCATGCGACCACATCCAGCCGGCCGACGCCGATGCGGCTCTCCCACCCGGGGCCAGCTTGGCCGAATACGACGCGGTGTTCCTCACGGGCTCGCCGCTGCACCTCTACGAGGAGACGCCGGAAACCCGGCGAACGGTCGCCTTCATGCGGAGCGTGTTCGCTTCGGGCGCGCCGTCCTTCGGCTCCTGCGCCGGGCTGCAGGTCGCGACGGTCGCCGCCGGCGGCAGCGTCCGCCCCAACGCGAGAAGGTTGGAGGCCGGCTTCGCGCGGCGGATCACGCCGACGGCGGATGGGCGGTCACACCCGCTGCTGGCGGGTCGGCCGGCGGCCTTCGACGCGCCGGCTATCCACACCGACGAGGTCGCCGCGTTGCCACCGGGGGCCACTCTGCTAGCCGGCAATCGCCTCACTGCCGTGCAGGCCGCCGAGATCCGCTTCGACGGCGGCGTGTTCTGGGGGGTGCAATACCATCCTGAGATCGGCCTCGACGAAGTGGCCGGTGCCCTGCGCCGACAGGCGGATACCTTGGTCGAGGCCGGTCTCGCACGGGGCGAGGACGACGTGGAAGCCTACGCGCTGCAGGTCGATGCCTTACACCGCGAGCCAAACCAGCGCGACCTCGCCTGGCGCCTCGGCCTGGACGAGCAGGTCACCGACGAGCGGCTCAGGCTGGCCGAGATGCGCAACTTTATCGGGGCGCTCGTCCGGCCCGGGCGGTGAGGGCTGACATCTGTGGATAGGTAGGACACCTCCCAGCCCGCGCGGAACGCGGCCTACGCGGGACCGTTGCCTGTTGCCGCGGCGCCTTGTGCCGGTTCCGCGGGCATCCGTTCGAGTGCGTGCCGAGTTCCGATGCAACTGCCCCGAGACGATACTAACCATCCGCGGGCCGAAGCCTTCCGGGCCTTCGTCCGCGACGCCGGTTTCCCCTGCGTCGGCGCCAAGTCGGCCCTAACCAAGGGCCAGATGCGGGTGCTGGTCGCCCGCGACATCACCTCGGCGTGGGACGACATGCGCATCTACCCGGCCCTGATGGCCTTCGCGGCGCGCTACCGCCGACAACCGGACCTGTTCCAGAGCTTCGCCGTCGTCTTCGAGGGGCCGAGCGACTTGGACGAGGAAGGATTCGAGCGGCACCTTTGGGACCGTGTGCAGTCCCTCGCCGACAAGGACGCCTGGCTCGGGCACCCCTGGGACGGGCGCGTCGCCCCCGAGCCGGATAGCCCGCACTTCTCCCTGAGCTTCGCCGGCGAGGCGTTCTTCGTGGTCGGCCTTCACCCGAACGCCAGCCGGCCCGCCCGGCGGTTCTCGTCGCCGGCCCTGGTGTTCAACCTGCACGCCCAGTTCGAGCAGTTGCGCGAGGCCGGGCGCTACGAGAAGCTGCGCTCCTCCATCCTGCAGCGGGACGAGGCGCTCGCCGGCACGGTCAACCCGATGCTGGCCCGGCACGGCGAGGTGTCCGAGGCGCGCCAGTACAGCGGCCGGGTCGTGGACGAGGAGTGGCGATGCCCGTTCCGCCCGCGTGCGACGGACACCACCGCCTCCGGCACGGCCTGAGGCGACGTTGGTAGGGACCTCCGGCGCTGGGAGACGTTGTCCCGGGCCGGCAGGGGCGCGTTCAAGGGAGCTTCGCGTATGGAACAGGGTGTGGCGACGGCGGTACTGTGCATCGTCGCGGGCGGCATCGCAGCCCAGGTCGTCGCTTCCCGTCTCCGCATCCCGGCCATCGTCTCCTGCTCGGGCTCGGCTTCCTCGTCGGGCCGGTGCTCTGCCTCCTTCATCCGTCCCAGGCGTTCGGGCCGAACCTCCGTCCCCTGATCGGCCTAGCCGTGGCCATCGTGGTGTTCGAGGGCGGCCTTGCCCTCGACTTCCGCGAGTTGCGTGCCGCCGGCGAGGGCGTGCTCCGACTCACCGCCATCGCGCTGCCCATCAACTTCGTGTTGGGCACGGTCGCCGCCCACCTCGTCGGCGGCATGCTCTGGGGGCCGTCGGCTGTGTTCGGGGCCATCCTTGTGGTCACCGGCCCGACCGTCATCCTGCCGCTGCTGCGCCACGCCCGGCTGGAGCGGCGCTCGGCCGCGTTCCTGAAGTGGGAAGCCATCGTCAACGACCCGGTCGGCGCCATCCTGACCGCCATCGTCATCGAGATCCTGGTCGGCCTGCCGCATCGGTCGGGCGAGGAGGCCGTGACGGACCTCGCGCTGCACCTCGCGGAAGGCGCCGGGGCCGCCGCGGTCCTCGGGGTCGGCTCGGGCTTCCTCGTGGCCTGGGCGTTCCGGCGCGACCTCGTCCCGGAGACCCTGAAGACGCCGCTCCTGCTGGCACTGGCGCTCGTCGCCTACGCGGTGCCAAACCTCCTGATGCACGAGGCCGGGCTGATCGGCGCGACGGCGTTCGGCATCGCGCTCGCCAACGTGCACGTCCCGGGCATCGCGGAGCTTCGCCGCTTCAAGGAGGCGCTCGTCGTCCTCCTGGTGTCCTGCCTCTTCGTCGTCCTCACCGCCGACCTCGACCTCGCGGTGCTCAAGCTCTCCCTTCCGGTCCTCGCCTTGACGGCCGCGACGCTGTTCGTGGTGCGGCCGGCGGCGATCTGGCTGGCCACGTGGCGCAGCGACCTGACCTGGCGCGAGCGCCTCTTCGTCGGGTGGATCGGCCCGCGCGGCATCGTGGCGGCCGCGGTCGCCGGCGTAGCCGGCCCGCGGCTCAACGAGGCAGGATACGCCGGGGGCGACCTGATCCAGCCCACGGTATTCGCTGTCATCGTCGCAACGGTGCTCGCCCACGGCTTCTCGCTGGGGCCGCTCGCTCGACGGCTCGGCCTCTCCGTCGCGGCCGACGCGGAGCGCCTCGCCGTCGTTGGCGCCTCGCCCTGGTCGAGCGACCTCGCGCTGGCGCTGCACCGTGCCGGCGTGCCGGTGCTGCTGGTCGACACCTATCCCGGTGCGTTGCGGACAGCCAACACCTTAGGCGTGCCGACGCTGCAGGCGGAACTCCTGTCGCGTGAGGCCGAGGAGGGTCTCGCCGACCAACCGCCGGACCGGCTGCTCGCGGCGACCCGGGACGAGCTCTACAACGCGCTCGTCTGCACGCGCCTCGCGCCCGAGCTTGGCCGCGAGCGGGTCTACCAACTCGCGCCTTCCGCGGACCACCTCCTGCACGTGGAGACCGGCGTGAGCCGGGACTCGCGCGGGAAGGTGCTGGCGAACGGGTTCGACTTCGAGGCCCTGGCAGGGAGACACACCGCCGGCTGGCGGTTCGTGATCGAGCCAGCCGGCTCAGAGGTCCGCGACGCGCGGTGCCTGCTCGTCATCCGGTCGGACGGGAGCCTCGACTTCCCCTCGCCGGACCACGAGATGGCCCAGACGGCGGACGGCGACCGTCTGCTCCTGCTAGCTCCCTCAGACGGGGCGCGTCATGGCGACGTCCGCGAGCCGGTCATGGCCGGCACGGCCTAGACCCGAAGGCACGGAACGCGCTCGGCTGCAACGCTTCGGCGTCTGGCGCGTAGACATGCCGGGCCCCGTTCAGGGTCGACAAGGAGCGAACCGGACATGGCGCATAAGGCGCTGCGCGAGCAGGTCATCGTCGTCACAGGCGCGTCGAGCGGCATCGGCTTGGCCACCGCCCGCATGGCCGCCAAGCGCGGCGCCCGGGTGGTGCTCGCCGCGCGCAGCCAGGACGTGCTCGCCCGGGTCGCCGACGAGCTCGGCCCGAACGCAACCTATGTCGTCGCCGACGTAGGCCGGCGCGAGGACGTCCAGGCCATCGCCGACAAAGCAATCGCGACGTTCGGCGGCTTCGACACCTGTGTCAACGTCGCCGGCCTGACCGTCTACGGGCCGTTGCGCGAGATCGCCTACAAGGATCACGAGCGCCTGATCCAGACCAACCTCTGGGGTACGGTGAATGGCTCTCTGATGGCCGTCGAGCACCTGCGGAAACGCGGTGGCGCGCTGATCAATGTCGGCAGTATCGCATCCGACCTCGCCTTCCCGTTTCAGGGCCTTTACGCGACCTCGAAGCACGCGGTGAAGGGTTTCACCGACACCTTGCGCATGGAGCTCATCGCGGACCGGGCGCCGGTCTCGGTCACCCTCGTGAAGCCGGCGTCCATCGACACGCCGCTGCCGCAGCGTGCCCGCAACTACATGGACCGCGAGCCGACGCTGCCGCCGCCGATCTACCCGCCCGAGGAGGTGGCCAACGCCATCCTGCACGCCGCCGTGCACCCGCAGCGGGACATCTTCGTGGGCGGCGGCGGCAAGATGTTCGTGATGGGCAAGGAGTTCGCGCCGGGCGCCTACGACGAGCTGGCGCCGGCCATCATCGCCTTGCAAAAGCGTGCCGAGGAGCCGCGGGACCCGCAGGGCGCCCTCCATGCGCCGCGGCATGCCGGCGAGGTTCGCGGCGACCCGCCCGTCTACGTCGTGCGCACCAGCGCCTACACTCGGGCGACCTTGCACCCGCTGGCGACCGCCAGCGTGGTCGCCGCCGGCCTAGCCGCGACGGCCGCCGTGATCTTCGGCACGCGACCCAGGCAGCGCCGTCGCTGACCGGGTACGCGCCCGGATTACTGACCGAAACCGAACCCCCAACGAACGGAAGCGACCGACCATGAAAGCACTCACGTGGCAGAGCCGGGGCAAGATCACCTGCGAGACCGTGCCCGACCCCAAGATCGAGCACGGGCGCGACGTCATCATCAAGGTGACCGCCTGCGCGATCTGCGGCTCGGACCTGCACCTCATGGGTGGCTTCATGCCCACCATGGAATGCGGCGACGTCCTCGGCCATGAGACCATGGGCGAGGTCATCGAGGTCGGAAAGGACAACGCCAAGCTCAAGGTCGGCGACCGCATCGTGGTGCCCTTCACCATCTGCTGCGGCGAGTGCCGGCAGTGCAAGTGGGGCAACTGGAGCTGCTGCGAGCGCACCAACCCGAACGGCAAGCTCCAGGCCGAGACCTACGGCTACCCGCTCGCCGGCCTGTTCGGCTTCTCCCACATCACCGGCGGCTTCGCCGGCGGCCAGGCCGAGTACCTGCGGGTGCCCTACGCCGACGTCGGGCCCATCGTGGTGCCCGAGGGCCTCACCGACGAGCAGGTGCTGTTCCTGTCCGACATCTTCCCGACCGCCTACCAGGCCGCCGAGCACTGCGACATCGGCCCTGAGGACACCGTCGCCATTTGGGGCTGCGGCCCGGTTGGCGTGCTGGCGGTGAAGTGCTGCTACCTGTTGGGCGCCAAGCGCGTCATCGCCATCGACAGCGTGCCCGAGCGCCTGGCGCTCGCCCGCGAGGCCGGCGCGGAGACCATCGACCTGTCCAAGGAGAACGTGCAGGACTCGCTGATGGAGATGACTAAGGGCCTCGGCCCGGACTCGGTCATCGAGGCTGTCGGCATGGAGTCCCACGGGGCGGACACCATGCTGCAGAAGGTCACCTCGGCCATCATAGAGCACACGGTCAGCCTTGAGCGGCCTTATGCGCTGAACCAGGCGATCCTAGCCTGCCGTCCAGGCGGAAACGTCTCGATGCCGGGCGTGTTCGCCGGTCCGGTCGGTCCCGTCGCCCTCGGCATCCTGATGAACAAGGGCCTGACCCTGAAGACCGGCCAGACCCACATGGTGCGATACATGAAGCCGCTGCTGGAGCGCATCCAGAACGGCGACATCGACCCGTCCTTCATCATCAGCCACCGCTCGACGAACCTTGAGGAGGGTCCGGCGCTGTACGACCTGTTCCGGAACAAGAAGGACAACTGCACCAAGGTGGTGTTCAAGCCGCATGGCTGACGCCACCCGGGTCACGGCCTGGGACGGCCTCAACGCACGAAGGCACGGATGTTGGACGACACACGCGACCTAGCCCTGGTCTTCGCCGGCGGCAACGCCGTCGGCGCCTACCATGCCGGGACCTACGAGGCGCTGCACGGCAGCGGGCTCCGGCCCGATTGGGTCGTGGGCGCTTCCATCGGCGCGGTGACGGCCGCCATCGTCGCGGGCAACGCCCCCGAGGACAGGGTCGCCAAGCTCCGGACTTTCTGGGACGAGGCGACCCAGGCCACGGGGCCGAGCCCGACCGGGCTGCTCAAGCCGCGCCAGGTCTACAACGGCCTGCACGCCCTCCTGGCAGCACCGCGGCGCACACCGTCGAACCGCAACGCATAGGCTTTGATCGCCCAACGCGCCGCATCCCAACGACGTTCCGCAACCAAACACCTAAGTCGCAGAAGTCGCCAGGGATGAGGAAGGCGAGCACCTGCCGGGTTCCGTCCGGCAGGATCTTGTAGCGGCAAGCCATGCCTTCGAGGACGAGGAACACGCCCCGCGGCGTGTCACCCTCGCGGATCAGGTCCGTCCTGGCGGGGACCGCGACGGGGTGGGCGGCGACCTGCGCCAAGTGGCGTCGGTCCTCGTCTGATAACGGTGATAGAGCGGCGAGCTTCCTCAGCAGCGGGTTGTGGTCTGGCATCGATTCGGCGCCCCGTGGGGCCTGTGCCCCACGAGTGAACTAGAGCGGACGAAGGCCTTCGGCACCAGCACATACGTCTCGCGGCGCTCCGGCGGCGCCTCGCACCAGATGTAGGTGGTCAATACACCTGGGCCGTCAGGTCTCTACGCACGTGGAACCAAGGAAACGAGGCCGTTCATGGCATGCGACCCACTCAGATCCACTGCCTATCACTAGCCGTGAGTTGCGCGAGTCCCGATGGCGCCGAGCCTTGATCCCACGGCGGATGCGGCTCTCGTCGCAGGCTCGGAGACGGTCGTCAATTTGCCCCAACCTGCTGATGTCATGGCCGCCGCAGACAGGTCCGCTTCTTCGTAACGAGCGGACATCTGGGTCGGCACAATTGAAGGCCTGCTATGGGTCAGGAACTCACTCGCTATCGATAAGCAGGATCTGGGCGACGGCTTGCGAAGGCCTCCGCTATTCTGCGCTGCCTGGCTCGGACATCTTCCTGTGCCGCTCCGCCTTCATCGAGTCTGGCAGGATGCGGTTCAACACCGCGGCTTCGAACTGCGTCGCGATGCTACCGGCTACAACCTTCTCCCGGCTCGCCATCATCGCCTCGTAGCCGGCCTTTGCCACAGCGAACGCTTCGTCGATCGCGTCCTCGCCGCCCTGGGCGGCCGCCTCGGCGATCTCGGACATCGTCCAAGCGCAGGCGCGCCGGTAGCGGTCGAGGCTCCATTCGGACAGGAGGGCCCGCTGCAGGCGTCGACTTGGTCGCATACATCGGAGATCACGGAAACGTCGAGGACGGCCATGCGGGGAGCCTACGCCCCCGGCCATCGCGCGCTCCAGGTCACGGGCAGTCCCCGAACATGACGACGCCCGCCCCGGCGGCCGGGACGGGCGTGTCGAGATGTGCTGCATCCCGCCGCTGAAGGCCTCCGGACTATACCGTCCGGGTTAGGCAGCAACAAGGGCGCGGCAATGACGGAGGCCACCGCCGCCCGAGGCTTCGCGGTACAGCTCTGCCTCGCGCTGGAGGTCGAGGGGCGGAAGCGGAGCGACCCAGACGGCTTCGGAGCGCCCGGCATAGGTCCGGCGGCGCTCGGCCGGGAGAGACCGCCGGGCGGGCTTGGATGAGGACCGGAGGAGATCCCGGCTGGCCTGCTCGGCGAGGGCAGCGTCGGCGGGAGAGACGCCGCCCGGGGCGGAGCAGGCCAGCCTCATCTCGACGTGGTTGAAGCCCTTGCCCCAGACGCCGTCGATGCGCGTCCACTCCCAGCGACCGGTGGTGGTCGAGATCTCGGCGAGGAACCGGGTCCAGCTGTGCACCCAGACCTCGCCGGGCGCCACGGTCGAGGCGGTGGCCGCCGGCGCCGAGGCGGGCTCGGGGGCCGGCGGGGTCTCGATCGGGTCTACGACCACTATAAATGGTGACACATCGTCGGGTGTCGACATCGCCTGGGTCTCGCTGGCGGCGGCAGCGGAGAGGATCGCCTCGGCGTCGGTCCACTCGGCGTCGGCCGCCCGGATCGCCTTGCGGATCGTGTCCTCGGAGCGCCCGAAGGCCTCGACGAGTTCGGGGTAGGTCGCGCCGTCGAGCCGCATCAGCCGGGCGTAGACGCCCCACTCGATCCGAGCCTCGGCCTGCGCATCCCGCGTCGACCGAGACGGGTTCCGGACGGTGCGGCTGGCGCGCTGCCGCTCGGCCGGCGAGAGTGGCGCGGCGCCCCCCGTGACGAGCACGCGCAGGCTGGCCTCGCTCGCCACGTCCTCATCGACGAGCATCCGATCGGCGATCGTGGCGTAGGCGTAGTCGTAGAAGGCAGGCCGATCGGCTCCCTTCCAGTCGCGGCGCTCCCCGGCGGCGTCGGCACACATGCCGCGCTCGACCCCGCTGAGCGAGGCGGCGACCTCGGCGACCGGCAGTCCGATCCGCGGGGCGAGGCGCTCGGCCCAGTCCTGCGCGCAGCCGCCCTCCGTCATCGCGATGGCGATGGCGCGCAGGAACACCCACCAGTCCCGCTTCTTGTGAAGCCGGAACCAGGCAGCTCCGCGGTGGTCGAGAAGCCGATCGAGGTCCTCGCCGATCATGACCCACTTCGAGCCCTTGCGGGGCCGGCGCGGCTCGCGCTTGGCCGGGGCGAGGTCCGGGTTGGCGGCCTTCCACACCTCGCGTTCGGCCCTGAGCTGTCGCATCTCGGCGCGCGTGTAGAGCGTGTTATGAACCAGCCAGCGACGAATATTTGCGCCCGCTGATGCGCCTCTGACGCAAATTCCCTGTCTGATCTTTGGGGAGCTTGGCGCCCAGGGCTGAATGCTCCGCTCATGAAGGGCAACCAACGAACGGCCGAAACTAGCTAGCGCTAGCCGCGAGTAAAATCAGTGACTTACTCGGCTGCAGGTTCATAACAGCCTCTAGGGAATGGCAAAACAGACACCCCTAATCGACCGGAATGGTTGACCGTGGTCCGAACTGAGCCATGAAGATGGAGGCGGCGTTCATGGCGTCCCTGAGGTGCAAGGCGACTATCGCTTCCGCGTGATGTTCGCTGCTGCGAGCCTGCCATCTGCCTCTGCTTCGTCAAGGATCCGTCTCGCCCTCTCTGTAGGGCTGCCGCCCCGCCTTCGAGCTTCCTCTAAAGCCACGACGAGGCTGTCGAGGATCGGCGCATACTGCTCTCCGTAGGTCTCCACGATGTAGGCCATATGCAAGACCTCGCGCTCAATCTCGGCGATGGTCGGTTCCCGGTTCAGATACCGCCTCGACGCCCCTGGCTGTTGCCTTGGCATCTGTGCCTCACAGGTTCGAACCGAGGCTGCCAAGGTCAGCAGCTTCTATTGAACGCCGCGTCCCGCTTGTTGTGCCTCTTCGGCTGCTACAGCCTCCACCGCGGCAATGACGTTCTCAAGCTCGGCGACCTGGCGCAGAGTACTACCGGCTGGCAGCCCATCGTGCTCGGCCATGGCCATGATGAGCGTGCGCTGGTGCGCCTTCAGGCGTTCAAGGAGGACGTAGAGCCTTTCAGTCACGGGCGTGCTGACGAGATGGCGGTGAAGGCTGAGGGAGCGTTCAAATGGAATTCCTACCGCACACTCGCTCGACAGCGTTCCCGCTATCCTCAGGCCGGGTGTTGAAGGCGATCGGGACCCTCGGCGCAGCCTCCCGGGCCGTGTTGATGAGGGTCTCGAACACCGGCAGGTGCCGCGGCCAGGAGCGTATGCCGGCGCCGATCACGAGGCAGTCGTAGGAGCCTGATGTGAGCATCTGCTTCAGGATTGGGCCGGCCTGATCGTCCGGCCGGATGAAGCACTGCTCGGCTGTCCAGCCGCGGCCGCGCATATCCTCCAGTGCCACCTTGATCCCGTGGTGGATCTTCTCGGCGTTCAGCCCGGGCGGGAGAGCTGGGTCCGAGAAGTCGACCGCCTCCGGTTCATAGCCCACCATCAGAACGCGCATAAGACCCTCCGGCGCAGGGCGCCGGACTGAGCCGGCCACCTCGTCAGCTAGCGGCCACGAGGGCGCGCGCAAGCCTCAACGATCATGCGTCGAGCTAGGAGCCCGTCCGAGTAACGGGTTCGCGTGTTGAGATTGGCATGGGGATTTCGACGGTCAGATGGTTTGCTGCGGGTTTAACTCCTGGCCTGTGCCAGTTTCAGGAGGTTATGGGCGGTGCAGATCATCGCCCATTCGCTCCGGACTTGATCGAGACCGCGGAGCAGGAACTGTCGGAAGCCTCTGGCCTGCTTGATTTGCCCGAACACGGGTTCGACCACCTGCTTTCTGAGGCGGTAGCGGCTACGGCGGCCAGCCCGCTTCAGGCGCGCGGCCATCGCGCTCATCAACGGCATCTTGGTCAGCTTCCGACGGCCGGCCGCGTCCGCCTCGCCATGACGCGCCCGGCCCGGAGCAAGGTAGCCCGTGATACCCCGCTCCTGGAGCGCAACGAGGTTCGCCTCGTTGGCAAAGCCGGCATCGCCCGAGACCTCCCGCGGCTTTCGCCCGAGATGGGCGCGGACCCCGTCCACAAGTGGCACGAGAGCGCGGTAGTCGGCCGAGTTGGTCACGAGGCGGTGCGCGAGGATCACCTGGTGCGCGGCATCGACCGCGATCTGACCGTTGTAGCCCTGCACGAAGCCATCACGCGTAGGCAGGATCCGGCTGTCCGGGTCGGTGAAGTTGCGCTGCGCCCGGTCTGGCGGACCGCCATCTTCCCCGCGCAGTGGCCGACCCTGCCAACGCATGCCCGACGAGGCACCCGGCCCGTTCTCGTCCTCCGGATCGGGCGGGTCGGCCGCCTCCGCTTCCAGCGCGGCCTTGGCGGCGCGGATGGCTTCCAGCCGTCGCTGCTTATCGGCCATCCAGTCCGGCGTCTCGTCGCCGCGCCGGTCCACGCCGTGAGCCTGATCCTCGGCCGCGTCAGCCTCGCGCGCCCGTTCCAGCCACGCTTGGACCTCGGCGGCCAAGACGGGCTCGGCCGTCTTCATCCGCCCGTAGCTCATCGCTTTG
>Ga0316228_1002940_pt1 | contig 14291 bp, 15 predicted proteins | sample TBH18021metaG_FD_206005 | JGI IMG/M metagenome (GOLD analysis project Ga0316228, IMG submission 206005) | Freshwater microbial communities from Trout Bog Lake, Wisconsin, USA - TBH18021 | ecosystem: Environmental > Aquatic > Freshwater > Lake > Hypolimnion/Profundal zone | place: USA: Wisconsin... | reverse complement strand
CGCCTCGCCAACCCCGGCAAGATCCCGCTCGAGCTGATCGAGGTCCAGGTCGGCTCCTACACCGGCGAGGACGACATCATCCGCGTCGAGGACATCTACGGACGATAGCCGCCCGAGGCCGGGCGCCCCTGCGACCCGATCACCCGCATGCACGTCCGGAACATGCGGCCGCCCCGATCGATAGCCTAGCGCGTGGCCGCTCCGGTGCGGCCGCGCCGCAGCGTCGGGGATACCGCATGAAGCACAAGCCGCTCCGCGAGCAGGTCATCGTGATCACCGGCGCCTCGTCGGGCATCGGCCTTGCCACGGCCCGAATGGCCGCCGAGCGCGGCGCCCGGGTGGTGCTGGCGGCGCGCAGCGGCGACGCCCTGGCGCGCATCCGGGCCGAGATCGAGGGCGTCGGCGGCAAGGCGATCGACGTCGTGGCCGATGTCGGCCGGCGGGCCGACGTCCAGGCAGTCGCCGACCGGGCCGCGGCCACCTTCGGCGGCTTCGACACCTGGGTGAACGTGGCGGGCGGCTCGATCTACGGCCGGCTGCGCGAGATCAGCGACGCCGACCACGAGCGCCTGATCCAGACGAATTTCTGGGGCACCGTCTACGGATCCCTGGTGGCGACCGAACATCTGCGGCAGCATGGCGGCACCCTCATCAACGTCGGCAGCATCGCCTCGGACCTCGCCTTCCCGTACCAGGGCATGTACGCGGCCTCGAAACATGCCGTGAAGGGCTTCACCGATGCCCTGCGCATGGAGCTGATGGACGAGAATGCGCCGATCTCGGTGACGCTGATCAAGCCGGCCTCGATCGACACGCCCCTGCCCCAGCGGGCACGCAACTACATGGACCGCGAACCGAGCCTGCCGCCGCCGATCTACCCGCCCGAGGAGGTGGCGAACGCCATCCTGCACGCGGCCGTTCACCCGCAGCGGGACATCTTCGTGGGCGGGGCCGGCAAGGCTTTCGTGGCGGGGAAGGAATTCGCCCCCGGCGCCTACGACTATCTCGGCCCGGCGATCATCGCGCTGCAGAAGCGCAAGAGCGCGCCGCGTAACCCGGCCGGCGCCCTGCACGCGCCCGTGGCGGCGGGCGAGATGCGGGGCGACCCGCCCGTCCCGGTCATGCGGACCAGCGCCTATACCCGCGCGACGCTGCATCCTCTTGCCGCGGCGGCCGGCCTCCTCGGCGTCGGCGCGGCCACGGCCTTCGCCGTGCTCGGCACGCCGTCCGGACGCCGGCGGCGCCTGTAAGTGTCCGTCGTGATGGAGACCCTGCCCGGCCCCACCCGGCCGGAGGCTGCGCTCGGTGGAGGGTGCGCCTGCCGGAACTACCGGATCACGTGTCAGCGTCGGGACCATCGGCCCACGCGCGACATGCACAGCCCGGATTCCGCGCTCCTGAATAAAATAGCCTCGGAAATGCAATGCCCCATGGACGGCCGAAGGGCGCGCGCAACAAGGCTACGGCGGAGATCAAGACGCTCTGCCAGGAGCACGGCCCCAAGATGGTCGCGCGCCTCGTGGCCATCGCCCGCAACGCGAAGACGCCGGAGGGCGCGGCGGTCGCGGCGATCCGGGAGATCCTCGACAGGGGCTACGGCAAGCCGACCCAGGCCCACGAGCACGGCGGCGGCGGCGGTGGTCCGATCGCGGTCGACCTGACGGGCGCAGCCGATGAGCAACTGGCCGCGCTCGCAAGTCTCTTCGGTCCGCTTGCCGCCGCCGGCGCAGCTGCTGACGGCGATCCGGGCGGAACAGGCGCGGCGTAGCGAGAGGGCCGAGCGCGAGCGGATCCGGGCCCGCTGTGCGTCACTCGCCGGCTTCGTTCAGGAGGCGTGGCATGTTCTGGAGCCCAACCAGCCCTACGTGCACGGCTGGCACATCGAGGCGCTCTGCGCGCACCTGGAGGCGATCACGCACGGGCGCTTCCTCGCCCTCGGGCTGGAGAACCGGCTGCTGATCAACGTCCCGCCGGGCACGATGAAGTCGCTCATCGTCTCGGTGTTCTGGCCGGCCTGGGAATGGGGGCCGTGCAGCCTCGCCGGCCTGCGCTACCTCACGACTTCGTACAAGGAGGACTTCGTCAAGCGCGACGCCCGGCGCATGCGCGACCTCGTGTCGAGCGGGTGGTACCGGGCACTCTGGCCGCACGTCGCGCTGTCCCGCTCCGGTGAGATCTCGTTCGCCAACACCGCGACCGGCTCGCGCGAGGGCATGCCGTTCGCCTCGCTGACCGCGGGCCGGGGCGACCGCGTCATCATCGACGATCCGCACTCGACCGAGACCGCCGAGAGCGAGACGGAGCGCGAGCGGACGCTGCGCATCTTCCGGGAATCGGTGACGACGCGCCTCAACGACCCGGCGCGCTCGGCCATCGTGGTGATCATGCAGCGCCTGCACGAGCGCGACGTCTCGGGCGAGATCCTGCGGCTCGGCCTGGGCTACGTCCACCTGATGCTGCCGATGGAGTTCGAGCCGGACCGCGCCTGCCGGACGCCGATCTTCGCTGACCCGCGCACCGTCGACGGCGAGCTGCTGTTCCCCGAGCGCTTCCCGCGGTCGGTGGTCGAGCGCGACAAGATCCCGCTTGGCGCCTACGCGGTGGCGGGCCAGTTCCAGCAGCGGCCGGCCCCGCGCGAGGGCGGGCTGTTCGACCGGGCGGGGTCCGGGATCGTCGACGCGCTGCCGCCGATCGAGAAATGGGTGCGCGCCTGGGACTTCGCCGGCACGAAGAAGCGGCCCGGCGCCGATCCGGACTGGACCGTCGGCGTGAAGATGGGCCGCGGGGCGGACAAGCGGTTCTACATCGCCGACGTGGTTCGGGTGCGCGAGACGCCGGGCAAGGTCCGGCAACGGCTGATCAACACCGCCGGCCAGGACGGGGCCGCGGTGGGCATCCGGATCCCGAAGGATGCGGGGCAGGCCGGCATCGCGCAGGCTGAGGACTACGTCACGGCACTCGCGGGCTTCATCGTCAGCGCCGTGGCTCCGACCGGCTCGAAGGAGGTGCGCGCCAAGCCGCTCTCCAGTCAGGTCGAGGTCGGCAACGTGCTGCTGCTGCGCGGGCCCTGGAACGAGGCATTCCTGGAGGAGCTTGGCATGTTCCCGACCGGCGGCCACGACGATCAGGTGGACGCGGCCGCCGACACGTTCAACGAACTGGCGGGCGTGCTGCCCGGCGAGGGGCTGATCGAGTTCTACCGGCGGCAGAGTGGGGTAAGTCCGGCGCCTGAATTGCCGCGCCACGGGTGGTCCATACCGAGCGGCGCCGGCGAGGGCTCGAGGATCGAGCTGTTGGCCCCGGCGGGCACAGGAACGGTGATCGGCCTGTCGGGGACACGCTATACGCCTGATACCCATGGGCGTATCACGATCTTGAGCGCGGATGCCGGGCCGCTGCTGGCCTCTGGGTTCAGCTATGAAGCCGAGGCAACCTGAAGGTCTCTCTTGGGTGGAAACCCGCCGGTCCGCTCTTGGCGTCGTATCGCCGAAAGCGGACCTCGTCGCCCGCGTTCAGGACCCGGAATACTCCCCCTCGGTCACCTGCTCCATCCATGTCACGGCCTTGCCGTCGAGACGCTCCTGGATCGCGATGTGCGTCATCGCCGTGTTCGCACTGGCGCCGTGCCAATGCTTCTCGTCCGGCTCGAACCAGACGACGTCGCCCGGTGCGATCTCCTCGATGGGGCCGCCCTCGCGCTGAACCCATCCGCGCCCGAACGTGACGATCAGCGTCTGGCCAAGCGGGTGCGTGTGCCATGCCGTCCGTGCGCCCGGCTCGAATGTCACGCTAGCCATCGCGACGCGGGCCGGATCCGGCGCGCTGTGAAGCGGATCAATCCGCACCGTGCCGGTGAACCATTCACTGGGCCCCGCGCCCGAGGGTTGAGTTCCGCTGCGCTTGATGTCCATGAGACCTATCCTCCATCGTTCGCAGTAAACGTCAGAGCGACCACCCGCCATCGACAGAGATCGATGCACCTGTGACGAACGCACCGAGGTCCGAGCACATCCAGAGGACGGCTTCGGCGATCTCCTCGGGCTTGCCGAGCCGGCCAACCGGCTCAAGGTCGATCGCCTTCTGGATGTCGCCGCCAGTGAAGCGGTCCATCATCGGCGTCTCGATGTTTCCGGGCAGGACGGCATTCACCCGGATGCCCGCCTTCGCGTAGTCAAGAGCGGCCGACTTGGTGAGGCCGATCAGGGCGTGCTTCGAGGCGGCATAGCTCGCGCCGCCCGCCACGCCCCGGATACCAGCGCCGGACGAGGTGTTGACGACCACGCCGCCGCCCTGGCGCAGCATCTGCGCGATCTGGTGCTTCATGCACACGAACGTGCCGCGCAGGTTGATGCCCAGGATGCGGTCCCATTCGTCAAGGGCGATCTCGTGGACGGGCGCCGCCTTGTTCTCGACGCCGGCGTTGTTGAAGGCGCAGTCGAGACGGCCGAACCGCTCGACGGTTTTGGCGACCGCCTCGTCGATGTCCTCCGGCACCGACACGTCGCACCGGATCGCGAGGACTTCGCCGCCCGCCGCCTCGATGTCGGTGCGAAGCTGGTCGAGTGCACCCTCCGTGCGGTCGGTGATCGCCACCCGCGCGCCTTCTCGCGCGAACGCAATGGCCGAGGCACGGCCGATGCCGCTGGCCGCGCCTGTGATGAACGCGGTTCTCCCGGTGAAGCGATGCATGTCTCGATCTCTCGGCTGATCCTGATCGGCCAGACCTAGACATCGCGCAGGCCGACGATCAGCCGCTCGATCCTCAACGAAGCGATGAGCGGTGCTCATCGTCGGAGGACGCAGGCGCTACAGGCCGAGCGGCTTCACCTCGCGGATCACGTCTATGAAGAGGCGCAAACCTGTCGGCAGTTGGCGACGGCCGGGATAGTAGATGTGGAAGCCGGGCCCAAGAGGGGCCCAATCCGCCAGGACGACGCGAAGCTCGCCGCGAGCGATCGAGGGGCCGACGCACGCCTCCGGGAGATAGGCGAGGCCGCCGCCGGACACCGTGAGCGACAGGGCGAATTGCGTGTTGTCGAGCGTCACGGCGCCTGGGGCATCGAGCGCGATGGCCTCGTCCTTCCTCTCGAACTCCCACCGGTACAGGCTCTCGTCGCCGAGGCGAATGCGCAGGCATCGGTGAGCCGCGAGGTCACTCGGATGTTCGGGCGTGCCGTGCAGATCGAGATAGGATGGAGCGCCGACCACGACCCAGCGCAAATCGGCGGACAGGCGTTGAGCTATCATGTCCTGAGGGACGGTCCCGCCGTAGCGGATACCTGCATCGGCGCCGGCATCCACGACATCGAGCAGGTCGTTGGACACCCTAACGTCGATCTCGATCCTCGGGTGCCGTTCATGGAAGAGGGGCAGCACAGGGGCGAGCAGCAGCGTGCTCGCATGTTCGAGCACGTTGAGGCGGATCCGTCCGGTCGCTTTCGTCGGTTCACGGTGCTGGTTGAGCACATCGAGCGCGGAGCCGATGGCCGCGAATGGCGCATCCAGCGAAACGAGCAGATCGTCTCCTGCCGCCGTGAGTGTGACGCTGCGGCTGGTGCGGTTGACGAGGCGAACGCCGAGGCGCGCCTCCATCGCCTTGAGCGCGTGGCTAAGTGCAGAGGCGCTGACGCCAAGCTCCAGACCCGCACGCCGGAAGCTTCGGTGGCGTGCGATGGCGAGGAAGGTCCCGAGATCAGCTAGTTCGGCTCGATTGATCCGCATTCGGCCATTGGAGTGTCTGCTCGCGGGAAAGCAATTCTTATCGTGTCATGACCGCGATGGGTTGATAGCGGGCCGTCCGCTCGGGGTGGATTTCCGCCAGTCCGGTTTCGGGCGACAATGGGCAGAAGCGGACGTTATATATTCTACTACTTCCGATCGATGACAGACGCAGTTCATATCCATTGAAACGGATGGCGCTCTGCCCGTCTGCTCTCGGGATTTCAGCGTGTGGACGATGCCTAAGATCCGGATGTAGCGACGGCAGCAGCCTGACGGATGGCCGAGGCAATCTCGTCTTCGCTGCGCCCTCCGTTGATGGTGATGCGCCCGCCGAAGACGAAGTGAGGGACTGACCTGACCCCGGCTGCTGCCGTCCGGGCCGCCTCACGCTCGACACGTCGGTGTTGCTCTGGATCGAGCGCTATTGTGAGGGCATCCTGGCGCTCGAACCCATGGGCCACGGCGATATTGGCCAGGACGTCTGCGTCCGAAATGTTCTTGGCTTCCAGAAAATAGGCGGCCGTGATCGCAACCGCGAGCTGATGCTCAGTGCCTCGCTCCCGCGCTGCGAGGATCAGCCCGTGCGCCGCCTGCGTCCTGTAAGCCCACGGCTGGCGGCTGAGGTCGAGATCGAGACCAGACAATCGCGCCTCTGCCTCAGGCCTGGCAAACGCCGCCTTCGGGTCCGTCACGCCATAGCGCGAGCGAAGAAGATCGGGGATATAGAGGCCCTCCGCCGGCGCATCCGGAACCAAAAGCACAGGATGCTGACGAATATCGAGAGCCAGTTCAGAAAAGCGTTCCAACATGACCTTATCGAGACGGTGATGCCCAATAATGCACCAGGGACAGGTGATATCGGTGTATAGATCGATTGATAATTTCATATCACCACTCCAATTGGCCGCCGAGTCTGAATATTATTCAGATCAGATGCTCAGCGATCCTAAGACCGAACGGACTTGGCCTTCTGTAGCAGCGATAGCTGCCTTGGCCGCATCGGGCCCAAAGACGGTGCCTTCCACGCGAACAATTTCGACGTTGGTCAGGCCGATGAAGCCCAGGAGGTGGCGCAGATAGCGGGTCTGGAAATCGAAGGGGGCCCAATTGCCTTCGGAGAAGACGCCACCTGAGGCGGCAACGAGATAGACCTTCTTGCCGGTTAGAAATCCCCGCGGCCTGCCGGCTTCGCCGTAACCGAAGGTCACGCCCGGCCAAACGATATGATCGAACCAAGCCTTGAGCTGCGACGGCGGGCCGAAATTGATCATCCCCGAGCCCAGGACGATCACATCGGCAGCCTTCACCTCATCGACCAGTTGCTGGGCAAGGCCGACCGCCTTGACCTGCTCGGGTGTGTGCGCCTCTGAGGCCGCTGCGCGGCCATGGATATAGGCCTCCCCGATATGCGGCAGTGGGTTAGCCGCAAGATCGCGGGTCGTAAGCTGGTCGCCTGGACGAACCTTCAAACCTTCGGCGATCTCGGTCGCGAAGCGGGTAGAAAGGCTACCGGCACCACGAGGGCTGGAGGTGACGAGGAGGATGTGGGTCATGGTTGCACCGAGGTAGGCAGGGTAGTAAATTTTTGTTCCCAACCCCATTAAAGTGACTGCCATGCCCGTCGCAAGAAGGCACTTCCATGACACTAAGTGACATTGATTTTCCTGCCCCCGGCGAAGGGGACGATTGCCGGATGGTTCGGGAAATTCTCGATCTCGTGGCCGACAAATGGAGCCTGTACGTCATCGCAACGCTTAAAGATGGGCCGGTTCGGTTTAATGAGCTGCGACGTCAGATCGACGGCATCTCGCAACGGATGCTGACAATCACCTTGCGCGGACTGGAACGCGAAGGGTTAGTGAAACGAACACTATTCCCGACTATCCCGCCGCGCGTGGACTATGAGTTGACGGATATGGGGCGCACCCTATTTGTTCCAGTGATGGCTCTTGTAAATTGGGCAAACACTAATCAGGGGAACATCCGGCGCGCCCGGGTCCGATATGATGAGAGCCAAGACGCACCAGCCTGATAGCCTGCACAGAAGCCTGACGATGACGAGGAGCTCGTCGTTGTGTTGGTGCGGTAGACCGGGCCAAGTTTCGCCGGAAACTGGCGAGGAGCGGCTGCTTTCAGGAGGCTATGGCAGTAGCTTGAACGGCGAATATGGGTCGCAAGCAGCCCGTCCGCTTAGGCTGGCCTCACCGGAATAGGGCATCGAATCGGGTGTCTTCTCGCCTCGTCGGCATGAGCCGACGAGGAGACAGACAATGGGACACTCTGCACACGATCCCGCCATCAAAGGGCGGCCGCGTGGAACGCCGGCCGCAAGCTCGGCGCCAAGCGCGCCCTCAAACCGCAGCAGGTCTGGGCCATTCGGTTCTGGCTCGACCGCGAACGCCGCACGCGTGACCGGGCGATGTTCGATCTCGCCATCGACAGCAAGCTGTGCGGATGCGACATCGTCAAACTCAAGATTGGCGATCTCGTCAGCGGTGGTCGCATCCGTAGCCGGGCCATCGTCATCCAGCGCAAGACCGCGCGGCCGGTGCAGTTCGAACTGCTCGAACCTGCCCGCACCAGCATCCTGGCATGGCTTGAGGCCAGGGGCGGTACACTCGACGACTATGCCTTCCCGAGTAGGCTCGACGGCGTCACACACATCAGCACCCGGCAGCATGCGCGCTGGGTCGACGAGTGGGTCACGGGCATCGGGCTGCGGAGCGAGGACTACGGAACTCATTCCCTGCGCCGCACGAAGGCATCGTTGATCTACAAGCGGACCGGCAACCTGCGTGCCGTTCAGATCCTGCTCGGTCATACCAAGATTGAGAGTACGGTCAGGTACCTCGGTGTCGACGTTGAGGATCCTCTGACCCTGGCCGAAGGGACTGAGATTTGAGTGTTTGGCCCCTCGGCTTCTGTGTCGAGGGGCTTCGAAACCAGCCCGGCAGCAAAGCGCCCTTCCCGGTCGGTCGAAACGCGGCAAATTCTGCCTAAAAGCGGACCCGAGGATGAGTAGCGCCGGTCGTGTTGCAGTGCTCCGAACTTCGCGACCCCTGTTCTTCCGCGCTCGCGTCCATGTGTCCAGATTAGTCCCGAAGTTCTCGGTTGACGCCCGACCTATCCGATAATGCGGAGCGCCAGCGAAAGTATCCGACAGGAAGCGGAGGCCGGGCCGTCAAGCAATGTCGCGCAGCGGGGCGGGCTTGCGTCCGTCCGGCAGGATGTCCTGGAGGTGGTCGTGCACCATCTCCGCGGCGAACGGCTTGCCGATGAAGCACGCGCCTTCCGGCATGTCGCCTGGGCCCGGATGGGCTTGGCCCGCGGCGACGACGATGGCGATGTGGGGCCATCGTCGTGCGGTCTCGCGGGCCACGGCGAAGCCGTCGCGGGAGCCGGGCATCTGGACGTCGGTGAACAGCAGGATGATGCAGGCCTGCTCCCGCTCCAGAAGCACCATGGCCTTGTCGCCGTCCGCGGCCTCGAACGTCCGGAACCCTGCATCCCGCAGGATGTCCATCGCGTCCATGCGGATGAAGCCGTCGTCGTCGACGACAAAGGGTAGGGCGCTGAGGGGGCGGTTCGCTCGTTCATCGTCACTCAAGTCCCGACCCGCGCGAAGGGTCCAGGCGCACCTTCCGGATGGCTACCGACGACGCTCGGGACGCAGATCGATCCAAGCGCGACCACGAGCACGACGGTATCCATGTCCGAGCCTGCCGCCATCCGGGCCGCCTCAGGCCGCCCGCACCGTGGCGAGGAAGCGGTTCATCTCGGCCGTGAGCTGCTCAGCGTGCCGGGACAGCTCGCCCGAGGACGAGAGCACCTGGCTCGCGGCCGCGCCGGTGTCCTCCGACGCCTGCGCGACGCCGGCGATGTTGTTGGTCACCTCGGTGGTGCCCGTGGCCGCCTGAGCCACGTTGCGCACGATCTCCTGGGTCGCTGCGCCCTGCTGCTCAACCGCCGCGGCGATGGACGAGGCGACGTCGTTGATCTCGCGGATGCGCGTCGTGATGGAGCCGATGGCCGAGACCGCCTGACCCGTCACGCCCTGGATGCGGCCGATGTGCCCGCCGATCTCATCCGTCGCGCGGGCGGTCTGCCCAGCGAGTTCCTTCACCTCCGCCGCGACGACGGCGAAGCCGCGTCCCGCCTCGCCGGCGCGCGCCGCCTCGATGGTGGCGTTGAGGGCCAGGAGGTTGGTCTGCCCGGCGATGGACGAGATCATCGTGACGACGTCGTCGATCCTCGCGACGGCGGCGCTGAGCTCCTCGACGAGCCGCCCGGTCTCGTCCGCTTCTCCGACCGCGGACTGCGCGAGGGAGGCCGAGCCCTGCACCTGGCGACCGATCTCCTGAACGGAGCTTCCGAGCTCCTCCGAGGCCGCCGCGACGGTGCCGACGTTGGAAGCCGCCTGCTCGGCCGCCGCCGCCACGGTCGTCGACTGCGTGGCTGTCTCGGTCGCGGTAGCGGTCATCTGCGCCGCCGTCGCCTGCAGCTCGGTCGCGGACGCCGACACCATCCCCACGATGCCGCCCACGGCCCGCTCGAAGCCGTCCGCGAGCTCGACCGTGGTGCGGCGGCGCTCGGCGGCGGCGGCCTCGTCGGCGGCGCGCTTGAGCTCCGCCTCCTCGGCGGCCTTCCGAGAGACCATGGCCTTGATGCCCTCGACCGCCTTGCCGACCTGTCCGATCTCGTCGCGGCGGGCGGCCTCGCGGATGTCGGCGTCGATGTCGCCCTCGGCCATGCGCCGCAGGACCGAGACTAGGCTCGTCAGGGGCCGCGTGAGGCCGAAGTGGACGATGGCGAACGCGACGGCCAGCGCCGCGAGCAACCCGGCCACCGCAGCCGAGACAAGGAGCGTCGTCACCCTGCCCGCGCTCGCCTCGGCCTCCGCCTTCGCCTTGGCGAGCTCGGCCGTCAGGTTCGCGATCCGGGGCGTGACGAACTCGCGGACCTTGTTCCGGGCATCGCGGCCTTCGGTCAGGGCGATCCTCCGCGCGGTCTCGACATCCCTGCCGAGCGCGGCGGCGTTCGCCCGGTCCACCACGGCGAAGTAGGCTTCGACGGTCTCGCGCAGCTTCTGGTTGGTCGCGCGCCGCTCGGGCGAGTCCGACAGGGCGATCAGCTTGTCGACCGCACCGTACGCGCCCTTCACGGAGTCGTCATAGCGCTGCTTGTCGTGCGCCAGTTCCGCCGGCTGGTCGTCGATGAGGAGGTTCCGGTTCTGGACCGTCGCCTCGGTCACGTGGATGCGGACCGAAAGGATGTTTTCGAGGCGGGTGGCCTGCACGTCGACGATGTGCTGGGTCCTCTCGTTCATCTCGCCGAACACGCCGTGCGCGTGGAAGACGATCCACCCCGCGACGGCAGTCACCAGCAGCAGCGGGATGGTGACCTTGGTGACGATCCTGAGGTCGGACAGGCGAGGCATCTCTGGTTACTCCACTGAATTCGTTCACCGTCCCGCCATTGGGCGAGGGAACGTCGGTCCGCGATTTTATCCCCTCGCGTCTCGGGGCCGTCGAGGAAGTTGACCGGTCGCCGTTGGCCTAGGGAGGGCGGCTCGCGAAAAGGCGGAGCAGCTCCTCGGCGGCGGCGACGTTCCGTTCGGCGAGGGCGAGCACCTCCGCTCCCACCGCCATGAGTCCGGGTTCGGCCGCCAGCCGCTCGTCGGGCGCCTCCAGCACCCGGCGTAGGCCGCCCGCGTAGGCCCGCGTCGCCGCCGCGGCCTGTCGGATGTGGACGACCCTGGAGCCGATGTCCTCTCCAGCGGCCAGGCGGCGCCGTATGTCGAGGAGCAACGCCTGCGGATCCTCGGCTGCGGGGATCGCGGGCAGGTGAACGATGTCGGCCATTGTGTCAGTACCGTGCGACCCGAAGGGATTCCTCCCGGCGGACGCCGGGCAGGAGGTGTTCGAGGATGGCCACCGGCGGGATGGCGGTAGAGGCGAGGCTCGCCACGACGGCGTCGGACCCGTCGCCGGCCGACCGGCGCGGATGCCACTTCCCCTCGATGCGCTCGATCAGCGAGACGACCTCGCAGGCCGGACGCGCGGGGCTGTAGAGGAAGCCCTGGGCGACGTCGCAGCGCTTGTCCCGCAGCACGTCGAGCTGCTGGACCGTCTCGACGCCCTCGACCGTCACGTTCATCGACAGGGCTCGCGCCATCCGGGCGATGGCCTCGACCACCGCGACCTTCTCCGGCCGGGCCTGCAGGTCGCGCACGAAGGAGCGGTCGACCTTGACCTTGTCGAACGGGAACTCGGTCAGGTAGCTCAGGGACGAATAGCCGGTGCCGAAGTCGTCGAGCGCGATGCGGACGCCCGTCGCCCGAAGGCGCCTCAGGTTCTCCAGCACCGCCGGGCCGTGGTCGAGCAGAACCGTCTCGGTGATCTCGATCTCCAGGAGCCCAGGCGCGAGCCCGGTCTCGCACAGGATGGCGGCGACCTCCTCGTGAAAGCCGGGCATCCGCATGTGGAGGGAGGAGATGTTCACCGCCACCCGCAGGTCGGGCCAGGACAGGGCGTCGGTGCAGGCGCGCCGGAGCGCCCAGCGGCCGATCTCCACGATGAAGCCGGTCGCCTCGGCGATGGGGATGATCTCGGCGGGGGAGATCCAGCCGTCCCCCGGCTTGTTCCAGCGCAGCAGCGCCTCGAAGCCGGTGACGCGCTCGCTCTGCATGTCGACCAGGGGCTGGTAATGGAGCTCCATCTCGTCCGCGGCCAAGGCGACGCGCATGGCCACATCGAGTTCGCGCTGGCGGACGACCCGCTGCTCCAGCCCCGGATCGAAGGTGCGCCAGCAGCCCTTGCCATCCGCCTTGGCGGCGTAGAGCGCCAGGTCGGCGCGCATGAGCAGGCTTGGCGGATCGATGGCGTCGTCGGGCACGTAGGCGATGCCGACGCTGACGCCGATCTCAAGCCTGGCCTCGTCGATCTGGAACGGGCGGCTCAACTCGGCCACGATGCGCGAGGCCAGTCCCTCGACCGCGGCGCGCCCGACGTCGCGGAGGACCATCGCGAACTCGTCGCCACCCAGGCGGAACACGCCGTACGGTCCGCCGATGGCGAGCAGGCGCGCGGCCACCTCCTGGAGGAGCCGGTCGCCGACGAGGTGGCCGCGGCTGTCGTTGACGGCCTTGAAGCCGTCGAGGTCTAGGTAGAACAGGGCGCTGCGGCGCTCGGCCGTGCGGACGTCGCGGCACAGCGCCGTGAGCCCTTCCTGGAAGCCGCCGCGGTTGGGCAGGCCAGTGAGGCTGTCGTGGCCTGCGAGGAAGGCGATGCGGGCCTGCGCCTCGCGGCCCTCGGTGACGTCCGAGCCGACGCCGCGGTAGCCGGCGAAGGCGCCCTGCGCGTCGATCATGGGCTTGCCGTTGAGCGTGAGCCAGCGCGAGCCGCCCGCCGTACGGAGGCGGACCGTGCGGTCGCGGAACGGCGCGCGGGCCTCGATGGCGGCGGCGATCTCCTCGGCGCTCTCGCCGCCGGCCTCTCCGTCGGCGAACTCTCGCAGCAGGCTCGGCAGGGTCCGGTCGCGCAGGGCCGCGGGGTCGACCCCCAGCAAGGTCGCGACCGACCCGCGGGCCTGCCTGAGGCGGCCGACCCTGTCGGTCTCCCAGAGCCAGTCGCTCGTGCCCTCGGCGAAATCCTTCAGGAGGAATCCGATGGTCTCGCTTTGCGCCTGCACGGTGACCCGGTCGCGGATGCGCTGGCGGGAATGCCGGCACATGCGGCGCGCGCTGACGAACACGAAGGCCGCGTAGAGCGAGAGCAGCACTGCGACTGGCCCTCCGACCGCCGCGTCGCAGCCCGCGAGCCCGACGAACATGCCGGCCACGACCGGCGCCACGGCCAGCAGCCCCAGGGAGAAGATCGGCCCGCACACGTAGGCGTGCGAGATCAGGGCGGCGCAGACGGCCCCGACGATGACCCTGTCGCCGTTGCCGACGGTGGGCAGGAGGACCGCCGGCATGCTCGCCCAGGCGAGGCCCCGTCCCAGCGCCAGGCCGTGCAGGACGGCGAACGCCTCGCGGGCGGCGGCACCGTCGCCGAGCCGGCCGCGGTAGCGCCGCGTCGCCACGATGGCCGCCGCGCACAGTGCCGTCACCGTCGCCGCCAGGCCGGACAGGTAGGCCTGGGACACGAGGCGCCAGAAGATGACGGCGAGCGCCAGCACGACGGCGCCCTGCGTGATCGCGGAATACTGGCCGAGCTGGAGCGTCTCGGCGAGCATCGTCGCGCGCGCCGCCTCCCGCAGGCGCAGTCCCTCGTCGCGCGAGCCCGCCTCGTCCTCGACGTCGGCGGGCAGGATGATGTCTTGCATGGCCCGTTCCCTCGCGCCGGCGTCGTCAGGCCGCCATGCTTCGAGAGGCGTCGCGGACCAGGCTCGCCGATGCCTCGACCTCCTGGGTCGACGTGGCGATCAAGGCGACGCTGCGGCTGATCTCCGAGACGGCCTGCGTCATGGCCTGCATGTTGGCCGACATCTCCTGCGCCACCGCGGCTTGCTGCTCGACGGCGGTGGAGATGGCGGACGAGATCTCGTTGACCTCGCCGATGGTCTCGCCG
>Ga0316228_1002938_pt1 | contig 14308 bp, 23 predicted proteins | sample TBH18021metaG_FD_206005 | JGI IMG/M metagenome (GOLD analysis project Ga0316228, IMG submission 206005) | Freshwater microbial communities from Trout Bog Lake, Wisconsin, USA - TBH18021 | ecosystem: Environmental > Aquatic > Freshwater > Lake > Hypolimnion/Profundal zone | place: USA: Wisconsin... | reverse complement strand
TAAATATAAATATTACTAAAAACAAAAGTGTTCAAAGACACTGTTGTATTTGCTACCCACTGCGTTGGGTTGGCTGGTGTAGCACCGTTAGCCGTTGCTGACGATGGTACTTGATAAGGTGTTTGAGCTACTTGAATTGTGCGTAAGCACCCAGTATCTCTAACTGTTCTTTCTCTTGCAGAATTGATGTAATCCGTTAACTGTGTGTCGGTGTAGAAGTTAGCGTTAGCATCATGCAGCAATCTGCGTACATCAGTGATATAGCTTGAAAGGGTTGCCATTTATTTGCCATAGTTCATGCTACCGCTTGAAGGACTTTTCCCCCTGCCTTTTTAACGGGCAAGGGTACTCTTTCCACCAACGGGGATAACGATTGGTTCTTTTTTGGTGGTTCAGTGGACAATTCCCATTTAGACAAATTCTCTAATGCTTTATCTAAATCATTGGAAGTAATCATCCATCCTAACCTTGCCAAGTAAGGCTCTTTATTATCCACTCCGTAACCAAATATGTGACGAGCAGCTTCAACAGGAATCTCTATTGTTTTAGCAGGTTCAAACACATAAAAGACACCAGCATAGCCATCTTTATGGGGTTTGTCGGTGTGATTGGTTACGAATATATTGGACATTAGAATTGGACTACATCGCCATATACAGCAAAGTTAACAGTGTTTGCATTACCTGCAACAGTGTTTACGTTAATGTATAGAGCTTGGGTTTGAAAACCAGTAACAGTTGTATTGGCGTTATAAGGCGCAGCAATGTTGAGGTCTTGATAAGTATTACCAGCGGTAATATTTGTCAACACTACGTTTGCTACAACGGCATTAGAAATGTTTTGGTCGTTGCTAGTAGTAATGGAAATGTTGGCAAGCGACACATTTCCGCTAGATCCGTTAACAGTAATTCTGCGAAGAATTACAGCGCCAGATCCAACGGTTGCGTTTGCGTTTGTCAAGCCACCACTTAACAAAGGAATGGTAATGGTTGTTGCAGCATTACTGGTTACTGTGTTTAAAGCGGTAGCTTTGACAACTGCAAGTCGAGTATATCCAAAACTGTCTTGCAACAACGATGCGACTCTGTTTGCGCTAGACATAGATTACCCCTTAGACGTTGTTAAATGTGCCAGTTACAGACTGACCACCGTTTACGGTCAACAATACCATTGTGGTGTTAGTGGTTGCGTTAGCAGCCATGTTTATACCATCAGAGATAATTACGCCACCAGAGTTAACTGGATATACGTTTGACCATGTGGCTACGTTAGTTGTGGAGTTATAAGCAGACACAGCGCTAATTACTACGTTAGACGTTGCGAAAGCAATATAAGTACCAGCAGGAATGACGTTACCAGCAGTAGTTACAGTTAAGTTTGTAAGTTGTACGTAAGCACCAGGAGTGTTAGCAATGGTGCTTGATACTAGAATTTTATTTAAGCCGAGTGCCATGTTATTAGCTCCTTATAGTGAAATAGAGTTATAACCTGTCACCACAGTCATTGACTTAGGCTTGGTGCTTACTAATTCAGCAATCATCAAGACAGCGCCAACATAACCGATCTGCCAGTTAGGTAAAGTGGACTCAAAACCAGTAAATACGAAAGAACCTTGATCGTGAATATAGAGGTTCAAGTAGTTACTGTTGATGAAGTACATAGTACCTTCAGGACAGTATGGATCTGGGTAAACAGGAACACCAGCGACCATCAATGCACGGAAAGCTGCCTGAGGACCGTTTGAATCGCCATCAAAAGCGCTTCCTGGGGTGATAACGTATTGTTCTTGACCAACGTAGTCTTGTGCCAAGAGTGTCCATGTACCAAAACCGCAAACGGCAAAGGTTGGGATTTCAGCACCACGTTTTACAGTACCAGAAATGTATTGCAGTACGTTTTGACGTGTTGGGTTGACGTTTCCAGCGTTGTAACGCTTAGATTGCCACCATGTGTAGGTAGAACGATTGATGTTACCGTATGTTGCAAGGTTTGTACCATCATCAATTGCACCAGGCAAACCAATGAACTGTTGAGTATTGGTGTAGTTGGTGTAAAGAGCAGTAGCCATTGCATCCATCATTACGTTGGTCGCATCGTTCATACGAGCTTCAATCAATGGAATAATGGCGTAATCTTGCTGAACTGCACCTTCCATACCTAAGAAAGGTACTGGGGCAATCATTAACTTCAAGTTAAATTCAGCGTTAAATGCACCTTGCTGAACTGCTGGCTGGTTGAAAGAACCAGAGTAGTCAGACCATTGTGCGTTAACAAACTGAGCGCCTTGAACTGGCACGGTTACTTGTGACACACCGCCTGAAGCCTGTTGACTGTTAGCAATCAAAGCAGCCATCAAAGGTGTACTGTTGTAAAGCTGTACGACCAGCTTGGGAATAAACGCTCTACGAGTTACGTATGTAAGCTCGTTATACTGCGATGAACCCGAGGCTGGAACAATTCCTCCGCCTATTGGCATAATAAACTCCTAAAGTAAATATCCCCTATTTACTACTTATTTAAAACCGATGGGTCTTGAGTTTTGTTTGCTCAGATCCGCCAGCGCTTTTTGTGCTTCATCTCTAGCACCCATTTGTGGGTTCTTCCAATACTTAGAAAGGTCAAACTTGTTCATTGGGCTAGAGCTGTATCCCATTGGAGTTGGAGTTGCTGCTTTCTTCATCCAATCGAAATATTCTGCTGCTGTTTCATGATTAGTCATGCCTTTTTCAAGCATTACTTTTTCAATCTCAGCAATTTCTTCTTCGCTACGACCTAATTTTGCTCTGCGCTTGTTTAATTCTTCAACTGCATCACGCTCACGCAACTTAGCTTCCAAAGCCATTACCCGTTCTTCAGCAGCAGATACTTTTTTATTGGTGTAATCTTCAATATCAAGTTCTGGCACAGAAAGCTCAGGTCTGACCTGTTTGGTCATACGCAAAAATTCTTTACGTGTTTGTGGGTTGTCAGACAATTGCTTGGCTAACAGTGCCAACTCATCACGTTGTTCTAATGATAAATCTTCTAAGCTCATAATTTATCCCCTTTCTGAGTTAGATTACTTTTTTGGTGTCACCTGGATGGCTCATAGTCATCATGTTCTTAAAACCTGCTTTAGAAGCAGAGGTTAAGCCACCAAACTGTGAGTAACGAGGTGTGTTGATAACTTGACCATTTTTTTGGTTGTTATCAGTTGGTCTGCGTGGTAACGCAGCGCCACGTGGTTTAAAAAGTTCCATAATGATTCCTTACATTTTTGGAGTTGCGGAAGGCATACCACCTGGCATACCGCCTGGTGCTGCTGGAGGCGGTGTTGGGGCAGACATACCTGGGATTTGTGGCGCTTGTTGCATTGCTTTTCCTTCAGCCGTTGCGCCACCAGCTTGAGGTAATGTTTGAAGCATTTGCATGATCTCGGTTGGCTGAAGTTCATTAACCTTAGACTTTTTAGGACCGATGATTCCTGTCATGGTGCGAATAGCAGCAAGGAGCTTTTGACCTTCTGGGGATTCGCTTCCCAAGGCAGGAAGTGCTTGTTCGAGTAAGTCCATTGCCATCGAAATGTTAATCATTGAGGCTTCCCGATTACCCATTTTAGGTTCAGGGGTGGACATTGGTGATCCCATTGGTGGAGCGGAATTATCAGAAATTCCACCACCGCCTTCTGGCATTGGAGGAATACCAGCAGGTGTAGCCCCATCTTTTTGGGACTTAATCATTTGCATTAGTTGGTCTGACGGTACGCCCATACATTTTCCTATGAATTTACGCTTACTGTAATCTTAAACTAATAAAAGTCAAGTGGGGGGTATTATTTTTGATTCCCTCCCCCCAAGGGAGGTTTATTCGGTCAAGTCCGAAATAATCCTGTTAGGGATTACTTACGTGCTTTACGACCTTTGCGAGCTTTACGTGCCATGTGAATGACTCCTTAAAAAGCGGTCACCTATTTCAAAGGGAAGGCAGCCACACCCTTTTTCCTGTGAAGGGAAACTATTAACGACGTGATTTACGTGATTTTTTATGGCTCTTACGCATTTTAAATCTCCAAGTTAAGCTATCCCCTAACTGAACGACCCATGTCCCTAGTTTTAGGGCTACGGTTAAAACTCTTTACTCCTTGAGTACGATACTGCAAATTTGGTGAACCTGCATCTCTTTTTAATTGCTCAGTAGTTACCCTAGGTTGATCTGCTTTTGGCGCTACGCTTGATCTTGCCATTATCCTACCTCTGGTTCTTTCTTCCCTTTAGGTGCGGGAGCTTGTTGTTTAGGTTGAGCAGCTTCCATTTTCTCTCTACGTTTCAACTTGTCTTTCAACAATTGTTTCATCGGTGGTTCTGTCAAGTCAAGCAATGATTCGGCATCAATAGCTTTGGCTTTGAACAAATTAAACGCTAATTGTTTTAAATCTTCGGTAAAGATTGGGCTGTTAGAGTGAGCATCCACTTTAACTACAAAATCTTTAGTAAATTGCTCGGCAATAAAGGCTTTACCATCTTCATCTTTAAAGTGAGTGTCATCATAGGCTTGCAATAACTTGAGATATAAGGTTGCTACCTTTTCCAAGCTATCTTCCACAATCAAAGCCCGTTTTTTAGCTCTTGAACTACCAAGACGAGCTAATTGGCTTGCATGACCTTGACTTCTTACGCCTGATTCGCCTTTACCGCTTAATACGTTGCTAATACCTGATACTTCAGCAAACATATTGTCAATTTCATGCAATACCTCAAACAAATCAGGTGGCATTTCAGGCGATAGGCGATCTACCTTACCGCCAGGCATATCTGAGGCAATCAATGATCCAGCACGTTGCATAGCAAAGTATTTTTCATCGGTAATACCGCTAAATCCGCTAAATGCCGTTGGTGGCGCTACCTGCTTAGAAAGAAGATCAAGAATCTCAGTCATGCGAGTGTTACGCAACTCTTGCAACAAAATCAATTGCTGCGCTTCTGAAGCACCCCAGTAATAATCGGGCAATGGATTAGGTGTAATCTGCACAAAAGGACATTCACCTTTTAAGAACAGGCTTGCACCAGGTCTGTCATAAATGATGATGTCAGGAGCAGCCATTGTGACCACTTGATAATCCTCAGTATCATCATTCCACAGCCACAACTCAGTCATTTCAACGGTATCTTCGGCTACCTGAGCTTTGTAACGGTTCATGCCGTACAGATCAAGGTTAATGTTGCCGTAGATAGTGGGATTGGTCTGGCTCATCACAATACGGTTTACCGCATCAGGTATTTCAGAATCGGATACTTTTGTGCCTGAAGTAATGCGGGAAACAATCTGTTCACGCTTTGGATGGGAATACAGACGGGCGTATAGCTCCGACTTAGTAATGTAGTAAGTTTGTGTAATGGCTTCTTGCCTGTCTGTATAAGGGGTATCTTCACGCAACACGCCAATCGATGACGGTTCAATCATGTAAGGATGAATACCTTTGTTGTACACCAGCTTAATAAAGGTGGTGTTGTACACAAGCGCCCATGTCAACGCAGTAGAAAATACTTGATCTGCATTGGAATTAAGCCACTCATCATTGAGCGCTTGGGTTAAGACTGGTGCTTTGTGATGCTCTGCGTTATGGACAGATGCGCCTAATGCAATAGAAAATCTTGTTGTTTCGGCTGAATATAAAAATGAAGTTAATTGATCTAAGTGCGGGTGAATTTTATTAAAATACGCTGGTGGTTGCTCTGGACCAGCGCCAAATAAATAATATGCTCTTAGTGTCGTGTAATCACCCTTTCTAGCTTCTTTGGACACCATACATTTATTGATGATGTCCAAATATAGTTCTTCTCTAGCTTCGGGTGCTGACGGAATTTTCATGTTTTAATTTTTAGGTTATCTGGATCGGGCATATAACTTGCAGTCTTAGGTCCTGAGTTTATACCAGCCTGTTGTGGTGTCAAGCCCACCTGCTCACCCATGACAGGTTGTGCAAATCTTCCAGCAAGAATGGACTGCATATCCATTCCTCTCATTCCTCCGCCCCAGACCGCTGCATCCCCTGGGCGGCTTTCTTTTTGCGCTTGCTGATCGGGAATTTGGGGTTTGATTTTGTCTTTGTTGACGCCTTTTTTGCGGGTAGCGTACTTTTCTGCGTCTGCGTAGTCTTTTTCTTTGAACTTGTTTTTACGGGTAAGGTATCCGCTTTGGTTTTCACCTTCTCTTGTGGACTTGATGTCGGACATATCGAACTCCATTGCGAGTTGCTTTGTTGACTTGTCGGTGAACTTGGTTTTGTTGCTGATAAGGTTAGGAGCTTGCAAAAATACGACCATAACTTCTTCATGACAATCCTTCATAGGACACTGCGGTTTACGGGATTCGAAATATCCATGTTTAGGACATTTGTAATCGTTTACTACTGCCATTGTTATCTCCCCTTCAATTGTTCGTCAAGTGTTAAAACAGAATAATCAGACCTATTGGTAATACCCAACTTAATCTTAATCTCTCCATTAACTAATTGCAATCCCGCACTTTTTGCCATATCAGGCTTTGGTTCTTTGCGATATTGCACAAATCTAGTGTTATCTCGGTTTTGCATAATGGCTACTTCGCCATTTACCCACTCTGTATAGGCTTTACTAACTCGTCTTTGCATATATTCGGTCAATGGTTCGGATTCATCTAAGAAAACATCCCGTATATGCGCTTCAGACACGCCAGCCAAGTCAGAAAACAATTTAACGGATATTCCACGATTTTTGTCTTGTAAAAAGCGTTTCATAATCCGTTTTAGTTCCATTTTTGGTATTGCAGACCTCATTTACCGTAAACCCCAATACGTTTTAAGTAATCGCTCACATTTCTGCCAACGGTAAGCTGCTCTGGCGTAAAGTCATCTTGCATACGGGACATTGGGCGAGTGAGCTTGGCAGTAATCAGTCTTGGTTGCACCTGTTCTGCAAAAGCAGCGCAAGCAAGAGCCGTAGCAATTACCCTATCGTCTTTATTGCGACCTGAAGCCTCAATTGAGCTGCCGTCACGGATAGTGGTTTTCATTTCTTCAATCGTATCCATATCCCAAATGTCCATCATCCCACGCTCAAAGTAATCTTTCATGTAGGTAAGCATCCGCTCTTTGGTTGCTGCTGTGGTCATCCAGCCAATTGAGTTGGACACCCCGCCAAGCGTATCGTTTCTGCGCCAAATGTAATTTTGCATATTGCCGTACACGTCAAGCAGGTCTTTGCCTAGGGCTGTACCCATGCTGGCAGCTTGGCGCTTGAGGTTACGCAATTCATTGATAACTGCCTGACCTGGACCATTGATTTCAAGGTTCAAAGTCGAGTTTTTATACGCACCCGCTAGGTGGGCAATGATCCAAGCAAACTGGTAGGTGTTTAATTCTGAGGTGGCAAAGGAAGCGACTTGCTCTAGTCCATCTGCGTAGCACCTAAAGACTTGAATACAAAATCTGTCAGCCCAATCGCTAGATCCATAAGCAGGATCAGCGCCAATAACATAGTAAGCCGTATCAACTGGTTCTTCCCAGACTTTAAGGGTTGCCAGGCGCTCTGTTGATTTAAGAACTTCAGTATCTTGAAAGTTAACACCAAAGCTATAGCGGTAAGAATCATAAGTACGTTTCTTTAGTTTTTTAACTGCATCGGTACACCTAGCGTTAGAAAAAAACGATGTACCTGTCATCACAAAGGCATAGTCCTCAGTAGGCGGAAACTCTTGATACATGAGGCTATCGTCTTTAATACCTTCGTACAATTTCCAGCGCCACCACGCTATTTGACGGGAATTGATTTCAAAGTTATACAACTTTTTAATATCTTTGACCCATTCTTTTTCTTCGCCTGTCAGCTTGCCATCCCAATACACTTCATAGGTTTTGCTTTTAGGATCAAGCATATACAGCTCGTTACGCCACCAGCCACAAAAGATGGCACGTTGCGTACGGGCTTTTTTAGCTGTCACGTACATATCGTGAAACATATTAAAGCCACGTGCCGTTGATTCAAAGGTGTACAAGCGATCAGGGTTAGTCTCAGCCAAAGATGCTAAGAGAGATGCAAGTCCTTCTTCGTCACCCCAGGATGATGTTTCTGTTCCATGTAGGTATGTAATAGCCTTACCACGACCCAAACTTCCTTTTGCTCTAAGCCCAGCGACTTGATAAAAGAGACGGCTTCGGTTTTTGAGGGAAAGCTGATTTCGGTTGTGAGCAAGGAGCGGGATTTTATACTCTTTGGGCAAACCATCCATATACATGGCAAGGGTTGATCGGAACATATCCCGATTTTCTTCCGTATCCGTTGTGAGTGTGCCTTGAAGCCCTGGGTGCATGAAGTGCCAGTAGAGGTCAAGTGCGAGGGAGATTGTGGTGATTCCAAGTTGCCTTCCTTTCAGAATGACGAAAAAATGGCAGCCATCTGCCAATCCTTTGTTGATCTCATCCATGACATAGGTTTGCGTACCCAGAAGATTGTCCATCTTCCGCAAGCCTTGCTCTTTGGTCTCAATCTTGAGCTGCTTACAAAAATTGTAAAAATGTTTGAGATTGAATTGACTCATGTAATGATCCAAGGCAATTTGCCATTAAACCGTTGTAGTAGGGCATGGTTGCCCATTTCAAAGAATTCTTTTTGTACGCCACATTCCCCGCCTAACCTAAAGTTAAACGTATGCTTTTTGGTAGAGGTAAAGTTTGGAAAAATATGCTTGGCAGCGTCATAAAACTGACGATCCACCTGCGGACTAGGTTGATTTAAGATGATGGCTAATTGCTTGAGGTATTCGGTTTTCATACCCCACATACACCAGTCAACAAAATGATGACCAGGGATATTCCATGAGTCGTGCAGCTCTCCTAAGGCTTCGCAATTGTCCTCAAGCAAAAAGTTACCCTCCTTGTCATAGATTGACCTAAGGCTATAAGCCCAATCATATCCTTTTTCAGTAATCAATCCCATGATCGATGCCACATGATTTTGACTAAACCAATCGTCATCGTTGCAAAAGAAAGTGACATTCTCTGTAACCAGTTGAGGAGCAGCAGCTAACCAACGCTGTCCTGCATATCCGTTGCCCCCAATCTTGGCATCCCAATAACAAACCTTGGTGTGCTCATCCCAGTACAGCTTACGAATGTCTGCAAAGGTTTGATAATCCCCGTCACACAAAATATAATGAGTGCAAGGGTGATACTGCGCTTTAATTGAAGCAACGCAATTGGATAGCTCCCAAGGGCGGTCACCTCTAGTTACGGTCACTACGGCTGCGGTTTTCAATTGTGTTTACCTAATCGTTTGGTTTCAAAGTCTGGGATGTCCCAGTACGCCACTTTAAGTCTAGCGGTATGGTTTTTAGCAAGGCTGATTAACCCGTCATAGGTCATTTGACTAAACCGTTCTTTCCATTCTGCCGCTAGTTTTATCTTTTGTTTTTTGGTTTTGCAGGAAATAGCTCTTAACATTTCTGTCTTGTACATCAGCCGTTCTTCCCGCAATCTTTCTAAATCAGTGGACTGCGTCACCATCTTCAGGCTCTAGCAGTTTTTTAAGGTGCAAAATTTCTGCCTCAGCCATCATTAGAAGTTCAGATGACTTAGCATGAACACGCATCAGCTCATGAAAAATGTCATCCTTGCTCATAGCCCATACTCTTGTCATATATTCCTTTTTGGCAAGGTCACCTGCCTTTTCAATATATTGCTGGACTGATATAGCGTTCTTTATTCCGTTCTCCATACTCGCACTCCTTCACTTTCTTTTCTGGCTATAAATTTTTTGCCTAACTGTTTGCCTGTGCGGTAGTTTGCATTACAGACAATCTGAATTTTCCCCGTTGGCACAAAGAATGACTCTCCGACTTCCAATTGTTTATATGGGTACACATTGCGCTTTTTCTCAGGGGGTATCGGTATATTTTTTTCTACCTCAATACTCATTATGATATTCTCCTTATAACTTAACTCATCATACCACCATGATACACACATACAACGAATATCGTCTAGGGGATAACCTAGTTCATCTTAATTATTTACGCAAGGTTTGCAAAGAGAACCCCGATCTGGAGTTCACGCACCATGTCAATCCTGCGTATATCGACCAACTCACTCCTCTCGTAGAGGATACTGCTATTGGCTTGCAGGGGCTAAGTATCCCGCCTGGCGCTCATAACGCTTGGATCGGTAGGGACAATTACTTTTATAACCATCCATTGCAGCATGATTGGGTGGCGTTTTACTTGGAATGGTTCGATCACCTATCTAACATCCTTGAAGTTTCCAATCCTATGGCTTGCAAGGAGGACTTCTTATTCGATTACCCCGCTTTAAACGAGCCCTATGACATGGAGTTTGATGTATTGGTCATTAACTCTGCCCCGTCATCTGGGCAACTACCAGACTTTAACCCCCAATTCTTTGAAAAACGGGTACGGGAATTGGCAAATCAAGGGCTAAAAGTAGTCACAACTGCCCCTACAGGGATGGTTTCTTGCACCTTAGATTGGGATTTAGACGTGACTGGCATAGGCGCAATATCAAAATACTGCCAGCACATAGAGGGTGTGGCTACTGGTCCTATGTGGACTACGTTCAATATCTTCAATCAAAACAATATCTTGAGTCGTAAGTTCTACTGCGGACATCAAACGGTGAATCTTACCGACAATACGGTAACGATAAATAAACTGTAATTTTTTTTGGGGGGAGCTGCGAATGGGGCTCCTCCTACAACAGGTCCATGCCCATCTCAAAGGGCGCATTGTTTATGCTGATTTAATCTAATCTGTCCTGCCCATATTCCCTTATAGATCAATCAGTTATGGCGTATTGTTAATGTAATACTACCCATTGCACCCATATTGAAATTGTAAGAGGGCATTGTGTAGGTAATCTATCCCCCATTTGGTTACCCCTACTGACTATATATACATCTATTTACTAAGTACCTATATAAACTAACTTTAAATAGATGATAGCTATATATCTATCATTGTATATATATAACTATAGACTATAGACGATAGCTATGCAATAACTAAAAGATATAAAAATAAGTTGTTGACATCATCAAACTAATGTCTATAATCTAGCTATGCACTACTAATTAAGTGTATGTTTTGCAGGTGAGAACCCTGCACTTTTTAACAGAAAAGGAAATTAAAATGCAAAACGCAATCTATCAAGAGGTAACCGATCAAATCATCGCAGAGATGGAAAAGGGCGCTGCACCTTGGATTAAACCTTGGAAATCTGACTCTAGCGTAGAAAAAAACATTGTTTCAAAAAAAGAATATAACGGCATCAATCGTCTAATTCTTGGAATGATGACTCACTTTAAAGGTTACCAGTCACCTTACTATGGCTCATTCAAACAATGGCAGGATCTAGGCGGTACTGTTAAAAAAGGCGAAAAGGGCATTAAGATTGTTTTCTATAAGCCAGTAGTTAAAACTGAGGAAAACAAGCAAACAGGCGAAAGCGAGAGTTTTGCCTATTCATGCCTAAAAACCTATTATGTATTCAATGCCGATCAAGTAGAGGGCGTTGAGTTTGAAAAGCCAGCGATCTCTCCTAGAGTTTATAACCCTGCACCTGCCTTAGATGATCGCATCATCAAAACTGGCGCTAATATCAAGCATGGCGGGGGTTCTGCGTTTTTCTCACCTACTGGCGATTTTATCGGGATGCCTAATCGTGACACCTTCAATGATGACTCTAGTTATTACGCTACTGTATTGCATGAGTTAACACACTGGTCAGGCGCTAAACATCGCCTAGATCGTGACATGAGCGGAAAATTTGGTAATGCAAAATATGCCTTTGAGGAATTAGTAGCAGAATTAGGCGCTGCGTTTCTCTGTCAGGATTACCAGATACAAGGTGAATTGCGCCATGCTGGATACATTCAAAATTGGCTCACTTGCCTAAAAGAAAACAATCAAGCAATTTTCAAGGCTGCTGCACTTGCTCAAAAGGCAGCCGATTATATAAACGGCTTAGACGCCATTACCAATCAAGTAGCAGCATGAGCCAGCGGGATAAATACGCAGCATATTGCTACTGGTGCGCTAAACAAGGGCTTACCGCCCTTAGTTTTGGCGCATGGTCTAACACTGTCAAAAAAGGGGCTTTATATGTTTGAGGTTCAACAATTAACAATTTGCGATGGATGGATTAATACTTGGATCAATTGGGGCGATGATGGAAAACCAACGCCTGAAAAGTTTAAGACATTCTCAGATGCCAGCATGGAATTAGATGATTTTTTACATGATATGGAAATTGAGTATGAATTAGGAAATATAGATTCACCTTACTTAAGGGATGAATTTAGGATAGTAGAGGTTTAAAGGCGTTTTAGGGGTTAGGTGTGATCTACCTATCATCTAACCTCTAAAAACCTGCTGGAGATCGTTTTAAACCGTTTTAAACCTGTTATTTATAGTTTTATCAATTATTTATACACTTTTTGGGGATATATATGAAAAATCAAGATATTTATACATTTCAACGCAATTTATTTATTAAGAAAACGCCTATACGCATGAGCGCATGGGCGCACATACGCACACACATACGCATGGATCAATTAATTGATATTGGTTCGGCTCTTGGTTTGCTGGCTTTAGTAGTTTTGGCTCTGGCTTGGTAGGAAAGCCCCAAGTGGAAAAAGCTAAGCCCCAAACCCGCTTTAGGCGGTCATCTCTTAAAAAAGAGAGTAGCTATCGTTTATCTTGCTGCTTAACTAAAGGGGTGCGATCCTGTAAGAGTCCCCCAGATACTAGCCAGCTTGTTTATTCCCTTTGGCGCTACACCATGCGGGAGGGGTGGGTAATGCCCCCGTTTAATTTGCTTTAATCGTGATTTTGGTAGCGATGTCAAATCCGTTGCTAAGCCCCCTTACCAACTGACAACAAAACCACGACTAAAACAAACTTAATCGCATTAAACCACAACTTTTTAAAAGGAGCAACAAATGAGTAAAGCAGATGATGATGCAGCAAAGTGGATGGAGATGAACTCTAGGGTTCAGTATCGCAATTTAATCAAGGCAAAAGAACTTGGGGATCTCTATTACATTAACGCTAATGGAGATGTAATCATTCACGATCCAAGTAAACCTATTGAGGAGAAAACAACACCTAATAAATAAATTGCACTAATCTTTATAATGTAGTAATGTCTTACCTGTAGTAACTATAAACCTAACTATTAATTTAAGGACAATTCGCTATGAAATATTGCATTGATTGCAAGTGGTTCATTGAAATAGAAGATTTTTGCGCCGCAGTCGTGGGTGAAAATCGTACATACCTAAAGGCTCGAGTAGAAAAATGCTCGTCCCCCCACGCACCTAAAGATCCAGTTTACGGAAAAGTACAGCCATTGCAGGCTAAGGATGCCCGAACCTTTGGTCATCTATGTACCAGTAATGCTAACTGGTTTGAGGCTAAAGAGTTTGAGCCAGTTAATGAACAAGAGGCAGATCTTGACGATCTCTCTACCATTCCATTCGGGAGATAAGCAATGACAAATAAAAGACCAGTAGGTAGACCTAAAGGCAGTAAAAATAAATCTCATATTAGTTTGACTAATGAAGATCTTGCAGAGCTTCAGAAAATGACACGCAAGGAAAAGTCAGAGATGGACAAGCTAAAGAATCTGATAGCTCGTCAAGATGATGTCATTGCGCAGCTCCAAGATGATCTGAGAGATCACAAAAACACTTGTGAAGTGTTGCGGGATGAGTGCGGTCAATTAGAGGAAAAGATCGAATCTTATCGTGAGATCCTTAAAACACTATTGGAGATAACAGAATGAACGATCAAGCAGATTTTTCACCCCAAGTGCGTAACAGTGCTATCTGGTCAGGAGATTCCCGTAAGGTTGCTAATGGCAAGATGGTTGATGTCATCTTAGAGAAGCAAGGAAAGAAGCCTCTGCCAGACCTATCCGATGTTGAGGCAGTGCAGATGGGTCATGTTATGCAGCCCACGATTGGAAGATTAGCTCAACAACGCTTGGGCATTGAATTAAAGGATGCAGACTATGCACTTACCCACTCAAATCATGATTGGTTTAAATCTCATTTTGATTTCGTCAGTTCTGATGGTCATACTCTTGTTGAGGCTAAAAACTACAACGCAGCAGTTCGCTCTAAGTTCGATCCTGAGTTTAATCGGATTCCTGCTGCTGATTACGCCCAGCTTGTCCACGAGGCTGCTTGCCATAATGTTAATCGGATCTTTTTGGCTGTTTTATTTGGTGGTCAAGAGTTTCATACATTTGAGTTCAACATTTCAGACGCTGAAAAGG
>Ga0316228_1002933_pt1 | contig 14330 bp, 17 predicted proteins | sample TBH18021metaG_FD_206005 | JGI IMG/M metagenome (GOLD analysis project Ga0316228, IMG submission 206005) | Freshwater microbial communities from Trout Bog Lake, Wisconsin, USA - TBH18021 | ecosystem: Environmental > Aquatic > Freshwater > Lake > Hypolimnion/Profundal zone | place: USA: Wisconsin... | reverse complement strand
TTGACGTTTACACCATCGGGCATTCCACCCTTTCGTACGAGGGCTTTTTCAAGCTGCTCAAGAAGTGGGAAATCTCTGCCATCGGGGACGTGCGGAGCGCGCCCTTCTCACGCCGCTACCCCCATTTCAGCCGCGATGCCCTGCGCGCCGAGCTGAAAGCGGACGGCGTTTCGTATGTCTTCCTTGGCAAGGAGCTAGGCGGGCGCCCAGAGGGTCGCCAGTTCTTCTGCGAAGGCGTTGCGGATTATGAGGCGATGGCTTGCCGGCCGGAGTTCAAGCAGGGCACAGATCGGGTAATCCAGGGGCTCAATAAGGGCTACAACATCGCCCTCATGTGCTCCGAGCATAACCCGCTTGACTGCCACAGATGTTTGCTTGTTGGCCGTGCGCTTCGTGATATTGGATTGAGCATCGGGCACATACTTAATAACGGCGGCATCAAAACCCACGCAGATATAGAGGCCGAGCTGCTTGAGATGGCGAACTTGCCTGCGGCCGATATGCTAAGCAACGTCGAAGACAAGCTGGCCATAGCTTATCGGGAGCGGTCAAGGAGGGTGGCGTATTCCGAGTCTGGCCCCAATTATCCTGCCGCGGCGGAGTAGACGTTAGATGGTAAGCGTCACCACCATCGGGTTTACCAAAACGACAGCGGAAAGGTTCTTCGACCGACTCCTCAAGGCGGGCGTCAAGAAGCTTATTGATGTTCGGCTTAATAACAGCTCGCAATTGGCGGGGTTCGCCAAAGCCTCCGACCTAACCTATTTCCTCAAAGCGATCGGCGGTATTCAGTACGTTCATCAGCCGTTGCTCGCTCCTACCGAACCAATGCTATCGGCATACAAGAAGGAAAAGGGAGACTGGGGTGTCTACGAGGGGCGGTTCATCGCCCTTATGAAAGAGCGCCAAATCGAAAGCCGTTACAAAGCAGAGATGTTTGAGGATGCCTGTCTACTGTGCTCCGAAGACACGCCGCATCACTGCCACCGCAGGCTGGTTTGCGAGTATCTGAACCAGCACTGGGGAGGCAAGTTGCAGGTCAGGCATCTCTGAGGCGGAGCAGGTTATTGCTGCGGTAGGCCGAGGGCGTCCAGTCGGATGCGCATGGCCGCCTCCGACACGCTGAAAATCTCAGCAAGGTGGCGGGTCGTCAGCCCATCCTCGTGATAGTCGCGGATCAGCTTGGCGGGCATCAGGATCTCTGCCGCAAGCCGATTGGCCTGAACCTCCTCCGGCTCCGGCAGACCGCTCCTGTATAGCTTGTTGTCCGTGAGCCCGCTTTCGATCAGATGGCGATGCAGCACGAAATGGGCGATCTCGTGCGCCAAGGTAAACTGACGGCGGTTCGGCGGCTCATGGCTGTTGAGTACGATCTCAAAGCCGGACGGGCCGCCACGAACGGCGTCTCGCTTGAGCATGCCCGAAATGCCATTCCCGAGAGGGGCGGTATGCACTGAGATGCCGAGGGCATGCGTGATCGCGACGAGATCCACCGGCGCGGAGCGCTGGTGCTCGGCAATCACTGCCATCGTGTCCAAGGGGGCCCGCATCACTCCGGCCTCTGTGAGCCATCGCTGGCAGTTAGGGCATCCACAAGATTTTGCACCGCGCGGTCCGACACGCCAGGGGTCTTAAGAAGTTCTGCACGGGCTTCTGCGGCAGACTGCCGCTCCGCATTCATCTTAACGGACATGCGCAGTGTCTCATCCCGAGCGACGCGCTCCGCGGCCTGTCGGGCTTCTTCTTTGATCTGAGAGAACCCCCAGATCGCAATTGTTGCCAAGCCAATGCCGAGGACCGTAATCATTGCGCTCAGGCCGGCGAGCATGATCGATATGAAGTCTTTGTAGTCTATGAGCTGAGGTGCGGTAGTCCTATTCAACACGGTATCGAGAAGAGTCTGACGCGGCGGCTCAAAAGAATAGATCTTCCAAACAGCCAGTGCGGACAGGCAGAAAAGCGCTACGTTGGCCGAAATTAGGACGGTTAGCCAAGTAACTCGTTTGACACGTACGGGCATATCGGGCCAATTTGCGGATCAGATATGAATGTCTTTTGAACCAATAGCGTCCAAACATTGGATCATAAATACGGCAGTGAATTTTCCGCGCGCGAGTTTATTGCGGATATTCGGCTCCGTCTCCTTCACACCGATGGCGGCGAGCTTGTCCACTAGCTGCGCGTACGTGACGTTCTTGCGCTTCAGTTCTGCCTTCAGGATGCCCTTCACCCGGGCGTCCCATGCCTGTTCCGTCTCGTCGGCCATCGCGCATCCTGCCTGATTGCGGATGCCATCATACGCGATGCGTTTGCCCTTGACTACGGTACGGCAATGCCATCATATGCGATGCATAGGCATCGGATTTGGCGGCAATGTCGCAACACTTCCTTCTCTCGGCTCAGGCCCGCACCCTCTCGCTCAAGGCGATCTACAAGGGTGGCGAGGAGAAGGCCTACATGACCTTCCGGCGCCTGCGGTGGCCCGAGACGGACGGTGAGCCCGTTTGCCCGAAGTGCGGGTGCCTGGACTATTACAACATCACGACCCGCCGCCGCTTCAAGTGCGTCGGCTGCGGCACGCAGTTCAGCGTGACCAGCGGGACGATCTTTGCCTCGCGCAAGCTCGCCTTCACCGACCTGTGCGCCGCCGTCGCCATCTTCGTGAACGCGGTGAAGGGCCTGTCCGCCCTGCAACTCGGCCGCGACCTGTCGGTGTCCTACAAGACAGCCTTCGTGCTGGCGCACAAGCTGCGCGAGGCCCTTGGTGCCGAGATGAAGGGCCTTGGCCTCTCCGGTGAGGTTGAGATCGACGGCGCCTACTTTGGCGGCTCGATCCGGCCAGAGAACCGCAAGGAAGACCGCAAGGACCGCCGCCTGAAAGAGCATCAGACCGGCGAGCGCCGCGTCGTCATCGTCATGCGCGAGCGCGAGGGCCGCACGCTCACCTTCGTCACCAAGCGCGAGGCTGAGGGCGTGAAGCTGGCCGAGCAGCACATTGCCCGCGGCTCCAAGGTCTATGCCGACGAGGCCGCCCATTGGGACGACCTTGAAGCCGCGTTCCCGAACGCGGGCCGCATCAACCACTCAGAGGCCTACAGCGCGGACCGCGCCAACACGAACCAAGCCGAGAGCTACTTCGCCCGCCTGCGCCGCATGGTGAGCGGGCAGCACCACTTCGTCTCGGCCCGCTACCTCCACCAGTACGCGACCGAGGCGGCGTGGAAGGAGGATCACCGCCGTCTGCCGAACGGGGCCGCGTTCGCCCGCACGGTCCGGCTGACGATGGTGTCGGGCATCAGCCGGGCGTGGAAAGGCTACTGGCAGCGGCACGAACGGCAGGCCGCAACCTGACATTAACTAGGGTTCGCCTTGGCGGGGATGTTCAGCGTTTGTTTTGGCCGTAAGCGGCAAAATCGACGGGTATGAGTCCCGGAGCCAAAACGATGGTTGTTGGCTGCTGGCGGGCCATCCAAGCGCAAAATCGAGGCTCTTTAGAGCGAGGCTGTTGACTATTCCGGAGGGGCGAGTCACATTGCCGCTCAGGGTTGGCACACTGCTGCCCTGAAATGGAAAAGCCGGGGCGGCAACCCCGGCTTCCCATTACGATCCGCAGAAGCCCTAGACAGGCTGCGGAGGTCACTCAACACCGTGCATTCTATGCACGCGCGTCCTCATGTCAACCTGTCTAGGGCCCACATAAAGGGTTCTTTATATGGTGACGCACGTCCGCCGGCCCTCGCGCCAGCTCACTTTCGAGGACGCGGTTTTGGTCTGGTTCCGCCACTGGAATGGCGAGTTCCAGAACCGCATCGCCGCCCATTTCGACGTCAATCCCGGCCGGATCAACGAGATCCTGAAGGAGCGGCGCCATGTCGGGAGCCGCACCGCGGCCCTCGCCCGGCGCTCGGCGGCGTGAGGGCGGCAGGAATGGCAAAGAAGCCTTCTCCCCCGCGCCAGACCTCTCCGAAGGTCTCGACCCTTGCCTCCGGCGTCTTATCGGGACGGATCACGCCCACCGAGACGCAGGTGAAGACCTTGGCCGCTACTGCTCTCGGGCAGGATCAGACCAAGGGGCAGAAGCCTAGGGGCAAGTAGCCTTAACCGCATTGAGGGGCGCTTCAAATTTGGGGCGCCCTCTTCGGTTCAGAAATTCTTGCGCTGCGCTATTAGCTTAGATTTAATAAACGTCCGAGCTTCAACGCGGCGTCCTCTGATGTTACGCGCGCCAGTATTTCGACGCTTTGCGGGTCTTCGCCGCACCGCTCGAAAAGATAATAACCCGCCGCGTCGGCGATATCCTCTCCGGCTGCGGAGATAAGTTGTCGCGTTAGCGGTGCTATGAAAAGCTTGGTTTCGCTCTGTGTTTCTGCGCTCAGGTAGATAGCGTCCATCTCTAGCCCCCTTGAGGCAAATGCCCGACAAAACCACTCACGTCATGCGCCCGCGTTGTGAGCTTCGGGCTCGCGAACTGGCCGACTACATGGCGGCTAGTTCGCAGCGCAAGCGCACGGTCCTGCGTGACGCGAAATACCGGCCGCTGGCGCGGGTTCTCAACCACTCAGAGGCCCGCCTGACCATAGCTGGATGGCTCCGCGAGGGCGATGGCGACATAGCGACCCTTCGAGGTAAGGCTGAGTGGTTCCGCGATCGAATGACGACGGGAGATTTTGAGGCTTACCAGAACCAGCACAACGCCGATTACATCGACGCCTTTGCGGACATATGCGATAAGCTTGATATCCCCACATGCGAAATGCATCCGCCCGGCGGCAAGCAAACCGTCAAGATCAATGGTACGATCTTAGTTCATAATCCTGATCTAGATCTGAAGCGGACTGCAAGAAATAACAAAGTTAAATATGGCGCTCTTTATCTACGCTATGCAAAAGGCAAGGAGCTAAACGCAGATGCCGCGCGCTACCAAAGCGCATTCACGTTTGGCTTCTTGAGCGGCCTTCCACAGGAGGAGAACACGGACCCAGAGCGTAAGCTCTGTCTGACAGTGTGCGCCTACAGCGGAAACGCCATCGAGGCGCCCTCGAACAGTATCTACCTTTACAAAGAAATTGCGGCAACATGCGCGGCCATCGCGGATCAATGGCCGAACATCAAGCCGCCGCCCGGTGCCATCCTCTAGCGGCTTGGCGCCGCCCGCCACGCCTGTCCCGCCTGCGTTCGCTCCGCCTCCACCATCCGGCTCGCGCGCATCTTCCTGAGCGCGCAGCCGACGCGGCGGGTCACGTCCGTAAGCAGGCGCCGATCCCGGCTGTCCTTCCCCTCCGTCTGGCAGACGAGCGTCGCCAGTTGCCGAGCTGTCAGCGGCTCGCTGGCCTTGCGTAGCTCGGCCAAGAGGTTGTCCCGTAGCTCGTTCCGATAGAACAGGATGATGCGGGCTGCACGGGGCGTGGAGCCGACAAGCTCGCCCCGATAGCCGCAGGTATCCAACACCCGATCCAAGGCCTCTATGTCGTTGGCGAGGATCGCCATGCGCTCACGGAGTTCGGCCGTCTCGCGCTGCAATTCCTCGCGCTTGGCGAGGAGGCCGTTGATAAGGGTTTGATCGTCCATTTTGCCATCATAGGCGATGGCATACGCCTTGACCTAGCGTGCTTTCTGGTGCATTTGCTCCATAAGGCCGCATTTCCGTACCCGCACCCTGCGCGACCTGCACGGCTGGGACGCCTGGAACGTCACCGAGGACGCCGACCTCGGCGTCCGCCTCGCGCTCGCGGGCTACGATGTGGGCGACCTGCCGAGCGGGACGATCGAGGAGGCACCGGTCCGCGGGCGGGCCTGGCTCCACCAGCGGGTGCGCTGGATCAAGGGCTTCCTGCAGACGAGCCTCACGCACGGCCGGACGCCGCTGGAGACGATCCGGCGCCTCGGCCCGGTACGGGGGCTCGCGGCTTTGGCGCTGGTGCCCGGTGCCGTACTCTCGGCGCTGGTCTACCCGCTCTACCTCGTGCTGACCGTCTACGACCTGTTCCTGCGCGCGCAGCCGGAGGCGCCGACCCTGCTGTCCCGCCTGCCGCAGGGCCTGTCCGTGCTGCTCTTCGTCGCCGGCTTCCTCGCCCTGATGCTGCCGGCGGCGCTCGGCTGCATCCGGAGGGGCTGGCTCGACCTGACCGTCTGGGTGCCCCTGATGCCGGCCTATTTCTGCTGCGTCAGCCTCGCGGCCTGGCTTGCCGTGCTCGAGCTGGTGCGGGCGCCGAACCGCTGGAACAAGACCGAGCACGGGCTCGCCCGGACTTCGCGAAGCGGGTTGCTGCGGCCGGGGCGGAAGCCTTCCGGATGAGCAGCGCCTACCCGGCGTCCTTCAGGGCGGCCAGGCCCTCCCGGTAGGTCGGGAAGGCCAGCGCCACGCCGAGTTCCTCCCGGATCAGCCGGTTCCGCACGCGCTTGTTCTCGCCGTAGAAGCTGCGGGCCATCGGGCTGAGGTCGGCGGTCTCGAAATCGACCTCCGGCGGCAGCGGCAGGCCGGCGATCCCGGCGGCGTACGCGGTCACCACCTGCGGGGGGGCCGGCTCGTCGTCCGTGACGTTGTAGACGGCGCCTGGGCGGGGGCGCTCGATCGAGGCGACGAGCGTCGCCGCGATGTCGTCGATGTGGATCCGGTTGAAGACCTGCCCCCGCTTCACGATGCGCTGCGAGCGGCCCTCGCGCAGCTTCACGATGGGATTCCTGCCCGGCCCGTAGATGCCCGACAGCCGGAAGACCTGCACGGCCTTGCCCGTCTCGCGCCCGAGATCGAACCAGGCGTTCTCGACCGCGAGCCGCATCTTCGAACGGGCGCTCAACGGCGCCGGCATGGTGGTCTCGTCGATCCAGGCGCCGCCGTGGTCGCCGTAGACGCCGATGGTCGAGAGATAGCCGATCCAGCGGACGCGGCTCGCCGCGATCACGTCCCGGTAGGCGCGCAGCGTCGGGTCGCCCTCGGGCTGCGGCGGCACCGAGACGAGGAGCACGTCGGTGTCGGCGAGGTCGTCGGCGATGCGCGGATCCGCCCCCTCCGGCCCGAAGGCGCGCACCGAGAAGCCGGTCTCGTCCGAGAGCGCGCGGGCCTTGTCCGGATCGGTCACACTCGCCTGGATCTTTCCGAAGCGCCCGCGGGCGACGTCCGCGAAGCGCCGGGCCGAGAAGCCGAGGCCGAAGACGAACAGGTTCATGGGTCCTCAGGTCTCCGGATCGCGCGCCAGCGCCGCCCGCCACTCCGCCCGCACGTGCGGGTCGGTCTCGGCCGCGCCGTGCCGGGCGTGCAGCGCATCGAGCGCCGCGCCGTCGAGGTAGCGCGCGAGGGCCCAGACGGCCATGCCCCGCACGAGCGGCGCGGGGTCGGAGAGATGGTCGAGCGCCGCCGCGCCGAGGGCGGGATCGCCCGCGTTGCCGATCGCGATCAGCACGTTGCGCAGGAAGCGGTCGCGGCCGGTGCGCTTGACCGGCGTGCCGGCAAACCGCGCCCGGAAGCCGGCGTCGTCGAGCGCGGCGAGTTCCGCCAGCGGCGGCGCGGCGAGGTCGTCGCGGGCGCTCATGCGGGTCTCGGCGGCGGTGCGCGCGAACTTGTTCCAGGGGCAGACCGCGAGGCAGTCGTCGCAGCCGAAGATCCGGTTGCCCATCGGGCGGCGGAATTCCTCGGGGATCGGGCCCGCATGCTCGATGGTCAGGTAGGAGAGGCAGCGCCGCGCATCGAGCCGGTAGGGCTCGGGAAAGGCCGCCGTGGGGCAGATGTCGAGGCAGGCCCGGCAGGTGCCGCAGCGGCCCGTGCCGGGCGCGTCGGGCTCCATCGCGGCGGCGCTGTAGATCGCGCCGAGCAGGAGCCAGTTGCCGTGCTCGCGCGAGAGCAGCACCGTGTGCTTGCCCTGCCAACCGAGCCCGGCGGCCTCGGCGAGCGGCTTCTCCATCACGGGGGCGGTGTCGACGAAGACCTTCACGGGGCATCCCGACTTCGCCGAGAGGTAGCCGCCGAGTTCCTTCAGCTTGCCCTTGAGCACCTCGTGGTAGTCGCGCCGCTGGGCATAGGCCGCGATCGCGCCGCGATCCCGCCGGGCGAGGAGGGCGAGCGGGTCGGTCTCGGGCCGGTAGCTCATGGCGAGCACCCAGACGCTGCGCACCGCCGGCCAGAGCGTCGCCGGATCCGCGCGCTGGTCGGCGCGCTCCGCCATCCAGCCCATCTCGCCCTGCGCGCCCTCGGCGAGCCACGCGGCGAGGCGCTCCGGCAGCAGCGGCACCGCGTCGGGGGTGGTCAGGCCGAGCGCGCAGAAGCCGAGGGCGCGGGCGCGCGCCTCGACCAGCCGGCGCAGATCGGGGCCGGCATAGGTTCGCTTGGTGTTCGCCTGCACGCTCATCCGGGATCGCCGCGCCCGCCGGGGCAACCCGGCGACGGCGCCCGTCTATCCCATCGCGGGGCCGGTCACACGCCCGTCAGCGTGTCGGCCAGGAGCTTGAGGTTCAGCATCACGATGATGCCGGCGATGGCCCAGGACAGCCATTTCAGCCAGCCGGGCACCACCAGCGCGCCCATCTTGCTCCGGTCCGCGACGAAGCTGACGAGCGGGATCACCGCGAAGGGCAGCTGCATCGAGAGCACCACCTGGCTCAGCACGAGGAGCTTGGCGGTGCCCGCATCGCCGTAGATGATCGCCACCGCGACCACCGGCACGATGGCGATGCCGCGGGTGATCAGGCGTCGCGCCCAGCTCGGCAGGCGCAGGCGCAGGAAGCCCTCCATCACGATCTGCCCGGCGAGCGTCGCGGTCACGGTCGAGTTGAGGCCCGAGGCCAGCAGCGCCACCGCGAACAGCGTCGAGGCGAGGCCGACCCCGAGCAGCGGCGAGAGCAGCTCGTAGGCCTGCTCGATCTCCTCCACGTCGGTGCGCCCGGAGGCGTGGAACACGGAGGCCGCCAGGATCAGGATCGCGGCGTTGACGAAGAGGGCGAGCGTGAGGGCGATGGTGGAATCCGCCACCGCGAAGCGCAGGGCCTCGCGCTTGCCCGCGAGGTCGCGCGGGTAGGCGCGGGTCTGCACGATGGAGGAGTGCAGGTAGAGGTTGTGGGGCATCACGGTGGCGCCGATGATGCCGATGGCGATGTAGAGGGCGGCCGGGTTCGTGACGATCTCGGCGGAGGGCACGAAGCCGCCGAGCACCGCCGCGACCGGGGGGGCGGCCAGCGCGATCTGCACCGCGAAGCAGACGAAGATGACGGTGAGCAGCCCGATCACGAAGGCCTCGAGCGCCCGGAAGCCCCGGCGCAGCAGCAGCAGCACCACCAGCACGTCGAGGGCGGTGATCACGGCGCCGAGCCAGAGCGGCAGGCCGAAGAGCAGCTTCAGGGCGATCGCCGTGCCGATCACCTCGGCGAGGTCGCAGGCGATGATCGCCGCCTCGCAGGCGAGCCAGAGCGCGAAGCCGACGGGTCGCGGATAGGCGTCGCGGCAGGCCTGGGCGAGGTCGCGCCCCGTGGCGATGCCGAGCCGGGCGCTGAGCGCCTGCAGCACGATCGCCATCAGGTTCGAGATCAGGATGACGGCGAGCAGCGTGTAGCCGAACTGGGCGCCGCCCGCGATGTCGGTCGCCCAGTTGCCCGGGTCCATATAGCCGACCGCGATCATGTAGCCCGGCCCGAGGAAGCCGAGCAGGCGCCGCGGCCAGGAGCCGCTCGCCCGCACCGCCACGCTGGCGTTGAGCGCGCCGAGGCTCGGCTCGTCCGCCGCCTCGGCGGAGCGCCAGCTCGGGTCCGGGGCAATGGGATGCGGGCTGACGTTCACGAAGATCCTCGGGGGCCGGGCCGGCCCATGCGACGCAATATAGCCCCTGCTATAACCGTTGTGAACAGCTAAGTCGCCGGACCGCACAGGCCGGGCCAGGGCTGGCCGGGGGCTCCCGGCGGCGCGCCTCCTGGGCTATGAGGGCCGCCAGCCCTCCGCTACTCCTCTCCCGGACGAGGTGTCCCGACCGATGCAGGCCAGCCGCACGACCGCCCCCGCGGGCGACCCGCTCGTCGATCCGGAGATCCATGTCGCGAGCTTCCGGCAGGCCCGGGAGGCCCGGCGCTCGGAACTCGCCGAGGACTATGTCGAGCTGATCGCCGACCTGATCGGCGACGGCGGCGAGGCGCGGCAGGTCGACATCGCGGCCCGTCTCGGCGTGGCGCAGCCGACGGTCGCCAAGATGCTCAAGCGCCTGTCGGAGGACGGGCTGGTGCAGCAGCGGCCCTATCGCGGCGTGTTCCTCACCGAAGCCGGACGGATCCTGGCCGACCAGGCGCGCGAGCGGCACCAAGTCGTCGAGCGCTTCCTCTGCGCGCTCGGCGTCAGCCCCGAGACGGCGCGGCGGGACGCGGAGGGAATCGAGCACCACGTCAGCGGCGAGACGCTGGAGGCGTTTCGGCGCTTCGCGGATGGCGGGGGGTAGGTCGCGCGTTCGCGCGACACCTCTTCCTCTCTCCTCTGCGGGAGAGGGTGGTCCGCGAAGCGGGTCGGGTGAGGGGAACGACGGTGCCGAGAAGGGCTCCGCCCTGCATGACGAACACAACCTCCTTCTGAAGCTTGGATTCCCTCTTTGCGGGACTACGTCCCGACCGACCCCTACTGACGCAGGGGCCACCCTCCCCCGCAGAGGGGGGAGGGAGCACGCCCTAGACCGCCAGCGCCAGCTCCGGCGCGGCCTCACCCTCCGGGATCACGTCCACCTCGACGCGCAGCCGCTGCCGGCCGGAGGCGGTGACGATGCCGTCGATGGGCGCCACGTCGCCGTAGTCGCGCCCGCGCGCCACCACGATGTGGTCGTTGCCGACCGCGCAGTCGTTCGTCGGGTCGAGGCCGAGCCACCGCTCCCCGCACCAGACCGCGACCCAGGCGTGGCTGGCATCCGCCCCCTGCAGGCGCGGGCGGCCCGGGGGCGGGGTGGTGCGCAGGTATCCGCTGACATAGGCCGCGGGCAGGCCCATGCCGCGCAACCCCGCGATCATCACGTGGGCGAAGTCCTGGCAGACGCCGGCGCGCAGCCGGAACGCGTCGGCGAGTGGCGTATCGACGGCGGTGGCCGCGGAATCGAAGCGGAAATCGGCGCGGATCCGGCGCATCAGGTCGTGGGCTGCCCCGTAGGCGCTGCGCCCCGCGCGGAAACTCGCGCGGGCGTAGTCCGTCACCGCGGGCACCAGCGGCACGCGGGCGCTCGGGAACAGGAAGTGCACCGGCGCCTGGCCCGAGAGGTCGCGGCTCGCCACCACGGCGTCGCGCACCGCGTCCCAGGCGGGGCCGGATTCCGGCTCGGGCGGGGCGGGCCGGTCGACCGCGACCCGGGAATTGGCCTCGACCACGAACTCGGCGTGCGGCGTGTCGAGGCAGATGCCGAGCGCCTCGATGCCGAAATAGTCCCGCCGGGTCACGGCGCTGGCCGGGCTCGGCTCGATCGTCACCGCGCTGGCGAGCACGCTCTGGCCCTCCCCGTCCCGCGGCTTCAGCCGCAGGGAGCAGCGGGCGAAGCGCACGGGCCGGGCGTAGCGGTAGGTGGTGCGGTGGCGCAGCGTGTAGATCACCCGAGCCCCCCGAGCTTCTCCGGACGCGCCGCCTGGGGGCCGGCCGGGAAGTAGCGGCCGGCGATGGCGTCGGCGAGCCGCTCCAGTTCGCCCTCGACCCGTGCCATGCCGACCGCGTCGAAATCGGCGGCCTCGCCGCTGCGGAACTCCGCCACGATGCGCGCGGCCAGCCGGCAATGGGGCTCGGGCACGCCGTCGGCGGCGAGCGCGGGCAGGTCGGCGAGGTGGCGGGCGATCGCCTCCGCCTGGAAGGCGACGGAGCGCGGGTTGTAGGGGTCGAGCAGCACCATGTCGCGCACGGGGTCGAGCGCCACGCCCTGCAGGTAGCGGGAGCCGTAGCTCAGCTGCGAGTCGCAGAGCGCCAGCATCACGCCGAGGCTCTCGGGCGTGGCCTCGTCGTCGGCGAGCGCGAGGGCGAAGTCGCAGGTGTTGATCGCCCGCTCGATGCGCCGGCCGAGATCGATGAAGTGCCAGCCCGCCGCCCGGCTCATGTTCTCGTGGGCGAGCCCCGAGAGGGCCGCGAGGTGGCTCAGCGCCCGCTCGGCCCGGCCGATGAGCTGCGACTCGGTAAACGCCCGGCCCGGATCGAGGGCCAGCAGGTCCACGAGGTCGGCCAAAACGCGCCAGGCCTCGCCCGAGAGGCGGTTGCGGAGCTTGGCGGCGTTCCGGCGGGCCGACTCGATATGGGCACGGGCCGAGCCCGGCGCCGTGCGCCCGCTTAGCGCCTCCTGGGCCAGCGCGGCGGTCGGCAGGTCGGCGGCGCTGCCCGCGCCCCACTCGGCGATCAGGCGACGGATGCGGGCGGCGGTCGGCGCGTAGGCGCCGCCGGCGATGTCGGTGACGACGGCGTCGCCCACGCTCCGGAGATGGGCGAGCACGAGGCGGATCACGCCCTCGGCCCGCTCGGTGTAGCGGCCGAACCAGAACAGCCCGTCGGCGGCCCGCGAGGGCAGGTGGCCGGCAAGCCGCCGCACCCGGGGCGGGCGCCCCTGAACCAGGGTCGCGGTCTCGACGGGGGTCTCGGAGAGGACCCAGACGTCGGCCGCCCGGATGCCGAGGCGCATCTCGGTCGGGTCGGCGTCCTCGCGCTCGGCGACGCGGCAGAAGCCGCCCGGCATCACCTGCCAGCCCTGGGACGTGCGCGCGGCGAAGACCCGGAGCACGAAGGGACGCGGCACGAGGCGCAGGCCCGCGTCGGTCCGCTCCCAGCCCGGCATGGTCGAGAGGGGCCCGAGCGCCTGCCCCACATAGTCGAAGGGCCGCTCGCCGAGCGTCGCGACGGCGCGGGCCCGGTCGGCGGCCAGCGCCTGCGCCCCGAGCAGCGCGTCGCGTCCGGCCCCGCGCTGGGGCGTCGCCGCCGGGCGCAGCGTCAGGGCATCGAGGTTGTCGCGGACATGCGCGAGCCCGTCCGGGCAGCCGCACCACCAGGTCGGCGGGCCGGCGAGCCGCAGGGGCTCGCCGAGCATGCGCCGGGCGATGCCGTCGAGATAGGGTTCGAGCGCGCCCGACTCGACGAGGCCCGAGCCCGGCATGTTGGCCATCACGAGGCTGCCGTTGCGCAGCGCTTCGAGCACGCCCGGCACGCCGAGCCGCGAGGCCGGGTTCAGTTCCAGGGGATCGAGATAGTCGGCGTCGATCCGGCGCCAGAGCGCGTCGCAGCGCTTCAGCCCCGAGACGGTGCGGACGTGCAGGCGCCCGTCCTGCATCACGAGGTCGTCGCCCTCGACCAGCATCAGGCCGAGATAGCGGGCGAGCGCGGCCTGCTCGACATAGGTGCTGCTGTAGGGGCCCGAGGTCAGCAGGCAGATGCGCGGGTCGGCCCGCTCGGCACCCGCCGCGAGGCCGTCGCGAAACGCCTGGAAGAAGGCCGGGAAGCGCTCGACGTGGCAGGCCTCGAAGATGTCCGGGAAGGCGCGGGCCAGCACCATCCGGTTCTCCAGCGCCCAGCCGAGGCCGGAGGGGGCCTGGGTCCGGTCTGCCAGCACCCGCCAGCGCCCGTCCGGGCCCCGGCCGATATCGGCGGCGTAGAGCTTGAGGTAGCGCCCGCCCGGCGGCGCGACCCCGTGGAGCGGGCGCAGGAACTCGGGCGAGCCCGCCACCACGGCGGCCGGCAGGTGGCCGCCCGCCACGAGGTCGCCGGGGCCGTAGGCGTCGGCGAGGATCGCCTCCATCAGCTCGGCCCGCTGGACCAGCCCGGCGGAGAGCTCGCGCCACTCGGCGGCCCCGATCACCAGGGGCAGGGAGCCGAGCGGCCAGGCGTGCTCGCGCTGGTCGCCGTAGACCCGGAAGGAGATGCCGGCATCGCGGATGTGCCGCTCCGCCGAGACGAAGCGGGCCATCATCTCGGGCTCGCCGAGGCGCCCGAGCTGGTCGAGCAGGTGCGACCAGGACGCGTCGCGCGGGGTGCCGTCGGGGGCGAGGTACTCGTCGGGCCGGCCCGGCAGCGGCGCGTAGCCGTCCGTCCAGCGGGCGAGCGGCGCCGGGCCGCCCGCCTTCTCCCTCACCTCCGCGAGCGCGGTCATTGCGGCCCGGGCGTCCTGAGGTCGAGGGTGAGCGGGAACTCGGGATTGACCTCCTCGCGCGGCATCGCGACCCGGCCCGGGGTGTGCCCGTGCGGCTGGAAGCGCGAGAGGCGGCGCCCCTCCGCCTCGTAGGCGTTGACCGGGTGCGTGTCGTAGCTGCGCCCGCCCGGATGGGAGACGTGGTAGCGGCAGCCGCCGAGCGCCCGCCCGCTCCAGGCGTCGAGGATGTCGAAGGTGAGCGGCGAATGCGCCGGGATCGTCGGGTGGAGCGAG
>Ga0316228_1002931_pt1 | contig 14343 bp, 18 predicted proteins | sample TBH18021metaG_FD_206005 | JGI IMG/M metagenome (GOLD analysis project Ga0316228, IMG submission 206005) | Freshwater microbial communities from Trout Bog Lake, Wisconsin, USA - TBH18021 | ecosystem: Environmental > Aquatic > Freshwater > Lake > Hypolimnion/Profundal zone | place: USA: Wisconsin... | reverse complement strand
TCTTGCTCTTGAATCTGCCGGCATAAAGACTGATGAAGTTGATTACATAAATGCGCATGGAACTGCAACCATTGAAGGCGACCCCTCGGAAATACATGCGCTTCGAGATACTTTTGGCTCGAATGCAAAAAGCTTGGCTGTTAGCTCCACAAAATCTAGCCATGGCCACCTAATGGGGGCATCAGGTGCTATTGAGGCAGTTATTACTGCGCTTTCTATAAAGAATTCCGTTATACCCCCTACAGCAAACTTGGTAGAGATCGACCCGGCATGTGATGGGGTACGTCATATTAAGGTTGGTGACAATAAAAAGTTAAATATCAGATCGGCAATTTCAAATTCATTTGCTTTTGGCGGTAGCAATGCAGTTTTAGTCTTTAAATCCACTCAATAAGACTCAAAAGAAAAAACAAAAATGAATTGGTCTAGGCCTTTTGGGATAAAAAATTGGGCGGCCTGGAGTCCGGCAATCAAGACTAATGAGGAGTGGTTGGCATGGTCAAAAAAACCATTTTCACCAGCTGGCTCTGAAAGTCCAAAAGTTGAGGAAATGCAGTCAATCAACAGAAGACGGCTAAAGCGGCTAGGAAGTATGGCTCTAAGTGTTGCATATAGATTGCCTCACACTAATGCACCTATTATTTTTTGTAGCAAATATGGTGAGATTGATAGATGCTTTGGGTTGTTGAAAGAGTTAACTGAGACAGGGGTCGTCTCCCCGCAATCCTTTAGTTTGGCTGTGCATAATGCCATTCCAAGCCTGTACACCATAGATAGAAAAATTAACTCCAATGTCATAGCAATCTCATCTGATGCTGGAGTATTTTCAGCGCTTTTAGAGGCGCAAGGTTTGCTAGCCTCAGGCGAGGAAAGTGTACGTATTATTGTTGCAGAGGAGCCAATTCCAGAGGCATATCAAAAATATTGCAACTTTGTAGGTGAGTCATACGCATACGTAATTGATCTTGAATCGCTTGGCGATATCTCCATTGGATTTAATGTTTCTCAAGGCTCTGGGATAGATTCAAGTGAGTTATCCACAAACTTAAACGTCCTGCAATTTTTACTTGGTTCCAAAAAGAACTACACCGCAAGTATTGGTAACGTCTTTTGGCAAATAAGGAGGGATTAATTGCTAAATCGCTATTGGCGGATCTTTGCCACAGGCCTTTCTTTTGTATTATTTGGCTTGGGCGGAGTAGTGCTGACTATAGCGCTGATACCTATCTTAATCTTTACGAGGGATAGCGAATTTAGGCGAAAGCATGGAAAAAAGCTTTTAAAGAGATCATTTCAATTATTTGTATGGGGCATGCAATTTCTTGGTGTAATGGAGTTGCGAGTTAAGAATCTGGCTTACCTTAAGCCTAGCGGAAGCCTTATTTTGGCCAATCATCCCAGTCTTATTGATGCAGTTATATTGATATCTCTAATTGAAAACCCTAATGGGATTATCAAGTCGGCCTTATTTAATAATCCGAGTATGTTTGGGTTGGCAAAAATATCTGGTTTACTCTGTAATGTCGAGGGTCCAGATTTAATTAGAAAGTCTATAGAATCTATAAGAAGCAGGGATAACCTGTTAATATTCCCTGAGGGCACAAGGACATCGGTTTTAAATAAGATTAGCTTTAAACGAGGGGCTGCATACATTGCAATAAGAGGCGGTCTCAATATAACTCCCGTTTTGATTTCCACGTCAGAGCCTGTGCTTAGAAAGGGCTATAGCTGGTATGAAGTGCCCTCGAAAAAACCGATTTTTAATATCTCAGTAATGAATGAGATAAATGTGGCATCAATTGTTGATGTAGATGGAGACTTGATTATCGAGTCAGATATGCTTACTGAATATTTGGAAGAGTTATACGTGCATGAGCTTAGTTGATATGGAAGATCTCGAGTTAGAGATTAAGAAATTAATCATAGATTGTTTAAATTTAGAGGATCATCAACCAGATGATATTGAATCGGCCGAACCATTGTTTGGTGATGGACTTGGCCTGGATTCGATTGATGCTCTTGAGCTCGGAGTGGCTTTGCAAAAAAAATATGGGCTCACACTTTCCAGTGTTACAAAAACTGAAGGTAAGCACTTTTACTCTGTAGCAACGTTGGCTAAATTTGTAGCAGATAACAGGGAAAAGTAAATATCGCGATATTCGCATAAAGGTGGTCAACGCCTTTTCTTTAACCGACGGAAATCGATGGAATTTTTGCTGGCGCTATTGCTGCCAATTTCTTTTTGGGTATTCAAATGGCTAGATATTCCATTTTGGCTGGCGGGCATATTTTTAATCCCATTCATTTTTCTTAAAAAGAACAAGCTCTGGGGTGGTCGGCTCTCAGTTATTGCTTTGATTTTAGGCTTGGCCTCTTTAGTCTCCCAATCTCCGTTGTTTGTCTATTTTTATCCTGTGATAGTTAATGCAACTTTGCTGTCTATATTTGCCTTAAGCCTTTTTTCGTCTCAAACTATTGTTGAGAAAATTGCGAGAATCAAAGATAAAAATTTTTCAGACAAGGAAATTCCTTATGTACGAAAAGTTACTGTAGCTTGGGCAATATTCTTTGTATTGAACGGCACCATCGCATTAGTTACTGTATTTATCCCCGATAAAAGCTATTGGTCAATTTATAACGGCGCTATCTCTTACGCTCTTATGGGGATGATGTTTCTAGGCGAGCTTTTGATCCGACATAGGTATATAAAACGTGACCGGAAATAGGTTATCAAACCTTCTGCTATGCGATCAAGATAAAACGTTAATTACGGATGATGGCATTACCCTTGCCCGTCTTAAGCGTGATGTTTCGAGCGCGCGCGCAGCTATTAAACCTGTAAAAAACAGAGAAATTGCCTTGTTCCATTCAGATGCATATATTTTCTGTGTTTGGCTTTTAGCTGCTTGGCAAGAAAAACGAAAGCTATTAATTCCTGTTGATAAAAATATTGCCTCAAACCAAAAATTTAATGAATGGTTCAAAATTGGTGAGTTTGATAATCCTGAGATGGATAAATGGAGCGAGGATCTTAGTGAACATCACAAACCTTTTAGCGAAGTCGACTCTGATTTTGAGGCCATGGAAGTATTTACCTCGGGCTCCACAGGAACTCCTGTTCAAGTAAGTAAAAAAATATGGCAGCTTGAGAACGAAGTAGCTGCCATGGAGTTTACCTTTGGGAAATTTATTGAAAAGAATGTAGTGTTCAATAGAACAGTAAGTCACCAGCATTTTTTTGGCATGCCATTTGCGTTGTTTTGGGCCTTAACAAGAGGGTCTCAGATTTCTAGGTTTGCAATTAAAGGGCCTCATGAGTGGGAGTCAACTACGCCACAGGTTTTGATTACTAGCCCATCATTTTTAAAGAGCGTTGCCGAAACCACTTCACAACACGCGAGCATGGGAACCAGCACCCGCTCTATTTTTTGTGCTGGTGGCGTTTTTGATCACATTTCATTTTCTAAAATTAAAGAAATAACCAACACAAGAGTGGTCGATATCTATGGTAGCTCTGAAACGGGCCATATAGCATGGAAAAGTTCCCCGGATTTACCTTGGCAGCTTCAAGAGGGTGTTGAGTTTAAAAAACCGATTGAATCAGTGCTTCAAATTAAATCTAAGTTTTGCCCAAGTTACGATTGGTTCCTTACATCTGACTTAGCTGCTCAGAAAGGCGATTCATTTGAAATACTTGGGAGAGCAGATCGAATTATTAAGATTGAGGGAACAAGAATTTCATTAAGTCAGTTAGTAGAGTCTATAAACGAATCTAAGTTTGTAGAAGATTGCCGCATTTGCGATCTAGGAAATGGTAAGCGGTCTCAGCTTGGATGTGTCTTAAAGCTTTCTCAAAAAGGTATTAGTGAAATTGAACTAAATGGCAAGCTCCATATAGTTAATCGAATTAAAGAGTCATTGAGGGGTAATGTGAACTCTATTTCAATACCCCGGAGGTGGAGATTTGTGGAAGACTTTCCAAAAAATAATTTAGGAAAAATCTTAAAAAATGAGCTAGATGAATTATTTACCATGGAATTAAAAAGCCCCATAGTTATAAACAGAATTTCCCAAAGAGATTCATTGCGATTGATTTTAGATATGTCAAAAAGTTTGCAATGCTTTAACGGTCACTTTGAAACGCTTCCTGTTGTGCCTGGTGTTGCTCTTATTGAATGGGCTATTAAAAGCGCCCAAACCCATTTCCTTAAAAATTTAACCTTTATTGGAATGTCACAAATTAAATTTTTAAAATTTATAAAGCCCAATCAGGTCGTTCAACTCAAATTAGATTTTGATGAATCTAAATTTAATCTTAAATTTGAATACCGTAACTCCACCACCATTTTTTCTACTGGTATTTTGAAGTTTAAGGACTCTAAAGCATGAAGGTTTGCGCAATAATCCCCTTCTATAATCATCCTGATGCTATAGGGCATGTGGTTGATCAATTGCTCGCGTATGACCTCGATATCATTATTGTCGATGATGGTAGTGATATCAAATCAAAGGAAAGTCTCAAGGCTCTACTGTCATCCTCAAAGGTAAGCTTAGTTACCCGTTTAGCTAATGGAGGGAAGGGCGCTGCAGTAATTTCTGGTATGCGAGAGGCATTAAATCGAGGGTTTACTCATGCGTTGCAAGTAGACGCTGATGGGCAGCATGATTTATCTAAGATTCCAGAGCTGTTTGACCTATCTTCAAGATTTTCAGAAAAAATCATTTCGGGAATGCCGGTCTATGATGAAACGGTGCCAACTAATCGAAAGTTCTGGAGATACGCAACCCATATTTTAGTTTGGATTCATACCTTATCTTTGGAAATACGAGATTCAATGTGCGGCTTTCGGATCTATCCCTTGACTAGTACTTTAAAGGTTATAGACTCTGTCAAAAATTTTGGTCAGAGAATGGACTTTGATATTGAAGTTCTTGTGCGCTCCCATTGGGCCGATTTGCACACTAAACAGTTGGCGGTAGGAGTTCGCTATCCAATAGATGGGGTATCTCATTTCCAGCTATTTAATGATAATTTCCTGATTACAAAATTGCATATAAGACTATTTTTCGGAATGTTATTTAACTCTCCAAAATTGATTTCTAGAAAGTTATTTTCTTGACTCACTGGGCGGACCTCAATGAGGTAACAACCTCTATAGGGATTCGAGCTCTATTTCTTGTATATAGAATATTTGGAAGATTGCTTGTCTTAATTATTCTTTATCCGGTGATTTTTTGGTTTTATATTACAAGTAAAGTAGCGCGGGATTCATCTTTTGATTACCTAAGTCGCCTCTATCTTTATAGCGAGAAGGCTACGCCTAAGCCAAATATTATCAATGTATTTAGGCATTTATATGCTTTTGGCGAGTGCATTTTAGATAAATTAATCATTTGGAGTGGACACCTGGAAGACTTGGATTACACGCTAGACGGGTTAGATGGTTTTGATACATTAATTGGAAAAAAGACAGGCGCTGTAATTGTTGTATCTCATCTTGGCAATCTTGATTTTTGTCGGGCAATCGCTAGACGATATCCAGATTTGAATCTTACGGTTTTGGTTCATACAACACATGCTGTCAAATTTAATCAATTGCTTAAATCAATAAATCCAGAAAGCGCACTAAATATTATTCAGGTGTCTAAATTTTCTATAGAAGATGCCATCTTGCTGTCGGAAAAAATCCAACAAGGTGGCTTGATTTCTGTTGCCGGTGATCGCGTCCCGCTCTTCTGGGGGAATACCGTTCCAACACAATTTTTAGGGTCAGAGGCCAATTTACCGCTTGGTGCTTACGTTTTAGCAAAAGCCCTCAAAGCCCCATTGTTTTCCCTCATTTCTATTAAGGTTAATGGGCAGTACCAGCTGAGCTGCAAGGAAATATCTAACTGGGATGAATCTTCCAAAGTTACTTCCACTGATATTGCCTGCGCTGCCCAATCTTTTGCCAATGTTTTAGAAGAAGGGTGCTTAAAGGCCCCACTCCAATGGTTTAATTTTTACCCTTTCTGGCAAGAGGGCGATCGTGCATAAAAGTATAGTATGGAGGTTGATGGTATTTTTAATGCTTATTCCCAGCATTGTTTTTGCCGATCAACTACTGAATCAAATAAAAAACTCGATCAATACACCTCCGATTATTTGGGGTAAATTTATCCAAAATCGCACTCTTACTGGAGTAAGTAAAAAGCTTGTTTCAGAAGGCTATTTTTTGGTAGATAAGCAGCGAGGAATTTTATGGGTAACTGAAAAGCCCATATATCAGACTCTTGTTGTTGCGGACGCTGGAATTTCGATTAAAAACAAGAGCGGCACCTTAATGAATCTTGATTCTCGCAATCTACCTTCCGTTAAATATATTAACGAGTTAATGCTCGCTATTTTCTCAGGCGATATGAATGCTATTGAGAGGGTATTTAATTACACTGGAGAAGTTACCTCAAGGGGTTGGAGTCTAGATTTAACTCAGAAAAATATATCTTCTGCAGTCTTTAAGAGTGTAGTGATCAATGGAGGCTCAGTTGTTAGTCGCATTACCCTTATCTCTAGGGAGGGTGATGTGACAGACATATTATTCACAGAAGTAAAGCCAATAGCAGCGCTGACCACAGATGAAATATCGAAATTTCAATAGGGCAATTGCCTTAACATTATTTCTAGTGGCCGTAGGGTTAGCATTTTGGATGTTTGCTAATTTGGATTTCATTGGTAGTCGGATAGACGGCAATGTCTTTTCTTTGTTGCCCAAGTCAGAAAGAAATCCAGTAGCTGAAGAATTTGTAAATAGGATTGCGAAGTCTGGTGAAAAATCAGCAGTCATCCTTATTGGCTCTAGCAATCTTGACACTGCTTTAGCTGCAGAAAAAGAGTTTAGATTTCAAATTAAGAATCTAGATCTTAAAAGTCTATCTCTTGAAGGCGGTCTTACCGAATATATTGCAGTGCTTGAGAAGCATAAGTCTGGGCTAGTCACTCCTGAGGACGAGCTGCTGCTAAAGAATCAATCTGCTCGATTTTGGTATGAGCGATCAAATGCATTGGCTTATTCTCCGAGTAATGTTGGCATACCTTGGAAAGATGATCCTTTTGGGCTATTGGGGAACTGGTTAAATCGCTTAGTGGGAAGTACAAAGGTATACCCACAGGGCGATAGTCTTATTGCCAGTCAAGATTCCGTGAGCTATGCAGTTGTTCCGCTAGAAATCAATAGCTCGATAGACTCGATCCAATCTCAAAATATTCTTGCAGATGCTATTAACCTAGCCATTGAAAATACAAAAGATAAATATCAAGGTATTAGCGTTATACGTTCAGGGGTTGTCTTTATCGCCTCCGATACATCTAAAACCGCACAAAGAGACATTGCGGTTATTGGCTTAGTATCTGCCATCTGCGCATTAATTTTGGTTGCCTCGATATTTAGAAGTTTCTATGCAATCGCAGCTGTTCTAATGACTGTTTCAATTGCATTTTTATATGCATTTCTAACTTGTATTTATATCTTTCCGAAAGTATATGTTCTTACTTTGGCATTTGGAACAAGCCTTATTGGAATGTCGGTTGATTACTGTCTTTACTGGCTCACTGGGTCAATTGGTGACAATAAGAGTCCATTTGAGAGAAGGCGCTACCTTCTGCCTGGCATGCTATTAGCATTGGCTACCACCGTAATGGGATATCTATTGCTGATAATGACCCCATTCCCGGTTTTATCACAGATGGCAGTTTTCTCTATTAGTGGAATCATCGCAGCCTGGGTAACGGTTATCTTTTTGTTTCCGTTTATTACAAAGTTAAGATTTTCAAGTAACAAGGCTAACGCACTTCCTCATTTTATCCAGCCAGGTTTCTTTGGAGATATTTCTATATTGCGCTATCTCCTTATAAGCGCAATTCTATTGACGTCCTTTTATGGGGCATTCACGTTCAAAGCGAATGATGATATTCGCTCATTGGCTAGCTTCAATAAGTCCTTAGTCAAAGAACAATCTGAAGCATCAAAAATTCTCGATATACCAAGCCCCTCGCAGTTTTTTATAGTAACTGGCTCCTCTGAGCTCGAAGTTCTTAGCCAGACCGATGCCTTAACCAAGAAATTAGATGCCTTAATCTCCCAAGGGTTCATCACAGGATATCGAGCTATCACTCAATATGTACCTTCGGTAGAAGTGCAAAATAACGCCAGCGCTGCTTATATATCGCCCAATAAAGATGAGGCCATTAAGAAGGTAGCCAAGGAAATGGGAATGAGGCCTAATTGGGTGAAAAGTGAAACTCAAGTTTCTTCGCCAATTACCCTAGCAGATATAAGCATACTTCCCATATATAAGAGGCTGAACTATTTGTGGTTTGATTCTAGCCCTTCGGTTCGCTCTACTGCCGTTCTGCTAATGGGGGTTAAAGGTGAGGAGTCGGTAGAACAACTTTCAAGGCTTGCATCTTCAGAAGTGGACTGGATTGATAAGCCTCAGGAAATCTCAAATATTTTTTATAGGTACAGAAAATTATTTTCTTACATTATCTTGGCGGGTTATTTCCTGACTTTTATTGCGATTTATATGAAATATAAGTTGGACTCTTGGCGTGCTGTAATACCCCCTATATTTGCGACTTTTATAACCTTGGCTATTTTGACGCTAATGGGTGAGTCCATAGGCTTGCTCTCAATTATTGCGTTTGCTTTGCTTTTAGGAGTAGGGACTGACTATGGTATTTTTCTTCTTCAATATCCAAGAGATAGAAGAATTTTGTTCTCGATTTCCATTGCGGCGTTGATGACGCTGATCTCTTTTGGCAGTCTTTCTTTTAGCAGTGTTCCTGCGCTGCATAGCTTTGGCCTGACCTTGTTGATCGGCGTCTCTCTCTCTTGGCTTTTAACCCTCTTCTTTGCGAAAAGGCCTGCATCTGATGCTTAAGCGAGGCGAACTATCAAGAAGGTTGCGTGGTATTGCCTGCTTACTTTTCATTACCATCTTGGCGGGATGTGCTGTGGGTCTAAAAAGCCAATCTGTCGCCCCTAATCTTCGGGAAATTGGTGGTCTTCGTGTTCTGCTTATGCAGACTCAACTCATTAGCGGTGAAGATACTTATTCCATGGAGCTTATAGTAGATGCATCTACGGAGAAGCTGACGATTATTGGATCATCTTTAGGTATAAGGCTCTTCACCCTGTCTTATGATGGGGTCACAGTAACGGAAGGGCTTGGCAGGGGATTACCTTTTTATATATCAAATCGTTTGGTGGTGGATGATGTAATGCTTGCTCTTGCCTCTACGCAGGCCTTAAAGGCCAATCTTCCAGCCGATTGTTCTATTTTTACCGACTCAAACCTTGAGAAAATACACTGTGAAGGTAAGTTAACCGTCTCCGTGAAGAGATATCTAACCCCCAGCGGGAATGCGGCAGTTTCTATTCAGAGATTTCACCCGAACTATGAGTTGAATATTGTTATGAGCGAAGTACAGTGACTGCCTACATTAGTGAGTATTCATTAATTAGCGCCCTGGGAAATGGCGTTGATCAAACTCGCGAAAATTTATTTAAGGGTCAGAGCCCCGGCATGATTGTGACCGAAAAATATAGTCCTGGAAGGCAGATTTTCTTAGGGATGGTCAATGATTCCCTTCCCGAATTAGAAAGCTCGCCGCTTAAGCATAGATCTAGGAATAATCAATTACTCCTAGCAGCTTTTAAAAACATAGAGGTAGTTTTTCACACTAAATTTGGCGGCGTAGATAAAAGCCGCATCGCAATAATTATTGGCTCGAGTACCTCTGGCATTTCCGATGAAGAAGAGGTATTTTCTGAGGTGCTAAAAACTGGAAGCTTCCCAGCATCATTTAACTTATCTCAGCGCTTGTTTAGTTCGCCAGCCAGTTTTTTAGCTGACTATTTAGGTGTTACTGGTCCAGCCCATGGAATATCCACCGCATGTACATCAAGTGCTAAAGCTATTATTAGTGGGGCTAGGCTGTTGAACTCTGGAATGGTTGACCTTGTCATTGCTGGCGGGGTAGATTCTCTTTGTAAGTTTACAGTTGCTGGCTTTAGCTCAATTGAATCAATCTCCAAGGATCGTTGCAATCCTTTATCTTTAAATCGCTCTGGAATCAATATTGGTGAAGGTTGTGGCCTTTTCTTGATGAGCAGGGAAGAGGGGGATATTAGCCTTGCTGGCTGGGGCGAAAGTTCCGATGGCTATCATATATCTGCCCCAGATCCGAATGGAACCGGGCCTACCATCGCCCTGGAGGCTGCCCTTTGCATGGCCCATAAAACTAAAGAGCAGGTTGAATACATTAATCTTCATGGCACGGGCACTCATCATAACGATCTGATGGAAGCCAATCTAATCAATACGTTAAATTTTGATGCACAGGTCAGCTCAACTAAATCATTGACAGGACATACCTTGGGGGCAGCAGGCGCTATTGAGGCTGCTATATGCTGCCTAACCCTAACTGATCGTGGTAGGCTGCCACCCCACATTTGGGACGGAGTGGATGACCCAAATCTACCTAAGCTAAGGCTTTCTTCACAACTTACAGCTGCCCCAAAAGTTGTAATGACAAATAACTTTGCCTTTGGTGGTAATAATGCATCTTTAGTTTTGGAATCAGCATGACCTTGGATATCTCAAGCATGCTGCCACATGATCATCCTATGATTTTTGTTGATAAGCTGATTTCAAGTGATGATGTCTCTGCTGTTGTAGAAGCAACTATTAAGGATGAATATCCCTTTACAAGTGAAAACATTGGTACGTGGATTGGATTGGAATTTATGGCTCAGGCTGCTGCCATATTGGCAAATCTTGCTGAGCCACATGGAGAAAAAGCAAAACTTGGTTTTTTGCTTGGAAGTAGAAAATTTACAGCTCATGCACCGAAATTTATCCCAGGTCAAAAAATATTCATTTCTATTAATCTTGATTCGGAAGTTTTGGCTGGCCCAACAGTTAATGCAACTGGAATTATTAAAAGTGCTTCTGGGGAGATGCTATGCGAGGCTTCTCTAACTTTGTATGAGCCCAATGATGATGCATTATATTTAACTCAATGAAACTCAACAAAACCATTCTCATTACCGGCGCCAGCAGGGGTATTGGCAAGGCTATCGCACAGAGGTTAGCCTCAGATGGATATGATCTTGCATTGCATTGCAGATCCAGCCTTGACGAACTCAAGACAATTGCAAATCAAGTTGAAAATGAATTTGAGTGCAAAGTGACGCTACTTCAATTTGATGTTTCCGATAGAGTCCAATGTAAGGTGGTTCTTGATGAATACATATCCCAGCATGGAGCACCTTATGGGGTGGTTTGTAATGCTGGGGTGACGGCAGACAATGCATTTCCTGCAATGCTGGCAGAAGAGTGGGGTGGAGTTATTGGAACCAACCTGGACTCTTTCTATAACGTTCTTCACCCAGTAGTGATGCCAATGGTAGCAACAAGAAAGCCAGCACGAATTATTACCATGTCTTCTATATCTGGAATTATTGGAAATCGTGGCCAAGTTAACTATAGCGCTTCTAAAGCCGGCATTATTGGCGCAACTAAATCTTTAGCTATTGAGCTAGCCAAGCGAAACATTACGGTTAACTGCGTTGCCCCGGGTTTAATAAGTACAGATATGATTTCTGCTGAGCTTTCTGAGGCAACATTAAAGAGTATTCCTGCCCAAAGAATGGGAAAACCTGAGGAAGTAGCTGCAACTATTAGCTTCCTTATGAGTGAAGGCGCAGCATATATAACTAGACAGGTAATCTCCGTTAATGGAGGAATGATTTAACCCACTCATTAAGGCGTCTTCAAGCCCATGCCTGCAACTCCAAACCAAATAAATATCTATTTAGTTGACAACAATTCAGCCTTTGCTGGGGAATTAAAAAAGCTTTATCGCTTAAGCAAAAGCAGTAAGACTAAACTTTCTAAGCGGCCATCATCTTTGGCCATTAAGAGTTTCATAACTTCTCGCACTCTTCCATTTCACATTCTTGCCACTGATTGGCTTGCATTAGGATCAAACTTTAAACTTGATGACTCTACAACCCCCCCTACGTTAATAGGGAATAGCCCACTTTATTTGAGCATATCCCATAGTGGTGATTATGTCGCAGCAGTTATTGCACAAAATCCAGTTGCGGTTGACCTAGAGTTGGTAAAACACGAAAGAAATTATTTAGAGTTAGCAAAAAGAGCTTTTCACCAAAATGAAATCAAAATTATTGAGAACTCGACATCAAAGAAAGCTCTGAAAGAAAATTTCTATAAAGCATGGACTCTCAGAGAGTGTTTTTACAAATTAGGGATGCTTGAAAGTTTAACTGATCAAGAATTTGATTCAGATATACGACTAAGAGAGGGGGCGTTAACCCCCTACTCTTACATTAACAATAATATTTATTTAAGTTTGATATCTACCAAGCCTAGCAAAATAGAATTGCTGCGCTTTGACTAAGGCTTACTTAGTGGGATTCTTAGCTGCATCCTTTTGGATGTCTGCCATCACTTTTTTCCCGAACTCTGAGGTTACGGGGCCTTTGCAGCGGAAATCTAAATCAATGATTCCCATATTTGGAGAAGATGGATCGGCTCTTAAATTTTCAGCAATAACTTCGATGCCATTTGCACTTTTCTCTGCACAGAATTTTTCAGCATGCTGATAAGCGCGCAATTTAACTTTGCCCATATCTCCGCGGTAAACGTTAATTGTGTATACGCCATCACCTTTTGGTAATACTCCAGTGGTTGCCGCGCAAGCTGCAATAACGAGACCAGCAGAGAGAGTTAATATTTTTTTGGTGCTAGACAGTTTCATTTTCCACTCCTTGGATTATTGATTCAAATGCTTTTAAATTGCATATTCAATAATATTGTATGTTAAATTTCCTCTAATTTTTACATATAACTAGGTGGCTTTACACGCAATGATTCTTTTAACAGGCGCCACTGGGTATATCGGCTCCCATACATGGATTGAGCTACTAAAAGAGTCCTTTCAAGTAATTGGCATAGATAACCTATCAAATTCAAGCATCAAATGCCTAGGGGCAATTGCAGAGATTTCTGGAGTGGCCCCAATCTTTATGGAGGGCGATATTAGAGATGCTCGATTTCTACAGAATGTCTTTGATAGCCACTCTATTAGCCATGTAATTCATCTGGCCGCCTTAAAGGATGTCAGCGAATCAATTGATAAGCGTGATGAATACTTTGATGTCAATGTCAGAGGTCTAAGCACGTTGCTTCAGGTGATGCAGGCCAATAGCTGCCTAAAAATTATTTTTAGTTCTTCAGCGGCGGTTTACGGTCAGAACGCAGTCTCTCCAATCTCAGAATCTGCACTCCCTTCCCCTTTTAACTACTATGGACAAACAAAACTTGATGGTGAGCGTTTGTTTGAGGGTGGTCTAGACCAAGCATCCCCAATGAATAGTATCAGCCTGCGCTATTTCAATATTGCCGGATGGCACTCATCTGGGCTACTTAAAAAGTATGCACGCTCAAAATCACATTCTTTATTCTCTGAGATTGAGAGTGTATTAACTAGAAGTGATGACGTATTGTCTATATTTGGTGATGACTGGGGTACTCCTGATGGAACCTGTATTAGGGACTATTTACATGTAACTGATTTAGCAAAAGGGCATATTCAGGCACTTAGTAGTTTAGGAAAAACTGCGGGATGCCTGAAGCTCAATCTCGGCCTTGGAATTGGACAAAGCGTGTATGAGGTTGTCTCTGCCTATGAACAGGTTATAGGAAAACCTATTCCTAAGGTAGTAGTTGGAAGAAGGGTGGGCGATATTCCAGTAAGTTTTGCGGATATAAGTCTAGCTACCGCCTTGATTGGGTGGGATCCGACAAAAACATTATTTGATATGTGTAAGGATAGTTTTGCCTCTTGCCATATTGAATCAAGGCAGAGAACATTGATCAATAAAAATTACTAATTACATGGATATAAATGCATCTTTGTTACTTTGATGAAAATAAGCACTACCCTGGCAATCCTTACTTAATATCTTCATATCTCGCTCGTTCATGCAAGCAGCACTTCGCCCTCAGCAGGATTGCTAAAGAGGTCACCCTGTTCGACTTTTACAATTAGCTCCCCCGGTAAAACCTGAAGATAGTCACAAAGCTTGCTGAGAACATCACGATCAAAGCTATTCACCCGATCGTAGTAATAGCGGTCTAAGGTGGCCCTAGCAATTCCTGTAGCCCTACAGACATCAGAAACCTTGATTCTTTTTGCACCCAAAATAGTGGAAAGGCGGCAAGTTATCATATTTAAGAGTAATTATTAATCGAATTCGATCATAATATACTGGA
>Ga0316228_1002925_pt1 | contig 14373 bp, 10 predicted proteins | sample TBH18021metaG_FD_206005 | JGI IMG/M metagenome (GOLD analysis project Ga0316228, IMG submission 206005) | Freshwater microbial communities from Trout Bog Lake, Wisconsin, USA - TBH18021 | ecosystem: Environmental > Aquatic > Freshwater > Lake > Hypolimnion/Profundal zone | place: USA: Wisconsin... | reverse complement strand
CATCATCCCGTGGTCCGAGGACGAGGCGACCTTCATCGTCAACGCCCTCCAGCCCGCCGAGGTGGTGAAGGTGGTGCTCGACGAGGAGGCCGACCGGATCGAGGTGGTGGTGCCGGACGATCAGCTGTCGCTCGCCATCGGCCGCCGCGGCCAGAACGTGCGGCTGGCCTCCCAGCTCACCGGCTGGGACATCGACATCCTCACCGAGGCCGAGGAATCGGAGCGTCGTCAGAAGGAGTTCGCCGAGCGGACCCAGGTGTTCATGGAGGCGCTCGACGTCGACGAGACCGTCGGCCAGCTGCTCGCCGCGGAAGGCTTCCGCAACGTCGAGGAGATCGCCTACGTCGACATCCAGGAGCTGTCCGGCATCCAGGGTCTCGACGAGGAGACCGGCACCGAGATCCAGGCCCGCGCGCAGGACCACCTCGCCCGGATCGAGCAGGCCCACGACGCCCGCCGCACCGAGCTCGGCGTCGCCGACGAGCTGCGCGAGATCGAGGGCGTCACCACGCCCATGATGGTCGCGCTCGGCGAGAACGACGTGAAGAGTGTCGAGGATCTGGCGGGCTGCGCCACCGACGACCTCGTCGGCTACACGGAAGGCCGCGGTCCCGAAGCCGTGCGGCATGCCGGCTACCTCGACGGGTTCGACCTGTCGCGCGCCGAGGCCGAGGCCCTGATCATGGCCGCCCGCCTCAAGGCCGGCTGGATCGAGGCCCTGCCGGAGCCGGAGGCCGAAGAGGGTGCCGAGGCGGCCGAGGGCGAAGAGACCGCCCCCGCGCAGGCCGAGGCCTGAGCAAGAGGCGGCGCGGAGGCGCGATGGTCGCGGTCGACACGACCCTGCCCGAGGACGGGCTGGATGCCGGGGGGCTCGATGCCGGCCCCGGTCGCCGCTTGCCCGAGCGGACCTGCATCGTCACGCGCGTCGCCCAGGCGCCGGAGGCGATGATCCGGTTCGTACGCGGGCCGGACGGCAGCGTCGTGCCCGACCTGCGCGCCAAGCTTCCGGGCCGCGGCGCCTGGGTGAGCGCCCGGCGCGAGACGGTCGCCACCGCCGTGCGGAAAAACCTGTTCTCGCGGGCCTTCAAGGGGCCGACGCCGGCCGCCCCCGACCTGCCGGACCGGATCGCCGCGGCGCTCCGGGAGGACCTGCGGCAGGCGATCGCGATGGCCAACAAGGCGGGCTGCATCGTGGCGGGCTTCTCGAAGGTCGAGGCCGCGATCGGCGGCCAGCCGGGTGCGATCGCGGTGATTCACGCCGCCGAGGCGAGCCCGGACGGCCGGCGGAAGATCGCCGCGGCCTTGTACCGGCGCCGTGGCGAGGCCATGTCAAGGATCCCGATCATCGATGACCTGTCCGAAGACGAATTGGACATGGCCTTAGGTCGGGATCATGTGATACACGCTGCGCTCGTCGCAGGAGCCGGAGCCGCCGGCTGCCTGTCGCGTTGGCGTCGGCTACGCTCCTTCGAGGGCGCCGCCGCGGCGACCGGGGAGCCCGATCCAGCCCGAATCGGCGGGATCGACGAAGCCTCACGTTGACGACGCAGGACGGATTTGGCCGGCGCCACCGGGCGTCGGTTCACGGGACGATGGAAACCCTCAGGGTTCAGGCTGAATGAGCGATACGAACAACCCGGGCGACAAGACTCTGAATCGGACTTCCCCGAAGCCGCTGTCCCTCAAGCGGCCGATCGAGGCAGGCACCGTGCGTCAGAGCTTCTCCCATGGCCGCTCCAAGCAGGTCGTGGTCGAGACGGTGAAGCGCCGCGTCATCGGCGCGGCGCCGGCCGCCCCCACCCGTGAACCTGCGCCCGCGCCGCGTACGGCACCGGCCGCGCCGCCGACCGCCGCTGCCCCGCGCCCCGCTCAGCGGCCGGCCTCGGGCGTGGTCCTGCGCACGTTGAGCGAGCAGGAGAGCGCCGCCCGCGCCGCTGCCCTCGCCGACGCGCAGCGCCGTGAGGCCGAAGCCCGCCGAAAGGCCGAGGCGGAAGCCGAGGCGCGCCGCCAGGAGGCCGAGGCTCAGGCCCGCCGCGAGCGCGAGGCCGCCGAGGCCCGCCGCCGCGAGGAGGAGGAGCGCAAGGCCGCAGCCGCTGCGGCCGCCGCGGAAGCGGCCGAGGCCGCCAAAGCTGCTGCCGCGGCTCCGGCGCCCGCGCCTGCCACTCCAGCTCCCGCCGCCGAAGCGCCGGCCGCTGCGCCGTCCAGCCCGGCTCCGGCGTCTGCCCAGCCCGCAGCCACGCCGGCTCGCCCGGTTGCGGCCCCGGCCCGTCCGGCCGCTCCGGCGCGTCAGCCCGAGGCCGCGCGTCCGGCCGCAGCGCGTGCCGCGCCCGCCGCCGCGGCTCCGGCCGCTCCGCGTCCGCCGCTGACGCCGCGCCCCTCCACGGGTGAGCCGCGCAAGACCATCACGGCAGATTCGCGCAAGCCGCGCGACCTCAACTTCATGGCCCGGCCCGCCCCGGCGCCGGAGCCCGAGAAGAGCGCGACGCCGGCGACCGCCGCGCGTCCCGCCGGTGCGGGCGCGGCTGCGCGTCCCGCCGGTCGCGGTGCCCAGACCAACGACGACGAGTCCGAGACCAAGCGGGTCATCCGCCGTCCCGGCATGCCGCTCAAGATCATCACCCCGCCCAAGACGCCGAAATCGCCGGGCGGCGACCGCAACCGCGGCCGTCTGACCATCGCGACCGCGACGTCGGGCGAGGACGAGCGCACGCGCTCCGTCGCCTCGTTCCGCCGCCGCCAGCAGCGGATGAGCGGTCGGGGTCATGTCGAGCAGAAAGAGAAGCTGTCTCGCGAGGTGACCATCCCCGAGACGATCACCATCCAGGAACTCGCCAACCGCATGTCGGAGCGGGCCGTGGACGTGATCCGCATGCTGATGAAGCAGGGCCAGATCCACAAGATCACCGACGTGATCGATTCGGATACCGCCCAGCTCATCGCCGAGGAGCTCGGCCACACGGTTCGGCGCGTCGCCGAGTCCGACGTCGAGGAAGGCCTGTCGTCCGACGAGCCGGATCTGGAGGAGGATCTCGATCCCCGTCCGCCGGTGGTCACCATCATGGGCCACGTCGATCACGGCAAGACGTCGCTGCTCGACGCGATCCGCAAGGCGAACGTGGTCGAGGGCGAGGCCGGCGGCATCACCCAGCACATCGGCGCCTATCAGGTCGCGGCCCCGTCCGGCGACATGATCACCTTCATCGACACCCCGGGCCACGCGGCGTTCACGTCGATGCGCGCCCGCGGCGCCAAGGTCACCGATATCGTGGTGATCGTGGTGGCGGCCGATGACGGCGTCATGCCCCAGACGATCGAGGCCATCCAGCACGCCAAGGCGGCGGGCGTCCCGATGATCATCGCGGTCAACAAGATCGACAAGCCGGATGCCAAGCCGGAGCGGGTCCGCACGGAACTGCTGCAGCACGACATCCAGGTCGAGTCGATGGGCGGTGAGACCCTCGAGTTCGAGGTCTCGGCCAAGACCGGCGCCGGTGTCCCGGAGCTTCTGGAGGGTATCCAGATCCAGGCCGAGATCATGAACCTGCGCGCCAACGAGAAGCGCGACGGTGAGGGCACGGTCATCGAGGCGCAGCTCGACCGCGGTCGCGGCCCCGTGGCCACGGTCCTGGTCCAGCGCGGCACCCTGTTCACCGGTGACATCGTCGTGGCGGGCGCCGAGTGGGGCCGTGTGCGCGCCCTGATCGACGACCTCGGCGAGAACGTCCAGTATGCCGGCCCCTCGGTGCCGGTGGAGGTGCTGGGCTTCAACGGCACGCCCGATGCCGGCGACCGCGTGACCGTGGTGCCGAGCGAGGCCCGCGCCCGCGAGGTCACCGAGTACCGCGCCCGCCAGAAGCGCGAGCGCCAGAACGCCCGGACCGGCGGTGCCAACCGCTCGCTGGTCGACATGATGCGCGACCTCAAGGAAGGCGCCGGCCGCAAGGAGCTGCCGGTCGTCATCAAGGGCGACGTGCAGGGCTCGGTGGAGGCGATCTCGGGCGCGCTCGAGAAGCTCGGCAACGACGAGGTCGCGGCCCGCATCCTCCTGTCCGGCGTCGGCGGCATCACCGAGTCTGACATCACCCTGGCGCAGGCGTCGAAGGCGGTCGTGATCGGCTTCAACGTGCGCGCCCTCAAGGAGGCCCGCGAGGCCGCCGAGCGGGCCGGCATCGAGATCCGGTACTACAACATCATCTACGACCTCGTGGACGACATCAAAGCCACGCTGTCGGGGATGCTGCCGCCGACCCTGCGGGAGGATCGCCTCGGCGAGGCGACCATCCAGGAGGTCTTCGAGGTCTCGAAGGTCGGCAAGGTCGCGGGTTGCCGCGTCACGGACGGTATCGTGGAGCGCGGCGCCCATGTTCGCCTGATCCGCGACAGCGTCGTGATCCACGAGGGCAAGCTCAAGACGCTCAAGCGCTTCAAGGACGATGCGAAGGAAGTCACCTCCGGTCAGGAGTGCGGCATGGCCTTCGAGAACTTCGAGAACATGCGCGCGGGCGACGTGATCGAGTGCTATCGGGTCGAGGAGATCCGCCGCACCCTCTGACACGCCGGACTCTTCCGGACAGGGCGGCCGCGGCACCTGCCGCGGCCGTCTTTTCTTTTTCAGGACGTGAGCCGTCCGCTTCGGCGGAGAGGCCCGAGACAGAATGGCCCAGAAACCGACCTCCACCGGCCCCTCGCAGCGTCAGCAGCGCGTGGCCGAACTCGTGCGCCACGCGCTCGCCGAAGTGCTCCAGCGCGGCGACATCCAGGATCCGGTGCTCGGCACGCATGTCGTGACCGTGCCGGAGGTCCGGATGTCGCCGGACCTGAAGCTCGCCACCGCCTATGTGATGCCGCTCGGCGGCCTCGACGAGGCGCCGGTGATCGCCGCCCTGGAGCGCCACCGGAAGGTGCTGCGCCAGGAGGTGGCGCGGCGGGTGAACCTGAAATACGCGCCTGAGCTACGGTTCCGGCGGGACGAGACCTTCGACGAGGCGGCGCGCATCGACAAGCTGCTGCGGGATGAGCGGGTCCAGCGCGACCTCGAGACCGGGCACGAGGACGACGAACCGGAGACCGGGACGGGGCATTGAGCTCCGATACCAAGCAGAAAGGGACGGGGCATCGACCCCGGGGACACGCGGACATGACGGTTTCCATGGAAGATTTTCCGCCGGCCGAGCACCAGGCTCCCATGCCGAGTGCTGAGCGCCGTGGTCCGGAGGGCCGCCGTCCCCAGCGCGGACCGCGTCCCGACCGCCCGAAGCGCCGGGACGTCTCGGGCTGGGTCATCCTCGACAAGCATGTTGGCATGACCTCGACCCATGCGGTCGCCGTGGTGAAGCGTGCTTTCAACGCCAAGAAGGCGGGCCATGCCGGCACCCTCGACCCGCTGGCCTCCGGCATCCTGCCGATCGCGCTCGGCGAGGCGACCAAGACCGTCCCGTTCGTGATGGATGGCCGCAAGGCCTACCGGTTCACCGTGCAGTGGGGGATCGAGACCGACACCGATGATGCCGAGGGGCGTCCCGTGGCGACCAGCGACGCCCGTCCCGACCGCGCCGCGGTCGAGGCGGCGCTACCGGTCTTCGTGGGGGCGATCGAACAGGTGCCACCGCGCTATTCGGCGATCAAGATCCAGGGCGAGCGCGCCTACGATCTCGCCCGCGAAGGCGAGACCGTGGAACTGGTTGCCCGGCCGGTGCAGATCGACCGGCTCGCGGTCGTCGAGCACGACGGCGAGCGCACCGTGATCGAGGCGGAGTGCGGCAAGGGCACCTATGTGCGGGCGCTCGCCCGCGACCTCGGCCGCATGCTCGGCTGCTACGGCCACGTGGCGGCCCTGCGCCGAACCCGTGTCGGGCCCTTCTCGGAGGCTGAGGCCTGCCCGGTCTCAGCCCTGACCGACGGAAGTCCCGAGGCGGCGCTCGCCTTCCTGCGTCCGGTCGAGACGGCCCTCGATGCCATTCCGGAGGTGGCCGTCTCCCGCGATCTGGGCCTGCGCCTGATGCGCGGGCAGCCTGTGATCCTGCGGGGCCGGGATGCTCCCGTCGCGGGCAAGGTCTTCGCGACCTGCGCCGGCATTCTCGTCGCCGTGGGCAACGTGGAGCGCGGCGAACTGATCCCGCACCGGGTATTCCACCTCGGCGGCACGGCGCCCGGCCGCAGCTCCTGAGCTCCCGGCTCCGCATTGCCCGATGCGTCGCGTGCGGAGCCCCGGCCGGTCCAGGTCACGTTGAGTCGTGATCGCGCGGGCGGAACGAACCTGAGCCGTCACGCTTTGGCTCCGGCGAACGGTCCGGGATGCTGATGCGCGAACTCGACTACGACGTGGCGGTGATCGGCGCCGGGACGGCCGGCATCGCCGCCCATCGCGCCGCTGCGGCCTCGGGGGCGCGGTCGGTGCTGATCGAGCGCGGGCCGGGCGGGACGACCTGCGCGCGGGCCGGCTGCATGCCGTCGAAGCTCCTGATCGCCGCCGGCACCGCCGCCCATACGGCACGCAGCACCGACCTGTTCGGCATACGGGTCGCCGACGTCGCGGTTGACGGGCCCGCCGTGCTGCGCCGCCTCCGCGCGGAGCGCGACCGGTTCGTTGCCAGTGTGTTCGATGGACTCGGCGATCTGCCCGATCACGCGCGCCTCGACGGCACGGCGCGGTTCGAGAGCGACCGCACGCTGCTGATCGGCGATGCGATCCGGATCCGGTTCCGGGCGGCCGTCATCGCCACCGGTTCGAGCCCGATCGTACCGGAACCCCTGCGGGAGCTCGGCGCGCGCGTCCTGACAACCGACACGCTCTTCGAGATTCCCGATCTTCCCGATTCGCTGGCTGTCCTCGGGGCCGGGGCGGTCGGGATCGAGATCGCCCAGGCGATGGCACGGCTCGGCGTCGCCGTCACGGTCATCGATACGGGCGAGGCCGTCGCCGGCTTGAGCGAGCCGGGGCTTGTCCAGCAGGCCGCCGAAATCTTCGGCTCGGAGCTGGATCTTCATCGGGGCGCCGAGATTCGGGCCGCCGCTCCGGACGGCGACGGCGTGTGTCTCGACTGGACCGACCGCGACGGGCGCGAACAGGTCACGCGGGCGTCGCGGGTGCTGGCCGCCATCGGACGGGCACCGAACCTGGAGCCCCTCGAGCTGGAGGCGGTCGGCCTTCGCCACGGCGCGGACGGCCTGCCGGATTTCGACCGGCGCAGCCTCGTCTGCGCGGGTGCGCCGATCCTGATTGCGGGCGATGCCGATGGCTGGCGGCCGGTGCTCCACGAGGCCAGCCGCCAGGGGCGGATCGCCGGCGCCAATGCGGCCGCTCTGGCTGCGGGGCGCGCGCCCGCGGCGCCGGCACCGTGGACGAGCCTCGCAATGGTCTTCACCCATCCCCAGGCGGCCGTGATCGGCGCACCGTACGATCCGGAGGACGACGGACGCGTCATCGGCGCCATGGATTTCTCGGATCAGGGGCGCGCCCGCGTCGAGGGGCTGAACCGCGGCGGCATCCGGATCTGGGCCGATCGGTCCGGGCAGCTGCTTGGCGGCGAAATGCTCGGTCCTGCCGTGGAGCACCTCGCACATCTGCTTGCTTACGCGGTCGCCGACAAGCAGACGGCCCAGTCCGTGCATGATCGGCCAGTATATCATCCTACGGTTGAAGAAGGGCTGTTCAGTATTATGTCTACGATCATACAGAAGATCTGAGGTGTTGATCGTGCCGACGTCACACGCATTGCGCCCGACGGCTCCCGTCGCCATACCCGTCTGAATGCGCCGGTTTCGTTCTTGATGCCGCCCAGCCAAGCCCCCCATACGGACGTCGATCTCGACGTCATCGCACCGGATGCGCTCGATCGCCTCGACCAGGGCGTGATCGCGCTCGATGCGGCCGGCACCGTCGTGGCCTTCAGCGAGGGCGCGAGCACGATCTCCGGCCTGTCGCGCGAGGCCGTCCTCGGACGCGACTATTTCCGGGACGTGATGCCGGGCACCAACGTGCCGAGCTTCCGGGGGCGGTTCCTGGCGGGCGCGCGGCGCGGCGCCCTGGACGAGACCTTCGATTACGTGTTCGGCCGGCTGCCGCAGCCGCTGCGCGCCCGGATCCACATGCGTCACGGACGGATCGCCGGCACGGGTCCGGTAACATGGCTGACCATCGATCCGGTCGAGAGCCTCGGGGCCGACCGGTCGCGCGAGGCCGTGGTTGCGGCGATCGGCCGGCGGGTGCGGGCCGAGCCGGTCGATGCCAGCCTCTGCGAGCGGGAGCCGATCCATATCCCGGGCTCGATCCAGCCCAACGCCGTGATGCTCGCAGCCGACGCCGGGACTCTTCTGGTGGTCGCCTACTCGGCCAATGTCGGAGAGATCATCGATCCGATCGAGCCGCCGCTCGCGGGCCGGCCCCTGGCGGACGTGCTCCCGGCGGATTTCGTCGCGGCGCTCCGCGCGCGCCTGGCAAGCGGGACTTTCCAGGACGGCACGGCGGTGCGCCGGACCGTGACGGTCCCCGGCCGGGGCGCATACCACGCGATCGCCCATGCCCATGCGGGCCGGCTCATCGTCGAGATGGAGCTGGAGCCGGATTCGGTCGAAGATTTCGCCACCGCCAGCCAGATCGATACCGAACTGGCTGTCGGGCGCCTGCGCGGGGCCGAGACGCTTGCGGAGGCAGCCCGGATCGCCGCCCTAGAGATCCGGTCGCTCACCGGGTTCGAGGCGGTCCTGGTCTACCGCTTCGACACGGACTGGAACGGCGAGGCCGTGGCTGAGGACAAGGCGCCCGACTGGTCGCGCAGCCTGCTGGGTCTCCACTTCCCTGCTTCCGACATCCCGGCCCAAGCCCGCGCCCTCTACACCAAGGCCAAGAGCCGCTTCGTCATCGACCGTGACAGCGTGCCGGTCGGGCTGGTCTCGGCGCCCGGCTCCGGAAACGGCCCGATCGATCTGACCTTCGCCCAGCACCGCACGCTTTCGCCGATCCACCTGGAGTACCAGCGCAACCTCGGCGTGAACGGCTCCATGTCGATCTCGATCATGGTCGAGGGGCGGCTCTGGGGCCTGATGATCGGTCATCATCGCCGTCCGCACTACGTCACGCCGGAGACCCGGGCGGCCGCCACGGTGCTCACCGACGCCTTCGCCATGCGGGTGCAGGAGATCGAATCGCGCCGGCTCTGGGCCGAGCGGCAGGCGCATCTCGACGTCGAGGGGCGCCTCGTGCGCGGCCTGACTCGTTCCGACGACTTCGTGGCCGCCCTGACCGGTGGGACGACGACGCTGCTCGACCTGTTCAGCGCCACGGGCGCCGGCATCGTCTCCAGCGACCGGGTCACGCTGATCGGTCGGACGCCGCCGACCGACATGGTGGCGGCGATCGCCACCTGGCTGCGGGCGCGCGTGCCGGCGGGCGAGGTCGGCTACAGCAGCGACAGCGTCACGGTGGATTATCCGGAGGCCGGCCCGCATCGGGAGATCGCCAGCGGCCTGCTCGCCGTCTTCGTCGACGCCTCGCGCGAGAACCTGCTGCTCTGGTTCCGGCCGGAAGTGTCCAGCACGGTCACCTGGGGTGGCGACCCGCGCAAGCCCGTGCTCGCCGGCAGCGGTCCCGTGGCCGTGCTGCCCCGCCGCTCCTTCGAGCGCTGGGTCGAGGAGCGCACCGGCTTCGCCGCTCCTTTCGCGGAATGGCAGATCCAGCTCGCCGGCTCCCTGGCGGAGGCGGTCGAGGGTGTCGTGCTGCGCCAGCGGCGCAAGATCGACGAGCTGACCGGCCTGCTCGCCGAGAAGGAGCGCCTGCTCGAGCAGAAGGATCTGCTCACCCGGGAGATCGACCACCGGGTCAAGAATTCCCTGCAGATCGTCTCGGCCTTCCTGCAGATGCAGCGGCGCCAGATCGCCGACGGCGAGGCCCGGCAGGCCTTCGCCGACACCTCCGCCCGGGTGATGAGCGTCGCGCGGGTGCATGACAGCCTGTACCAGGCGGAACGGTTCGACGAGGTCGATCTCGGCCAGACCATCGAGAACCTGTGCAGCGACCTCGCGGGGCTCGCCGGCGACGGCCACGCCGTCGATCTCTCGGCGGAGCCCGGCCTGATGGTGCCCTACCGCAAGGCGGTGGCGCTCTCGCTGATCGCCACGGAACTCGTCACCAACGCCTTCAAGTACGCGGCCACGCCCGAGGGCATCGGCCGCGTCGAGGTGAGCGTCTCGGCCTCCGGCCCCGGCGAGGTCCAGCTGCGCGTCTGCGACGACGGCGCCGGCCTGCCGGACGACTGGGCCGACGCGCGAGCCCGCAGCAAGGGCTCCGGCCTGGGCATGAAGCTCATCCGGGCGATGCTCGACCAGATCAACGCCAAGCTCACCGTCGCCAACACTCCCGGCGCCTGCTTCACGATCACCGCGTGATGTCCCGCGACGGCCTGCACGCGCGGCTGCGCGCCGCGACCGATCCGGCCCACCGGGCTCTGGAGGCGTCCCTCGACTGGCAGGCGCGGGTGGCGACGCTGGACGGCTATCGCGACCTGCTGGGGCGTCTCTACGGGTTTCACGCGGTGTGGGAATCCGCCATCGCGGCCGGGCTCGCCGACGAATCGTTCCTGGCCCCGCGCCGCCGCCTCACCCTGGTCGCGAGCGACCTCGACCATCTCGGCCTTCCGCCCTCCGCGATCACGGCACTTCCGAAGCCGGTCTCCCCGATGCTCGACGGGCCGGCTGCCGCCACGGGCGCACTCTACGTGCTGGAAGGATCGACGCTCGGCGGCCAGCTGATCGGCCGGCACATCGCCGGGCTGCACGGCTTCTCGAGCGCGGGTCTCGCCTATTACCGGGCGCACGGACCCGCCGCGGGGGCAATGTGGGCTGCCTTCCGGAAACGCCTCGAAATCTTCGGTGACGATCCGGTCGCGGAGGCCGCTCTCACCGGCGCGGCCGTGTCGACCTTCTCGGCGATGCGCGCGTGGCTCTGTGACGGTCCGGAGACACCGGCCGCGACCTGACCGGCTCAGGTTCGGCCGCCAGGGCGCATCACGGCGCGGATGCGGTCGCGATGCGCGTGTTCCGGCATGCCGAAAATGCATGGGCGCGGGACAGCACGGCATTTGACGGCCTCGGCCCGGACGGTTGTCAATGGCGCCCGCCCCCTGACCCAGAGGCCCGCCCCTCGATGCTCGCCTTCGCGCTTTCCGCCCTGCTCGCCGTTCTGGCGGGCGCCGGCCTCGTCCTGCAGCAGATCCTGAACGCGAATCTCCGCGCGGGCCTCGATTCCGCGTCCTGGGCCGGCGTCTCCAGCTACGCGGTCGGCCTGGCCTGCATGGCGCTCCTCGCCGCCGCCCTGCGCGATCCGGTGCCGACGGCGGGCGTGGCCGAGCGGATCCCGTGGTGGACCTGGAGCGGCGGCCTGTTCGGCGCGGTGTTCATCGGCCTCGCGATCCTGCTCGTCCCGAAGCTCGGCGCCGCGACCTTCTTCGCCCTCTTGGTCACGGGCCAGATGCTCGCCTCGGTGGTGTTCGATCAGGTGGGCCTGCTCGGCCTCGCGCAGCGGCCCGTCGATCTGCCGCGCCTCCTCGGGATCGCGCTCCTGATCGGCGGCGTGGTGCTGATCCGCCGCTAGAGCATTTTCAGCCGAAGCGGATTCCGGTTCGGCGAAAGAAAATGCAGAATAAGCAAGAGGATAGAGCGTTTTCTGCGATCCAAGGATTGCAGAAAACGCTCTAGAGCCCGATCACGGCGTCTCCGCCAGCAATCTCTCGACGAAGGGGGCGAGGCCGGTGCGGCGCGCGCGGCGGAGCCGCTCGGCCGCCAGGATCCCCTGGAGCGCCCGGAAGGCGTTCTGAAGATCCTCGTTGACGATGACGTAATCGTACTCGACCCAGCGCTGGATCTCGGTCCGGGCGTTGGCGAGACGCTTCTCGATCGTCTCGGCGGAATCCTCCGCCCGGCGCTCCAGCCGCTGGCGCAGCTCGGCCATGCTGGGCGGCAGGATGAAGACCGTCACCACGTCCTGGGCGAGCTTGGAGCGCACCTGCCGGGTGCCCTGGTAGTCGATGTCGAAGATCATGTCCCGGCCGGAGCCGAGCACCTTCTCCACCGGCCGCCGGGGCGTGCCGTAGAAATTGCCGTGGACCTCCGCCCATTCGAGCAGGTCGTCCCGATTGCGCAGATCGTCGAAAGCCTCGCGATCGATGAAGTGGTAGTGCCGCCCGTCGATCTCGGAGGGGCGTCGCCCGCGCGTGGTCACCGAGATCGACAGGTCGAGTGCCCAGCTCGGATCCTGCGCGATCGCCCGCGTCAGGGTGGTCTTCCCCGCCCCGGAGGGCGAGGAGAGGATCAGGATCAACCCGCGCCGCGCGATCGAGTCGGAGACGCTCCCGGCCGGCTCGGTCATGCGCGTGGCTCCCCGACATTTCGCATCCGTATCCTCACGTCCTGATCCGGCATCACTCGATGTTCTGGACCTGCTCGCGGAACTGCTCGACCACGGCCTTCAGGTCGAGTCCGATCCGCGACAGGCTGATGTCGTTGGCCTTGGCGCACAAGGTGTTGGCCTCGCGGCCGAATTCCTGGGCCAGGAAGTCCAGGCGGCGGCCGATTGCGCCGCCGGCCGCCAGCAACTCGCGGGCACTCGCCACGTGGGCGCGGAGCCGGTCCAGCTCCTCGCGCACATCCGCCTTGCCGGCGAGCAGCATCGCCTCCTGGTGCAGGCGGTCCGGGTCGAGGCCGCTGCCGCCGAGCGCCGCGACGGCCGCCTCCAGGCGCGCCCGCACGGCCTCGGGCCGACGCGCGGGGTTCGCCTCCGCGGCCTCGGTCAGCGCGGCGATCCGGTCGACCTGCGCGGCGACGACCTGTTCGAGCTGGCGCCCCTCGGCGCGGCGGGCCTCGACGAGATCCGCAACCAGCCGGACCACGCCCGCGGCCAGATCCCGGGCGAGGATGTCGGTCTCCGCCGCCTCGTCCTCGACCTCGACCACACCGCGCACGCCCAGCAGCCCGTCCAGCGTGGCGGGGGCGACGCCTTCGGGGACCGGAACTCGGGCGACCGCCTGGGCCAGGCTCGCCAGGAGGGCCTCGTTGATCCGCACCCGCGCGGTCGTCTCCGGCTTGGTGAGCGTCAGGGTCAGCTGGCACTGGCCGCGGGCCAGGGTCTTCTGCAGGGCGGTGCGTGCGGTCTCGCCGAGTCCGTCATAGCCCGCCGGCACCCGGATGCGCACGTCGAGGCCGCGCCCGTTGACGCTGCGGACCTCCCAGGCCCAGTGCACCGGTCCGGCACTGCCCGCCGTCCGGGCGAAACCGGTCATGCTCGCGATCTGGGCCATGCCGACCCCCGTCCCCCCTGAAGATCGGGGCCTGTAGCACGGATCTCTCGACTGGGAAGAGGCCGCTTGTCGCCGATCTCGATGCCGCCGGGGCTAAGCGGGTTCGGCCGCTGCTCGAGGTTCTGCTGTGTGGACTGGGATTGCAGATCGCCGCGACCCTGCCGGGCGGAGCGCCGGGCAAGCGCCCACGGAACCCCATAGGCGCATCGTGTCCGTCCCGAAGCCGAGCCGAAAGCGTCAGGGTGGCGTCGCCGCCCCGCGGCCGAATCTCAGCGGCGGCCCCGTGGCGCCGGTGCCGGCTCGCTCAGGCTCGGCACTGTCTTGGGCGAACCGAGATCGTAGCTGCGGTTCTTCAGCGGGTCGAGGCGCGTGCCCTCGGAGGCATCGAAGGCGCGCGAACCCGGCGTGCCGTTATCCAGGGCGAAGGCCGCATTGGTGTTGATTCCGTTGCCCGCGGGCGCGCCGGCCGGCGCGTAGGCCGAGGCGCGGCCCGGCGTGGCCGGATCCGGACCCGGCTCCACCTTGTCGACGGCGTCCGGCGGCGCCTGCCGGCTCTTCTCCACCGCCCGCCAGCGGGCCACGTTGCGCTGGTGCGCCTCGAGCGAGTCGGCGAAGGCGTGGCCGCCGGTACCGTCCGCCACGAAGTAGAGATCCCTGGTCCGGGAGGGGTTGGCCACCGCCTCCAGGGCGGCCCGGCCGGGATTGGCGATCGGGCCCGGCGGCAGGCCCTCGATGACGTAGGTGTTGTAGGGCGTCGGCCGGTCGATCTCGGAGCGCAGGATGCCACGTCCGAGGGTGCCGCGCCCGCCCACGAGCCCGTAGACGATCGTCGGATCGGATTGCAGCTTCATCCGCTTGTTGAGGCGGTTGATGAAGACGCCGGCGACCCGGGGGCGCTCGTCGGCGCGGCCGGTCTCCTTCTCCACGATGGAGGCGAGGGTGACCATCTCGGCCGGAGTCCGCACCGGCACCTCGGCGCTGCGGCGCAGCCAGATCTGGTTCAGAACCTCGCGCTGCTTGGCTTTCATCAGGTTGACGATCTGCTGCCGGGTCGCGCCGCGCTCGAACTTGTAGGTGTCGGGCA
>Ga0316228_1002924_pt1 | contig 14380 bp, 5 predicted proteins | sample TBH18021metaG_FD_206005 | JGI IMG/M metagenome (GOLD analysis project Ga0316228, IMG submission 206005) | Freshwater microbial communities from Trout Bog Lake, Wisconsin, USA - TBH18021 | ecosystem: Environmental > Aquatic > Freshwater > Lake > Hypolimnion/Profundal zone | place: USA: Wisconsin... | reverse complement strand
TACCAGGGAGCGAATGCCTACCGCTTGGAAAGCCCGGCCTACCGCGCCACGCTGGCATCCACTTTTGACAAGCAGATGCTTTGGAACTCCTGGCACGGGACCGCGGTCGCGGGGATGCACGATGGTTTCAATCAAATCGAAGCCCTCTTCGAAAAAAATACCTGGCGCGCCTGGCGCACCTGGGGAATCCCCGGCGGCATGATCCCCTGGGCTCGCGGCTACGGCTGGCTGAAAGACACGACAAGCGAAGGCGGCGCCGCGCCTGCCCCCGATCCCTTGCCTCCCTTCAAGCCGGGCCAACGCGGGGTCTGGAAAGCGGCGGCCCCCCGCAGTGTCACCCGCTACCTGCGTCCCGAGGGGATGCCGATGACCGTGGCGGGCAAAGCTCTCGTCGCCGCCAACCAGGAAACCCTGGCATGGATCGCCGGCGCGCCGGACTTTGTGGATAAGACCCATCATGTCCGCGCCGGAACCACGCTGGCCAAACAGGTGCCGGTCATCAACGATACCCGCAGCCCGGCCAACTGGTCGCTGACATGGAAGGCAGAACTCGGAGGAAAGCTTGTCGCGGAGGGCAGCGATCACGGCGTCGTCGCTCCGGCGAGCACGGCTTTTGTGCCGCTCAATGTGCCGATTCCCGCCGCGCTCGCAGGCGACCACGTTCCCGGCGCGATCACGCTCGACTGCACGATCGGCGAGGCCAAACATACCGATCGCTTTGAGTTCACCGCTTTCGGAGCGAAGGCGCCCGAGGCCGCCTCCGCGCCAAAAATCGCCTTGCTGGATCCGGTGGGCGATACAGCCGCCCTGCTGCGCGAATTGGGCGTCGCCTCCACCGCATGGGACGGCAAGCCGACAAAAAGCCTGGTCGTCATCGGTCGCAATGCCTTTGCCAAAGGCGGAGCTGACCCGACCATCCTCGCCGGACAGCTCGGCGGCGGTGGCCGCGTGCTCATGATGGCCCAAGATCCTGCCTGGCTGCACGACCGCCTCGGCCTGCGGGTCGCCAAACAACTGTCGCGGCGTGCGTTCCCGGTCATCGCCGATCACCCGGCCTTGGCCGGCTTGGATGCCGGGGCTTTCCGGGATTGGGCTGGCGAGAGCCGCCTCGTGGAGCCGGTTGACGCGCCAAACGAAAAATTCGAAGTCCCCGATCATGGCTGGCGCTGGGGCGCGCGCCACGTCGTGAGCAGCGCGCCAATCGAGATCCCTCACCGGGCCGGCTGGCGACCGATCCTAGCCTGCGAATTTGACGGGGCCTACACCCCGCTCGCCGAGGTCTCCGTTGGCGGCGGAGCTCTGACCATCTGCACGCTCGATCTGGAAGACCACGCGGCCGACCCGGCCGCCGAACGGGTGGCGCGTTCCGTCATAGCAGCCGCCGCGGCCGCCGCGCCCGAAGCTCGCTCCATCACCACCTATCTGGGCGGCGATGTGGGCGCGGCGCTCTTGGATGCCTCCGGCATCGCATGGAAGCGCGCGACAGCTTTGCCCAAGCAAGGCACTGTTGTGATCGGCCCCGATGCGGCCATTCCTGACGCCGACCTGGATGCTTTTCTGCGACGTGGGGGGCGAGCCCTGATCCTGCCGCGCGCCTCCGCCGAAGCTCCGCTGGGCGTGCGACTCTCGCATGTGGACCTTCATCCCGGTTCGCTCGATGTGCCTGCATGGCCAAGCTGCCGCGGCATCTGGCCGGGCGAACTGCGCCGACGTGCCGATGGCCCGGCTTGGATCGTGGCCAGCGGGGCCGATGTTGTCGGCGCGGATGGCCTCCTGGCCGAAGTCCGCCGAGGCAAAGGCGTGGCCGTCTATTGCCAGCTCGACAGCGCGGCCCTCGATGCCGGTCACCTGAGCTACAACCGCTACACCCGCTGGCGCTGGACACGCGTGCTCAGCCAGCTCGCATCGAACTTGGGCGGGCTCTGCGTCGGCGACACCCGGCTGGTCGCCCCTCCCGGCCCTCCCGATGAGATCTCTTTGAGCGGCAAATGGAAGGTGCTGCTGACCGGGCCGCTTCCGCAAACCAGTGTCGATGAAGCCCACCCACCGAATACCCCCCCCAGCGCGGCTGCGCTGGCGCACGTCGCACCCGATGCCGACGAGACGGGCATGCAGGAATTTCCGGTCTCCCGGCAATGGAGAGAGTATGGCGGAGCATGGGCGAAATCCGATGGGGAAGCCCTCTACAGAAAGGTTATCGAAATCCCCGAAGAATGGGCCGGCAAAGATCTGACTCTCTCGTTGGGCATCGTGGACGACTTCGATAACACCTATTTTGATGGAGTCGAGGTCGGCAGCACGGACTCCCATATTCCGAAATGGTATACCGTCCCCCGCCTTTACACGGTTCCCGGCCGCTTGGTGAAAGCTGGCCGCCATGTCATCGCCGTGCGCGTTTTCGACCAATTTAACGGGGGCGGTTTGGTCGGCAGGGCCAGCGCTCTCCGGATCTTCCCCAAGGTTCCGCTCGCAACGTCCATCCCGCTCTACCACCCGGATTACATCACCGACTTCCCCTATGGAGATGATCCCTATCGCTATTATCGCTGGTGAGCGCGGGAAAGTGCCCGCCGTGCCTCAGCGGGCTTGATTTGAGAAAACTAATACCTATGAAACTATCGAGCCTATTGAAGTTGGCGCTAACAAAGGGAGCCATCGCGCTGTCGGCGTTGCTGCTGGGCGGGACGATCCTCGCTGCGCCGGTGGCCAAGGAAGTCACGGACAAGGCCGCCTACCCGTCGTCCTCGGCGGACGAGCTGGGGAAATGGTTCGAAGACATCCAGGCCACCCCCGCGAACTTTGACATCTGGCACGGCAAGAAAGACCGGCTCTACCTGCATGGGCCTTGGAAGTTTCGTTTCGTCGACCCGGGGCTGCCGATGCAGACGATGGCAGATATCCAGGCCAGCCCGGAATACAAGGCGAAAGGTTATTACGAGCTGCCCAAGACCGGCGATAGTTCTCTTGGTGAGGAGCTTGGTTACTACAAAAAGGGCTTCAACGACGCCCAATGGGCCTTTCTGGCTGTCCCTAAGAGTTGGAGGTTCCAATGCCCCAAGGTATACAACGTGGGCTGGTATCGGCGCGCCATGGACATTCCGGAGGCATGGCGGGGCAGGCGGGTGCTGGCCACATTCGTCCGGGTGAATGACATTGCCACCGTTTACGTCAACGGGAAAAAGGCCGTGTCGCATGAAAACACCAGGATGTCGCTCAACCCCGCCTCCATCTGGGCGGGGGACCTCTATGGCAACACCGAGGAGCGTTTCACATTCGACATCACCCCTTTCGTGGAATTTGGCAAGAGCAACACATTGGCGGTCAAGGTCTATTCGCAGTTCTACGAAGCCGCCGGGATATTGGAGGAAGCGTGGCTTGAGTCCGTGCCGGATATCTATATGGAGAACGCCCTCGTCACCCCCGACCTGGCCGGGAAGCGGATACTGGTCAAGGCGACCATTGTCAACACCACTGGGAAAAAAGCGTCCATGTCCCCACAGGCGGAACTGGGGCCGTGGAAGTCCTGGCGCTATGGCCTTGCCTCCGGCCCTGTTGAGACTATCCGCCTCGACGAGATGCGGCTGGAGCCCGGGGCGAACGAGGTCGAGTTCGCCGTGCCAGTCACTGACCCCCAACGCTGGAGCCCGGAGCGCCCCTACCTTTATCATCTGGTCATTCGTGATGCCGTGGGACAGGTGATCGGACAAGAGCGTTTCGGCTTCAGGGCATTCACCGTTGGCAAGCGAATGCTGGAACTGAACGGGCGGGAAGTGTTCCTGCGCAGCGAGGATCTCTTCTACCCCGGGTGTAGTGGCGTGAGCTATTTCAGGCATGGTTGCGGCGTGCTCAACGCCGGGCGCGGGCTGGAGCGGTGGCTGGACCTATACCGACAAGCCGGCTACAACTTCATGCGTTTCCAAGCGGGCTATCCGAACCATACGCTGCACGACCTGGCCGACGAGATGGGGCTGATGAGCTCCTCCGAGGAATGTTACCTGGAAAGGCATTGCGGCGTAACCAGCTTGAAGGACGGCGTGGCAACCTTGTCCGAAAAGTTCAAGCGAGGCATCCGCGACTGCGCCATCACGGCCTTCAACCACCCCTCTATCGTAACCCGCAGCTGCGGCAACGAAGTATGGGACACCTATGCGTTGAAGCTGCCGATGTGGCATGACACCGGCTTCGGTCCCTACCTCAACGCCATCTATGACGAATATAAGAGAAATGACCCAACCCGGCCCATCGTTCATACCTCCGGCCTGACTCCTCAAAGAAGCTGGTCCCCCTCCATCACCAAAAACCAGAAACTGGACTTCAACGACATCCATGCCTACAGCTCAGGCAGGAATTTCATGTTGATGGAATACCCGGACTACCAGTCTTCATATCGCAAAATCAAACAGGACTTCGTGAAGCAACAGGGGCGGGAGCTGCCTTTGCTCAACGGGGAGACGTTCATGATCTACTGCCCGCTGGATGGGCTGGAAAAAAGAGCGACGGAAAAACTTGAAATCATGCGACGCACGCTCGGGCAGGGTTTGAAAAACGGCCTCTTCGACCGCAAATGGCTGGCCGACGGCAGCTTTGACCGCGCGTGCGAAAGTTACAAGTGGGAGGAGGGCGGCGGTGCTTTTAACCATGCTCCTTGGACAATGGTCACGTTCAATGCCGAATTGGACTCCCGTGAGTCCATCAGGCAGTATTGCTGGAATGCCAAACAAATCCTGGAGATGGAGCGGCGGAACAAAGGCGACAGCACCGGCTACGTGCTCCACTCCACAGGCCTTTTCTGGCAAGAGAATATCGAATTGCCCACGGATGTCGTCCGCTTCCGCCCGGAGCTCATGAAAACGTTCCAGCAGGCGCAGCAGCCGGTGCTGCCCTGCCTGGACAGACTGTTCAACAAGAACTTGGTTGTGGGAAAGCCGTCCGCAGCCAGGCTCTATGTCATCAACGACTTGGAACGCAACCTCGCCGATGTTTCCGTGGACGTGTCGTTGGAGGCCCTTCAGGATGGCTGGGACGTTCCTGTCCTGCACTGCAAATTTCCCGCCGTAGCCGGCCTTGACTCGCAAGAGGTCGAACTGACCGCTCCAGCGCTGCCCAGCGGCCACTACCGGCTGAAACTGGAGGCCAAGGAGAACGGATTGGTGGTCGGCTCCAATCATTATACTCTATTCCTTCTCAACCCCAAGGACATCAAACTGAAAGGGAAGATGACGCCCGGAACTTGCCTCTATGCGCCCAAGGCCGATGCCGCTGGCAAACTGGAGGTGGTTTTGAAACAATTGAGCGTCAACTACAGGCCTGTGGAAAGCTTCTCCGCCCTGACAGCCCAGGACAAGACACTGCTGATTTCCCCTAACGGTTATGCCAAAGGCAAGGACGACGACCAAGCTCTGGCGGCTTGGGTCAAAGGTGGCGGCAAGCTGCTGATGCTCGAGCAAGACAAAATTCCGACGTTGGTTCCTTGGCGTTGCACAACTCCCGGCGGTTTAATGGGTTTCTGCGCAGAGCTGGTGTTACCATCGCAACCGGCTTTCGCCGGGCTTGTCCAGGACGACTTTAAGATCTGGAGCGCCACCGGCAAAGACCCCATGACGATGAGCATTGTGGACAATCCCATCGTCCCGCTGAACGAGGGCGTCCTGGCAATGCTCCCTGCGAACAAAAGCACGGGGATGGGTGTCTGCGAGGGTCAACTGGGACAAGGCCGTTTCCTCTTCTCGCAGCTCAAGGCGCTGGACAGGTTCGGGGTTGACTCTGTGGCCACGCGGTATCTGCTCAATCTGCTGGACTACGCCATTTGCGGCTTCAACGACGCTGCAGCCCCGAGTCTCGACAACCTGAGGGCCCCCTCATCCATGGCTCCAAAGCAGTATGCCGCGGACAAGAAGAAAACCTTCTTTGTGGACTTGCGCCCCTACGCCACCATGGGCTTGGCCGATGAAGTTGCGAACGATGGCAAAGGCGGTTGGACCGACCAAGGCCCCAAGCTGGACTTGCATGAGCTACAGGCCGGGGTGGCCGACTTCGCCGGGGTGCCGTTTGAGATAGTCGATGCCGCCAGAAACCAAGGGAAGGCGTGTGTCGTCCTGGGCAGCGGCCAACCCGGGCTGGACAATTTGCGGTTCCTGCCTCGGGAGGTCTTGAAGATCAAGGTCAACCGCAAGGCGGCAAAACTCTACTTCCTGGTCGCCGCCGCCTATACGACTCCCAAGCAGGTGCTGGCGAACTTGAGGGTCGTCAAGAACATCGACGTGACCACCATGGGAACAATCTCGAACTCGGTATTGCCGTTGAAAGAGGGGGCCAACATCGCCGACTGGTTGTCCGCAGACGGAGAGGCTCCCGAAGCGCTGCCCGGCTGGGCATGCGAGAAGCCGGGGGGAGGCACAGCGACGCTCTATGTGGTCGAGTGGTCCAATCCGGAGCCGGGAGTGGAAATCTCCTATGTCGACTTCGCCTCGACCGGTGCGGCTGTGCCCATACTGCTGGGGATCACCGGGGTGGAAAACTAAACTATATAAGCCCCGCCGAAAACAGGCGTTGTCTTTTTCCGGGTTTTCAAAAAGACTCATTCCAATGAAACTCCTGGCAAATTTCGTTCTGGCTCTTGCAACCGCAACCGCTGTCTGCGCGCCGCCCTTGCCGCCAGTCAATCCGGAAGGCTGGGGCGCATCCAATGCAGAGGTCGTCAAGGGCCCGGAGGGAAAACCTTTTGTCAGGTTGCATCTGGAGGTGGACCGCGGGTGCGCGGCTCTGACTAACTTTGCCAATGTAGAACCGGGGCGCCCCTATGACCTGAAAATCGAATACAAGTCCAGCGATGAGGTCTCGGCCAGGGACAATGGGTCATGGATCTTTCTCTACTACAGAGATGGCAAGGACAAGGGGGTCGGCGCGATCGACGATCAGTGCAAAACCTTAGAGAAGACAACGCAATGGGTGAGCAAGTCCATTCCGCTTACCCCTCCGTCCGGTGCCGATAAGGTGTATTTGAGCATCCGCCAACAGAACCGCAAAGGGACCTTGGACATCAAATCGGTGGAGCTGCAGCCGGAGGGTGGGGAGTCGGTTTTAACGCTCACCCCTGCTGCCATGGATGCGCTGGCATACATCTCGACGCCGGGCGAGAAGCTGAGCCCGGAGGGCGAACGCTCGCCGCTGGACGGCAATATTTTCTCCCCTTACCTGAAGGGGAAGGCACCAACTATCGTGAAAGACTTGGGAACTGAGACGGTGGACGACGTGCAGGTGCACAAGGTCGTCTTCCGGTCGATGACGGTGGGCGGCGAAACTCAGGATGTCTATGCGATCATCGCGCGGCCTCCCGGCGATGGACCATTTCCTGGCGTGCTTTGGCTGCATGGCGGCCACGGATGCGCAGAAACCAAAGCTGTGGTCGGCTACGCCAAGGCCGGGTATGTGGCGATTTCCCCGGACCTCCCGGGAATTGCCGACCCTAAAAAATGCCCCAATTCCGTTGGTCCTTGGGCCGTCCGATTCGAGAAGCTCGGAAAGAGGGGCAAGCCCGACCCTACGGCCGATGAAACGTTTGATGCCGAGGTGGCTGCGCTTCAATCGTTCGATTTGCTCGCCGCTCAACCCCGGGTGATTAAGGATCGCATCGGGGTGGCTGGCATCTCCATGGGCGGCTACTCCACAACCATGATCACGGGGCTGCTCGGCAAGCGGGTGCGCGCAGCTTATTCAATATTCGGTTGCGGTTTTTATGATCGCGGAAGCGAGTGGAGCCCGGTTCTCAAGGACCTGCCGGACGACCAGCGCGAAGCCTGGCTGCACCACTTCGATGCCGGCCGCAGGGCTTCGGGGATCCAGGCCCCGTATTTCATCGCCGCTGCCGCCAGCGACCACTACTTCTGGCCGCCGGCCGTGAACTCGACCCTCTCTGCGATACCGGGAGCCCGCAACCAGGCGTTTGCGCCGGCAAACCACAGGCTGACCGGCATCCCCGGAGCGGATAACCTCTCCCAGCTCTACTTTGCCTATTGGCTCAAAGGCGAAGGCGAACCCTTCCCCAGCGTCACGATCGAGAGCTGCGAACCCCAGCCCGATGGAGCGAAGAAAATCTCGTTCTCCGTGCAATCCGCATTGCCGGTCGCGACGGCCACGGCGTTTGTCACCGCCGGAGGCGAGAGCTGGCAGAAAAGCGACTGGGAGCCGATCCCCGCACAGCCCGCCGGAGATAAGAAATTCCAAGTGATCATCCCGGCCGACAAGATCAACAAAGCCGGTGCCTGGTTCGTGAATGTCTCCGACGCGAGACCCGCAACCGCCGGCAGCCTCGTCTATGGCATGGAAGCCTCGGGCCCGGCACTCCACGCCCTGGGAACCCAAGAACAGAAATAAAACCAACAAAATTTCCTTGCACGCCAGGATGTCTGAACTGCTTGTTTCGGCGAGGGCGCCGAAACCCGCACGCCGGGGCGCGTGCGCTCCCCAGAAGGTTGCGGATCGCACGCGCATTTTCATGCGTGGGTGCATGACGCGAAAGCTACCCCCTCCGGTCGGTTCTTCCAAGGGAGTCGGGTCGCCCCCGGCCCGACCAGCAAGCCGTTCGCGGTCCTGCCACTTCCAGGGGGACGAGGGCGTCCCCCTCCATTGGTCACTTTCCCGTCGTGCGCCCTCATGCGTTGGCCCTGAACGACAAAGCTTGACAGGAAACTATTCGGCATCGAATAGAAATGAATGGTTTCTTTCGGCGAAAAACCAAACGGGAGATCCCCCCGGGAAACGCGCTGAAATGCCGGCACGATTTTTATGAGCACCATCCAACTCGGCCCGGTCGATTACGCGCTTCTCGCCCTATATTTCGTCTTTGTCATCGGCATCGGCCTGGCGCTCAAGCGCACGACGAAAAGCGGTTCGGCATTTTTGACATCCGGGCGCTCGATCCCGGCATGGGTGACCGGGCTGGCGTTCCTCTCGGCAAACCTCGGTGCCCAGGAAGTCATCGGGATGGCGGCCTCCGGCGCCAAATACGGGATCATGACCAGCCATTTTTACTGGGTCGGGGCCATACCGGCGATGGTGTTTCTGGCGATCTTCATGATGCCGTTTTATTACGGGTCGAAGGCCCGCTCGGTCCCGGAATACCTGAAGCTGCGCTTCGATGAAAAGACGCGGGGGTTGAACGCCATTTCGTTCGCGGTGATGACGGTATTCTCCTCCGGCATCTCGCTGCACGCGCTGGCGAAGCTGCTCGAAATCCTGGTCCGCTGGCCATACTGGTGGTGCATCGGGATCTCGGCGGCCGTCGTGCTCGCCTACATCTGCCTGGGCGGGCTGACCTCGGCGATCTACAATGAAGTCCTGCAGTTTTTCATGATCGTCCTCGGCTTCACGCCCCTGGTGATCCTGGGGCTGAAGGATGTGGGCGGCTGGGCGGCCCTGAAGGAAAAGCTGGTGCCCGTGGCGGTGGGAGAGCATTTTGCGCCCGGCACATGGACCCAGTCGTGGGCGCACATGGGGAGCGCGCTGGAGAACCCGATGGGCATCGGGTGGTTCGGGATGGTGATGGGGCTGGGCTTCGTGCTTTCGTTCGGCTACTGGTGCACCGACTTTCTGGTGGTCCAGCGCGCGATGGCCGCCAACTCGATGCAGGCCGCGCGGCGGACCCCGCTCATCGCCGCGGTCCCGAAAATGCTGTTTCCGGCGCTGGTGATCCTGCCGGGGATGATCGCCATCGCGCTCTACCATGCGGGCGACCATTTTCTGCCGTTCGTGGACAACAACCCGGCCAAGGGGGTGGACTACAACATGACGATCCCGATGATGATGGTGAAATATTTTCCGACCGGGATTCTCGGGGTCGGCTTCACGGCGCTGATGGCGTCGTTCATGTCGGGGATGGCGGGCAATGTCACCGCGTTCAACACGGTATGGACCTACGACATTTACCAGAGTTACATCGCCAGGAACAAGTCCGACAACCACTACCTGTGGATGGGGCGGTGCGCGACGGTGTTCGGCATCCTCGTGAGCATCGCCGCCGCGGCGCTGGCCAAGCAGTTCAACAACATCATGGACTTGCTGCAACTCGTGTTCGGGTTCGTGAACGCCCCGCTTTTCGCGACGTTCCTGCTCGGCATGTTCTGGAAGCGCTCGACCGGCCACGGCGCGTTCTGGGGCCTGCTCGGAGGCACCGGCTTTGCCGCGCTCTTCCACGGGCTGGCCTTGTCCGAGGGGGCCCTCCCCGGCGTCAAGGGGGGCTGGATCGCGCAGAAATTTCTGTTCCACAGCGAAATGGGCCAGAACTTCTGGATGGCGATCGTCGCCTGGACAGGCTGCTTTTTCCTGACCATCGCCATCTCGCTGGCAACCCGGCGGACCAAAACCGACGAGGAGCTCGGCGGCCTCGTTTACTCGCTCACGCCGAAACCGAAATCCGAGGGGCCGTGGTTCCAGCAACCGGTCACCCTGGGGATTCTGATCCTCCTGATGACGCTCGCCCTCAACATCATCTTCCGGTAAAAAAACTCGCATCCAGCCATTATGAACTTCGACCTCAGACTTCCCCTCGGCCTCCTGTTCACGCTTTTCGGCGCCATCCTCGCGATTTTCGGCGCCACGAGCGACCCGGAGATTTACGAAAAATCACTCGGCATCAACATCAACCTGATCTGGGGCGCGGTGATGCTGGTGTTCGGGTTGCTGATGCTCGCCCTGGCGATCGGCGGCAGGAAGAACCGGGCGCGGCACAACCCGGAATAGGAGCGGCTCTCATCCCATCTCTTGGAATCGGATCAATTGTTGCGGTTCAAGAGGCCTTTTCGACCCGCGCAAACTCGAGCGCTGATCCGGAATAGGGCACGCCGACATGGTGGATCTCGTTCTTCCGTAACAGGACGCCTTTGGGAGACAGGAACGGCTGCGGCTGGCCCGGAGTTGGCGGTTCCGGATCGGGCTCGAAATAGAGCATATCCAAATCTTCGGTGTGCTTCTTTTGGGGCTGGCTATCAACGCGGATTCCCCGCTGCGAATCTTTGATGACGCATTTTTCGACCAGGACATCCACGACGGCCCCGCGGATGCGGATGGAGCTGTTGTTGTCGATGAGATGGCGCCGCACAATCTGCCCCCGGCTCAACGGGATGCACGACACGGATTCCGGCGGCGCATCAAGCAGCATGGCGACGTCTTCCAGGGTGAGCGAGCGATCTTGATCGGCCCCATCTTTCACCCAAAACGCCACCTGCCAACCCCAGATGTTGAGGTAGCCTTCCCCGCCGAGCCATCGGTCGATTTCGGTCTCGCCTCCGCCCCAGGCGTTGCCCCAGACGGTGTGGTTGTCCAAGAACTGGTTGAACCAGCTCGGCTCGACGCGCTGGAAACGGCTGCCCTCGTTGCGGCCCAGCTTGCTCAGGCTGCTGATCCCGCCGGAATGGATGCCGCGGTTTTCCGCCACGATGCACTCGCAGTTCGGCGGGTAGAGCTGGACCAGCGTGCCCGCATCCTCGGCCTCGTTGCCGATGATGAGGTGGCGGCCGTTGAACCCGCCGATCGAAACCACCGACGATCCATCGGGCTCCACCAGCCATGGACGGTCGATTTTCAGCTCCCGGTCGCTGTAGGAAACGATGTCCCGGTATTGGCCCGCGCCTCTTCCCGACAGCACGTAGAGGGTCGTATCATCCATCGAGACCATGTTGTCGCGGATACCGTCGGGACCGAGCACGGGAGAAGAAGCCAGGACGACCTCGGTTCCCCTCACCCCGCTGATCCTGCCAATGTAGGCGGTTCCGTGGCCGTCGAAAGTGAGCGCTTCATGGTCGCCCCCGTAAATGTGCGCAACCCGGTTGTGGGCGTAATAAACGTGCCGGCACGATGACGCCCCGAAATGCAGCGCGATGTTGTTGCCTCCCGCCGTGAGCTGGTTTCCTTCGAAAGAGTTGTTCTCGAAAATGATCCCGCTGCCGCCGGAAATGAAAACCATGTTTGCCGCACGGATCGTGTTGTTGGCGACGAGCGCCCCCCGCACGTGTTTGAGCGAAAACGCCGCCGCCGAATGGTAGATATCGCAGTCGGCGATCCCGATATTGGAGCCCGAAAACTCCAGCGCCGTCCCCATCGCAAATTCGTCCACGCCCCGGCCATGGTGGGCGCGGCCATTGAGGCCCGTCATGTAATAGCAATTGGCCCGGATGCGCACCCGGCGGATGCGCGCGTTGCTTTCGCCGCTGATGATGTTCCGATGCCGACCCTGGGTGAAGATGCTCAAATCCTCGACGCCAAAATCGCTGCTCCCTTCAATGAGGGTCGGAAGCGGATCCTTCTGGTCTGGCCACCACAGGCTGACCAGGTGCATGCCCTCGCCGCGCAGCGTCACGCCGGGCGGGACCTTCAAAGGATGGCTGATCCACATCCCCGACCGAAGCGTCGAATCGATCCGATACCGGCCACGGGGGAAATAGAGGATCCCGCCATTGAGCCCGGTCAGACGTTCCAGCGCTTGCACGATGGCCAGCGTGCAATCTTTGCGGCCCGCAGGGTCCGCGCCAAAATCGAGCACGTTGACCATGGCCGGTTCCGCCGTGACCGCTTCCAAAACCGCCAAATCATCCGCGCGCCGCCAACCCGCTTCGCCGCCGGCCCCGTTGCCCACCAGAACCCGGTAAGTCCCGGGCGCTAATGTCGCGGGAATTTCTGCCTTCAAGCTGTAACCCGAAGATTCGGCCAGAGCGAGAACGACCTTTTCGGCCTTCGGCGAAACCAGCGCGACTTGGCTGACCCCGCCCAGATTCAGGCATTTGCCAAAAACCCGCAGCCAGCCGCCGGGTCGCGCCGCCGCCTGCCCTCCGTCTCCCTGAATCCACCAAGGATCGGGCTCGTTGAGAACCACTTCATTGGAAACCGTTTGATTTTGGTGGGCCCGGCACCGGTATAACCCCGTGGCCCAGCTCGCGGGAATCACCGCTTTCAGCGACTGCCCGCTGCTCTGAAGCGGCGACACTTTCTCCCACCGGGGCTCGCACTCCGGGCCGTTATCGGGGATGGCCGCAAGCTCGACCACGGCGTCCGACGAAAAATCTTCGCCTTGAATGACGACGGTTTCATCCGGGCGGACGGGATCGGAATGCCAGAGGATTACCGGGTTCCTTGTCGTGGGTTTTGTTGGTTTGCTCATAATATCTTAGTGTGGGTTAGAACCCGTGCTGTTCACTTAAGGCGGCCGCTTCGTTGTGGCGCCAAGTGAACAGCATTGGAGTTAGAATCCATGGTGCCAGTAGGGGTCGTCTTTCCGGCCGACGTCGTAGAGGTAGGGGCGCTCGGCCAGCTTGCGTTTTTGCGTGATCTCGGGGTCTTCGAAAATGATGCGGAACGGTCCCTTGCAGATCCCGCCGCTATCATTGAGGTCGTGGAGCTGGACTTGGATCAAGTTGCCGCCGGGCTTGAACAGTTCTTTGGGGATCGGGTAGCTCCTGCGAGCCATCCAGTAGTCCTTCGGGTTGGTGTCCTTGCCGGTGTGCCCGATTTTCACGCCGTTGAAGTAGGTGGTATCCTCGTCGTCCACCGCGCCCATAACCAACATCGGTTGGGCGTTCTCGGGTAACGGCTCCTTCAAGGTGAACAGCTTCCAATACCAGAAGTAATAGTTATTGAGGGTTGCCCAATCAGCGTGTTGAGTCTGGACATAGCCCGGGATGGCAATGCGATGCCAAGGAAGGGTGGTGCCGGTTCGATTCAAATCCGGGCAGGGCGCGTTCGGGTCTTGAACCGCCAGCCCCCAGCACTCCGATAGCGACTCGAGGTTGATCGGCGCCAACATGTTATTTTTTGCCGTGGCTTTGAAGACTCTCAGCTCCATCGGTGCAGCGACTTCTCCCGTGCTCCCGCGCATGCCCAGGGCGGCGTTGGTATCATAATCGACTCGCATCAGCAGTTCGTTCGCGCCTTTCTTAAACGCGCTGCCTGGAATCGAGTAGTCGCGCACGACGGTCGCGACCCCGTTGACGTCGGTCTCGGTATCGGTGCGGGCGACTTTCTCGCCGTTGACATAGAGGATGTTTGCGCCGCTGATGCAGCCGATGCCCAGGCGAACCGGAAGATCCCGCGGCACTTCCTTTTCGAGCGTCAGCTCCCGGCGGAACCAGAAGCCGCCTTTGACCCCTTTCCACTCCGGATAGTCACGTTGCGGGGAGCCAGGCAGTTTGATGTCGCGCCAGGCCGGATCGTTCTTCGCCGGGGCGGCTTCCGCACCAGGCAGAATCGGGCAAACCTTCCAGGCCCCGGCCAGGTCGATCGCGTAATCCAGCTCTTCGCTCGCCTTCGGGCGCGCGAGCAATTTGGGCGCATCCATCTTTGCACCCAAGTTGGTGAGGAGCGTGCGGATCATCCGTTCGGTGTAGCGTTTCGA
>Ga0316228_1002917_pt1 | contig 14401 bp, 9 predicted proteins | sample TBH18021metaG_FD_206005 | JGI IMG/M metagenome (GOLD analysis project Ga0316228, IMG submission 206005) | Freshwater microbial communities from Trout Bog Lake, Wisconsin, USA - TBH18021 | ecosystem: Environmental > Aquatic > Freshwater > Lake > Hypolimnion/Profundal zone | place: USA: Wisconsin... | reverse complement strand
CTGGCGGGACTGCTGGAACCCGACGTGGGCGAGATAATTCTGGACGGGGACTGCCTTTTCAGCAGTGAAAAGAGGATCAACCTGCGCCCCGAGCAGCGCCGCATCGCCATCGTCTTCCAGCAGCACTGCCTGTTCCCGCACCTAAGCGTCAGGAGCAACCTGCTCTACGGGTTCAAGCGCTGTCCCCCGGAACACCGGAAGGTCGACTTCGACACCCTGGTCTCGGTGCTGAAAATCGCGGATCTGCTGGACCGCGGGGTGAACAACCTGTCCGGGGGCGAAAAGCAGCGGGTGGCCCTGGGCCGGGCGGTGCTGGCCAACCCCCGCCTGTTGCTGATGGACGAGCCGCTCTCCGCCCTGGACGACACGCTCAGGTTCCAGGTCATCCCCTACCTGAAGAGCGTCAGCGAACAGTTCAAGATACCGTACCTGTTCATCTCCCACTCCCTGGTCGAGATGCGACTCATGGTCGAGCAGGTGCTGGTGGTGTCGGGCGGAGCGGTGGTGCAGCAGACGAGCACCGAAAAGCTGGCGCGCTCACTCATGCACCAGAGCCCGGTTGGTTACATCAACCTTCTGAAACTCAGCCGTGCCGGACGTGTCGGCGACCTCTTCTCGTACCGCTTCGGCGCGGGCGAGCTGCTGATCTCCGCCGGCAGCCTCCAGCAGGAGGCGCTTTTCGAGCTTTCCTCGAAAGACATCATCCTGTTCAAGAAGCATCCCGAAGCGTGCAGCGCGCGCAACCTGATCCCTTGCACCGTCGTCGGCACCTTTGAATCCGGCAACCGGGTCGGAGTGGAACTGGCAAGCGGCGAGGGGCGCCTGGTGGCTGAGGTGGTGCACCAGGCGGCGCAGGAACTGGAAATAGCCGCCGGCTGCGAACTGCACGCGGCGGTCAAGGCTTCGGCCTTTCGCCGGGTCGGGTAGCACCGGCAAACCCCGCGGTCAGCGGTCCCCCCCCCCGCGCTGCCTGGCCCAAACGTTGCCGACAGTCCAGGCGGGGTCGGAACTCCGGGTGAGCGCCCGCAACTTCTTCTGCGGCACCCTCTTCAAAGCCTCCTGCGTCCTTCTCGGGGTCAACTGAACAACGAAGAGGGAGAGCGGCAACGCTGTCCCTCCTTTTTTTCCTGAACGCATGTCGCGCCGCCCGCCTACCTCAACTCTTTCTCTTGTACACCGTGAGGAACGAATCGGAACGGTGGACATCCCCTGCCGTCTTGTCATCCCAATGATAGCTTGTCGCTTCGGACGCGAAGATGTCGATTGCCCCGACAGGCTGATAAAACTGATGCAGATAGCGCCCCTGCCACTGTGAGAGTACCAGGGGCGAAGAGGGCTGCGTCAACCATGAAGTGTCCACGCCGGTCAGCACCACGTATTTAGGGTGTGATGATTCGATCTCGCTGATCATCTGTCTCTGCATGCGCTCGGCGTACGGCTGATTTTCCACCAAGCCGTACATGTAGATGTGGCCGGATGCCGCAGTCCTGTCGCAGTAGAAGTAGACCTCCGGCTCGGAGCCGAGAACTGCGATCTTGTCGCTGCTGGTGGTGTGGTTTTTTAGATAGCGGGCGACCTGGAGCGCTTCGGGGAAGGGGTTCAGACCGTAGAGCGAACGGCTCACCTGGAGCGGAGTACGCAGGTAGAAGTAATTCTTCTCATTGTAGAGGCCGTATGCGATGCAGACCATGAACAGGGCAAACGGCACCGACTGGCTGTAGCGCCGCCACTTCGGGGCTGCCAGCATTTTCCCGGCAAAGTGGAGCGTTGCACCGGACAGCAGGGCGACCGCCGGCAGAAACATGACGAAATAATGTCCTCGAAAGAACAGCCCGGGGCAGACCGACAGGAAGGAGAACAGGGAAAAACTCAGTAAAAAGAGCCTGTCGGAGCAACCGCCCCGGGCGGAGCAAAGAACGACGACTCCCGCCCCGGCCAGGAGCCAGAGCGTCGGTTGCGTGGAAAACAGGTAGAGGCAGATGTCGGTGAAATAGGGGAGGCCCTGGCTAAAGGTCAGGTCCGACGCGTATTCGCGCGCGTACTGGACGGTCCAAAACCAGAGAGGTTTGAACATGCCGATCTTGGCGTAGTACAAGAGAATGAGGGCAACAGGGACGACCGCGGCGCCCAGGAAAAGGGCCAGGCCCGACAGAGCCCGCTTAAGGGGAGCCCCCTTCTGGCGCAGGGCGCGCACGACCAGATAGGTAAGCCCAAACGCGATGAACAGGGCGGCGTGCTGCTTCATTACGAAGGCGAGGCCGAAACAGAGACCGCTGAGGAAAAGCGGCGCCTTGCGCCCCGAATCCCTGGCGCCCAGCAAAATGGTGGCCCCTGCCAGGGCGAACAGCGCGACAAAGTGGGTGGCATGGGCATAAACACCGTACACCGACTGGCTAAGCGACAAGACCGCGTAACAAGCGCAGGAGCAGACCGCGGCGTTTCTGTCAAAAAGACGGCGTGCCAGGAGGAAAACCAGGAATATGCACATGCCGTTGACGATAAGAAGCCCGAGGTGAATGCCTGCAGCACTCTGGCCAAAGAGCAGCATTATAACGGCATAGGCAGCACTGACGCCGGGAAGCTTCATGGAGTAAGTCTGGACAAAGGGAGGGATGCCTTTGAGCAGGAGTTGGCCCATGTAGGCATATTCGCCTTCATCCCGCTCAAGCGGGGTCTGCAGCAAACGAACGCGCACGAAGGCGACAACGGTCAGGATCAGGGCCAGCAGGAGGTAGGGAACGATGGCAGACAATTGCCCGGATTGCTCGTCAGGTTCTTTCATAGGGTCCTTTGCATCGGGGCGACGAGCCAACTGATTTTTACCGTATACAGTACCGGTGCAATGAGGAGAAAATGAGGAGCAAATGAGCAGCAAATGAGCAGCAAATGAGCAGCAATTGAGGAATAAATGAGAAAAGTCCCCGGAAAATAAAGAGACCTTAACCGACGTTGTGCCGAGTTCCGGGGGGAGGGAGCGGGAGGATCCGCCGAAGGCTTTGCTGAGCGGTCAGTTCAAACGGGAGGTGACGAGGAGCTCATTCGGGCGGATCAGCAGGGGAGGCGCTGCGGTTAACCAGCGGTGCGCTCCGAACCGCCCTAGCCCGGACAGGTTACCGGCTTGAGGACGAGGCGCGGGCGAAAGCGTGGGGCGTTCCATGAGGCTTCCGGGAGTCGGTGGTAGGAACGGAATCTACAGCAGGAACAGCAGGGCGCTGATGCCGTCGATGACGAACAGGACGAACAGGCTCTGCATGACGGCTCTGGTTGCGGCTTGCGGGATCTGGGTGACGCTCTGCCCGACGCTCAGCCCCTGCCGGCAGCAGATGGCGGCGATGCAGAGCCCGAACAGGGCGCTCTTGACGAGCGATGCCGCGAGCTCGGAGATGGTGAGCACGGAGAAAACCCCCTGGGCATACTGTTCCCACGGCACGTGCCAGCCGAGCGAAGCCACGAAAAAGCCGCCGAGCACGGCGGCGATCTCGAAGTAGACCGTCAGGATCAGCACCGCCGACCCGACGCCCAGAATCCTCGGCATGATCAGGTAGTTCTCGGCGGAGATGCCGAGCGACGCCAGATAATCGATCTCTCCGCCTATTTTCATCTGGCTGATCTCGGCGGCGATCGCCGTGCCGCTGCGGGCGACGACGAAGATCGCGGTCAACAGGGGGCCAAGCTCCCTGATGATGGTCCAGACCATGACCTTGCCGATCAGGGAGAGGCTGCCGGCGCCGGCGATGCTGATGATCTGGGTGATGGCGACCGTGCCGATGATCAGGGCGACGAGCAGGATGATTTTGAAGGCTTCCAGACCGGTGAAATACACCTGGCGCAGGTAAACGCTGACCACCGGACGGGTGCCGTGCCTCAAGGCGGCGACGCCGTTTCTGAAGGCAGTCACGATCATCTCCACGAGGTCGTACACGAAGACGATCAAGGTGATCAGCTGGTCCGCCAGCGCGCTCAACATCCGGCTGCCTCACAGATCATAGACCCCACCGTCCTGTAGCAGTTCGACCCCGGGCAGCACCGCTGCCAACTCGGCCGCTATCTTCTCGTAGAACTGCGGCTTCAGGTGGGTAACCAGGATGCGCGGGGGACGTTTCCCAAGCTTCGCCAGTTCCGTCCTCAGCAGCGACGGGGTCAAATGACCGGTCATGCGTGCCATCGCCTCCATGTCGTCGGGAAACGAGACCTCCACCAGCAGCGCCGAGAGGTCCCCCGCCATTTCCCAGATCCGGTCGGTGGGGCCGGTATCGCCGGTGTAAAGGAGGGTCGTCCCCCCCCTGGCGATGCGGTATCCGACGGCGGGGACGGTATGGTTCACGCCGAACGCCTTGACGCTGAAACCTCCCACCTGGATCTCCTGCTCCAGGGAAATTTCGCCATAGCAGAGGACCGGGTCAGCGGCGGAGGGAATCAGGGTAAAGTCCGGCCAGATCACCCCATTGAGGAGATGGGCGCGGATGGCGGCGAGGACCTCGCTGGTGCTGACCAGATGCACGCCCTGCTGGAACCCCTGGATGATGAGGTTGTCGGCCAAGAGCGGAATGCCGCAGATGTGGTCCAGGTGGGGATGGGTGATGAGGATGTCCCTGATCCGCAACTGGTCCTCTGGCGCGAGTACCGCGCCGATGGTCCCCGCATCCAACAGGAGCGAGCCATCCAGGAGAAAGGCCGACGGGTGGTGCCCGGGGGATTCGGCTCCGGAACAGCCGAGAACACGCAGCTGCATACGACTCCTTTCTGCTAACGGTCAAGGTTGATTGCCAGCGCTGCAGGGGTGCTGGGGCGGTCCGACCAGGCGCCTCCCCTACTTCGTGCTTGCCACAAACACTCCGTCCCATCCCTCCCCGGGCGGGTCGGCCAGGAACTCCCGGCAGCGCAGCTGGTACAGGGCTGAGACCGCGTCGCCTTTCCCGGCGAGCTCCGCGAAGAGCGGCAGGGCTTTGTCAAAGTCGCGGGCCCGGTAGAGCCCCACCCCCTCGGCAAAGGGAGCCGCGACTTCGGGATTATCAGTCATCAGCTCGTAGACTGCAACCGGATTCTGCTTCCCCTTGACCCGCACCAGGTCGATCTCCCGGAAGCTGAACTCGTCCCCGGCCGCCTCGCGCGTCGAGGCGCTCACCACGATGCCGACCCCGTACTGCTTGGTGAGCCCTTCCAGCCGCGAGGCGAGGTTCACGTCGTCGCCGATGGCGGTGTAATCGAAGCGCAGGTCGGCGCCCATGTTGCCGACCACCGCCTCGCCGGAGTTGATGCCGATACCGATGCTGATGCGGGGGGTACCGCGCCGGGCGAAATCCTCGTTCAGCTCCCTCAAGCGCCGCACCATCCGGACCGCGACCCGGCAGGCATGCGCCTGGTGGGCGGGGAGATCGAGCGGCGCATTGAAGAACGCCATGACGGCGTCGCCGATGAACTTGTCGAGGGTCCCCTTCTCCTCCAGGACGATCCGGGTCATCGGGGTGAGATACTCGTTCAGCAACTGCACCAGCTGCTCTGGCTCCAGGGATTCGGACAGGGAGGTGAACCCCCGGATGTCGGAGAAGAGCACCGTCAGCTCCCGCTTCTCGCCGCCCAGCCGGAGCCGGCCCGGGTTCTTCACGATCTGGTCCACCAGCTCCGGGGAGAGGTAACTGCCGAACGCCTTCTTCAGGTAGCGCCCCTTGCGTTCCACCACCAGGTTGCGGTACGCCTCACCGCCCAGGTAGCAGAGGAGCACCGGGAGCAGCGGGTAGATGACGCTCAGGTCGAGGGACTGGCTGCGAAAGAGGAACTGGTCCAGGGCGAGCCAGAAACCAGCAGACAGCAGCAGCCAGACGAGCCCCAGGGCGGTGCGGGTCGTAGTGCTCAGCAGCAGCGCCAGCAGCGCCGGGAGCAGGAAGATGGCCGCCAGCTCGATGGCGGCGGTGCGCCCGTCCCTGGTGAGGAAGCGCCCTTCCAGCGCGTTGGCCGCGACGGTCGCGTGGATCTCCACCCCGGGCAGCGCCGGGTCGAAGGGGGTGGCGCGCAGGTCGTAAATCCCCATCTCCGTGGCGCCGACGAAGACCAGGGCGCCGGCCAGGGCCCCCTCGGGGAGCCGGTGCCGGATGACGTCGGCGGCGGAGACGGTCCGAAAGGAGCCCCGGGGGCCGTAATAGTTGAGGTGCAGCTCTCCCGCCTCGCTTACCGGCAGCAACTCCCGGCCCAGCTGCAGAGGGCGGACCCCGAAGGGAGCGACGCTCACCTGCGGCTCGCTCCCCAGGTAGCGCGACAGCGCCCGCAGCGACAGGGAGGGGTAGAGCTCACCGTCGTAGAGGGCAAGCAGGGGGACGGACCGGTACAGGCCGTCATCGTCCGGCAGGACGTTGAAGAAACCGTGGTCCAGGGCCGCAGCGCTGATCGGGAGAATGGAGGCGTCCAGGTTGCGGAACTCGGGGACCGGAACGGACGTTACCCCGGGCTCCAGCCGCAGGACCTTCACCCTGGAGCGTCGCAGCACCTCGCGCACCCCCGCGGAAGGGGTGTCGCCGTCATCCCGGAAGAAGTTGCCGAGCACCACGTTCCCGGCACCGGAAAGGGCGCGGGCCAGGGCCGCGTCCGGCGCTCCCCCCTGCGGCTCGGAGAACACCATGTCGAGGGCAACCACCCGCGCCCCGTACTCCTTCAACCCGGTGACCAGCCGGGCGGTGACCTCGCGCGACCAGGGCCAGCGGCCGATCTCCCGGATGCTCTTGCCGTCGATGGCGGCCACCACCACCCGCGGGTCGGGGGTGAGGCTCCCCCGCACCCGGAAGCGGAGGTCTTTCAGGCGCAGGTCGACCTGCTGGAGCGCCGGGGAGGCGCTCCGGTAAAGCAGGCCGGCGGCAAGCGACGCCGCCAGGGCGATGGCGAGAAAGACCAGGAGTTTCTTCACGGCTTCTCAAGGAGCTTCAGGATGGTCTCCGCTGAACTGCGGTACCTCCCGGCCGGGTAGCGCTCCAGGTACTGGCGGAACCTGGCGCGCGCCTGCTCCGCGAGCCCCATCTCGTACTGGATCTGGCCCGCGGTGAAGAGTGCGGTCTCCGCCTGGGGGAGCTCGGGGTAGCGCTCCAGCACCAGGAGGTATTCGGCGAGCGCCGCCTCGGGGTTGCGCAGGAAGCGGCCGTACACCGCGCCCCGCTCCAGGAGGGCGTCCACCCGGGCGCCGGCGACGTCGGTCAGGTCCAGGGCGAGCTGGAAGGCGTGCAGCGCCTCGTCGTAGCGCCCGGAGTCAGCCAGGTAGTGGCCGTAGTTGATGTTCCAGCGGGCGATGATCTCCTCCAGTGCGCCGGAGTCGGCCCACGCCGCGGGGGGGGAAGCGCCGGTGGCCGCTTCGAAGCTCTGCCGTGCCGTGGCGAGCGGGGTTCCCTGCTCCACCTTCACCGGGGTGAGCGGGCGGTACCCGCGGGTGGTCTGGACCAGCATGTCCGCCGTCAGGGGCTGGCTTACGCCGTCGGCGGCGCTGACCGTCACGGTCCCTTCGGCCCCGAACAGCACGTTGGCCGGTCCCCGCGAGAGCATGAGGAACTCGGTCCCCTTGATCCCGGCCACCGCGGTGGCGCTCCTCACCTTGATGTCGGTCTGCCTGCCGGCAAGCTTCACGACTGCTGCCCGCAGCTTGCCGCCGGCAAGGTTGAAGGCCCCTTCCCTCTTTTCCTTGCCGACCGCGAAGGAGGCGACCTCCAGCTCGGTGTCGTTGGCCAGGGTGAATCGGCTGCCGTCCGACAGGGTGAGCTCCACCCAGCCGTTTTTGCCGGTCTTTAACCACCCCCCCTCATCGACCCCCCGGCCGGTCCCCAGGGGGAGGTAGGAGGCGGTCGCGCCGTTTTTGTAGAAGACGCTCCCGTTGGATTTGGTGACCTTGCCGACGGTCGCCCCCAGAACCAGGGACGGCAGCAGCAGGAAGCTTGCTGTCAGGCTCAGAAATCTCACTATTGTTCTCCTTTGTGCCACCTGTTCAAGCCTCCCCGGTCGCCGCCCCAATGCGGGCCCGCCTACCCCTCAGCGTTGACAGGGACGGCAGGGACGACAGGGTGCCGCCTCATCAGCCTCATTTCCTTAACGCCAGCGGGAAGTCCGGGATGGTTCTCGGCTTGGCCGTGGTGGGGGTCTGCTTCCCTTCCGTCAATTCGGAGACCCGCTCGGAGAGCCACAGGTCGAGGCTGGTGACGGTCACCCTCCCCTTCCCCGTGTAGTCCGCCTTGCCGGAAACCCCTTCCACGATCGCCTTGGTGAAGGCGCCGTTGCCCCACTCGGGGTCCTCCAGGGAATATTGACGACCGGTCGAGGAGGCGAACACCACCACGCCGTTCTCCGTGCTGGAAAGCTCGTTGACGACGGAATCGACCGCCGCGGCAGCCTTCCCCCTTCCCATGACGTCGCCTGAGTGGCAGGTGTCCACAAAGAGGACCGCCTTGCCGGGGAGCGACATGAGGATGTTCTTGATGTCGGAAAAAACCACCGAGGTCCCGGCCAGTTTTCGTGTGTCGCCATCGACCGGGAGGAAGTAATAGGCCCCGCTCGGTTCGGTGATGCCGTGGCCGGAGAGGAACACCAGCGCGGTATCCCGCTCACCCGCCGCCTGACGCAGCCACCCGAGCCCGTCCAGGACCGCCCGGCGGGACGCGGCAGCATCGGTGAGAACCTTCACCGAAACGTCTTCGTACAGCCCGCCTTTTTGCCCGAGCATCAGGGCGGCAAAATCCCTGGCGTCCTTGGCTGCAAATTCCAGGGCCAGGTCCCGGTCCGGATAGGCGCCGACGCCGACCGCCAGTATGTACAGCCTCGGCTTCAGGGAGATCACCTCCGGGCGGTCCTCCTGGCCCGGACTGGTGACCCGGACGACCGCAGCCTCGCTCGCCGCGTAGCGGTTCTCGGCGATCACGGCTATCTCGCTGTCCCCTGCGGGTACCGCGACGGTCAGTTCTCCGGGACCGAACTCCCCCCCGGTTTTCGATTCCCGGAAGCTGGAGGGACGCCCGTTCACCAGGACCCTCAAGCCGGTCACCGGCTCGCGGGAGGGGGAGCGCAGGGTATAGGAGACGGTGACGAGCTTCCCTTCGACGATCGTCCCGTCGGCGGGGACCCGGATGCTGACCAGCGGGGGGAGCAGTTCGGCCAGCGGCCGGGCCTGGGCCCTCCCCGCGGCCTGGTCGGCGCCTTTTACCGCCTCCGCTTCGTCACCGGCCGCGAGTACCCGTGCGATCACATCGGGGCGGCAGTAGACCGCGCGGAACCGGGAAACCGGGAAGAAATCGGCCGCCCGATCCGGACCGTTGTTCAGGTGCCAGCCGGCCAGCTCCTCGCCTCCCGGCGAGGCGTCGTAGTATCCGGAAGCTGTCCAGAGCAGCCAGCGCTTCTTGTCCCGGTGCGGGAACAGCGCCAGGAGCTCCTTCCCGTCGGAGGCCCGGTACCAGCGGATCGTGCCGTCGCCGAAGGCGCAGACCACAACTTTTCCGTCGCGAGCCAGGTTCACCCCCCAGACCGTTGCGGGGGCGGGGATGCACCACAGAACTTTTCCGTGACGGTCGTAGCAGCGCAGGTTCCAGTCGGTGCCAAGCACGAATTTTTTACCGTCAGGGTAAAGACAGAGGCTTCTCCCGGTTTCGAAGCGCTCCAGCGGGAGCGGGACGCCGTTCAGCGTCGGCTTGCCGCTATCGAGCCAGTTCTCGACCGCGAGGTCGGGCGAAGCGCCCAGGGGGAGGTTGAGTCTCTGCGCGGTGCCGGCCTGGTCCAGGCGACGCTCCGAAAGGGAGAAGCGCGTCGGCGCCCCCCCCGATGCATCGAAGCCGAATTGCACGGTAGCACCGTCGGGAGAGACCCGGAAACCGGGCTGGACGTTGCTGAAATCGGCGTTGTCGGCGCTCCGGTAGGCGAGCCGGGGGCCCGACGCAGCCACCACACCGAGCTCCGGTGCGGCCCCGGCAAAGGCGACCCCCCCCCCTGCCAGCGACACCAGGCCGAGAATCTCGCCCGCCGAGACCTGCCGGTCCGAGACGGCCCCCCCGGCAGGCTCCCACCGGCGCAGCAGGTAGCCTTCCCGGCCGCGACTGCTTCCCGCGGCGTACAGGGCACCGTCCGCGCCCCAAGCGACGCAGGGCAGAGCGCCGGTGAGGCCTCCGGACGCGGGCCGCGGGAGGTAGGTCAGATCCTTGCCGGAGAGGAGCTCCACTTGGGGTGAGGAGACGTTCCCGACGGCGATGGTGCCGCCGTCCGGGGAAAAGGCGATGCCGTAGGGACGGCTGCCGTCTGGGAATTGCCGGCGGCCAGCCGGCCTGAGGCTGCGGTCGTAGAGCCGCAGCCACCCGTCCCAGGATGCGGTGACCAGACGCCCGTCGCGGGAAAAGGAAAGCCCGTAGAGATCGCCACCGTAGTCCCGGTCCACGAAAACAGTTTTCCAGCCTGCGGTGCGCAGCACATAGAGCCCCCCCTTGCCACCCAGGGCGACCGCCAGGAACGCCCCGTCCGGGGAGAATGCAAGCCCCTTGACGACTTCGGGAAAACCGGAAAGTCGCTTGGAGAGGGAGCCGTCACCCCGGTCGAAAAGGTAGACCGAGCCCTTGCCCTCCTTGTCCCACCCGGTCCAGCCGCCGCAGGCGATGGACGATCCGTCCGGAGTCACGGCGACGGCGTACAGCTTCCCCTCGTTCCCGGCGCCCAGCGGAGGCCGCAGGACGCGCACCGGCCTGGACAAAGGGCCCCGGTCTCCACCACTGCCGTTACCCGAAATGTCCCAGACTCGGACGGTCTTGTCGTCCGAGGCAGTGGCCAGAATCGTACCGGTCCGGTCTGCGGCCAGGGCGCGCACCATCGCCGTGTGCATCCCTGTTTCCAGGCGCAGCACCGGTTGCTCCGGCGATTCGACCGCGATTGCCACCCTGGAGGGGACGGATAGCGCCATGCAAAGGAGGATTATCAGCCAGAGTGCCCGACTTGCCATCATCTTCGCCCTTCTCCTTTCGTGGCGGCATTTCCCCTCAATTCACAACCCGTCCGACAACCTTAAAGACGAAGTCGTAGGTGAGGATGTCTTCCCACTTCCAGCCGCGTGCGGTGGAGCGGGTGTCGTCGGGGCCGCCGTACGGCTTGCCGGGTGTGTAGAACCAGTTCATGATGGCGTCGCCAGAGCGGCGCAAGACAATCCAGTACTTGCCGGCAGGAAGCGGAGGCGCCTCGGCGTCCATGGGGAATTCCACCCAGCTATACCCCGATGTCCTCTTGATCCGCTCCAGCGGGACCAGTGCCGAACGCCCCCCCGTGAGGCTCGGCTTTCCGTTGTCGTCGGCAACCAGGTCGAGAAAGACCATGCCGTCACCACCGAATTTCTTCATGGCAAGTGCTATCCGCTCCACGCGCAGGGGCCCGTCGGTGGTGAATGCCTGGGCATACACGCTTCCGGAGGTGACATATTCGGCGGTCTCCTGATCGAGGGAAGCCTCGCCGCGATCGCCGCTCGTCGTGTAGAGACTGAGCTTTTCCGGAAAGCGCAGGTTGCCAAACGCCACCATTCCGTCCTGGTCCGGCACGACCACCGGAGGACCGGCAGGCTTTTTGGGCGGTTTGTGAGCGCCGGGAACCTGATTGGAATGCTTGACATCCGTTTGAGCCGGAGGTTTCGGCAAGCTGCCTGTCGGTGCAGGCGCAGGTACCGGTACTGGCTCCAGTGTAGGTACTGGCACAGGCACTGGCACAGGCACTGGGGCAGGCACTGGCACAGGTACAGACACTGGGGCAGGCAAAGGCACAGGTACAGGCACAGGTACAGGCACAGGTACAGGCACAGGGGCAGGCACAGGGGCAGGCACAGGTGCAGGCACAGGTGCAGGCACAGGTGCAGGCACAGGTGCAGGCACAGGCACAGGCACAGGTGCGGGTGCGGGTGCGGGTGCGGGTGCGGGTGCGGGTTCAGGTGCGGGAACGGGCTCCGGTGCGGGTGAAGGCACGGGCGCAGGTGGCGCGGGTACCGGCTCTAGAACTGGTGCGGGAACCGGCATGGGGACGGGTGCGGGAACGGGCACCGGCTCTGGCACCGCCACCGGTTCTGGCGACGGTTCCGGTGCGACCGCCGCCGCGATCATCTCGTTGCTGGTCATGTAGCCGCGCGGTTCCGCTCCTGATCCCTTAAGGACGAGAGCCACGACATCTCGATCCAGCTTGCTGCTAATGACGGAGTCGTAGCGGGGCAATACTGGAGCGGCCCGCCAACTGGTTCCTATCCCACCGCACTCCAGGCCGTGGGCGTACTTTATATGGCGGGTGGAGGTGAACTGCTTGGACTGCTGCGGATCGTAGGAAAGCCACCCCAGCCCGGAGTAATACACTTCGATCCAGGCATGCAGGCCCTGCCCCATCCCCTGTACCAAGGAGGAGCCTTTGTCGTCCAAGGGAATTTTCCACTTGTCCTTGAGGGTTAGCCCCACCGCGACCCGGGCCGGAATGCCGGAGGCCCGCAGCAGCGCGCAGGCAAGATGGGCGTAGTTCTGGCAGTTACCGGTACCGGTATGCAGGCCGTAGAGGGCGTCATACGCCTTGGGCGGAGTTTCATAACGAATCTGGTCGGTAACGAAATTCAGGATAGCGTCAACCGCAGCCGCCTCGGTGCCGGCCCCTGAGGTCAACTCGGCGGCCTTGTCCACGATTTCCTTATCATCGCTTTGCACCAGCGGGGAGGACGCCAGGTAGGTTTGTGCCTCCTGCGACACCTTTTTCAAAGGGTAGGAGTTGTCCTGCAGCGGATCGAGCAGCGCGTTGATTGCGGCGCTGAAGACGATGGTGCCCCGGGCGTCATGAGCGAGCCCCTTCCAGGTCACCACCTTGAAATGGTTTCCGAAACGATCGGATTCATCCTTGACCGAATCAGGCTGGGGATCAAAGGTTATGCGGTGGTTTGTCAGCCGCTGGGTCAAGCTCGGCGTCTCGACCCCGGCAGGAAGAGGAAAGCGGTAGGAGAGCTCGGAGATAGTCTGATCTACGGAGAACGTCACCTGCTGGGTAACGGTAACCTCACTCGAAAGGTGCCCGGAAAGCACCAGAGTCTTTGCTTGGCAGGGAGGCGTCATGGCACCCAGAAGCAACATCACCCAGAACCCTTTTTTCCACATCCCCCACCTCCGGTGCCACTTAATCCTGGGTACTGAGACCCGAACCTTCCCCTACCAGTAATGTTGGCAAAAAACCGGCGGCAGGGATGCCCCGCCGCCGGATTTAACAATGCCTATTTAAGGACAAAGGCGACCTTGGCACCGGCCAGGAAATCTCCCTGCCGGTTCGCCGTGAATATGGTCGCAGCCACATCGTCCGGCACCTGCAAGTCGCTGCGGGTCGCGGCGCCGCTGGCCTTGACGATCAGCGGGTTCTTCACACCGCGGCTCCCCAGTGCTGCCTTAGCCTTGTCGACGCTGTTGGTGTACTCGCCGCAACCCTGTTCGACCAACACCTTCTGGCTTACCTTCGAGGGATCATACAGAATTTCACCCTTGGTGGAGAAGATCCGGTTGATGAGGGCCGGCTGGAAATTCTGCTCCGTTGCATCGATGATGAGACCATCGAACTGCTCGGGTGCCGGTTCCACCTTGGGCGTCTCAGCCTTGGGCGTCTCAGCCTTGGGAGCCTCAGCCTTGGGAGCCTCCGCCTTGGGAGTCTCAGCCTTGGGAGTCTCAGCCTTGGGAGTCTCAGCCTTGGGAGTCTCAGCCTTGGGAGTCTCAGCCTTGGGAGTCTCAGCCTTGGCCGGTTCCTCCGTGGGCGGAGTCGCCGGGGGGGTGAATTGGGGGGCCTGCTTGCCATCGATCTCGGTCAGGCTCTTTTTCAATTGAGGATCGGCCATCATTTTCCCGTAGATGAGCGAGCCGTACCCCTTGGGTCCGTGCAGCCCGATCTTGACGATGGCGATGGCAGTGTCCTTCTCCTTGCTGTAATCCTGGAAGATTACCTGGACCCCCTTGACGAAAGCCGACACACTCTGCCTGAGCGCGTCGGATTGGACCATGCAGTCCTTTACCAGGGTATCCCCCACGATGGCGAACCCCTCGAGGTACTCGGCCACGGCCCTCTGGGCCATGACCACCGCGGCGCGCTTGGCCATCATCTCCCGCTGTGCCGGGGTCTTGGCCTCCGGATTGCCGACCCCTTCCCCGTAAAAGACGATCGCATCCTGGCTGAACGCCGCGTTATCGTCCCTCTGCCCGTTGGGGCTCCCTGTCAGGGTGAGATTTTTGTCCTTCAGCCACTTGTTGGCCTTCTCGAACGAATCGTCCACCTGGACGGTGTCGGCGTACGCGGTGCCAGCTAGGGCGGCAAGCAGGGTGGCTGCAAGTAATAAACGTTTCATTGAAATCCTCCTGTGATGGAATTGCATGATGGAAGAGCGACGGCCAAGGTTCGTTCCGGCCTCGGTTAAATGCTT
>Ga0316228_1002913_pt1 | contig 14415 bp, 19 predicted proteins | sample TBH18021metaG_FD_206005 | JGI IMG/M metagenome (GOLD analysis project Ga0316228, IMG submission 206005) | Freshwater microbial communities from Trout Bog Lake, Wisconsin, USA - TBH18021 | ecosystem: Environmental > Aquatic > Freshwater > Lake > Hypolimnion/Profundal zone | place: USA: Wisconsin... | reverse complement strand
CCGCGGCGTAGAGGACGCGATGATGGCCGGCATATCGCTCCATGCCCTCGGCGACGCGCACCAGGGCGTCGGCAGGCGAAAGGCCGCCGAGGCTGAGGCGCAGGCCCCATGCGGCCGCACGGGCGGATGGTTCCCCCGCGGCGAGGGCGCGGAGCCACTCCTTGAAGTGCTCGCCAGCGCCGTCACGAAGTTCGTCGATGTAGTCCATGGTCCGCTCGGGGAAACCGGGGTTGCGGGGAAGGTTCAGAAGGGAAGCTCGTCGGGGGCCCATTCGGGTTCCGACCTGCGTGGCGGGACGGGCTCGTCATCCGGCCGGCAGCGGCCGTTGAGGCAGTACCGGCGGATGGCGAAACGCCTGCCTTCGAGCTCTACGACTTGCGCGTACGGGACATCCGGCCGGATGCCGCCGGCCTCGTTGCAGCCGTCGCAGTCGTGCGCCACGCGGGCGACGAGCCGGCGCTCGGACAGGATGCGCAGGCCGGGCGGCGGGCCGTCGTCGTCGCGCTCAAGGCAGGTCCGGGCGTATTCGGCGTGCGACGTCGTCACCGGCGCCTCCCCTCGACCGAGATCCAATAGGCCTCCTCGGCGGCGAGGCGCTCGACGAGCTCGCGGGCCTGCTCGACCCATGGATGGCTGCCGCTGAGGTGGGGCTTGATCCGCGCCTGAAGGCCGGCGAGCCCCGCCGCGCGCAGGCCGGCGTGGCGCTGGATCTCGTTGCGTTCGATGGCACGGCCCATCTCGTCCTTAAGCTCTCGCCCGCGGGTGAGGCGCTCCAACCCGGCGAGAACCGCTTCCTCGACGTCGAGGTCGTCCCAGCATGCCGTGATGTGCGCCCGCCCGCCTGGAGGCGGAACCGGCTTGTCGGGTTCCGACCGGGACGGCGCGAGGCGGCGCCCATGGGAATGGAACGCCGCCGAGGGAAGCCGGGCCGGCGCCGGGGGCGGCGCGTAGGCCCGGGGCATCTCGGGCTCGGGCGCGGGCGGCGGGGAATCGGGGACGAGGCGCAGGTGCGACACGGGCGGGCTCCTAGAAGAGAGCGAGTTGGATGGGGGCGTTCGGGCGCGCCGGCGGTGAGGCACTGCGGCGAACCGGCTTGGCCGCCGCAGCGGGCGGGCGCCCGAGGTAGGCGTCGATCTCGGAGGGCGTCACGGTCCGGACCGTCCCACGGATGGCCTTGAACACCGCGGCTCGCTCGGAATGCAGTCCGCTGCCCAATCGCCGCGGGAAGCGGGCGATCTGAGTATGGATGTCGAGGGTCTTGCTCAGGGGGAACGGCCATAGGGCGGGCGCCACGTCGCCGTCGGGCATCGGGCCGGTGGCCAGGATGTAGCCGTCGACGTGGAAGCCCGCGATGATGGAAGCGGCGGCCTCGGTGCGCTCGTCCCCGTTTGCGTCGCGCTCGGAGACGAAGGCAGTGCGGGTCTCGCGCCCGCACTCCACGATAACGACGGCGCTCACGGTGCGGCTCCGTAGTCGAGCAGCGCGCGGACGCGGCCGCAGACGCGGGCCAGATCCTGGTCGTCCTCGATCTCAAGCTGCTGGGCGAATCCCGCGACGAGTTCCGGCGTGCCCGGCAGCGTGAGGACCTCATCGAGTTCCGCCAAGGCCTTCCATGCGGCGGCCGTGTCGCCGTCGGCCGGCACGATGGCGAATCCCTCGCGAGTGAGGCGGTCCATGATGGCCTGCGCGAGTTCGTGCGACGGGATGCGGCTCTCCTGCGCGGCGAGGACGCCGGCGATGTGGCTGACGGGCGGATGGCGAGAGGTCATGGGGTCCTCGGAGTGAGACGCGGAAGGCGGGCGGGATGGATGGCTGCCACCGGGGGCGTGTCCGGCGGCGGCCCGCGGCCGCTTCCGCGTTCGTGGTCCGCCAGGGCGTACGCGAGATCCTGGATGGCGAGACGCGAGGCGGAGGCGAGGTCGGCCTGGGCGCGGCGGATCGCGCTATCGAGCGACCGGACGCCGCCGCCTTCGATGGAGGCGGCGCGGACCACGGCCATCGCCAGGGAGAGCCTCTTGCGGAGCTCGGCGGCGTCGAGGAAGTTGAGGCCATCGACGAGGAGAGGGCGGGCGACCGGCCTAGGCATCGCCTTCCTCCGCGGGGAATCGATGCTGGACCTCAATCTCGTAGCGCTCGGCCGGGGTGTCGAGCACGTCCAGAAGCGCGACCGCGGTGGGGTCGTCGTCCAGGAGCAATCCCGGACCCTCATCGTCGTCGATCCATTCGACGACGACGTTGCCGAACGGGAAGAACTCGAACCGAGGCCGCGGGCGACCTGAGACGTCTTCGCCTGGCACGATGTCGTATGTGACCTCGACATTGCCGACGTAGCGGATGCCTTCGATCTCGACGTCGAACTCGCGCTCGGTCTGGTACTGGTCGAAGATGCTCACGGATACGTCCTCCCGCCGCCGACGCCCGGGTACGTGGCGCAGATCCAGCACAGCGTCGGCATCTCGGGATGCGCCCTCAAGACCACGCGGTCCTCGATGTCGTGCTCCTCGGCGCAGCCGCGACAGAGGAACGTCGTCATGGCGTGCAGGGCATCCTCGGCAGCCTGCTCTTCCGCCCGCTGCCGGGAATCGAAGTCGAAGTCGCGGTCGCGCCGGCTCATGCCGCGGCCCTCGCCGCCCTGGCCCGGGCCATCCCCTCGCGGGTCGCCCTGGCGCGCTCTCCCGCCGGCAGCACGGGCGACTGCTCGACGCCCCGCTCCCGAAGCAGGCGATAGATCACCGCGATGCTCAGGCCGGTCGCCTCAGCCGCCCGGCAGACGCCCATGCGCTGGATGGCCTCGTAGGCGGCGGCATCTTGCTCGGGCGTCGTCGCACGGCGCGTGCTGCGGGCGGTGGTGTCACCGACCCGGGCACGGATGAGCCGGCGGCCCTGGACCGCCATGTGCTCCAGGCTCCAACGACCGATCCAGCCCCACCTTTCCATCACGGCTTCCCAGCCATGATGGGAATCCCAAAGGCGTGCGACTTGCTCGGGGGACGGGCGGACGCGGACTTTGCCTTCCAGGTCGTCCGCGACGGCGTGGCAGTCATCGATGCGGTGGCTGCGGCGGCTCATGAGAAGATCCTTTCCGCCCTGACGAGGACCTCGCCGTCGGCACCGACGAGCTCGACGGGCTCCGGCGGCCGCGGCCCCTCGACGTAGACCCGGCGCACGTGGACGCCGAGCGCCTCGGCGAGCGCCCCCGTCACCGACCGCCGCCCTCGGCGCACGTCCGACAGGTGCTGCGGCGACAGGCCGACGCTCTCGGCGAGCGCCTGAGCGCTGCCCGCGTCTCGGACACGACTTTCCAGCCGCGCCAGGACGGCGCGTTCTTCCACGTATTGAGTCACTGCTTGTCCCCACCCGGCCGCGAATCCGCGGATCTGCGGGGGTATTTTACACTCGCCGTTTCCCGCGCAAGGGCCGAAATCGCGAATTGCTGCGCTGCAGCATCGATTTGTACGGTTTTGGGAAGCTAAGTCGAGTTAGGTATCTTTTGGGGCGCCCCACGACATCTTGAGAAAGTCAAAAAAAGTCGGCTTCCGGGCATTGCGGCTTTCCGGGCCGAGGGGGAGAATCAGACTGTCCGCAGATCGGCGGACAGGAGGAGGGGCGCATGGGAGAGACCGGACTATGGAGCGTGGAGATGCGGGGGGGCGTTTTTGGCCGCCTCCGCCGCGTCGAGCGCCTCGCAGCCCTGCCGCCCGAGGAAACCGTCGTCGCGACACGGGACGGCCACGCCGTCATCCGTGGCGGCGCCCTCGTCAGCGTGTCCGAGCAGGAGGCCGAGGACCTGGTCGATCCTACCGGCGCCCCGGAGCGCCGGTACCGCGCGGCCGTCGTCGCCGCGGGCTGGCCCGACGAGCTCAAGCGAATCGTGGCCGAGCCCGGCCACGATTGGCAGGCCGACGGCGCCTACCCGACTGACGACGACGGCCTAGCGCATGTTGTCTGCGAGCGCGTCCAAGGCCGGTTCGCGTGGGTCCGCAACGTCACCTACGCCGAGGCCCGAGAGCTCGGCGTCACCCGCTAGTCCCTTTCCGCCCCACCCCGCAGCATCCCCACAGTCAGGAGACCGTCATGCTCAAGTTCCTCGCCAGCGTCGCCCGCTTCGCCCTCGCCGCCATCACGCTCGTCCCCCGCCTCGTCTGGGAGGGCGGCCGCTGGATCATGCGCGAAGTCGTCGCCGGCGGTGCCGGTGGCGGCGCGGCCGCCGCGCAGGCCCAAGCCGCGGCGGAGATCTCAGCCGCGGCGCAGGAAGTCGCCGCCGCCAAGGCCGCCCCGGCAAAGGCGAAGGATTCCTCGCCCGTCGGCACGCCCGACTGGGAGTGGGGCACCGCCGCCCTGCACGTCCTCGCCGGTGACCGCGACGCCGGAAAGGGCATCCTCGATCAGGCCGCCATCTCCTACCTGGAGAAGCTGACGCCGGACGAGGGCCTTCGCCTCGCGGCCTTCCCGCCGGACCGCATCGGCCGCCACCTGACGGGGTACAACCCCATCCGGTCGCTCCCGCAGGCCGGCAGCCCGCACGCGTACTGGGGCGCCGAGATCAAGCGGCTCGTGGCCGAGACCGAGCGGGCGGCGGTTCCGCTCCTCCGTGTGGACGAGAACGCGGGCCTCGAAGAAGCCCGCAAGGCGGCGTTCGCTCGCTGACGCTGCCGCCCAAACGCGAAGCCCGCCCCGGTCATCCCTAGGCGGGCTTATTTATGCCCGGGGCCAGAATAGGGCGTCCGGGGGCTTGATGTTTGCCGCGGCATGCTACGGCATGCTGCGCTAATGCCATGGTGGCATCACGCGGCGGAGGCGCGCTCCGCAATGCGGCGGCGCAGCAGGGCGACCTGCGCGGCGGCGGCAAGGTCCCGGGCCTCGCGATGGGCGTCGGCCTCGGCCTGGCGGGCGGCGTCCTGCCGGGCCCGGGCGACGGTCAGGCGGGCGGCGCGGGCCTGGGCCGCGATGGCGCGGTAGTCCTCGGCCAGCATGGCGTCCCGCTCCCGGCGGATCGCCCGGTCCCGGACGAGGGCCGCGCCGAGGCCCATGGCAAGCCCCTGCATGGCGCCGTCGAAGGCGCCAGCGACGTCATGGGCGTTGCGGTGATACGACATGGCGGGCCTCCTCGGAGCGGTGTGCCTGCCTGACATCGCAGCTCTCGAATCCTTCGCCAAGAGTCCCGCGCCAAGAGGCTGTGGTCTCGGTGAAAAACCTCCTGGCCCGAAGGGGGAAACGTGCTCTCGGGGTGCCTTCTCTCCTGGCAGTAGCGCTTCCGTTACTTCTTCGTACGTGATGCCCGGGCAGGCGAGGCGCACGGAACGGGGGAGCCGCGAACGGCACGGCGCCGGGCATGAAAAAGGCCGCCCGGGATGGGGCGGCCTCGAAGGCAGTGCGTCGGTGACGCCTATGCCGGCGGTGGCTTGGCCGGGCGGAGCAGGCGGGCCGTGAGGGCGCGAGAGGCAAGCGGACGCTCCCACTCGCAGTGCTCGACGAGGTACCGCATCCCCTCGGCAAAAATGGGTTCGACGCGGACGGCGATGCCCGAAAGCTCCTCGCCGTCCCGCATCCGTTCGTAGACCCGGCGTTGGCGGAGGATCGACCTCAGGCCCTGCGCGATGGCGGCGTCAAGCTCCGCGGCCCGCTTTGCCTTGTCGCGGGCGCGCTGGGCGCGCGCCTTGGCGTTCTCCTGGGACCGCTTGAGGCGCGTCGCCGGAGAGGCGAGCCGGGCCGGCGCCTCCTCGGGCGCTTCCGGATAGGGGCCGGGCGCGAATCCGGCCAACTGGTCGGCGAAGGCAGCGGCCCAGCGGGTGCGTTCAGTTTCGGTCTGCATGCCGGCATGGTGCCCGCACGTCACGCATGGGACCAGGAGCGACGTGACGTGCGGGGGGGGCCGTTGCGTGCGCCCCGGCGACCGTGGCCCATGGCACGTCTCTCCTGAAGCGCGCGGCGCGCGCCGGATCGGCTTGGCCTACCTCTCGGTCGGCGGCGGGGCTCTGGACCTTCTCGCGCATGCCCTGATCGGCTACGGCCTGCTCCAGATGCTGGTCCTGGCCCGGCTCTCGCCGTGGATCGCGAGGGCCGGCGCCGTGCCGGGCCTGTGGGCCTTCAGCTTCGGCGCGAACGCTTTGGCCACGGCCCCGACTTGCCTGGTCGCCCAAGGCGATGCCGGAGCGCTCGCCGTCCTCGCCCCGGCGCTGTTCCAGGCCGCGAACGGCCTCGTCCTCGGCCTCGCAGCCATGACCTTGGCGCTGCTGGTCCGGGGCCGGATGTTTGTGGCACCGGTGACGGCCAGCCGGGCACGGACGTGACCGCGTCCCCCGGCATGCCATCAACGAACCCGACGACCTCCGCCAAGCAGTTGTCGAGTGCCTTTACCAGGCAGGACGGCTCAGACGAGAGAACCCGTCACGTTGGTGGGAGGGACACAGTCTGGCAGGGGCGCCTCCAACAGGAACGCGATGCCGCGCGGGTGATACTCGATCCTGGCGGTGCCTCCCATCTCCGTCGCGAGCGCCCGTTCGATCAGGCGCGTCCCGAACCCGGTGCGCGATGGCGCGACCACCGAGGGGCCTCCGACCTCCTCCCAGCGCAGCTGCAGCCGCGGCGAGGTCGATGCGTCCCGGACCTCCCAGTCCACCACGACGCGGCCACCTTCGTTGGAGAGGGCTCCGTACTTGACGGCGTTGGTCGCCAGTTCGTGGAACGCCATCGTGAAGGCGAGCGTCAGGCGCGGGTCCAGCCAGACCAGTGGGCCGTTGACCAGGAAGCGCTGCCTCGCGTCGTCGCGGAAGGCATGCAGGGCCTCAGCGACGACCTCGCTCAGGGTCGTCCCGGCCCAACTCTCGCGGGTCAGGACGTTGTCGGCCGCCGCCAGGGACTTGATCCGAGCGACCAGGGTCTCCTGCGCATCCTCCAGCGAGGAGGCGTTGCGCAGGGTCTGGAGCGCCACTGACTGCACCGTCGCCATCGAGTTCTTGACCCGGTGGGTGAGCTCGTCTGCCAGGAGCGCCCGATGCTCCTCAGACCGCTTGCGGTCGGTGATGTCGAGGGACACGCAAACCATGCTGAGCGGCGTGCCGTCCGGAGCGTAGAAGGGCTGGCCGCGCAGCTCGACCCAGCGCACCTCGCCGGAGGGCATGTTCACCCGGTACTCGACCTCGTAGTCCGCCTTGTCCGCCACGGACGCCGCCAGGGTCGTCTGCATGCGCTCGATGTCGTCCGGGTGGATCATCGCGAGCAGGTCGGCGTACTGGAACGTCTCGTCGGCCCGTCGGCCGAAGATGGCCTTGCAGCCGTCCGATGCGACGGTGTAGCCGCTCTGCAGGTCAACGGTGCAGGTGCCCATCCGGCCAGCCTTGAGGACGAACCTCAGGCGTTGCTCACTGTCGCTCAATGCGGCGGTCCGGCGCTCGAAGGCGGCCTCCAACGCGTCGCGGTCCTGCTGCAGTCGCACCAGGCGTTCGCGCTCCAAGGTCACGTCGAACTGCGAAGCGAAGAAGAACGTCAGGTCGCCGTCCCGGTCGAACACCGGCGAGACAAGCAACCGGTTCCAGAACGTCTCCCTGTCCTTCTTGTAGTTCAAGAGGTCGATCTCGATGGACTCCCGCCTCGCGATGGCCGCACCGACCTTGGCGACGTCCGCCATATCCGTCGCCGGGCCCTGCAGGAAGCGGCAGTTCCGGCCGACGATCTCGTCGTAGGCGTAACCAGTCAGCCGGCAGAAGGCGTCGTTGACGAAGACGATGGGGTTGTCGGGCTGGCCGGGGTCAGTGATCACCATCGGCATGCGCGTCGCGCGCACCGCGGACACGAACGGGTCCGTGCTCGCGCCTGTCCGAGCGAACTCCGCCTCGAACCGCCTGCGCTCCATCACGTCCGTCACCGGTCCAACCCTCTCCCGCAATTGCCTGGCGGTACGTCCTCACCACCGACCCGGCACGACCCTATCACAGGTCAAGCTTCGCTCGCACTACGCAGTCCCGCCCGAGCGGTCCCAGGCAATGGAGCCTTCTTCCCCGATCACGACTTATCGCTGCATATGCGAGTCCGTTTCCCATCCCGAGCCCTGCGCCCTGGTCGTCGACGATGACGGCCTCATCCGCATGGATGCTATGGACATCCTGCAGGATGCCGGCTTCCGGACCTTCGAGGCGAGCGACGGCGACAAGGCCATGACGCTCCTCGCCCGGGAGCATGCCGTCATCGTCCTGCTCTTCACCGACGTGCAGATGCCGGGAACGCGCAACGGCTTCGCCGTCGCACGCGAGACCGCCAGCCGGTGGCCGCACATCGCCATCGTTGTCGCGTCCGGCCACGTGCGGCCGGAGCCGGGAGAGATGCCGGAGGTCGCCCGCTTCATCGGGAAGCCCTTCACCTCCGACATGGTTCACGACCACCTCCGGGACATCTTGCCGGACGGACGCAAGCCGGCGCCGCTGCGCAATCGGGAACAGGCGGGAAGCGCTCCCTGACGGCCGGGGCTCATGCCCGCCCGCAGACCAGCCGCGGGCCCGTCGGGACATCCAGGTCTGCCGCCATGCGTTCGGCCGCCCTCGCGGCTCGTTCGGCGAGGCGACGCACGCTCGCGAGCTGAGCCACGAACGACGGGAGCCCCTCGGACACCACCCGCGCCTCTCCGAACGTTTCCAGCCCATGGCAAGCCTTGGCCAGTTCGGAGAAGCCGACCATGCCCGCGGCGGACGCCAGCGAATGGGCTCGGAGCCGAAGGCGTGACCGGTCGTCCTCCTTACCGCCATCACCTTCGAAGCTGGTGTCCAGTTCCTCCGCCAGCAACACTAGCACCTCGCGAAGGCGGGTCGGCGACAGGAAGCGGCACACCTCGCGGTAGGCGTTCTCGTCGAACTCGACGGGAGACGACGGCCGGTGGGGCACCTCGGCGGGCACCGTTTCCTGCGGCAGCCACCGCTCGACCGTCGCGTAGAGCTTCTCCGGGTCGAACGGCTTGCCGACATGATCGTCCATGCCGGCGTCGCGGAAGGCGGAAACCTGTTCCGGCAGCACGTTCGCCGTCATGGCGATCACGGGAAGCCGCGACACGGGCCCGGGGAGCGCCCGGATGCGACGGGTCGCCGTCATCCCGTCCATGCCCGGCATCTGCACGTCCATCAGCACCAGGTCGAAGACCCGCTCCCGAACCGCTTCGACCGCCGCCTGTCCGTCCCCGACCGTCTCGACGACGTGCCCGGCCGCCCTGAGAACCGCGCGAGCGAGTTCCTGGTTGATGGCGGAATCGTCGACCAGCAGCAGGCGGCCCGTCCGGCGCGGCGTGGCCGCGACGACGGAAGGCTCGGCCTCGGCCGGAGCGCAAGTCCGCGGCATGCGCACGGTGAACCAGAAGGTGGAGCCGCCCCCGTCGATCGAGGAGACGCCGATCTCGCCGCCCATGAGTTCCACGAGGTGTCGGCAGATGGCCAGTCCGAGCCCGGTGCCGCCGAAGTCGCGCTGGATCGAGCCGTCGACCTGGCTGAAGCGCTGGAACAGCCGGTTCTGCTTGTCCTTCGGGATACCGATGCCAGTGTCGACGACGCGGAAGCGCAGGCGCTCCCCGCCCGAGAAGCCGCCTTCGGGCGCGACGTCGAGCGTGATCGAGCCGGCCGCCGTGAACTTCACCGCGTTGTTGAGCAGGTTGAACAGCACCTGCCGCAAGCGATTCTCGTCCCCCTTGACCCAACGCGGCAGGGCCGGATCCATCCGCAGTCTGAACTCCAGCCCCTTGGCGTCGGCGGGGCCCCGAACGATGGAGACGCAGTTGTCGACCATGGCGAGCAGCGGGAACGGCGCCTCGACCAGGTCGACCGCGCCGGCCTCGACCTTGGAGAAGTCGAGGATGTCGTTGACGACCGTCAACAGGGCGTTGCCGGACGAACGCACGAGTTCGGCCTGGCGGCGGTTGCCCGGGTCAAGCCGGCCCGAGGCCAGCATCAGGTCGGTGAAGCCGATGACCGCGTTGAGCGGGGTACGGATCTCGTGGCTCATCGAGGCCAGGAAGTCGGTCTTGGCCCGGTTCGCCCGCTCGGCCTCGGCGCGCGCCGCCTCCGCCACCGCCTTCGCGTCCGACAGGGCGATCTCGGCTACCTTGCGGGCGGTGGTGTCCAGCGTCAGGCCGATCACCCGGGCCGTCCGGCCGAAGGCGTCCGCCTCGACGCGGCCGATGGCGGTGATCCAGCGCATGCCTCCGTCCGCCAGCGGCACCCGGAACTCGGTGGTGTAGCCGCCACCGGTCTCGATGGCGCCTGCGAGGTCGGCGAGGACCCGCGGGACGTCGTCGGGATGGGCCATCGGCTTCCACTCCCGCTCGACGTCGAGCTCGATCTCCCGTTCCGGCAGCCCGTGCTGGCGGGCGCACTCCGCCGAGAAGCGCACCCGACCGGTGGCGACCTCGTAGTTCCAGGTACCGGCCTGGGCGGCCTTCATCTCGGCCTCATGCCGGTAGCGTTCGCTCAGGTCGAGGGCGATGCCGAGGAAGCCCAGGTCGGCCCCGTCCCCGGTGCGAAGGAGGGTGACGTTTAGCAGCACCGGCAGGCGCTCGCCGCCCTTCGTCACGTAGGTCCACTCCCCGGGATCGGGCTGCCCGCGGCGGGCCTTGGCGACGAACACCTCGAAGCCCGGCTCGACGGCCCACCCCAATTCGCGCGACAGGACGCCGGCCCGTCGCCCGACTTCCACCGGATCGTGGAACACCGCCGGCGTCGCCTTGCCCACCAGCTCGTCGGCGGCGTAGCCCAGCATCCGCTCGGCGGCCGGGTTGAACAGGGTGATGGTCCCCTGCAGGTCGGTGGCGATGACCGCGTAGCCGGCATGGTCCAGGATCGCCTTCTGCAACGCGGAGCCGGCCCTTAGCGCCTCCGTCCGTTCCGCGACTTGCCGTTCGAGGGAGGCGTTGGCCGCGCGGATGCGCTCCTCCGCGGCCGCTTGCTCGGAGATGTCGCGGATGACCGTGGCGATGCCTGCGACCGAACCGTTCGGCGCGCGGATCGGGGAGGCGGTCACCTGCACCGGGAAGATCGTGCCGTCCTTGCGCATCCTAAGGGTCGAGAATGGCGGCACCGCCTCGCCGCGGCGAATGCGCAGCAGGACGTCGCGTTCCTGCGCCCAGAGGCTCCCGGGGACGATGAAGTCCTCCGCTCTACGCCCCGTGGCCTCGGCAGCCGTATGACCGAAGAGCCGCTCCGCCCCGGGGTTCCAGTCGGCGACGACGCCGTCGAGGGACTTGCCGACAATGGCGTCGTCGGCGTTCTCGACGATAGCCGCCAGTCGCGCTTTCTCGACGGCGGCGAGCACCTCGCGGCGTCGGCCGAGCAGGCGTAGGTAGACCAGCCCGGCGAGAAGCAGCGAACCGACGAGGACGACGATGGCCACGGTCGTCGGCCGGACGAGGTTAAGCCCCTCGACGAAGGCGGACCGCGCTGCGACGTCAACGTCCCAGGTCCGGCCGAAGACAGACAGCCGCCGGGTCGACGTCAGGCCGCCGGCCGGCGGTTCGGCCGCGTCCCGGCCGGCATAGAACGGCGTGACGGTGTCGGGGGTGACGTCCCGGATGGCGACGTCGAGATCCCCCGCATCGAGGTCGAGACCGGTCAGGATCTCGTCGATGATCAGCGGCGCGTAGGTCCATCCCAGCGTCGCGGCGCGGCGCGCATCCGGGGTGTCCGCAGGCATGAAGGGGCGCAGCACCGGCAGGAACAGGAGGAATCCCCGCTCTCTCAGGCCGGTCGCTTGCACCAGGGTCACCGGAGCGGTCAGCGTCGCAGCGCCCGTCTCCATCGCCTGGAGCGCCGCACCGCGCCGATGCGCCTCGGAGGCGACGTCGAGGCCGACGGCCTCTCGGTTGGCCGTCATCGGCTCGACGTACTGGATCACCCAGCGCTCGCCGTCGTGCGGCGTGAGTTGGCGGATGCGGAAGTCCGGGGCGCCATCGCGGCGCGCCGCCGCCGAGAACGCCGCTTCGTCCATGGCGGGCACGCGACGGATGAAGCCGAAGCCGCGGGCGCCCGGGAACTCTCTTTCCGGATTCCGACTGTCGGCATAACGTCGGAAGCCGTCGCGCGTGATGCCGGTGTCGCCAGCCGCCACTACTGCGCCGCGCGCGCCCCGAACGCCATACTCGTAGCGGGCCATGCGTCCCTCGACGAGCGACGCGACGCGGGTCGCCACGGCCTGGAAGCGTTCAGCGGCCGAGTGAGCGTTCCGGGCCTGCGTCCACTGGGCGGCCGCGAGCGCGGCGACGAAGCCAAGGACGACGACCGCCAGCGCGGCCACGCATGGCGCAGGGCACCCCGACCGGCCGCCGAACGTCGAGCCCCGGCCTCCCGAGGTTTTCCCCGTGCCGCCTGTGTTCATCACGCCCTTCGCCATGGTCCCGTTCCCCCTTCCAAAGTCTGCGCCGGTACGGACGCGCGGTAGGCCCGCGCTTGTCGCCATCCGGGCAAGACTGGTCTTCAGTCAGTCTCCGGGCGCGGCGACCGCGTCCCCGCGATGAGGCTCACCACGCCGCCGCGCGTCACCGCCCGCATCAGGACCGCGAGACGTCCGACCTCGTAAGGCTTCTCAAGGAAGCACGACCCCGGAACCATGTGCCGAGCCTCGATGGCCCGCCCCGAAAGATAGACTACCGGCAAGCGGGGGCGCATCGACCGCGCCTCGGTTGCAAGGAACAGCCCATCGACGGAGCCAGGCATGTGCACGTCGGTGACCAGTGCGTCGAGCCGCTCGCCGAAGGCCACGTATTCCAGCGCGGTGATGCCGTTCGAGCAGGTCACGGCCTGGTAGCCCGCAGCCTCCAGCTCGGCGGCCACGACCCGCATCGCGATGGGGTCATCCTCGGCAACTACCACCACGGGGCGCCTGACTGGTTCGTGCATGGAGCGCTCCCCGTCCGATGGCGCGACGACGCGCCCGATCCACACGAAAACGCTACGCCGCGACAGGGTTTGGGAACCACTAGGCTTCACGGGCATGATCCGAAGCCAGAATAGTCCACCTGGACTATCGTCGCCGTCGCGAGGCCCGCGGAATTCGGACTGGACGCCCATGACCAGCATCACCGGTAAGGCCGTCGTCGCCGACGACGACCCGTTCTTCCGCATCGCGCTCACCAGCATCCTGCGGGACCAGCTCGGTATCTCGGAGGTGCAGCAGGTCGGCTCCCTGGACGAGGCGCTAGAGGCCTTGGCCGAGAAGCAGGACGTCCGCTTCGCCCTGTTCGACCTCGCCATGCCCGGCATGGAGAGCCCGGCCAGCCTGTCCGCCGTGCGGGAGTGCTTCCCGGAGGTCCTTACCGTCGTTGTGTCGGGCTCGACCGAGCGGGAGGACGTCTTCCTCGCTCTCAAGGCTGGCGTGCATGGCTTCGTTCCAAAGGGCTCCGACGTCGAGTCGCTGATCCGAGCTCTGCGCATGGTAGTCGACGGCTTCGTCTACGTGCCGGCCTTCGTCACGCGGGTGCCCGGTGGCGCGTCCGGGGCGCCGACCCCGACGGCATGGCGCGAGGCCGCGGCGGACCCAACCGCGGCCCTGACACCCCGCCAGCGCCAGGTGCTCGACCTGATCGTGGCCGGGCAGTCGAACAAGGAGATCGCGCGGTCGCTGTCGCTCGGCGAGGGCACGGTCAAGATCCACGTCGCCGCCCTGCTAAAGGCGCTCGGCGTCCCGAACCGGTCGGCGGCCGCGGCCTGGGGCGGGGCGAACCTCGCCCGCCCCCGCGCCACCCCCTAGGCCACCCGGTCTATCGGGGCTGCCGGGGCAGTCCGGCAGGCCGAGATGACGCCCATGACGGGCCGTGGCCTAACGGGACATCCCATTCAGGCACGACCGACATGACGCACCTCCTGATCCCTCCAGCCCTCGCGGCGGCTGCCTTCGGCGTCGGCCTCGGCTTACGCCCCATCCAGGCCCCGCTTCCAGGTAACTTGCCAACGCTGGTTGTCATGTCCGCCCTTCGGCGTGGAAGCCATCCCGGGGCGCACCATCGACCATCCCGCCATGCCCGCGGCAGGCTCGACGCAGGCGGTGCGAGTAGTTCTTGCATCGCCTTTCGCCGGGCGTTGAACGCGAAACCGTACCGACGCGAGGACCCAATGCCGGACACGCCAGCCGACCTCAATCCACAGACCCACCGGCAGGTGGCCAAGCTGTTGGGACCGGCGCAGGCGGCCGAGATGATGGCCCTGCTCAGGGAGACACTGGTCCGGCTCGGTGACATGCCCGAGCAGGAGTTCGCCGGGCCATCCGGCCTGGCCCTGGTCCACCGCCTCAAGTCGGAATCCGGCCTCATGGGCTTCGACCGGCTCGCTCAGGCCTGCGAGGCGGTCGACACCGCCGGCGCCCGTGGCGCCGTCCCGCCGCAAGACCTGCGAAGCCTGCGAGTAGCTATCGCCTCGGCGCTGGCCACGGCCGACGCGCTCGGCGAGGCCGAGC
>Ga0316228_1002912_pt1 | contig 14416 bp, 12 predicted proteins | sample TBH18021metaG_FD_206005 | JGI IMG/M metagenome (GOLD analysis project Ga0316228, IMG submission 206005) | Freshwater microbial communities from Trout Bog Lake, Wisconsin, USA - TBH18021 | ecosystem: Environmental > Aquatic > Freshwater > Lake > Hypolimnion/Profundal zone | place: USA: Wisconsin... | reverse complement strand
CTCGGCGCCGCGACGGCGGTGTGGGGACTGCAGCACTGGGGCGGCGCGGCGCGCTTCTTTGGCCTCACGCCCGAGACGAGCGCGCCGGCCGCGACGACGTCGACCCCGCAGACCGCGCTCGCGCGTCCCGCCGCCCCGACCGCCCTCAATTCGCCCGCCCAACCCCAGCCGCAGACGGTCGCTCCAACCGCCGCGCCCGCCGACGTCGCGGTGCTCGAGGCGCGGATCGCGCGGCTCGAGAATCAGACCCAGCAGGTCGCCGGCTCGGCGGGGCGGGCCGACGGACTGCTCGTCAGCTTCGCCGCGCGCCGCGCGATCGATCGCGGCGTGCCGCTCGGCTATCTCGAGAGCCTGCTCAGCCAGCGCTTTGGGATTACCAATCGTCAGGCGGTGGCGACGGTCATCACCGCCGGCCGCAGCCCCGTCCGGCTCGACCAGCTCCAGACCCAGTTCGAGGCGCTCGGGCCCCAGCTCCAAGGTGGCGGTGACATCGGCTTCTGGGACGCCACCCGCCATCAGCTAAGCTCGCTCATCTCGATCCACCGCGTCGATCAGATCAGCGCCAAGCCTTCGGCGACCTACGCGCGCGCCGCCGCGCGGCTCGAAAGCGGGCAGGTCGACCAGGCGCTGGCCGAGGCGATGCGTCTGCCCGGGATCGGGAGTGCCAATGCGTGGGTCGAGCAGGCGCGCCGCTACATCGCCGCGCACCGCGCGCTCGACGAGATCGAAAGCGCGGCGCTGCTCAGTCGCTAGCCCGGTGTGCTTGTCGGCGGGGCGCCGATTTGCGAGGCTGCGCGCGGGCGAGGAGGGGTAAAGCGTCATGACGTCCACCATCATGCGGATCGCGGCGGCGCTGCTGGCGCTGGTGCCGGTCGGCTGCGCGGCGGTCGCCCAGCCGGTGCCGGTCGCTCTGCCCCCCGGCCCGGCCGCGCTGACCCAGCGGCTCACCGAGCTTGGGCGCGGGTTCAACGGGCAAGTCGGCATCGCGGTCCAGTCGGTCGATCGCGGCTGGCGGACCGGGTGGAAGGCCGACGAGCTGTATCCGCAGCAGAGCGTGAGCAAGTTCATGGTCGCGCTGACGGTGATGGACCGGGTCGACCAGGGGCGGCTACGGCTCGACCAGCCGGTGGTGCTGACCCGCGGCGACCTCACCGTCTTCCACCAGCCGATCCGCGACCTCATTTTGGGGGGCGGCGGAACCTATACCACGACCGTCCAAGACCTGCTCAATCGCGCGCTGACGCAGAGCGACAATACCGCCAACGACAAATTGATGCGGCTGGCGGGCGGACCCGAGGCGGTGCGCGGGTTCATCGCCGGCCGGAAGCTGGGCGCGATCCGCTTCTTCAACGGGGAACGCGCGCTGCAGTCGCGGATCGCGGGGCTGACGTGGAGCGAGAGCTATTCGATCGGCGACGCCTTCTTTAAGGCGCGCGACGCCTTGCCGCTGGTCGTCCGCCAGCGCCTGTTCGAGCGCTATATCGCGGACCCGTATGACGGCGCGGCGCCCTCGGCGCTGGTGGGCACCCTTGCCCGGCTGAAGCGCGGCGAGCTGCTCCAGCCCGCCTCGACCGCGCGGCTGCTGACGATCATGAGCAACACCGCGACCGGCAAGAACCGGTTGCGCGGGGGGATGAAGCCGGGCTGGACGCTGGCCCACAAGACCGGGACGGGCCAGGAATTGGGCGGGGTCCAGGCGGGCTATAACGACATCGGCATCCTCACCGCCCCCGATGGCCGCAGCTATGCGGTGGCGGTGATGATCAAGCGCACCTCGACCCCGCTGATCGTGCGGATGACCCTGATGAACGAGGTTGTGCGGGCGGTGATCGCCGCGCACGAGGCCACCGCCTTCGCGCTCTAGGTCAGGATCTCGTAGGCGGGGAGGGTCAGGAATTCCTCGCAATCGGGATCGAGCACCATGCCGCGGAACAGCCCGGCCGCCTCGGTGAGGTGCGGCTGGTCTGGGATGGCGGCGAGCTCGTCGTCGAACAATTGCTCAAACAGCGCGCGGTCGAAGGCGCGGCCGTCGTCGAGCGGGGCGGAGAATTTGAGCCACTGCCACAGCTGCGTGCGGCAGATTTCCGCCGTCGCGGCATCCTCCATCAGATTGTAGAGCGGCACCGCGCCGCGGCCCGACAGCCAGGCGGCCATATACTGGATGCCGACGCGGATATTCTCGCGCGCGCCGGCCTCGGTGCGCGGTCCGGTGTGGAGCTCGAGCATCTCGTTGCGGCCGGGCACGTGGGACGGACGCTTGCCGAGCTGGTCGGGCCCGGTCATCCGCTCGAACGCCTTGAGGGCGATGGGGACGAGCGCGGGGTGCGCGACCCAGGTGCCGTCGTGGCCGTTGCCGACCTCGCGCTCCTTGTCGGCGCGGACCTTGTCCATGGCCGCTTGGTTGGCCGCCTCGTCGCCCTTGACCGGAATGAACGCCGCCATGCCCCCCATGGCGAAGGCGCCGCGGCGGTGGCAGGTGTCGATCAGCCGCAACGAGTAAGCGGCGAGGAATGCCTTATCCATGGTCATCGCCGAGCGATCGGGGGTGAGCCGGTCGGGCCGGTCGCCCAGCCGCTTGATGGTCGAGAAGATATAGTCCCAGCGGCCGCAATTGAGCCCGACGATGTTCTCGCGCAGCGCGTAGAGGATCTCGTCCATCTCGAAGGCGGCGGTGATCGTCTCAATGAGCACGGTCGCCTTGATCGTCCCGCGCGGAAGCCGCAGCCTGGCTTCGGCGATCGCGAACACCTCGCTCCACAGTTCGGCCTCGAACCGGCTTTCGAGCTTGGGCAAATAGAAATAGGGGCCCGACCCGGCGGCGAGCGCGGCCCGCGCGTTGTGCCAGAAGTAGAGTCCGAAATCGAACAGGCCGCCGCTGATCGGCTGCCCGTCGATGGTCAGGTGGCGCTCGTCGAGGTGCCAGCCGCGCGGGCGGACCTTGAGGACGGCGAGCTGGTCGCCAAGCCGATACTGCTTGCCGGTGCCCTCGTCGGTGAAGGCCAGATTGCCCTGCCAGCGCGCGCGCAGGTTGAGCTGGCCTTGCAGCAGCTCGTCCCAGGTCGGCGCGGTGGCGTCCTCGAAGTCGGCCATGAAGACTTTCGCGCCGCTGTTGAGCGCGTTGATCAACATCTTGGCGTTGGTCGGTCCGGTGATCTCGACGCGGCGGTCCTGGAGGTCGGCCGGGATCTCGCCGACCCGCCACTCGCCCGCGCGGATGTCGGCGGTCGCCTCGGCGAAGTCGGGCAGCTCGCCTGCCTTGAACCGCGCCTGGCGGTCGCCGCGCGCGGCGAGCAGCGCCCGCCGCCGCGCATCGAACCGCTCATGCAGCTCGGTCAGGAACTCCAGCGCATCGGCGGTGAGGATTTCCTCGGCGCCCGGGACGTTTGACGGTTCAACCGCGACCCGCGGCCGCTCGAGGACATCGCTCACTTGATCTTCAACTCCGGCTCGGCACAGATGGCGTAACGTTCGGTCGCGCCGCAGCGGTCCTTGAAGGTCAGCCGCTGCCATTCCATCCGGGCTTTCAGCTCATTGGCGAAGGGGCCGCTGACCCGCTCGGTCCCGGGCTGGAGCGCCTGGAAGTCGCAGTCCTGATATTCGCCCCCGATCACCCAGTAACGCTGTGCCATGATCATTCTCCTGCGAAAGGCGTGATTATTCGGCAGCGACGAACTGCGCCGCCTCGGTCGATTCGGACAAAGCGGTGGTCGAGGCCTGACCGGCGCTGACCGCGGTCGCGATCGCGTCGAAGTAACCGGTACCAACTTCGCGCTGGTGGCGGGTGGCGGTGTAACCGTCCTTCTCGGACGCGAACTCGGCCTGCTGCAGCTCGGAATAAGCCGCCATGCCGCGCTCGCGGTAGCTGGAGGCGAGCTCGAACATGCCGTGGTTGAGCGCGTGGAAGCCCGCCAGGGTGACGAACTGATATTTGTAGCCCATCGCGCCGAGCTCGCGCTGGAACTTGGCGATGGTGTCGGCGTCGAGCTTGGCCGCCCAGTTGAACGACGGGCTGCAATTGTAGGCGAGCAGCTTGCCCGGATGCTCCTTGTGCACGGCTTCGGCGAACTTGCGCGCGTCGTCGAGGTCGGGGTGGCTGGTTTCCCACCACAGCAGGTCGGCGTGGGCGGCGAAGGCGAGACCGCGCGCGATGCAATGGTCGAGCCCGCTGCCCTCGCGCAGGCGGAAGAAGCCTTCCGGCGTCCGCTCGCCGGTGATGAACTGACGGTCGCGTTCGTCGACGTCCGACGTGATGAGCTTGGCGCTTTCAGCGTCGGTGCGGGCGACGAGCACGGTCGGCACCCCGCAGATGTCGGCGGCGAGGCGCGCGGCGTCGAGGTTGCGGATGGCCGCCTGTGTCGGGATCAGCACCTTGCCGCCGAGGTGGCCGCACTTCTTCTCCGACGCAAGCTGGTCCTCGAAGTGAACGCCGGCGGCGCCCGCCTCGATATAGGCCTTCATGATCTCGAAGCAGTTGAGCGGCCCGCCGAAGCCCGCCTCGGCGTCCGCGACGATCGGCACGAACCAGTCGCGCTTGGCCCCGCCTTCCAGATGCTCGATCTGGTCGGCGCGCTGGAGGGTGCGGTTGATCCGCTTGGCGAGCTCGGGCCCGGCGTTGGCGGGATAGAGCGACTGGTCGGGATACATCGCACCGGCGGTGTTGGCGTCGGCCGCGACCTGCCAGCCCGACAGATAGATGGCCTGGAGCCCCGCGCGGACCATCTGCATCGCCTGGTTGCCGGTGACGGCGCCCAGGGCGCGCACCGGCTCTTCCTGACCCTGCAGCAATTCCCACAGCTTGAGCGCGCCGCGGCGGGCGAGCGTGTGATCGATCGGCACCGAGCCGCGCAGCTTCTGCACGTCGGCGACCGAATAGGGCCGCTCAATACCGTCGAAGCGGCCAGGCGGTGCGGAAACGACGTCGGAAAAGTCGGACATGAGCGAATCACCCCAAAGAAATTGCGATCAGAGGTGCATTGAAACGCAGGTTCGCGGACAAGTTGCCTGTGAGAAGTGCAAAGCAGCCAACTTTAGACTTGTGTGCGATGTCAAAAGTTGACAGCTTCTCAGCATGGCGCAGAAGCTCTTCCTCGGGGCCCGGCTGAAACGGTTGCGGCGCGAACGCGGGCTGCAGCAGAGCGCGATGGCCGGCGAACTCGGCATCAGCCCGAGCTATCTCAACCATCTCGAACGCAACCAGCGCCCGGTCACGGCGAGCATCCTGCTCAAGCTCGCCGATGCCTTCGACATCGACATCCGCAGCTTCGCCAGCGATGGCGGCGAGCACGGCGGGGCCGATCAGCTGGCCGAAGTCTTCGCCGATCCGCTGTTCCATGACCTGGGTGTCAGCCGGCAGGAAATCTTCGAGACCGCCGACAATGCGCCCGCGCTCGCCGAGGCGGTGACCCGGCTCTACACCGCCTTTCGCGAGCGTCAGCGGCTGCCCGCCACCGATGCCGAGGGCGACGAGCGCAGCTTCATCACCCCCGAGACCTGGGTCCGCGATTATATCCAGGCCAGCCGCAACCACTTCCCCGACCTCGAGGACGGCGCCGAGACGCTCGGCGGGGCACTCGGCGACCCGCTGTCGGTGGCCGAGCCGCTGCGCCGCCGCCTCAAGGAAGCCTACGGGGTCGAGGTCCGGGTGGTCAGCCCCGAGGAGATGCAGGGGTCGAGCCAGGTCTATGATCCACAGCGCCGCCTGCTGTCGCTCTCGACGATGCTGCGGCCCGAGAACAAGACCTTCGGCATCGCCTATCAGCTGAGCCTGCTCGAGCTGCACCCGATCATCGCCCGGCTGATCGAGGCCGCGCGGCCGCCTGATGCGGGCACCCGTCACCTGCTCCACGTCAGCCTCGCCAATTATGCCGCCGGGGCGATCATGATGCCCTATGGCAAATTTCTTGCGGCGGCCGAACGTTACCGCTTCTCGATCGATCGGCTGTGCGCCGAGTTCGGCGCCAACGTCGAGCAGGTCGCGCACCGGCTGACGACGATGAACCGGCAGGGTGCCCGCGGGGTCCCCTTCTTCATGCTGCGGATCGATCCCGCCGGGAATGTGTCCAAGCGCTATGCGGGGGAGAAATTCCCCTTCTCGCGCTTCGGCGGGACCTGCCCGCGCTGGAATCTCCACACTGCCTTCCAGCAGGCGGGGCAGGTCGTCACCCAGCTGATCGAGACCCCCGACGGGCATCGCTATTTCACCGTGGCGCGAACGATCGAGCGGCCGATCAAGACCGAATTGCGCGGCGGGCTGCTCGCGATCGGACTGGGCTGCGACATCGAACATGCGCACCGGCTGCATTGCGCCGAAGGGATCGACCTCGAGCGCGCGCCGGTCACCCCGGTCGGCCCGTCATGCGGCATCTGCCCGCGGATGGACTGCGCCTATCGCGCGACCCCGCCCGCCGGCCGCCCGCTCGCGGTGCACGAATTCCGCAAGACGGTGTCACCCTTCCCGTTTGTCGGCCCCTGAGCCTACGTGACGAAAAGCGGTCACCTCGCTAAGGCCGCCCCACGATGACCGAATACAACGACACGCTGGCCCGGATTGCCGCCGCGCCCGACCTCCAGGCGCTCGATGCCGAGCGGGTGAGCGCGCTGGGCAAGAGCGGCTGGGTAACCGGCCTTCTGAAGACGCTGGGAAGCCTCAGCCCCGAGGAGCGCCAGACCCGCGGGCCCGAAATCCAGGGCATGCGCGCCGGCGTCGCCGACGCCATCGCCGCGCGCAAGGACGCGCTCGAGGCCGCCGAGCTGAGCCGCAAGCTGGCGACCGAGAAGGTCGACCTGTCGCTCCCCGCCCCCGAGCGGGCGACGGGCAGCGTCCACCCGGTTTCCCAGGTCATGGAAGAGCTCGCGGAAATCTTCGCCGACCTCGGCTTCGCGGTTGCCGAGGGGCCCGAGATCGAGAGCGACTGGTATAATTTCACCGCGCTCAACATGCCCGAGCATCACCCCGCACGGGCGATGCACGACACCTTCTATTGCGAGCCGCGCGGGGACGAGCCGGCGCGGGTGCTGCGCACCCACACCTCGCCGGTGCAGATCCGCGCGATGGAGAAGCACGGCGCGCCGCTGCGGGTGATCGCCCCGGGGCGGGTCTATCGCTCGGACAGCGACGCGACCCACACCCCGATGTTCCACCAGATCGAGGGGCTGGTGATCGACCGCGCCATCCACATGGGGCACCTCAAGTGGACGCTCGAGACCTTCCTCAAGGCCTTCTTCGAGCGCGACGATATCGTGCTGCGGATGCGGCCCTCCTACTTCCCATTCACCGAGCCGTCGGCCGAGGTCGACGTCGGCTACAGCCACGAGAAGGGGCGCCGCGTGGTTGGCGGCTCGGAAGGCTGGATGGAGGTGCTCGGCAGCGGGATGGTCCATCCGCGCGTGATCGCCGCCGCCGGGCTCGACCCCACTGAGTGGCAGGGCTTCGCCTTCGGCACCGGCGTCGACCGGCTCGCCATGCTCAAGTACGGGATGGACGACCTGCGCGCCTTCTTCGACGGCGACATCCGCTGGCTCAAGCATTACGGCTTCAGCGCCCTGGCCGTGCCCACGCTCGCGCAGGGAGTAGGCGCTTGACCTCACGCTCCGCCCCTGAGCCGTTCGTGTCGAGCGAAGTCGAGACACGTTGCACCCACCGTCCCTCGACTTCGCTCGGGACGAACGGAATTCAATCATGAAGTTCACCCTTTCTTGGCTACGCGACCACCTCGATACCGACGCGTCGGTCGCGACGATCGCCGAGACGCTCACCCGCATCGGACTCGAGGTCGAGGAGGTCACCAACCCCGCCGAGAAGCTCGCGCCCTTCCGCGTGGCCGAGGTGCTGACCGCCGAGCGCCATCCGCAGGCCGACAAGCTCCAGGTGCTGAGCGTCGATGCCGGCAACGGCCCGATGCAGGTCGTCTGTGGCGCGCCCAATGCGCGGGCGGGGATGAAGGGCGTGTTCGGGCCGCCGGGCGCCTATGTGCCGGGCAGCGACATCACGCTGAAGGTCGCCGCGATCCGCGGGGTCGAGAGCCGGGGCATGATGTGTTCGGTGCGCGAGTTGCAGATCGGCGAGGAGCATGACGGAATCATCGAACTGCCGGCGGATGCGCCGGTGGGCGAATCCTTCGCCGCTTATGCCGGGCTGGACGACCCGCTGTTCGACGTCGCGCTGACCCCCAACCGTCCCGACTGCCTCGGGGTGCGGGGAATCGCGCGCGATCTCGCCGCCGCCGGGCTCGGGACGCTCAAGGACAAGCCGGTCCCCGCCATCACGGCGCACGGCGCCAATCCCGTGCCGATCCGGGTCGACGACGGTAGCGGCTGTTCGGCCTTCGCCGGGCGGCTGATCCGCGGCGTCCGCAATGGCCAAAGCCCCGAGTGGCTGCGCCAGCGGCTGACCTCGGTCGGGCTGCGTCCGATTTCGGCGCTGGTGGACGTCACCAACTTCTTCTCGATCGACCGCGCGCGGCCGCTGCACGTCTATGACGCGGACAAGCTGCAGGGCGGGATCGTCGCGCGCCGTGGCAGTAACGGCGAGCGCTTCACCGCGCTCAACGACAAGGACTACACCGTCACCACCGACGATTGCGTCATCGCCGACGAGGCGGCGGTGCTCGGGCTCGGCGGGGTCATGGGCGGCGAGAGCACGGGCGTGTCCGACGCGACCACCGACGTGCTGCTCGAATGCGCCTGGTTCGATCCCGTCTCGATCGCCCAGACCGGGCGGCGCCACCAGCTCAACTCGGACGCGCGTGCGCGGTTCGAGCGCGGGGTCGACCCGACCAACCTTGAAGCGATGACCGACGCCGCAACCGCGATGATCATCGAGCTGTGCGGCGGCGAGGCGACCGAGATGACCCTGGCGACCGCGAGCGATTGGGCCGACGTGATCGCGCCGCGTACCATTCCATTCCGCCCCAAGCGCACCGCCGCGCTGGGTGGGGTCGAGGTGCCGGTGGCCGAGCAACACGCCATTCTCGAACGGCTCGGCTTTAAGGTTACCGACGCGGGTGTAATCCCGCCCGGCTGGCGCCCCGATATCGACGGCGAGGCCGATCTCGTCGAGGAGGTCGTGCGGATCCACGGCTTCGACCGGATTCCCGCGACCGCGCTGCCGCGCCGCGAAGGCGTGGCGCTGCCGACCGCGACCCCGGCGCAGCGGCTCGAGCGGCGGGTCCGCCGCGCCGCCGCCGCGCGCGGGCTCGACGAGGCGGTGACGTGGAGCTTCATCGCCGAGGCCGACGCCGCCGCCTTCGCCGACGGTACCGACCCGTGGGTGGTCGCCAACCCGATCAGCGAGGAGCTCAAGGTCATGCGCCCCTCGCTCCTCCCCGGCCTGATCGCCGCCGCACGCCGCAACCTCGATCGCGGTGCGTCGAGCGTGCGGCTATTCGAGCTCGGCCGCCGCTACCGCGAGGATGGCGAGAGGCCGACGCTCGGGCTGCTGCTCGCAGGCGAGGCAAGCCCCCGCGAGTGGCAGCGCGGCAAGGCGGTTTCGTTCGGTCCCTATGACGCCAAGGCCGAGGTCGTGGCGTTGCTCGAGGCGGCAGGCGCGCCGACCGCCAATCTGATGGTCTTCCCCGATGCAGGCCCGACCTACCATCCGGGCCGCTCGGCGACGCTGCGGCTTGGCCCGAAGACCGTGCTCGCGGCCTTTGGCGAACTCCATCCGAGCCTCGCCAAACGCTATGACGTGCCCGCGACAACGCAGGTGGCCGAGCTGTACCTCGACGCCATCCCCGCAGGCCGCGGCACCAGCCGGACCCGCGCGGCCTACACGCCGCCCGCGCTCCAGCCGGTGACCCGCGATTTCGCCTTCCTCGTTCCCGCCGAGGTCACCGCCGACGCGCTGGTCCGCGCGATCCGCGGGGCGGAGAAGGCGCTGGTGACGAGCGTCCGCGTGTTCGACCGCTACCAGCCCGAGGGCGGCGAATTGAGCCTCGCGGTCGAGGTGGTGCTCCAGCCCGCGGACCAGACTCTGACCGAGGAGGAGATCGCCGCGGTCGCTAAGAAGATCGTGTCAGCCGCGGAAAAGCTGGGGGCCCGGCTGCGCACCTAGCTCATAGGCGTTGAGCGCGGCGTAGACTCGCGCCTCGATCTCGTCGCGCTTTAGGCCCGCGGGGATGGTCTCACCAACGCGGACGCGGATCACGCCGGGGCGCTTCAATAGCCCCTTGGTCCACAGCCGCCCGCTGTCGAGCGCGACCGGCACCACGGGGAGCCCGAGCGCACGGTAGAGTCCGGCGAATCCCGAGCGCAGTTCGGGGGTCGTGCCGGGCGCGGTGCGCGTGCCTTCGGGGAAGATCACCACCGGGCGGCCGTCGGCCTTGGCCTTCTTGCCGAGCGCCATCATCTCCCGGAGCGCGCTGGCCCCCGCCTCGCGATCGACCCCGATCACGCCATAGGCGCGCATCACCGCGCCGAGCAAAGGGGTCACCGTATATTGGCGCTTCATCACCACCACCGGGGTGTCGGCCAGCCGCAGCGCCTCGATCGTCTCGACCATCGCCTGATGCTTGATCGCGATCAGCAGCGGGCCGGGTGGCACCGTGCCTTCGATCTCCCACCGAATGCCGAGCAGGTCGTAGACGAGGTTGTGGTGGAAGTCCGCCCAACCCCGCACCACCCGTTGCAGGGCCCGCTCGCTGAACGGCGCCACGAGCAGGCTGGCGACGCAGTAGAACACCGTCGCGGGGTAGAAGATCAGGAAGTAAAGCGCGGAAAGAAGGTACTGCATGGTGGCCCTTACATGTCGAGCCACACCGCCGCGCGGCGCAGGACATATTTGTTATATTCGCCGAACAGGGTGAGGAAACGCGGGCGGGTCGGTACCGCGTCGGTCAGCAGCTCGACATTGCGCCCGAGGTGATGGCGGAATTCGTAGGCCGCGCGGCGCATGTGCCAGTCGCTGGTGACGAGCCGCACCGTGCGGAAGCCGTTCTTCTGGAGCCAGCGGCCCGCTTCCTCGGCATTCGAGCGGGTATCGACGCTTTCAGAGCCCAGCTCGACGCAGCAGCGCAGGACCTTGCCGCTGCCCGGCCCGAGCCGTTTCTGCAGATCGGCAAGCGAGACGCTGGGGTCGGCCCCGGCGATGAGCATGCGGCGGGCGGTCCCTTCGCGCATCATCGCGATACCGCGCTCGATCCGGTTGGGGCCGCCGGTCAGGACGACGATCGCTTCGGTCGTCTGGTTGCTCGCGGGCTGGCCGAGCGTCACGCTGAACAGCGCGAAGCCGAGCGCGTAGAACAGGAGAAAGAGGGCGGCGAGGCGCAGGATCATAGGGTCGCCCGCAATGCCCGCTTTATCGTCCCGCGCGCAACCAGCCGCGCGAGGATCGCACCCGCGATCGGCAGGAGGCCAAGCACCACGATGTCGAGCGGGCGAAGCGCCGGGCCGTTGGCGGCGATACTGAAGAAGGCGCCGGTGACGAGCAGGGTGAGCAGGATCAGCGACAGCCCGAGGATCGCGCCGATCGTTCCCCCGATCAGTGCCTCGCGGGTCATCCGCCGCTGGAACAGGGCACCCAGCTGCCGGTCGGTGGCGCCGATGCCGTGCAGCACTTCGATCGTCCCACGGTGCGCGTCATAGGCGCTGCGGGTCGCGAGCATCACCGCCGCCGCGCTTGCCCCCGCCATCAGGAGCACGAGCGCAAACGCGATGCCCTGCAGCAGCCGGAGGTTGTCGAGCAGCGGCCCGAGTTGCTCGGGATAGGAGAGCAGCCGCGCATTGGGTGCCTGGCGGGCGAGCGTCTGCCGCAACGGAGCGGGCGACACGCCGGGCGCGAGCGTGACGTCGACCAGCGCGGGCAGCGGCAGCGCGCTGCTCCGCGCCAGATCGGGTCCGAGCCACTGCGCGAGCAAGGAGCGAATCTCGGCCTCAGGGACGGGAGTGGCCTCCACCACGCCGGGCACCTTGCGCACCGTCGCCGCCAGCGGGTCGGCGGTGCGCGCGCCGCCGGCGAGCTGGACCGACCAGCGCTGCTCGGCCCCCGCCGCGACCAGCCGCGCGGAATTGGCGAGCGCGAGGCCCGCCGCCCCGACCAGCACGGTCACGAACATCAGCACCCCGATCAGCCACGGCGCCAGCCGCGGCCCGCGATCGGGGAGCAAAAGCTGGTCGCCGAGCCCCGCCGGGCGGCCGCCGCTCATGACACACCCGGCCGCAGCGGCGGATGCTTGAGCGCCCCCGTCGGATCGACCAGCCGGCCGCCCTCGAGCCGCATCAGCTGCGCGCCCTTGGTGGCGGCGATCAGCGAGAGGTCGTGGGTCGCGACCAGGATGGTGGTGCCGAGCCGGTTGAGGCTTTCGAACAGGTGGAGCAGCCGCTTGGCCATGTCGGCATCGACGTTACCGGTGGGTTCGTCGGCGACGAGCAATTCGGGATGCGCGACCACCGCGCGGGCGATGGCGACGCGCTGCTGCTCGCCGCCCGACAGCGTCGGCGGAGGCGCGGCGGCGCGGTCGGCGAGCCCGACCCAGTCGAGCAATTCGCGCACGCTGGTGGCGATCTCGGCCTCGGGGCGCCCCGCGATCCGCAGCGGCAGCGCGACATTGTCGAAGGCCGACAGGTGGCGGACGAGGCGGAAGTCCTGGAACACCACCCCGATCCGCCGGCGGAAGGCGGGCATCGCTTCGCGCGGGGCATCGCTCAATTCCTCGCCGAACAGCCGGATGCGGCCTCGGGTCGGCGCCTGCGCGAGGTAGAGCAGCTTCATCAGCGAGGTCTTGCCCGCGCCCGATGGGCCGGTGAGATAGGTGAAACCGCCCGCCATCAGCCGGAAGTCGAGGTCCTTGAGCACTTCGGCCCCGGTCCCGTAGCGCAGGCCGACGCTGTCGAATTCGACGATGGCGCCCGCGCCGCTCACTGACCTGTCGCCCCTCTCCACGCGCATGATTCTCTTGCATGGCGCCGCCGCCTTGCCAATGCCGCCGCTGTAAGGTTTACCGTGAAGTGAACCATTCGGGGCAAAGGGCTTAAGCGATGATCCTCACCTGTCCGGCTTGCGGGACGAAATATACGGTGAAGGACGGCGCCATCCCACCGGGCGGCCGCCAGGTCCGTTGCGCCAATTGCAAGCACAGCTGGCACCAGGATCCCGAGGAGAGCGCGGGACCGTTCGCGGCGGAAACGCCCGCCGCCCCCGCCGACCCCGTCCTCAGCGAAACGCCGACCGCGCCGAGCTTCGCGCCGCCGCCGGCTTCGTCCGATCCGTCGGGCGCTGGCCATTGGGGCGATCGCGACGATCCTCAGGCCGAAAACGAGCGCGATCTCGACGCCTCGCCGCTCCCCGAAGCGGCCGCCCCGCCGATCGAGCGCGGCTGGGACGAGGAGGAGCCGGCCGCGCCTGCCCACGCCGAGCCGCAGGTCGTGACCGGTGCCGACGAGACCGAGGATCGCACGGACGAGCGCGAGCCGTTGCCTTATGTCGTCGCCCACGAACCCGGGCTGGCGACCCCCGCGATGCCCGCCGGCGAGGAGAGCGGCTGGGTCGCACCGGCGACCGCGACCCCGGGCATCGACCCGGTCGACATGGATTTCGCCGCCTACGACAGCGGCCGCGAGGAATTTAGCGGCGGCCGGGGCAAGCTGTTGCTCGGCCTGCTCGCCGCGCTGGCGCTGATCGTGGCGGCGGTGGCGGCGTTCTGGTTCCTGGCCCCCGCCTCGTTCAAGGAGCGGCTCGGCCTCGCCGCGCCGGGGGAGACCCTGCTCAAGGTCCAGGTCGATCAGCGCAGCCGCCGCACGCTCGCCAGCGGGCAGCAGGTGCTCGAGGTGAGCGGCAAGGTGATCAACCCCAGCGACCAAGCCCAGGCCGTCCCACCGCTCCAGGCGCAGCTGCGCAGCCTCGACCAGCAGGTCGTCTACCGCTGGACGATCCCGGCGCCCGCCCAGACCCTGCAGCCGGGCGCGAGCGCCAGCTTCAACAGCGCCGAGCTCAACATCCCGGCGTCGGCGGCCTGCCTCGACGTCTCGCTCGACAAGAACCAGCCCGCGCTCAGGAAGTGCGAGGCCGACGCCGCGAACGCCGGCTAGGGTGGTTGCGCAGGGGGTGGACCGCTGCTAGGGCCGCGCCGCCAGGAACATGCGGTCGTGGCGGAATTGGTAGACGCGCAGCCTTGAGGTGGCTGTGCCCGAAAGGGCGTGGAAGTTCGAGTCTTCTCGACCGCACCAGCAAATCGATGAGGCCGGCGAACGCCGGCCTTAGCTTTGTCCGGGAGACAAAGCGGGCGATGTGCTCACGCCGATGGTCGCCGGCTCAGCCTGGTCCGCAGCTCGAACGCTCAGCCTGCCCTCATAACGGAAGATCGCGTTGGCTTCGGGGTAGAGCCCTTCGAGCACATGCCGCGCCGCGCGCGCGAGCACCGGCGCGAGCGCGGCGGACACGATGTCGGCAGCCTCGCGGCGCTTGGCCAGCACCTGCTTGAGG
>Ga0316228_1002908_pt1 | contig 14423 bp, 21 predicted proteins | sample TBH18021metaG_FD_206005 | JGI IMG/M metagenome (GOLD analysis project Ga0316228, IMG submission 206005) | Freshwater microbial communities from Trout Bog Lake, Wisconsin, USA - TBH18021 | ecosystem: Environmental > Aquatic > Freshwater > Lake > Hypolimnion/Profundal zone | place: USA: Wisconsin... | reverse complement strand
CTATCTTGGTGAACAGTTCAACAAAGGCAATACTGAAGGCTAGACTTGCAGTGCCAGTAATAATCCAAGATAAAGCAAAGGTGTCAAGGCTTCCAGTAACACGCCAAGACACCGCTTTTAATAAAGACTTATAGTGTGAATCTACCTGCATCCCCATCTCCTACGAGCAGCTTTGCCACGCTCACCTTTCCAATGCTTGGATCTAGCGCAAAATGATTTATGTCTTGATCCTGATTTTTGTGGTGCTTTTAGCTTGCTTCCTGTTGCTCGGTTGTATTTCTTTCTTCCTTTGGCTGTTAATCCTCCGCCTTGGGATACGGATAACTTTTCGCCACGCCCAACGGAAAGGTTAGGACCTCTTTTTCGTTCTGCCACTTTTCTTGCTCTTTCTAGCAGTAGAGAGTGCTGCTGCTACAGCTTGCTTTTGTGGGTAACCTTCTCGAACCATCTTGCTAATGTTGCGAGATACGGTTTTCTTAGAACTTCCTTTAGCTAGTGGCATTGCTAAATCCTTTCATGAACTCCAACTCCTCCGCTTGTCTGCGTTTGAGTAAGCCAGCCATGTGATGACCAGCAGCCATATCCCACTTTAAAAATTCTTCAGCAGCGCCTTCAAAATCTCCAGCGTTAACCTTCTTTAGGAGTGTGGAGTGGTTAAGATTACCGCAACCACAATTGAAAGCAAAATCAACAAGTGCGTCAAATTCATCTTGGGTTAGCTCCACAGTAACTTTAGCATTAACATCGGCAGCAGCTTTCTGAACATCTTGGCGTAAGTATTCTTCAGCTTGTTCTTGGGTTATGACCAATCCGTCAACCACTTCAGGACCAGTATGACCATAGCCAATAGTCCAAGGATCACCCCCACTACCAGGATCGGGGTAGGCACTAAGTCTGCAACCTTCAAAATGTTCTGTGAGATGTAAACCATCTTTTGAATATTCCATTATTTCACCATGAGAGAATTGTATTTGTTAATAACATCGTTGCGTTCTATTTCTGAGATTTGGCACTGTCTTGCAAACCCGATAAGAACTTCGACATCTGGTTCAAGTAATCTGAATCCTTGACTTGGTACTGTAGGGGTGGCGGATTGACCTGTTGAAAGGTTTGCGTTGTTCCGCATCCCCCTAGACTGAGCAATAAGAGCGTTATAGCGAGTTTCCAGTTCATCTTTATCCTTTTGTGTTTGGATTGATACGGCAGCTTGATCTTGCACCACCTTAGTCTGCTCTGCAATAGCGTGTTCTACGGCTTCTACTTTGGCTTTTTCCTCGTAATAACCGTCAACACGATGCGTAATAAAAGCCGTGCCTAGCGCAATAGCAATATAGAGATAAGTACTAATTGGTAGGGGGAACATTAGTTTTAGGAACTTGAGTAGCAGCTTTAGCACCGATCACAGCACCACCACCAGTTAAGGTAGCAGCTAAACCAATGCCTAACTGGTTTAAATCTAGTGTTGGATTGTTCATGACATGAATGATGGCGCAGATAGCAAAAGTAGAAATTGCAATAAATGCTAAAAACCGTGCCATGCAGAACATCTCTCCGCAATCTTCAGTAAATATGTCTTTTAAAAACTTTACCATTTATAACCCCATGTTAAATACCATGCTATCAATGCAGCCAACAAAAAACAATAGAACTGCACCCTTCTGACTTCTTTTAAGTCGTGCTGAAAATCCTCGTTCTCTTTACGCTCAAGGTTCTCAATATCCAACTTAATTCTAAGTACTGCATCCCACTCTTTAGCGCCATACTTTTTAACAAAATCAATCTTTAACTTTGCTTCTTGATCGCTAATTTGCTTCTTTTTTTGCCAATCTTCTAATGCTTTGATTAGCGCATTTTGCTTCTTAAACTCTGCTTCTCTAAGCGCTATTCTTCTTTCTTGCGCTTTCCTTCTTGCTACATCCGCTGCTTCCTTTTGGGCATCTTCAATGCTTGCTCCAATGATCTTGCCAGCTTCTTTACCGCTTTTATATCCTTCGCTTATCCCCTTTGCACCTGCCAAAAACCCAAATTCATCTGGCACTTTATCCTCATAAGCTAGGTTCTATCCCCTAGGGGGATTTTATTGTGCTTCTGATTCTTGCTCAACTGGTGTAACACCAACTGCTACAGGTTCAGGAGCAGGAGCAGGAGCTTCCGCTGGAGCTGATGGTTCAGCGTGTTCTACAAAGCGCTGAATTAACTGATGAGCAAGGCTGCCCATCTCAATGCACTCTTTACTAACAAATGATTCAATTTTGTCTAATAAGCTCATAATCCTTCTCCTGGGGTGATATAAACGGAAGCGTTAGCTGCATCTCCAATTACTCTTGCATAAACACTGGTAGTAGAGTTAACTTGTGGACCACTAAAAACTTTATAAGCGTATGGTGGCAATGGAATGACATAGACAGGACCATTATCAGGCAATGCCACATTAAAACTGTTGGTAGGGCTTATCCATACATAAACAGCGCTATTAACATCAGAATTTGAAATAAAATACTGGTTAACAGGGCTGTCAGATGTAATTGTATATACATTGGACTGCGTGTTTGCAGCGCCAGTAACGGCTACTTTTACCGTTTTTCCCATTGGTTGAAAAGCGATATTGTTTGCCATTAGTAGATACTCTTTTTGCCAGCGTTGCCAGGTTTAGTAGTCTTAGAATCTTTGGTGTTATTGTTTCCAGCAAAGTTAAAAACAGACATATATCCCGCTGGCATCTTGCCAGTTAAAGTTGTGTTGATTCCACCCATAGATCCATCACGGGGTAGTTGTGGTCGAACAGACTTAGCGATTTGCTGGTTATATTCTGTTGGGCGCTTATGTGGTTGACCTCCACTATTCCCTGGAGTTTTTGGTTTCAAGCTCATTTTTGTTCCTTTCTTTGGTATTGACTACAAGATAACTGAATACTACGAATATGGCTAGTGTCACCACTCTCTCCCACATCGGATTCCACATTGTCCAACCGCACATCACGCTTGATGCCAGTAAAGCCAATATCGTAATCAATCGGTCTGTAATGACCGCCAATGCTAGGCGTACCAATGCTACTGCTTCCATGTTTCATCCCCTTAAAAGTTAAACCAAGCATTAGTTTAACCTTCCTCATCATCTACTGCAATAAAGCCACTACCCCATTCATCATCACTGATCTTCTGTTTGAGCTTTTCGATGTTCACCATACGGTCAATCACCTTACACTTGTCAGTAAGGGAAGCCATCTCATCTGCCATGACTTCTCGTAGCAGTTTTGCAACAGCATCTTCCAGATCGGGGTTTAAACCTTTAGATTTCTTACTCATTTTGTAATGTTTCCTGCCACTCTAGGGGGTACTACAGCAACATATCCAACAATGGCGTTGCGAACTAACTTTTGTGCCATGCTCATTTTTTGAGCATTGCTTACTGGCATAACAAAAATCTCTTGTAATTTGTTTTGGATGCCAGCAACTTGCTCTGGTGTCATTAAACCGTAAGTAATCAGATTGTCACCCACATACTTCATATCCTCAATAGCGCCTTTTAAGCTCTTAGTGGCACGATCAGCAATGACTTGGCTAACTGCATCAGCAAACTTTTCTTTTCCTCCTGGGGTTTCCAAAAGGATTTTAGAGGTAGCTTCCCATTCAGCAGCGTTTTTACCTAAGATAATGTCACGAACACGGGATGGCGCTGTAGTGTTAGAAAGTATAAGGTTTGCATCTTCTTGACCTTTCTTTCTAACTTCTTCTGCTCGTTTAGATAGCGGAGCAGCTTCTTGCTCTCCTGCTTTAATAATGTCTTTTTTCTGAGCTTCTGCTTCAGATTCCAGTTTTCCAGCTTGTTTTTCCACTTTTCCAGCAGAACGCTCAATATCTTTTTCTGCTTCAGAAGTAATCCTTCCTGCTTCTGTTTCACCTTTTGCAGCAACTTGAGTAGCTGTAGCACGGGCTTGACGCTCTGCACGCTCTGCTTCTGTTTCACCTTTTTGAATTGCAGCTTGAGCTTCTCTGGTAGCGCCTTCTTCAGCTCTACGGGCTTCTGTTTTCAATCCTGAGGGCACAGCGCCAATCTTCACATTTAGAGTTTGTTCTAATTTACCGCCTTTAGCGCCAATTCTTTCTGATTTTTCAATAGCCCTTACTGCTGCTAAAAGATCATCTTGCAACTTAGGAAAAGCGCCAATCCAATCACGATTGCTATCTAAAAATGATTGAACGCTTTTAGAGGTAGGATTACGCAATGTATCGGCAGCATATCCTCTAGCCAGCGTTTCAGCTTGTGTAGGTCCAAGAGTGTTAATAAGTTGTTCTACAGATCCTCTAGTAGAAAATGCTGCCTTTCCTAAAGTTGCCGCATCTTTAATATAATCGCCAATATCAAAACCTTCGGGTTTACCCGTAACAGCTTTACCTAATTTAGTTCTAAATTGATTGATAGGAACGGATGCGTCACGATAAGCATTTTTGTAGGCTAGGAATCCTGGACTAAATTCTTCCATGATTTTTTCAACTTCATCTGCAACTAAGCCAGCTTGTTGTTGACTAATAGCATCATAGCCTTCTGATGGTAAGCCACTAGCTCTGTCACGCAAGTATCTGCGTACAGTTTCCAATCCTTGAAAACTTACAGGTTTGCCAATAATTACGCCATCTAGCTCTGTTCTTGGATCAAGATAGCTTTTAGCTCTAGTCAATGCGTTTTTAACTTCACCAACAGAAATGTCTGACAATCCCGTTTTAGGATTGGTAATCATGGCATCAATTTTGTTTAATGCGTTTTCAAATGCTTGTGTTTGCTCAACTCGTTGACCTGACTTTTCTTTTTCTAAAGCAGCGTCAAATACAGGCTTTTGCATTTTATCAATGACTTTTTGACGAGTTTCTTTTAAGCCATTAAGTACATTTTCAAAACCGATACGAATGATATTGCCACGATCAGTAGGCAAATCAGCAGTTCCAACAGCGCTAATTGCTTGTTGAGGGGTATTTGAATATCCTTTAGTAATGTTAATTACTTTGTCACGATAGTTTCGCAAACGCAATTCTTGTGCGTTAGCTTTCTTAATAAGATCATCCGCTTCTTTTTGACCTCTAGCAAGAATCCTATCAGCTTCAATTTTTTGCAATGCTTTGGTTGCATCAGTAGCGTTTTCACCTTGTTTAGTAATCTGATCTGCTAATTTTTTAGATTCATCAATGCTTTTCTTAGCTTTTATTTGAGCTTCAGATCTAATTTTGTCAGCAGCAGAGTTTAATTGGCTTTGCAAATTGTTAATTCTTTGTGCAGTTTGCTCATCAATTCTTCCAGCTCTAGCTTCAGCTTGCAGAATAGTTCCTCTAGCTTCAGATTCTAATAATTGAGCGTTCTGTTCTGTTAAAGATAGGATGTTTTCAGCTCCACCTTTAAGCATTTGATAGACTTCTTTTTGAGCTTCAAGGCTATCTTTACCGCCACGCACTTCTTCCAATTTCTTTTGAATAAATGCTTTTTGCTCAGCAGAAAGTGATGCAGCATCTACTCCAGCATCTTGTAACAAAGCACCTACAGTCTTAGCAGCGCCCATTCCTGGCACACCAAAACCAGATAACACTGTTCCAATAGCTTTTCCAGCTTTTGTTCCTAAATATTCAACAGGAGCAGGACCAAATGTAGCGCCAACCAATCTTGCTAATTCAGCTTTAGTGCCAGGACCATATTTAGATTCAGCAATCTGACCAGCAGTTTCACCAGTAGCGCCTGAAATAGCACCTAATGCAGCGCCACCTATCCTAGCACCTCTGGCAGCCATACCAGCTTCCATTAAAAAAGGAGCAGCAGGAGCGGTTACTGGAAAAGCAGCAGCTAAACCACCAGCAGCAGTAAGCAATTCAGGAGCAAAAGCACCAAATACAGCGCCAGTAGCAGCTTCTTCTCCAACAGCTTTTACTCTTTCAGAAGGCTTTACATACGCAGCAGTATTTTTATTTGTATCTTGTACAGGTGCAGTTGTTTGCACAGGAGAACCACCAGAAATGTTGGTTACTTTCTTTCCTTGATTCTCTCTTGTAGCTCGTTGCTCTATTTGATCTGGACTGACATCTTTAGGTACATTTTGATAAACATGATTAGTACCATCGCCAAAAGTAACGGTTACATCCCTAGTATCTCCAGCCATCAATCACCCCAATTAGAAACAGTTGTGCCAGATTGAGTAGTCTTTGGCGTTCCTTGATGGTTAAGCATAGACTGTACTGATTTATCAAAATCTTCCAAACTATTGGCTTCGCTAATCATTTTTGAAATTTTTTCATTAACTAATGGTGCGCCACCAGGTCCACGCAAGATGCGGTTAATGTCTTGTACAGAAAACGGTACTTTTTCATTGATTTTGGCAATAGCACGATCAGCAGCAGCAATTTGTTCTGGAGTGCCACCACTAACTTGCAAAGTGGTTTTAGCAATAGCCAATTCTTGTTTAGACAATGCTAAGAACATATAGTAGTTAATTTTGCTATCACCAGCTACAGGAGCAGTTTTATGCAATTCTGAAATACGAGCATTAGTAGCGCCACCTGGTCTGCCAGCAGCTTCCACATTGGCAATTTCAGGAATAATGGCTGATAGCTCTTGTTGCAATGCACGACTATCAGCATCAGTAATTGCAGCTCCCAAATACTGGATAGCACCAGTAGTAATTTTTTTAGGATCAGTAATAATTTCACCAAATCCAGGAGGTTCAGATCCTAAAGGAGCAGAAGTTAAGTTATCTAAGTGTATGCCTAGTTTATCGGCAGCAGTAGCAACAGCTCCGTTGTACCTAAATTGAATAGCTCCAGCACCACCGCCACCGCCTTTGCTCGCTTTCATTTGAGCTTCAATTTGTTTTAATCTTATATCTTCTAAAGGTTTAATTGCTTTATCAACAATATCTAAAGCATCCTTAATTCGACCAGATTGAATGGTTTTAGCAATAACGCTATCAGGACCAGCAAGACTAGCTGCAATTTGAGCTGCTTGCATAGAATCTGCTTTATCTGTAGCTCCAAGCGTTAAAGCTTTTTCAATTTGATATTTAATAGATTCACGCAAAGATTTTAAGCGTTGCAATTCAATATTAAATTGATCTTTTTCTTTGTTGTACAAGTCTTTACGACCTTCTTGCCAGCCCTTAAGCATACCACTCATAGCGTTCATAGCATTAAGACCTGACATCTTTCCAGAGCTTCCAAGCATCATTCCAGCAGTAGCTACTAGGCTAAATAATTCACCAATACTGGCAACATTTTCTTGTGTTGGATGAAAAGCGGGATCTTCCCAAGATACTTTCTTCTCTAAATCTTGAACTTCTTGACGAGTTTTTTCTTGAACTTTCTGACCAGCTTCCAATCCTGTTTGCTGAGCTTTTAACTTTGCTTCTTCCACACCTACTTCAGCAGGGGTTTTCTCAGCAGTTAAACGCTGTCTTTCTGCTTGTAACTGAGGTAAAGACATTTTTGAAACATTGCCAGAAATAGGCAATTTGTTTATATCTGTGCCTAAAGCAGATGGCAAATTACCGCCAGTAGGTTGTGGCGTAGTTACCTTATCTGTTGGAATTTGATCTGATGGAGTTGCCATAATTAACCAATCCTAATTGTTTGACCGCCACCCAAAGAACCACCAGCAGCAAACTGTGCCAAATTGCTATAAAATTGAGTGGTTGCTTGATTAAGTTGTTGATCTAATTGCAGACCAGTTTTAATAGCTCCAAGGCTAATATTGTCACCAATTCCAGCCACTTGCAATCCATAAGTATATTGGTTATTAAGCAATGTCTGATAAATAGAAGCTAATTGATTAGCAGTTTGTTCTGCACCTACACCACCACGATTAGCTTGTGATTGTGCTAATTGTGCTTTGGCAGCGTTATAGGCTTGTTGGCTTTGAGGGCTTAATTCACCACGCTGAGCAGCGCCTACCAAAGCCTGACCTTGAGTTTGATAAGGTTGAGCAATAGCTTGTTCTTGACCTTGCACTGCTTGATTTTGACCAGCAGTTTTACGAGCTTGAGATGCTCCAAATAATCCTAAACCACCAGCTAAACCAAGACGAGCAAGGTTTGTAGGATCAGTTAAAGATGCAGTTAATTTATCTGTAAACGATTGAGGTGTTTTAGTTGTTCCAGTATCTACAGTTGGTGTTGGCGTACCAGCAATTGTTCCAAATGGCTGTGTTTGTGCTAAACCAGATGGAGTAATGCTTGGAGGTGCTGCTTGAATACCGTATTGAGTAGTAGCAGATAAATCAGGATTGTAGGGCTGAGATACTAAAGTACCTGCTTCTGGAGCGCCAGTAAATAAAGGTGTTTGTGGTGCGCCTGTACTAATTCCATATCCACCACTTGTGTCTTGTGTAGAAGTTTCAGTTGGAGCAGGTGCTTGTTGCTCTACTGGAGCTGGAGCTTGCTCAATTGGAGTGGTGTCCATGCCATCATCAAATTCCAATAACCCAGTTTCAGGGTTTTTACTACCTCTACCACCACGCCTTTTAAGTAACGCAGCTTCTTTAGGGGTAATGTGAGCAAGTACAGAATCTTTACCACGCCCTTTAGAGCGCAACATTTCCGCCAAAGCTGGCAGATCCATCTTCAAGGATTCCATTAAGACTTTACTCATACATTGCTCCCACCTGATTGATCTGGATTCCGTAATGATGCCTGATTCCATACATTTGATCTAGATGTACCGCCTTCAGTAGTTTGTACTGGAGCGCTTGGATCACTGCCAAAACCAAGGGCAGATCCTAAAACTGTACTTCCCGCAGCAGTAGGTGCGCCAGCTTGTCCTGTAAGGGTTGTAGAACCCTGTGGTGCGCTTCCTACTTGAGAAGATGAAGTTGGCTGTGTACCAAACACATTTGAGTAATTTAATGCTGTTCCAATAGCGCTTCCAAGTGCGCTAGTTTCACCAGGTGTTGCTCCTGTTGCTTGGCTTAGACCGCTAGTTAAAGCGCCTGTAGCACCGCCTAATTCAGCAGCTTTTGTGGCAGTTTGTAGGTTTGTTCCAGATAGCTCATCTTTAATAAAAGGAGAAGCAGCGCCACCAGCAGTAGCTTTTGCAAGATTAGATGCAGTAGGTCCTAAATCAGAAGTAGCTTCTCCTACAGAGCTACCTATTTCAGAACCAGCAGCTCCACCTACAGCGCCTACTCCAGCAGCTTGAAGAATTTTGCCAGGATCACCTGTTTTTTGAGCTTCAGAAATAGCTCCAGAAGCAGCTCCTATACTTGCAGCTCCTACCGCAGATAAAGTAGTTACGCTATAGCCAGCAGCAACGGCTTCAATGGTATCTCCATATCCTAAAATGGCAGCGCCAATTTCAGGACCTCCAATAACGGAAGCAGCCACAGCTACTATTGGAATAAGAATTGGTGCAACTGATTGAACTGCTCCGCCCATTATATTTTTCCTTCCTTAACTAATTCTTCAGTCAACTTTCCAAGGGTGACACCAATAGATAAAAGCTGATAATCAATTCCTTTTCCTTTAACCATGTCTTGAGTAATCAACTGGTTTTTTAAAGCAAAATCCACCACCATTGGGTATAACTCAGGATTTCTAGCTGCTTGTTTAGCATATTTTCCCAAAGAAATAAGCTCTTGTGGATTAACCTTTGCCGTCTGAAGTATCTTTAAAATTCTTTCTTTTGTCTGCTCAACTTCAGGCGGATGATTGGTTTTTCCTTTATTTTTCAATAGGTTAGAAACATCAGCATTGATAGGCTGAGTTTGCGGATTTTCGATTTTTTCTGGGGAGGGGGAAAGATTATCCATAGTCTATTGAATGAGGTTGAGGGCAGAAGCAATTTGCTGATGAATCGTTAAATGCGTACCGATCCAATCGTAAAAATCTTCTTCATTATTGAAATTTACATCGAGCATATTGAACGGATTATTCAATCCTAAGAGCTTTGCAAACGCCTGATGTTCGACCTGATGAGCTAATAACCAGTCATCCAAATTGTCCGTATTAGCGTCTGTAATAGGGAAAATAGGCACTGAAATGCCTTGTCTTTGGAATGTTTGCTGAAATAGCTTATGTTGTAGTCCGTTTTCAAACAAAAACTCTCCTAGGGATTCAACATCCCCAAACTTCACAATAGAGAGCGTATTAAAGTCCATGTCAGTTCAGCTTAAATGCAATAGTTACTAAAGCAGCCACAATAAATCCAGCAGAAGCTATTAAAATCTGCTCTATGCGCTTTAATCTAGCGCAAATACTGTCATAACGCAATTCGCACACCGCTTCATGGGTGTTTAGTCTAGCTTCAGTGTTATCAATAGTTTCCATGTTATACCGCATAGTAAGGCACTTTTACCACTGTGCCGTTAAGATCAATTTGAAAAAATCCAGCAGGAACTAACAACAAACTAGAGGTTGCATAAGTAGCATTTCCTGATGTAGTGCTAGTTGCATTAACAGCTTGAACATTGATTGTGCCACCTGTAATTGCCACATTGTTGGCGTTTTGATACGCCATCGTGCCAAGACCACTTACGCCAATGGTAACATTTGAACGAGTACCTGCGGTGTCATTGCTAGTCGAAATCGTAATGTTTGCGCCTGGCAAAAAGTTAATAATCGGTTCAGATCCGATTAAAACGCCATTATTTTGAACAGTGACATTTTGGTTTACAGTGTTAGCAGCCACGCTAAGAGTGACATTGCCCGTGAGTGCGCCACCGCCAGACAATCCTGATCCAGCAATAATATTGACTGTATTAGGTACTGCGCCTGATACAGCAGAAACGCCAATAGCAATTGCCACATTGGATGCGGAGGTTGCCCTGCCTTTGGCATCAAAAGTGACTTGAGATACTTGAGAAGCAGTACCGTAAATACCTGCCGTAACACCACTCGTATTAAGAGAAGGGTTAGGGTAAGTACCTGTTAAATCACCACCAGCAGTACCGCCTGGGGATGTTCCGCTAATGGTGACATTGGAAGCGGAGGTAATACGACCTTTAGAATCTACAGCAATTTGAGAAACAGATGTTGAATTTCCGTATGTGCCAGCGACAACGCCTGAAGTATTAAGGCTGGGATTAGGATAATTACCAGTAAGATCGCCACCAGCAGCGCCACCAGGAGTAGTGCCACTAATCGTAACATTGCTTGCATTAGTAATCCTTCCTTGTGCATCTACTGTAAAAACACCGTTAATTGTGGCGTTTCCATAAGTTCCAGCGGTTACGGCAGTATTAGCTAAGCTGATCGTGCCTGAGCTAGTAATTGGACCACCAGTTAAACCAGTGCCAGTAGCAACGCTAGTAACAGAACCGTTCCCCGTTCCTGGGGTGAATCCAAGTGCTGTAGTAACATCAGAGCTAGTAAGAGAAACATTCCCTGAACGAGTGTTAAATGTAAGAACGCCAGCATTGTTTAGTGTGACATTAGCGGTTAAATTGCCACCACCTGAAATACCAGTGCCAGCAATAATATTTACGGTATTGTTTGCAGCGCCAATAATTGCAGGTGTTAAAACGACTGCTCCAGTAAGTCCATTGACAGAAGTTACCGCATTATTGTTATCTACTTTTTCCCAGACATTGCCATCAAACACTGCCCAGTCACCAACATTCCAAGTGGTAATGCCGTTAAGATTAGTGTTTCCAGCAACAGATACTACATAGTAAAAACCTTTAGTACCGACAGAACTTTGCAGAAAAGGCACATTGGTACTTGCGTTCCAAGTACTCTGATAAGTTAACGCTCCTGCAAAGTTGCCAGATACCTTGAGCATCTTTTAAAGTCCATCGCCATTTATGATGTACAAAGTTGCACTGTTTGCAGCAGTAATAGCGGTAAACCACGCATTAGGCACAAAAGTGATAATTTCATCTGTATTAGGCAAAATGTACAAAGTCGTTGTACTGTTTGCTCCTGAACCCGTAGGAATGACGCAATTTGACTGCGCTGTTGTCTGAGTTTGTGCATACGAAAGAAAACATCCTTGAGTGGTGGATGCGTTAATGATGCGGTACTGATTACCCCCAAAAGCACTGTTCGAGTTCACTTGAACGGCTGTGGGAGCAGAGGTAGCAGCCGTAAGCACTACGGTGTTACCTAACGGAGTGAAGGCTGCTGATACGCTCATTGTACGGTTTCTTCCTTTGGTTGCTCTGAAGGCGGAACTTGCGGATCAGCTTGCTCTTTAATCTTGGCTAACAACACCCAAGCACCAGTCTTGGTTGGCAATTCGCCTAAAGTTTGCAAGATGTAATTCACATCGTTCACATCTAAAGTTAATTTAATTTCCATCTTTATCCCCTAAAAAATTACTTGTTAATTGCTGCGGTAAACGGTGTTAAATCATTAGAACCGTAATACTCTGCACCTTTAGCTACTTGAATCTCCAAGTGAGCCTTGTTGCGAGCAATGGTCTCAGTCCACTCTGCGTCTGTAGTGTTTTCTGGCTTTTCGCCATTGATGAGGTTTACAGAGTCCATAGCTGCTTTATAGTCTTGTGCTACTTGTTGTTCGTGAGTTAATTCCATTTTATGCTCCTAATTTAGCTTCTAAAGCGGTTACTTTTGCGTTAAGTTCTTTTACTGCGTTAATTAAATGCCATGTAATATTTGTAGTATCTACAGACATTACGCCAGTAGATTCTGTTTTTACGCAGTCAGGCAATATTTCTGCAAGTTCTTGGGCGATTGCGCCTAATTGAACTCCTGTGATATTGATAGCGTTAGATTGTGGCAAATCAGTAACTTCTTCAGGAAGACGATACTCAAAGTTACGCACTTGAATTGCCGTAATTGCAGAAAGACCTACTGTGTTATCTACAATATTTTTCTTTAATCTGCGGTCAGAAGAAACAGACCATGCAGCAGAGTTATTTCCTTGATATACGCCACCACCGTTAGCCCAAATGTACCCAGTACTTGCACCTTTACCAGTTGTTCCGCCAGCGGTACAAATAAGAATTTCATTGCTTACACTAGAAGACGATGCGCCACTATTATTACCAATGTAAACGCTATTTGTTCCTGTAGTGACAATAGTTCCAGAGCCCGTACCCAAACAAGTTAAAGCAGAACCAGTAGTAACTTGTTGACCAGATTGCAAACCAATAAATGTGCAATTATCACCGCTTGTTTTGGTAAGTCCAGCTTGATACCCTATGGCAACTAAGTTGTTTGCAGTACAATTATAACCAGCTTGATAACCTACTGCGGTGTTGTTACCTGTGGTGGTGTTTGAGTAAAGTGCTGCCCAGCCTAATGCCGTGTTGTAATTACCAGTTGTATTTGTTTTAAGTGAAGCATTACCACAAGCAGTATTAAAACTACCTGTTGTATTGGAATTCATTGATGTGCCTTGATTATAGCCACCACCAATCGCCACATTTTCTTGACCAGTTGTATTAGCAGAAAGGGCTTGAATACCAACTGCTACACAGCCATTTCCTGTTGTATTAGCATATAAAGCCTGTTGTCCAACGCTTGTATTACTAATTCCTGTTGTATTGGAATAAGATGATTGATAACCTACTGCTGTATTGTTAGATGCGGTGGTGTTTGACTGTAAAGCCTGCCTACCAATGGCTGTGTTTGAACCGCCAGTTGTATTGTTTGCAAGAGAAACACTCCCAATACTTGTATTATTTGAACCAGTTGTATTTGCCGATAAAGCAAAATCACCTACGGCAAGATTAGTTGCTCCTGAAGTATTTACATTTAAAGTGTTGTAGCCAATAGCGGTATTTTCATTGCCAGTATTAGAGCCAGCCAAAGCACCTACGCCAAATGCTGAATTATAAGTTCCTGAACCATTAACACCCCTACCAACAGTAAGACCTGATATAGAAGCGTCATTAGTAACGGTTAAAGCAGTTGTGCTGACATTGGATAAACCGACTAAGCTAGTAGTGGTATTCCCTAATCCTACGGTGCTAGTACCAATAGTGACTTGGGTATTAAAGTTGGCATCCAGTTGCGATAACGGTATCGAAGTTGTTGCCGTTGCGAATGTATAGGGTACACCCATGTTAGAACCTCACTCTCAATTCATGTTCAAATTCAAAACCGTTGTAAATAAAGCCAGCGCTATTGGATGTTACTGTAAGTCCAAGGTATTTTCCATAGTTTGAAGCGTCAGATTTAAACAGTTGGTAGCCACTGGCATCCCAACCTACAACAGCACTTGCGTTGTTAATCCAAGAAATTACTACAAAATTATTATTAGTCCAAGTAATTAAACTAGAAAGTTCATTTAATGGTTCAGATACCGATTCAGTATCAATTGATGCCGTTAAAGTTACTGCGGTATTACTGTTTGTTGCTTCAATGGCTGCTTTTGTTGCTTGCTTGGTGCGAATAGGATCACCCATCGGCATCAATGCAGTTTGTATAATGCTACTAATCGAGCTAGTACTGTTAGCATATAACTGATACAAAGCATTAGTTCTTGTGCCAAA
>Ga0316228_1002906_pt1 | contig 14435 bp, 9 predicted proteins | sample TBH18021metaG_FD_206005 | JGI IMG/M metagenome (GOLD analysis project Ga0316228, IMG submission 206005) | Freshwater microbial communities from Trout Bog Lake, Wisconsin, USA - TBH18021 | ecosystem: Environmental > Aquatic > Freshwater > Lake > Hypolimnion/Profundal zone | place: USA: Wisconsin... | reverse complement strand
CGATCCGCGCGAGGGTTGGTATTATTATTGCGGTTGAATTGCCGCACCAAGGAGGGGGTGGCCATGACCTGGATCGGGACCATCCTATCATGATCCGGCCGGGTTCCCGTCAGCTTCGTTCCAGGATCCTCGCCCCCTGCCCTTCCAACCGGCAAAGCCGCACCTGGCACGGCACTCCGGCCAGGGCCCAGGCTCCGGCCATGGCTCCGGCCACGGCCTCGGCCCGGCCGCGCGGCACCACCGCGAAGATCGCCGGCCCGGCGCCGGAGAAGGTGCAGCCCGCCGCCCCCTGCCCCAAGGCCGCGGCCTGCACTTCCCGGAAACCCGGCACCAGCGGCGCCCGGTGCGGTTCCGCCAGCAGGTCCCGCAGGCAGGCGCGCAGCAGACCGGCATTGCCGGTGCACAGGGCGAGCACCAGCGCGGCCAGGTTCTGGGCATGGGCGACGGCCAGGGCCTGGGGCACCTGGGCCGGCAGCGCCTGGCGGGCGTCGCGGGTGTTGAGTTCGAGATCGGGGCTGGCCACGGCGAACAGCAGGTCCTCCGGGAACGGCAGCAGCCGGGGCACGCCTTCGGGATCCACCAGGCGCAGCCCGCCCAGCAGCGCCGGCGCCACGTTGTCCAGGTGGTAGGAACCGCAGCCCTGGGCCTCGGTCTCGCCGCCGGCCCTCAGCAGGGCGGCTTCGCCCAGCCCGGCTTCCAGCAGGCCGTCCAGGGCGGCCAGGGTGGCCACCACGGTGGCGCTGCTGCTGCCCAGCCCGCTGCCCACCGGCAGGTTCTTGAACAGCCGGATGGCCATGGGCGGCAGCGGCCGGCCCCAGGCCCGCTGGAAAGCGGCACGGGTCTTCAGGGCCAGGTTGTCCGCCGGCAGCGCCGGCAGGCGGTGGGCGAAGGGGCCCGCGCAGGCGAAGGAATCGGTCCGGGCCAGCTGGATCTCAACCTGGTCGCCCAGGGGCGGCCCGTCCAGGGGCACGATGGCCGCCCCCAGGACGTCGAAGCCGGCGGCGAAGTTGCCGATGCTGGCCGGGGCGAAGGCCAGGACCCGCTTCATGCGCGGGAGCCCCTGGCGATGCGCAGCACGTCGGCCAGCACCCCGGTGGCGGTGACCGCGGCGCCCGCGCCGTAGCCGCGCACCACCATGGGATGCGGATGATAGGCCTCGGTGGAGAGGCAGAGCGCGTTCTCGCCGCCGCGGATGACCTGCAGCGGGTGGCTGGCGTCCACTTCGATGGCGCCCACCCGGCAACCCTCCGGGGTGACGGTGGCCGCGTAGCGCAGCGCCTTGCCCTCGGCCGCCAGGGCCTCCATGCGCAGGCGGAACGGCTCGTCCAGTTCGGGCAGGCGCGCCATGAAGGCGTCCACCGTGCCGCCGGCGTCGAACCCGGCGGGCAGCGCGCCCTCCACCTGCACCTGGTCCAGCTCCAGGGCGCCGCCCATCTCCCGGTGCAGGATCAGCGCCTTGCGGGCCACGTCCAGCCCGGACAGGTCATCCCGGGGATCCGGCTCGGTGAAGCCGGCGTCCCGGGCCTCGCGCACCGCTTCGCTGAACTTGGCCCCGGCATCCAGCCGGCCGTAGATGTAGGAGAGCGAGCCGCTGAGGATCCCCTCCAGGCGCAGCACCCGGTCGCCGCCGTTGCGCAGGTCGCGCAGCGGCCCCAGGATGGGCAGGCCGGCGCCGACGTTGGTTTCGTAGTGGAACACTCGGCCGCGCTGGGCCAGGGCCCGGCGCAATTCGCGCCAGGAGGCCATGGTGCCGCTGTTGGCCTTCTTGCTGGCGCTGACCAGGTGGAAGCCGGCTTCGACGAAGCCCAGGTAGCTTTCCGCCAGGGACTGGGAAGTGGTGCAGTCCACCAGGACGGCGTGGTCGGGCCGGCGGGCGCGGACGCTTTCCCGCAGCCGGTGCTCGTCCAGGGGCTCGCCCCGGCTTTCCAGCGCCGCCAGGGCGCCGGCCGGGTCCAGGCCGTCGGTATCGATCAGCATGCACCGGGAGTTGCTCACCGCGCACAGCTTGAGCGAGGCCGCCACCTCCGGCATGCGCTGCTGCAGGTGCTGCAGCTGCACCAGGAACTGCTTGCCCACCAGGCCGACGCCCATCAGGTTCAGTTCCAGCGGCTCCAGCCCGCCGAAGAAGCGCCGGTGGATGGCCGCCAGGGCCCGGGGCCCCTCCTGCTCGGACACCACCGCCGAGATGCTCCGCCCGCTGGCGCCCTGGGCGATGGCCACCACCTTGCACCCCTGCCCGCCCATGGCCCCGAAGAACGAGCCGGCCACACCCACATACTTGCCCATGCCGTCGCCCACCACGCTCACCACGGCGTGATCCGGCTTCAGGGTCAGCGGGTCCATGAGGCCCGCGGCCAGTTCCCCTTCGAAGGTGACCGCCAGGGCTTCCCGGGCCGCCACCGCCTCCTCGGCCCGCACGCAGATGGTGATGGCGCATTCGCTGGAGCCCTGGGTGATCAGCACCACGTTGACGCCCTTGGCGGCCAGCGACCCGAAGGCCCGGGCGGCCACGCCCGGCACCCCCTTCAGGCCCGAGCCCGACAGGTCCAGCAGGGCCAGGCCCGGCAGCAGGGTGAGGCCCCGGGGCGTATCGAGCGAGGCCTCGGCGTCCGCGGTCACCAGGGTGCCCGGGTGCTCGGGCTTGTGGGTGTTGCGCACCCGGGTGGGGATGCCCGGGCCGCGCACGTAGCCCAGGGTCCGGGGATGCAGCACCTTGGCGCCGAAGTAGGCCAGTTCCATGGCCTCCTCGTAGCTGAGCTGCTCCAGGCAGCGGGCGTTTTCCACCAGCCGGGGATCGGCGGTGAACACGCCGTCCACGTCGGTCCAGATCTCCAGCAGCGCGGCGTCCACCGCGGCGGCGGCCAGGGCGGCGGACAGGTCCGAGCCGCCCCGTCCGAGCAGCACCGGCTCACCCGCGGCGTTGCCGCCGAAGAACCCGGGCAGCAGCGCCAGCGGCTGGTCGCCTTCGCGGAACGGCGCCAGCTGCTCCCGGATCCGGGCCGGCATGGGCGCAGCCTCCAGCGGATTGCCGTGGCAGATCAGCACCCGGGTCGGATCCAGGCAGAGGCAGGGCGCGCCCCGGCCTTCCAGCAGCCCGGCCAGGAGGGCGCAGGAGGCCCGCTCGCCCAGGGCGCAGATGCGGGCGAACACCAGGGGCGAACAGTCGCCCAGCAGGTTGACGCCCTGCAGCAGCCGGGCCAGTTCGCTCTCCAGGGCGCCCAGCCTGGCTTCCAGGCCCAGGGCCTGGCGCGCCGGCAGATCGCCGGCCAGGGCGTCCAGGGCCTGGCGGTGGATGGCACTGAAGCCCGCCAGCACCTCCTCGGTGCCCTTGGTCCGTTGCGCCCCGGCCACCAGGAGATCCGTGACCCCCGACATGGCCGAGGCCACCAGCAGCACCCGTTGGCGCGCCATGGCCTCCCGGACCAGGCCCGCGACTCGGGTCAGCCCGGAGTCCCCGGCCACGGAAGTGCCCCCGAACTTCATCACCAGGATGCCCTGGGCGGAAGGGGGGAGTGAGCGGGCTGATTCCGAGCTGTCCATGGGCTGCCTTCAATGAAAAAAGCCCCGCTGCTGAGCGGGGCCGGGTGGGTGGTGGTGCTTGCCTTCGTCCTAGGACGGTCCCGGCCCCCGCGTCGAGCGCGTGGTCATAGTGCCGGTGGTAATGAAGGCGGACGTGGAGGTTGCCATGGCCATGCGACCGGCGCCCTGGATGCCCAGGGGACGCGCGAAGCAGTTCATGCAGTCAGCCATGGAGGGATTGTAACGGCTCGGGCGGCGGCGCGCAACCCGGGCGGATGGATTCCCAGGAACTTTACATGGTGGGCGGAGCATGAACAGACATGGGCGCACCGGTATCGCTCGGATGCATGGATTCATTGCATTCAGGAGCTGTTATGGATCAAGAAAGCCAGCCAGGCAGCGAGCCGGCATTCGGCCGTACCCGGCAGCTGCTTTGGCCCATCCATACCTGCGAACTGAAAAAATTCCTGCCGATGCTGCTCATGTTCTTCTTCATTTCGCTGGTCTACTCCCTGCTGCGCAACACCAAGGACACGCTGATCGTCACGGCGCCGGGCGGCGGCGCCGACCTCATCCCGTTCCTGAAGGTCTACGGCGTCATCCCGGGATCGGTCCTGTTCATGCTGGTCTACGCCCGCCTGAGCAACGCCCTGGGCCGGCAGAAGCTGTTCTACGCGGCCCTCGCGCCGTTCCTCCTGTTCTTCCTCTGCTTCGCCTGGATCTTCCCGGTGCGGGAAGCCATCCAGCCCCACTGCCAGGCCCAGCTGCCGCCGGGCCTGGCCAACCTGGCGGCGCTGGGCCGGCACTGGGTGCTCTGCCTGTTCTACGTCATGGCGGAACTGTGGGGCAGTGTGGCCCTGTCACTGCTGTTCTGGACCTTCGCCAACGACATCGTCCGGGTGGAGGAGTCCAGGCGCTTCTACGCCCTGTTCGGCCTGGGCGCCAACCTGGCCCTGATCGCCGTCAAGTTCGCCAACCACTTCATCCATTTCCTGGAACACCAGCTGATCCGGCACCGGCCCATGGAACCCTGGACCGCCTACATGATCCTGCTCATGGCCGTGGTGGTGCTGTGCATCGCGATCATCCTGCTGATCTACCGCTGGATCAACCGGGAGGTGCTGACCGATCCCCGGTTCTACTCCCAGGAGGAGCGCCGGGCCGCGCGCCCGCGCATGGGCCTGCGGGAAGCCTACGGCTTCCTGCTGCGTTCCCGCTACCTGCTCTATATCGCCATCATGGTCCTCGGCTACGGCATCGCCATCAACCTGATCGAAGTGACCTGGAAGACCCACCTCGGGCTGCTTCATCCCGATCCCAAGGACTACCAGGATTTCATGGCGAATTTCTCCCTCGCCACCGGCGCCACCACGATCTTCCTGATGCTGTTCGTGGCCAACAACGTGATCCGGATCTGGGGCTGGACCGTCGCCGCGCTGGCCACCCCGGTGGTGCTGGTGCTCACCGGCATCGGCTTCTTCGGCTTCATCCTGTTCGAGGACGCCTCCGCGCCGCTGCTGGCGAAGATCGGCAGCACGCCGCTGGCGGCGGCGGTGCTGTTCGGCACCATCCAGAATGTGCTGAGCAAGGCCACCAAGTATTCACTGTTCGATCCCACCAAGGAGATGGCCTACATCCCGCTGGACCCGGAATCCAAGGTCAAGGGCAAGGCGGCCATCGACGTGGTGGGCGCGCGCCTGGGCAAGGCCGGCGGTTCGCTGATCCAGCAGGCGCTGATCGCTTTCTACCATTCGCTGCGGGCGGTGCCGGGCGAGATCGCGGTGATCCTGCTGGTGGTGATCGGTGGCTGGATCTGGGCGGCCCGGAACCTGGGGCGGGCCTTCGGCAAGCTGAGCCCTTTGTCGGATAAATGAGCCAGGAAGCGCAAGGTGGCTATCTCAGGAAGTTGTGGAGAGATCTGCTTGGCTTTTCTCGGCGAACCTCGGCTGCCCCGGCGCCTCGGCGATATGCATTTTCATTGGTGCTTCGGCGCATTGAACTGATGCGCCGCAAGACCCTAGAAAGGGCATATCGCCGAGGCGCCGGGGCAGCCGAGGTTCGCCGAGAAAAAACTAGAATGGATCCATTGCTGGCTGAAAGAGTCGGGACGGGATGGTGCATTCTTTGAGCGCGTCGTAGCCCACCGGCCGGATCGGGAGAGGCGATGGACCAGGGGGAGGGCATGGCGGAGTTTCTCAACGAATAATCTATTATTTTTTAGTTTTTTGAAGAGGTCGCCCCTGTCGGCTCCAGGCATAACTAAACCCGTTGGATGCCCAACTCGGAAACGACCCAGAATTATGAATGTGACATAGGCAAGAAAGGTTCCAGGCGGCCATCGCGGGGTACGCCAAAGCGCCCGGAATGGTCGGTTCCGGGTTGCTTTGATGGCCATGCAACCATCAAAAGTTGGATGCACCGTCCTCTACAGCCAGGGCGCCTCCGCCTCGCGGCGCTGTTCGAAGGCCTCCACTCCAGCGATGCCGCGCAGGGTCTGCTCGATCTCGTCCAGGCCCTCCAGCAGGATGCCGCGAGCCCAGGGGTCGGTGCGGAACGGGTACTCCGCGGCGCCGGCCCGGATCCGCTGGGCGGTCAGGTCCACTTCCAGTTCCCCCACATGGATCGCCAGGGCGGCCACGGCTTCCGGGGTCACCACGGCGGGCAGGATGCCGTTCTTGACCGCGTTGGTGGCGAAGATGTCGGCGAAGGACGGCGCCAGGACGGCGCGGATGCCGAAATCCAGCAGCGCCCAGGGGGCGTGCTCGCGGCTGGAGCCGCAGCCGAAGTTGGCGCCGGCCAGCAGGAAGCTCGCGCTGCGCCCGGGTTCGCGGTTGAGCACGAAGCCGGGATCCTCGCTGCCGTCCTCCCGGTAGCGCAGGTCGTGGAACAGGTGCCGGCCCAGGCCGCGGCGGTGGATGGTCTTGAGGAACTGCTTGGGGATGATGAGATCGGTGTTCAGGTTGTCCTGGAGCATGGCGGCGGCCAGGCCGGTCTGTATCGTGAAAGGCTGCATGGCACGCTCCTAGAGGAATTCCCGCACGTCGGTGAGGCAGCCGCGCACCGCGGCGGCGGCGGCCATGGCCGGGGAGACCAGGTGGGTGCGCCCCAGCCGCCCCTGGCGGCCTTCGAAGTTCCGGTTGCTGGTGCTGGCGCAGCGCTCGCCCGGCTGCAGCTGGTCGTCGTTCATGCCCAGGCACATGGAGCATCCGGGCTCGCGCCACTCGCAACCGGCGGCCAGGAACACGGCGTCCAGCCCTTCGGTCTCCGCCTGGGCCTTGACCAGGCCGCTGCCGGGCACCACCAGCACCTTCACGCCGGGGGCGACCCGCCGGCCTTGCAGCACGCCGGCGGCTTCACGCAGATCCTCGATCCGGCCGTTGGTGCAGGAGCCGATGAAGACGACATCCACGGGCAGGCCTTGCAGGACCTGGCCTTGCGCGAGACCCATGTAGGCCAGGGCCTGCTCCAGCGCGGCCGCCGCCTCCGGGCCGGCGGCCTCTGCCAGGCGCGGAGCGCGCCCCGTGATGGGGGCCACGGCTTCGGGGTTGGTGCCCCAGGTGACCTGGGGCTCCAGGCTTTCCACCTCGATCACCAGTTCCCGGTCGAACACGGCGTCGGCGTCGCTGGCCAGGCCGCGCCAGGCGGCGACCGCCCGGTCCCACAGGGCGCCCGCCGGGGCCATGGGGCGGCCCTTCAGGTAGGCGAAGGTCACCTCGTCCGGGGCCACCAGGCCGGTGCGGGCGCCGGCTTCGATGGCCATGTTGCAGAGGGTCATCCGGGCTTCCATGCTCATGGCGCGCACGGTGCCGCCGGCGAATTCCAGGGCGCAGCCGGTGCCGCCGGCTGTACCGATCCGGCCGATGATGTGCAGGATCAGGTCCTTGGCCCCCACCCCCTTGGGCAGCGCGCCTTCGCAGCGGATGCGGAAGTTGCGGGCCCGCTTCTGCACCAGGGTCTGGGTGGCCAGGACGTGCTCCACTTCGCTGGTGCCGATGCCGAAGGCCAGCGCGCCGAACGCGCCGTGGGTGCTGGTGTGGCTGTCGCCGCAGACGATGGTGGCGCCGGGCAGGGTGAAGCCCTGCTCGGGGCCGATGATGTGGACGATGCCCTGGCGCGGATCCAGCAATGGGATGTAGGGCACCCGGAAGGCCGGCTCCTGGCAGTTCTGTTCCAGGGTCTCCACCTGCAGGCGGCTGGTGGGGTCCTTGATGCCGGACCGGCGGTCGCGGGTGGAGACGTTGTGGTCCACCACGGCCAGGGCGGCCTGGGGCCGGCGCACCGGGCGCCCGGCCAGGGCCAGCCCTTCGAAGGCCTGGGGGCTGGTCACTTCGTGCACCAGGTGGCGGTCGATGTAGAGCAGCGCGGCGCCGCCCTCCCGCGCTTCCACCACGTGGCTGTCCCAGAGTTTGTCGTACAGGGTGCGCGCGCTCATGCTGATACTCCGTAACCTTCGTTGGCGAAACTCTGGCGGATCGCCTCGCCCATGGCCCGGGTGCCCACCCGGGCCGGCTGGCAGACCAGGTCGGCGGTGCCGAAGCCGTGGGTCAGGGTGGCGCCGATGGCCGCCTCCAGGGCGTCGGCCTCGGCGCCCAGGCCCAGGCTGTGGCGCAGCAGCATGGCCGCGCTGGCGATGGCGCCGACCGGGTTGGCCAGATCGCGCCCGGCCAGGTCCGGCGCCGAGCCGTGCACTGGCTCGTAGAGACCCACCGGGCCGCCCAGGCTGGCGCTGGGCAGCATGCCCAGGCTGCCGGTGAGGGCGCCGGCCTCGTCGCTGAGGATGTCGCCGAACAGGTTGTCGGTGAGCACCACGTCGAAGCTGCCGGGCCGGGTGACCAGGGCCATGGCGCAAGCGTCGACGTACAGATGGTCCAGGGCCACGTCCGGGTACTCCGCGGCCACCTCGATCACCACCCGGCGCCAGAGCTGGCTGGATTCCAGCACGTTGGCCTTGTCCACGCTGGTGACCTTGCGGCGCCGGAGCCGGGCCAGGTCGAAGGCGTACTTGGCGACCCGCCGCACTTCGGACCGGCTGTAGGCGAGGGTGTTCACCCCGCGCTCGGCATCCAGGCCACGCGGTTCGCCGAAATACAAGCCACCGGCCAGTTCCCGCACGAACACCAGATCGGTGCCGCGCACCACGTCCTCCTTCAGGGGCGAGGAGCTGGCCAGGGAGGGATGCAGCCGGGCCGGGCGCAGGTTGGCGTAGGCGCCCAGGCCCTGGCGCAGGGCCAGCAGGCCGCTTTCCGGCTTGAGCCCGGAGGGTTGCTTGTCGTGCCGGGGATCGCCCACCGCGCCCAGCAGCACCGCGTCGGCAGCCAGGCAGGCCGCCAGGGTGGCCGGGGGCAGCGGCACGCCGAAGGCGTCCAGGGCATAGCCGCCCACCGGGTGGCTGTCGAAGACGAATTCGTGGCCGTGGGTCCGGGCCACCTGGCCCAGGCAGGCGACGGCTTCACGGATCACTTCCGGCCCGATGCCGTCACCGGGCAGCACTGCGATGCGCGCGCGCATGATGGCTCCTAAGCGTTGACGATGGGTTCGGTGGCGGCGCGGATCCGCTGGATCACCTTGTTGACGGCCTTGAGGTAGGCCAGCGCGCTGCTGCCGACGATGTCGGTGCTGGCCGCCTTGCCGGAGAAGGTGCCTTCGGGGAACTTGACCCGCAGGAACACTTCGCCCAGGGCGTCGGCGCCGCCGGTGACCGAGGCCAGCCGGTAGTCCAGCAGTTCGCCCTGGAAGCCGGTGATCCGGTTGATCGCCTCGAACACGGCGTTCACGGGGCCGTCTCCGGAGGAGGTCTCGGTGATCTCCTTCTCGCCGTCGAACAGGATCACCAGGGCGGTGGCGACCGAATGGGTGCCGGCCGTGGCCTGGACCGCGCGCAGCTGGTAGGTCTCGGCGCCGTCGGTGAGGCCGTCGTTGACCAGCGCCACCAGGTCCTCGTCGAAGATCTCCTTCTTCTGATCGGCCAGCCGGGTGAACAGGAGGTAGGCCTGGGCCAGCTTCTCGGGCTCCAGTTCGAAACCCAGCTCCCGGAAGCGCTGGTCCAGGGCATGGCGCCCGCTGTGCTTGCCCAGCACCAGGCTGGAGGTCTTCACCCCAACGCTTTCGGGGGTCATGATCTCGTAGGTGGTGGGGCTGGCCATGACGCCGTGCTGGTGGATGCCGGCCTCGTGGGCGAAGGCGTTCTTGCCGACCACGGCCTTGTTCGGCTGCACCTGCACCCCGGTGATGTTGCTGAGCAGCTGGCTGGTGCGGTAGATCTCCGGGGTGAGCACCCGGGAATCGAAGCCCAGCCGGTCGCGCCGCACCCGCAGGGCCATGACCAACTCCTCCAGGGAGGCGTTGCCGGCCCGTTCGCCGATGCCGTTGATGGTGCACTCCACCTGGCGCGCGCCGGCCTCGATGGCGGCCAGGCTGTTGGCCACGGCCAGGCCCAGGTCGTTGTGGCAGTGCACGCTGAGCACGGCCCGTTCCAGGGCCGGCACCCGCTGGCGCAGGGCTTTCAGGAGCTCGGTGTACTCGCCCGGCACGGTGTAGCCCACGGTGTCCGGGATGTTGATCACCGTGGCGCCCTCCTCCAGGGCCACGGCCACGACTTCGCAGAGGAAATTGAGCTCGCTGCGGGTGGCGTCCTCGGCGCTGAACTCCACATCCCCGGTGTGCCCCTTGGCCCGGCGCACGGCCTCCCGGGCCATCACCAGCACCTCGTCGCGACGCTTCTGCAGCTTGAACTTCATGTGGATGTCGGAGGTGGCGAGGAAGGTGTGGATGCGCGGGCGGGCAGCCTCGCGGATGGCCTCCCAGGCCCGGTCGATGTCCGCCGGGAGGCTGCGGCACAGGGCGGCGATGACCGGACCCCGCACTTCCCGGGCCACCATCTGCACGGCGGCGAAATCATCCAGGCTGGCCACCGGGAAGCCGGCTTCGATCACGTCCACCTTGAGCGCCGCCAGCTGGTGGGCGAACCGCAGCTTCTCCCTGGGCTGCATGGTGCAGCCGGGGCTCTGTTCGCCGTCGCGCAGGGTGGTGTCGAAGATGGAGATGAATTCCGGGTCTCGCTGCATGGTGCCGGGTCCTCTCTGAGTTGGATACCCAGTGGGCCTTGCCCGCCGCGGAGTGTCCACGTCTATTGTTCTTTTTTAGACCCCCATAAGCGGGCCCAATGGTTCAGGACAATTCCGGCATGGCGAACCCGGCCTCCAGCAGGTCCTCCACCAGCGCCCGGGTCTGGGTCTCAGGCAGCGGGACCAGGGGCGGGCGCACGGTCTTCCAGGCGGGATCCTGGGCGAAGTGGGCGACCACCGCCTTGACCGCCGGGACCAGGGGGCCGTGCGACTGGAGGCTGGTCCGCACCCGGTCGGCGCCGGCCTGCAGGGCCTCGGCTCCGGGTTCGCGCCAGCGCCGGAACAGCTGGTCCAGGGCGCCGGGGTTGACGTTGGCGCTGGCGGTGATGCAGCCGGCGCCGCCGGAGCGCAGGGCGCGCAGCAGGAAGACCTCGCTGCCGACGAACACCTCCAGGCCCTGGGCGGCCAGGCCCAGCAGGGCCTCGGAGTGCGCCCAGTCGCCGCCGCTGTCCTTCACCCCGGCGATGGTGCCGGGATAGGCCTTGAGCAGGCGCTCCACCAGGCCGATGGGCAGGGGCACGCCGGTGAACGGCGGGATGTGGTAGAGGTAGATCCGCAGCCTGGCGTCGCCCACCCGCTGGATCACTTCGGAATAGCTGGCGAACAGCCCCTCCTCGGAGACGCCCTTGTAGTAGAACGGCGGCAGCATCAGCACGCCGGAGCAGCCCAGGGCCGCGGCGTGGGCCGACAGGGCGGCGGTTTCCGTCAGGGCGCAGCAGCCGGTGCCCGGGAGCAGCCGGGCCGGATCCAACCCCGAGGCCACCAGACCCTCCAGCAGGTCCTTGCGCTCGTCCAGGCCCAGGGAGGTGGCTTCGCTGGTGGTGCCGAACGGCGCGAGGCCGGCGCAGCCGTGCGCCAGCAGCCAGGCGCAATGGCGCTGGAAGCGGACCGGATCCGGGGCGAGGCCGGGGGTGAAGGGGGTGATGACCGGGGCGAGGACCCCGCGCAGGGGCGTCATGGCCAGGCCTGGACCTGGTCCCGGCCCGAGGATTTGGCCAGGTAGAGCGCCTGGTCGGCCTTCAGCAGCAGTTCGGCCGGGGTCGCCGAGGCCTCCGGGATCTGCGAGGAGACCCCCATGCTGACCGTGACGCAGGGCCCGACCTTGGAGTCGCCGTGGGCCAGGTGCAGGTCGTGCACCCGCTTGCGCATGCGCTCGGCGATCAGGCGCGCGCCGGCGGGGTCGGTGCCGGAGAGCACGGCCACGAACTCCTCGCCCCCGTAACGGGACACCAGGTCGCTGGCGCGGTTGACCAGCTGGAGCGACTGGGCGATCCGCTTCAGGCACTCGTCGCCGGCCAGGTGGCCGTGGCGGTCGTTGTAGGCCTTGAAGAAGTCCACGTCGATCATGATCAGGGTGATCCACTTCTTTTCGCGCCAGGCCCGGCGCCATTCCAGATCGTAGAAATGCTCGAAGTAGCGCCGGTTCGGGATGGCGGTGAGGCCGTCGTAGTTGGAGATCCGCTCCAGCTGCGAATTCACCAGCTCCAGCTGGCGGGTGCGCTCCTGCAGGGCGGCGTTGGCCTGCAGCACCTGGGCCTGGGCCTGCTTGATGTCCGAGATGTCGCGGTAGATGGCGTAGCAGGCCACCCGCTCGCCCTTGACCACGATGGGCGAAGCCGCCACGGACACGTCGATGGTGCTGCCGTCCTTGCGCCGGCGCTTGGCCTCGATACTGAACCGGCCGCCCCTCATCACTTCGCCGGTCAGCCGGACGCCTTCTTCACGGGTCTCCGGGCCTTGGATCAGGTCGTCGATGTCCCGTCCCATGATCTCCCCGGCCGGGTAGCCGAACATCCGGCAGAACTCACTGTTGTGCAGGGTGATGTGGCCCTGGAGGTCGAGCATGACGATGCCCTCGGCGGCGGTCTCCACCAGCTGCTCCAGGTAGGCCTTCTCCAGTTGCAGGGCCTCCTCCGCCTGCTTGCGGTCGGAGATGTCCCGATAGAGGCCGTAGACCGCCACCTGCTGGTCGTGGGTGATGATCGGCACGCCGAGGATGGAAACCTGGATGGCCGAGCCGTCCTTGCACCGGCGCACGGTCTCCCGGGCGATCTTCTGGCCGTGGGCCACGCAGTCGGTGATCGCCATGGCCTCCAGCAGGCAGGGGCCCGTCGCGATCAGGTCGTCCACCAGGTGGCCGACCGCCTCGTGGCTTGCATAGCCGAACATGCGGGTGAACTCGGCATTGACCCGCAGGATCCGCCCGGTGTTGTCGGCAATGACGATCGCCTCGGGCACCTCGTTGTAGAGGTTCTCGAAATATTCCTTGCCGAGGAAGGCAGCTCTCCGCAAGGGAGGGCTTTTGGGTTTGACCGTCAAGGGATTCTCCGAACGGATTCAGATGGTTTTTGGCATTGTAGCCGCTTCCGCGCGGCAGGCGGCGCGGAACCTTCCGCCGAATCCATCCCGTCGTCGAAGGCCTATTCCGGCAGGGCCAGGACGGCGCCCCGGCTGGCGCTGGTCACCAGGTGGGCGTAGCGGCCCAGCCAGCCCTTGGTGATCTTGGCGGGGGGGCGCACCCAGTCCTGGCGCCGGCGGGCCAGTTCGGCCGGATCCACCAGCACGTCCAGGGTCCGGGCCGGGATATCGATGCGGATCCGGTCGCCGTTGCGCACCAGGCCGATGGGCCCGCCCTCCATGGCCTCGGGGCTGACGTGGCCGATGCACAGGCCGGCGGTGCCGCCGGAGAACCGGCCGTCGGTGATCAGCGCCACCGACTTGCCCAGCCCCTGCCCCTTGATCATGGAGGTGGGGGAAAGCATCTCCGGCATGCCGGGGCCGCCCTTGGGGCCTTCGTAGCGGATGATCACCACCTGGCCGGGCACCACCTGGCGCAGGGCCAGGGCGGCCAGGACCTCGTCCTGGCTTTCGAAGATCACCGCCGGGCCCTCGAACTGCAGGCAGCTGGGGTCCACCCCGGCGCTCTTGACGATGCTGCCCTGGGGGGCGATGTTGCCGAACAGCACGCACAGCCCGCCGTCGGCGCTGAAGGGCGCTTCCAGGGTGCGGATGATGACCGGATCCTTGATCGCGGCGCCCTCGATGACCTGGCCCAGGGTGCCGCCGGTGGCGGTCATGGCGTCCAGGTGCAGCAGGCCCGGCTTGCGCGCCAGCTCGTTCAGGATGGCGCTGATGCCGCCGGCCCGGTCCACGTCCTGGATGTGCACGTTGGGCAGCGAGGGCGACACCTTGCAGATGCAGGGGGTGGCGGCCGAGATCCGGTTCAGCCGCTCCAGCGGGAAGTCCAGGCCCGCCTCATGGGCGATGGCCAGGGCGTGCAGCACGGTGTTGGTGGAGCCGCCCATGGCCACGTCCAGGGCGAAAGCGTTGTCCAGCCCTTCCATGGTCACCATGTCCCGGGGCTTCAGGTCGCGCCGCAATAGTTCCAGGATCTGCCGTCCGGCGACCTTGGCCAGTTCCACCCGCCGGGGATCGACGGCGGGGATGGTGCCGTTGCCGGGCAGGCCCAGGCCGATGGCCTCGAGCAGGCAGTTCATGGAGTTGGCGGTGAACATGCCGGAACAGGAGCCGCAGGTGGGGCAGGCGTTGGCCTCGAGCTGGGCCAGTTCCGCCTCGGTCATCTCGCCGCTCTGCACCTTGCCGACGCCTTCGAACACGGTGATCAGGTCGCTGGAGCCGCCGTCGAGGCCCTTGCCGGCCAGCATCGGCCCGCCGGTGACGAAGATGGTCGGCACGTTCACCCGCACGGCGCCCATGATCATGCCGGGGGTGATCTTGTCGCAGTTGGAGATGCAGATGAGGGCGTCGAAGCAGTGGGCCATGGCCATGGTC
>Ga0316228_1002902_pt1 | contig 14447 bp, 15 predicted proteins | sample TBH18021metaG_FD_206005 | JGI IMG/M metagenome (GOLD analysis project Ga0316228, IMG submission 206005) | Freshwater microbial communities from Trout Bog Lake, Wisconsin, USA - TBH18021 | ecosystem: Environmental > Aquatic > Freshwater > Lake > Hypolimnion/Profundal zone | place: USA: Wisconsin... | reverse complement strand
ACGCTTCGGACGAAGACGACCTCAGATAACCCGATCGCCGAGACGATCTTCCGTACGAGGACATGCCGCCGGGGCGGGCGGTCCGGCGCGCCCGCGAGCCTGGCGATAAGAGGGCGGCCGAGTGCCAGGAACCCGGCGAGCGCCGCCTCGGGACGCCCGGGCACCAGAAGAACCGGCCTGCCGCCTGCGGAGCCGACGGCGGTGGTTTCACCGGGCCGCATGGCGATGCCGTGCGCGCGGACTTCTCCGGCGAGGGCGAGGGCCGCCGCGCTATGGTCCGAGCGGCCGAAACCGCTTCCCCCCACCACCAGCACCGCGTCTGCCGTGCCGCCGCGGATGGCCTCGACGATGTCCCGGACTCCCTGGGCGCGAACGGCCTCCGTCGCCCCGCCTGCCCGCGCGATCAGACGCCTCAGCAGGGGTGACACGGTATCGAGGCTGGACGCGCCCGCGGTGATGACGCGCAAGAGTGGCTGACGGACGTCGACCGCCTTCAGACCGACCGCCTCCAAGACGAGCAGGTGAAGTGGCTCGATCTGTGTGCCCGCCTCCATCAACCTCTCGTTGCCCGCGACGTCGTCGCCTGCTCCGCGCACGCCTTCCCGCGTGGCGATGTCCGCGACGACCATGCCGTCCGCAAATCCCTCCGGGGGTAAGACGGCATCGGTGCCGGAAGGCAGCGGCTGTCCCGCTTCGACCCATGGCGGTGGCCGCGCCAGGAAGATCGGCGCGTAGGCCGATGCGCCCCCCACCGAAGCGGCTTCGACCGCGAAGCCGTCTCGCATTGCAATCATGCTTACGGGCAGGGCGGAGCGCGCGATGACCGCTCCTGCGGCTATGCGTCCGAGCGCCGCTGAGAGCGTAACCGTCGCGGGGGCGACGGGAGCAGCCTCGCCGCTAAGCAGGTTCGCCGCCTCCCGAAGTGGGATCAGGGCCGAGGACGCATTTCGAATCATCGTGGCGGCGATGCGCCATCCAAGTTCGATGATCAAGGGCCGGCATCGGGAGCCCCTGTCATCCGCCGTTTCACGACATCGACGACCGGTGCTTCCAAGCCCGCTCAAGCGCTTCGCGAACCCGATGTCGGTGGCCACCGCCTTCACTCGTTCCGGCTCGAGCTCCTTCCGCTCGGAGTAGCGGTTGACCCGGCGTGCGCCGCCTTCGAGTACCAAAAGAAGTCGCGTCGGCGAGAATACGCGCGGGTCTGCCTGGAGCGCGGCACCGACCATGCCCCCATGGCGAGCAAGATTCCCCGCAAAGGGGAGGGCGTGCACAAATCCCTGACGTCGAGCGATGGCCTCGTGGAACTTCCTGACGCGACGACAACGGTCGCCTCGAGCGATATGCTCACCGGCTATCCGCACGCGCTCCCCTGGTAGGCATGACAGGTCCATTCGGCCGAACCTGCGTTTCGAGGTCAGACTCATCGGCTGATCTCGCTATCCGCCCCCTCCCATTCCTGAGGACCGGCCCGGGCGCATGATGCAGACGCTCCAGGAAATCCTATCCCGCCTGTGCAGCCTGGATCGCGACGTGCTGGCGATCGCGTGGCTGTCGCTGCGTGTCAGCCTCACGGCCGTCGGCATCGGTCTCATGCTCGGCATACCCCTGGGTGCGTTCGTGGCTGTCGCCCGATTTCCCGGTCGCAGCGCTGTGGTCGGCTTACTGAACGCGTTTATGGGGCTGCCGCCGGTGCTCGTCGGCCTCGCGCTTTACCTCGTCCTCTCCCGCTCCGGTCCGCTCGGACCGCTCGGCCTGCTGTTCACCCCCGGCGCGATGATCGCTGCACAGGCGACACTCGCGACCCCGCTCGTCGCCGCCCTGACGCAGCAGGTCGTCGCAGACGCCCGGGTGCATCTTGGGGAGCAGTTGCGCTCCCTCGGGCTCTCCGCACCGCGTCAGGCCGGCGCGATGATCTACGACGTGCGCTTCTCCCTCGTGACCGCGGCGCTCGCGGCGTTCGGCCGAGCGATCTCGGAGATCGGGGCGGTCCTCGTCGTCGGCGGGAACATCGACGGGTATACCCGCACGATGACGACGGCGATCTCGCTGGAGACTCAGAAGGGCGATCTCAGCCTCGCCCTGGCGCTCGGCCTCGTGCTGATCGGCCTCGTTCTGGTGGTGAACGTGGCCGTGGCCGTGCTCCGCCGGCACGCCGCGCGAGTGTATGGATGAGCGCGACGCCGGCCATCCGCCTCCAAGACGTGACTCTGTCCCTCGACGGGCGAACGGTGCTCGACCATCTCTACCTGGAGATCGTTTCGGGCAGCGTCACGGCCGTCATCGGCCCGAATGGAGCGGGCAAGAGCGTCACCCTCAGGGTCATCGACGGGCTCCTGCAACCCGACGGCGGAACGGTACAGGTCGACCCCCACCGGCGGGCCTTCGTGTTTCAGCGGCCGGCGCTGATCCGCGCAACCGCGGCCGCGAACGTCGCCCTGGCTCTCGGAGGCCTGCCCCGTCGCGCGCGCGCCGCACGGGTGGAGGAAGCGCTCGCCCGCGTCCGCCTCTCGGAGCGCGCACGCGATGCCGCGACGCGGTTCTCCGGCGGCGAGCAGCAGCGGCTGGCGCTGGCCCGCGCCTGGGCCGTCGGACCCGACTTGCTGCTCCTCGACGAGCCGACCGCGAACCTCGACCCTGCGTCGACCGAGATCGTTGAGGGATTGGTGTCCGCGATGGCACGGGCGGGCACCACGGTGGTTCTCGTCTCACACAATCTCGGCCAGGTGGCGCGCCTCGCCGACACGGTGATCGTGCTGGCCGCCGGCCGCGCCGTCGAGCATGGTCCAGCCCGCCAGATCTTGTTCTCGCCCCGCACGTCCGAGTCGCGGGCCTATCTCGCTGGGGAGTTGCCGTGGACCCCTTTCGTCGCCGCCTCCTGACCCTGGGGTTGGCCGCGCTCCTGAGCGCGGCTGGCCTCATGCCGTCGGCAGACGCCGAGCCGAGCTCGATCGTCGTCGCCTCGACGACCTCGACCGAGCAGTCGGGCCTGTTCAAACACATCCTCCCGCTCTTTCGGGAGACGTCCGGGATCGACGTGAAGGTCGTCGCTCTGGGCACCGGCCAGGCGCTCGACGCTGCGCGCCGCGGCGATGCCGATGTGGTGCTGGTCCACGACCGTCCGGCCGAGGACAAGTTCCTCGCCGAGGGCTTCGCGAAGACGCGCTACGACGTGATGTACAACGATTTCGTGCTGATCGGCCCGGCCTCCGACCCGGCCGGCGTGCGCGGCCTGGGCGTGCGTGAGGCCTTCGCCAAGCTCGCAGCCAGCAAGGCGGCGTTCGTGTCGCGCGGTGACCGCTCAGGCACCCACAGCGCCGAGCTGCGCAGCTGGAAGACGGCGGGAGTCGATCTCGCGGCCGTGCGAGGCCCTTGGTACCGGGATGTGGGCCAGGGCATGGGCTCCGCGCTCAACACGGCCTCAGCCCTCGGCGCCTACATCCTCGCCGACCGGGGGACGTGGCTCGCGTTCAAAAATCGCGCCGACTTGGTCATCCTTGTTCAGGGGGACTCGAGCCTGTTCAATCCCTACGGCGTGATGCTGGTGAACCCCGATAGGCACCCTGGCGTGAAGGCGAAGCAGGGACAGGCCTTCATCGACTGGCTTGTCTCACCGGAGGGGCAGCAGGCGATCGCGGGTTACAAGGTCGGCGGCGAACAGCTGTTCTTCCCGAGCGCCAGCGCGCTTGTGACGCGCTGACCGGGTATCGACGAGTTGGGGGGCCGAACTGGCATCGGCGCGCGCTGTACCAGAAGGACAGAGGCAGCCGGCCGATCGCTCGACAGCATCACGCCCGAACGGCTGCGCAAGCGCCACTGGTAGGGGGACCGCAAGACCATGGCGACAGGAGAGAGCCGCTATGGTGAGGGCGCTTTCCTGTCCGTCCCGGGCATCTGCAAGGATGGGCGGCAGAACGCGCTGGAGTTCACCATCGTGCCGCTCAGAAACGAACAGGGGACGATGACCGGCATGGTAGCGGTGATACGGGATGTCACGATCCGCTTCACCGAACCGAAGGTGCTGAGAGAGCGTTTGGCCCAGGTCACCGAGGACCGTGCGGGTCCACCGTAGCGAGGGAGCTCATCATGGTTGGGCGTTCAACCAAGCTGCCTGAGACGTCGCCGGAATCCGCGGCTCCCGAACGCCCTGAGTTCGGCGCGTACAGCTCTCCACCCTGCTTCATGCATGAGCTCGGCCCCGACTTCATCAGCCTGGAGGCGAAGCCTCAGCTTTCCGAATCGTGCCTCTCTGAAAAAGCCGCATCTGACTGGTCGAGCGTGCGGCAGTGGCGAAAGGAGACCCGCGCCGCTCTCATCGAGCAGCGGGCCAGCATCTCTGCCCAGGACCGCGCTGCCTGGAGTGAGCGCATCGAGCGGGCTCTCCGAGCCGCCCTACCTTCGGCATCAGTGATATTGATCGGCCTCTACTGGCCCTTCAAGGGCGAGTTCGATCCCAGACCTCTCCTGACAGAGCTGCGTAGAAGGGGAGCACGACTGGCGCTTCCGGTCGTCGTGGAGAAGGGGCGCCCTCTCCAGTTCCGAGTCTGGTCGCCGGGTGACCGCATGACCCGTGGCGTCTGGAACATACCCGTTCCCGCTGAGGGCGAGGCTGTCGATCCTGATGTTCTGATAGCGCCGCTCGTCGGCTTCGATCAGGCTGGGTACCGCCTGGGATATGGCGGCGGCTTCTATGACCGGACCATCGCGTCCAGGTCGACGAAGCCACGGGTCATTGGCGTCGGCTTTGACCTTGCGCGGCTCGCAACGATTTACCCGCAGGCGCATGACGTTCCTATGGACATCATCGTGACAGAAGAAGGTGTCTGGCCAGACCCGGATCGATCTTGATCTCGCTGCGGAGCTGGGCTGGTATACGCGTTGGATCGTTTCTTAGCCAATGCGGTCCCGGCCTGTTCTGAAGCAGGCCTGTGCGCTCTGGTCTATAAAGCTCTACTGAGTGCTTTTGGACCGCAGCAGGTCCGCTCTCCAAACGCGAGGAGACCTTCGCGACGGATCGCGAAGCACGATGGAGTGGAGCTCACCAATGGACGAGCCTCGCCAACCCCTGAATGGATGCTGTGCCCCCGTGTGTGGTCCGTAGGCCGTGGGCGTGTCCCGCCGGCGGCAGAGCCGACCTTCAGGACGTGCAGGATGCCGCTGATCACCCGCCTGCCGTCGACCCGAGGTTTGCCTGGTTGGCCGTGGGGCAGATGTGGCTCGATCCGCGCCCAGGCCTCATCCGAGAGCCAGAACAGCCGTGCCATCGCGATCCTCCTGCGCTGGAAACCCCAATTCAGGAAAAAAACGCAAGCGGTGGCAATTGGTTGTATGAGTTCCCTACCGAAGCGTGGGCCCGAGTGGCCGTGTTAGGAGTACGCAGGATGACGGCAGGCCATGCCTGCCGTCGCGGTGGACCTGGATCAGGCCGGTGTGTTGTCCGGCGAGGCAGCCAAGGGAGGACCGTACGCTTCAACTCGCGAGAACGTTCCCGACCCCTCGATCATTCTAAGCCCTGACCCCGATCGGCCTCGGGCCGGAGGCGGAGGAACCCACTGATGCCTGCATCCGCAACGACCGGGTTCTCGACGGCACGGACGCCGCAGCCGGCCAATGCAGGCCACGGCTCGAAGACGTCGTTCTGGGCGCTCACGCTCGGCTCTGTGGGCGTCGTCTACGGCGATATCGGCACCAGCCCGCTCTACGCTCTGAAAGAGTCCCTGCATGCAGCCGCCGGCGAGGGTTACGCGCCTACGCGCGAGATGGTCTTCGGTGTCGTCTCGCTGATCCTCTGGGCGCTCATCCTCATCGTGACGCTGAAGTACGTGCTCCTCGTCATGCGCGCGGACAACGACGGCGAGGGCGGCACCCCGTCCCTCGTCGCTCTCGCTCAGCGGGTGCTTGGCCACTCCGGCAGCTTCGTTATCGTGCTCGGCATGGTCGGCATCGCGCTGTTCTACGGTGACGCCATCATCACCCCGGCGATCTCGGTCCTCTCCGCCGTTGAGGGGTTGAAGCTCGTCACCCCAGCCTTCGAGCCGTACGTGCTGCCGCTCAGCCTCGTCATCCTGATCGGCCTGTTCACCGTCCAGAGCCACGGCACGGCCCGCGTTGCGACCTACTTCGGGCCGATCACGGCGTTCTGGTTCCTGGTCATGGCGCTCGGCGGCCTCGGCCATCTCGCCGATGACTTGAGCATCCTGGCGGCCTTCAATCCGGCTTACGGCGTCAGCTTCATGCTGAGCCACGGCACGGCAGGCCTGCTTGCGCTCGGTGCCGTGTTCTTGGCCGTGACCGGAGCCGAGGCGCTCTACGCCGACATGGGCCATTTCGGTCGCTCGCCGATCCGGATGGCATGGTTCGGCCTGATCCTGCCGGCGCTCGCCCTGAACTACCTGGGCCAAGGCGCGATGCTGCTGTCCCATCCCGAGCGGATCGAAAATCCGTTTTTCCTGCTCTACCCATCCTGGGCACTTCTGCCGATGGTGCTGCTCGCCACCGTGGCGACCGTGATCGCCAGTCAAGCGGTCATCACTGGCACTTTCTCGATCACGCAGCAGGCCATGCAACTCGGCCTGCTGCCGCGCATGCGCGTGCAGCGCACCTCCGAGACCGAGAAGGGACAGATCTACATCCCGCGGGTGAACTGGTGGCTGCTCGTCGCCGTCGTGTTCCTGGTGGTGCTGTTCAAGTCGTCGAGCGCGCTGGCGGCGGCCTACGGCATCGCGGTGACCGGCGACATGGTCATCACGGCGAGCCTGCTCTTCCTCGTGGCCTGGAAGGCATGGCGCTGGTCGCCCATCCTCGCCGCCGCGGTCATCGCGCCGTTCCTGCTCATCGAGCTGGTGTTCCTGTCGGCCAACGCGCTCAAGCTGCTCCACGGCGGCTGGGTGCCGCTGACCATCGGGGCTGCCCTCGTCACGGCCATGTGGACGTGGCGGCGTGGCTCCGCCTTGATCGCCGAGGAGATCCACCGGCGGCGCGTGCCGCTCTCCGACTTCACGCGGATGGCAGAGACCGGCTCGGTCCTGCGGGCCCCGGGCACGGCCGTGTTCCTGACTGGCTCGCCAGGCGACACGCCGGGCGCCTTGATGCACAACGTGAAGCACAACCACGTGCTGCATGCACGCAACGTCATCCTGCACGTGGTCACGGAGGACCTGCCACGGGTGCCTGAGGCGGACCGCGTCACGGTCAAGCCGCTCTCGGACGTCTTCAACTGCGTGACGGTGCGCTTCGGCTTCATGGAGCTGCCCGACCTGCCCCGCGCCCTGGCCGCAGCCGGTTTCGACGCAAGCAACCTGTCCTACTTCCTGACCCGGCGGGTTCTTGTGCCCTCGCCTGAGACGGGCATGCCGGTCTGGCAGGACCGGCTCTACATTTCGATGGCCCGAGCAGCGACGGACGCCTCGCGCTACTTCCGCATCCCAGTCGACCGGGCTGTCGAGATCGGGGCCAGGATCGACATCTGACGAGGTGCACTACATGGGTGCGAGGAGGGGGGCGAAGGCCGGAATTGTTCGAAGCCATAGTCCCGCGACGGGCGCGAATACCCGGTCCCACTCAATCGCGTGCCCGGTGCGCCAGGACTGGAGCCCATGCTGCCCCGCGCGCTCGGAGGATTATGCGGCGCGCGGCTTATCTGCGAACCAGCGCGCTGATGGGTCTGTTTTAGGCCTGCGAGCCGCTATGGACCCAAACAACAAGGCCTGGATTGGCCGAAGATCTGAGGCGATCACGGCCCATTTCGGTCGCGGTGCGACGTGAGCGCCGCGCCGTGCCCACGTGGCAGCGCAACCCCGACGTAAGGACGATGAGGAGACCCGATGGCCGATCTGTTTGGTTTGGCGACGGATCCTACGGCCTGGGTCGCGCTGGTCACGCTGATCATCATGGAAGTCGTTCTTGGCATCGACAATCTCGTCTTCGTCTCGATCCTGTCGAACCGCGTCGCCGTTGAGCAGCGTCAGAGCGCTCAGCGCATCGGACTTGGGCTGGCGTTGCTGATGCGGCTTGCGCTCCTCCTCGTCCTGGCCTGGGTCATCTCGCTGACGCAGCCGGTGTTCACCGCGTTTGGCCATGCCTTCTCCTGGAAGGATCTGATCCTCGTCGCCGGGGGGCTCTTCCTTGTCTACAAGGCCACCACCGAGATGCACGAGCGGATAGAGCCGGCCTCGGATACGAAGACGGATGTTGAGGGACGCAACGCCCACCTCGGTCTTGGTACCGCGGTGCTGCAAATCTGCGCTTTGAACCTCGTTTTTTCCCTCGATAGCATCATAACGGCCATCGGCATGACCACCGAGATCCCGATCATGATGGTTGCTGTCATCGTGTCCGTCGGGCTGATGATCGTGGCAGCGGCTCCCTTGAGCCGCTTCATCAGCCGTAAGCCGACCGTGGTGATGCTAGCCTTGGGCTTCCTTCTGATGATCGGCATGACGTTGATCGCGGACGGCTTCGGCCTGCACGTGCCGAAAGGCTACATCTACGCCGCGATGGCCTTCTCAGGTTTTGTCGAGGTCATGAACCAGCTTGCTCGCCGAGCCGGTAGCATCGCTCGCTCGTGACCATCGACGATGGGTTCACGCCTAAGCGAGTACGCGGCCTGCCCCGCTGTACCGCCGAGGCGATGAACCTGCATCTGGCCGAGATCGCCAGCGCCGTCACCGCCGGTGCGCACGCCGTGCTGCTGCTCGATCAGGCTGGCTGGCACATGACCCAGAAGCTCATCGTGCCGGCCAACATCACGCTGCTGCCGCTGCCAGCGCGCTCGCCCGAACTGAACCCGGTCGAGAACCTCTGGCAGTTCATCCGTGAGAACTGGCTCGGCAACCGCATCTTTGCGTCATACGAGGCCATCCTCGATCAGTGCTGCGACGCCTGGAACAAGCTCATCGATCAGCCCTGGCGCATCATGTCCATCGGCCTGCGGGCCTGGGCTCATGGGTTCTGATCAGTGAGAGTTGGTATGAGGGATCGTCGGCTGCAGGGCATAGAGGCAGTCGTCGAGCGGCAGCAGGATGTGCCGGCGGAAGGCGACGATCACCGCCTCGTCCTCGGCCGTCAGCACCGTGGATCGGGGTTCCGTTGGCCCCGTCCTCCGGTCAGCCACCGAGGACCGCTTCTTCCACTTCGCGACGGTCTTCGGATTGACGCCGTGACGGGCCGCCAGCGCCCTCAAGCTCGCTTGACTATGCTGTATCGCTCGACGGACCGCCGCTGTCGTTGTGGCGCTCCCGCGCTGAACTTGGCCCATAGCGCGTCCTTCCACTCTGGTGGGAAGACTGCACCATCAAACCCTGGGATCAAACATCAAGGCGAGTATGCGAGTACTGCGTCGCCCACCGCGCGCCGAAGCTCGCGGTGCAGGGCGTGTCCGAGGCCGGGGCGGAGCGCCTCCTCGACTACACGAACCATCCCGAACTCGACGACGTCGACAAGCTGGTGGTCGAGTACCGCACCGCGGTTACGAACAACGGGAGCCGGACGAGGGACGAGATTTTCACCCGCCTCTGCCGGCATTTCAGCGAGCCACAAGTCGTCGAGCTGACATGCCGGATCGCGCTCTGCGGTGCCTTCAATCGCTTCAATGATATTCTTCAAGTTGAGGTGGCCGAGCCCCCCATCGCAGCGGAGTAGAGGGAGCGCGATGCCGCCCCCCAGGGGGATCGTCGTCGTTTGCGACAGAGAACAACAAGACGGCAAGACACTAACCTATACCAAGTATGTGCTAGCAAGTTTCAACGGGGTCCATGCGTTGTGTCGGCCACCTCCAAGCCTCAGCTCAGTGCCGGGTTGGGTCTCGCGCGGCGTGTCCGCTATCTCAGCGGCCCCTCTCGCAGGCGGACCAGCCGCTTTCAGCCAGGATCTGCCGCCACGCGTCGCTCGCGCGAACATCTCAGATGGGTGGTTTTCAGACGATCCGCTTCGGAGATGCAAACAGGCCGAAGCGGACACGCTGAAACCGTGCTCGAGGAGCTAGACTTGTCGCATCCCGCCATCGACGCACAGTTCGGCTCCCGCGACAAAGCTCGCCTCGTCGCTCAGCAGGAACAGCGTGGCCGCCGCCACTTCCTCCGGACGCGCCATGCGGCCGAGCGGGATCGGCGCTATCAGCGCAGCCCGCGCCTCCTCCGGCACGCGCGCCATCATGGCAGTATCAGTTGGGCCGGGGGCCACCACGTTCACGCGGATGCCCTGCGGCGCTAGTTCCGCTGTCCATGTGCGCGCGTAGGAACGCAGGGCCGCTTTCGTGGCAGCGTACGTTCCGTAGGGCGTCACCCCCATACCGTCGGCGATCGACCCCATCAGCACGACGGATCCACCCCGCCCCATTGCGCCCAGAGCCGCCTGCAACCCAAAGAGGGCACCACGGACGTTGACCGCAAAATGCCGGTCGAAATGCTCGGGCGTCCCGTCGCGCAGGGTCGCCGGTTCTGAGAGGCCCGCGTTGAGGACCAGCGCGTCGATCCTGCCATGCGTCTCCCGCACCATCGCCACGACGCGGTGCAAATCTTCCTGTAGGGCTGCGTCCGCGACCAGACCCCGCGCACCTTTCCCGATCCTCGCAGCAGCTGCCTCGACCTCGTCGGCTCGCCGTCCGGTGAGGACGACCGACGCGCCCTCGATCGCCAGCCGCTCGGCGACCGCGAGGCCGATGCCTTTCGCCCCACCGACCACGAGAGCCACCTTGTCCACCATGCGAGCCATCAGCGCATCCCTTCATCCGCGATGGCTCAGGAGATACAGATCGTATATCTGCTATCAAGAACGCACTTAGGTTAGCCTAGATATGGCCGACGATACCGATCTCGATGCCGCGTCCGAGTGCGCGCTCGCCAACATGGCGCGGGTCCGCCCGGTGTTGGACAAGATCGCCGACAAATGGACGATCCTGATCCTCACGGTGCTCTGCCCGCGGCCATCACGGTTCAACGCGATCAAGCGGCGGCTCGATGGCATCACGCACAAGGCGCTGGCGGACGCGTTGAAGAGGCTGGAGCGCAACGGTCTGGTGACCCGGACAGTGCTGCCGACCGCACCAATCGGCGTCGAGTATGCGATCACCCCGCTTGGCCATTCGCTACGCCAGCCCTTCGAGGCGCTCTGCTCGTGGGCACTCAACAACGGTGCGGCGATTGAGGCGGCCAACCACGAGCATGACAGCATCAAAAACGGACAGTCAGCTGGCTTTGGCGACATCCCGCAAGCGGACGCTACCGCCTGCGACCGGCCCTTCGCAAAAAGCTGAATTACAGAACAAGGCTCGCCGTCGTGTTTAGCTGCGGCAGGAATCCGGCGGCGATCCATGGATGGGCCTAGCATCCGGCAATCGACTTGGAATATCTATACGACCAATATGGGTGTATTTACGCCGAATTGATTACGATTGACCCGAGAGTCTCCATCTTTCAGAGTTCGGTATTTATGTAAATCTGCACTCATCACGGATTCGTTTGATGATTATGGCCAGGGCCAATCCTGAGCGGCAGCTGAGGGCGTTTCACAGTGCCTCGCTGCTGTTCTCAATACCTCCGATGCCGGGGCGGAGGGTTGTGATCCAGCTGCGATCTCCGCGCCGCCGTCTAGCCTCTGAACTCGCGCCCGTGTCGGACCGTTGGGTGCGAACCGAGCCGTCTCGTCGATCCGCGATAGCCTTGGCCGTCGAGGCGAGTCGTCTATCGCATCTCGCCTGCTAAGTATTTCAAATCCGAAAACAAATTTTAAATCGAAAAGTCAAGTTATATAACGCAAATTTTATTTGTTTGTAAAATCAGTCCTTGACGTCCATGGTCAAGCTGCCGAGCGATCGGGCGGCAAAATTTAAACAATACTGCGACGTCGCACGACATCGGCACCCGAACACGTGCGTGAACGCGGATCATTGGGTTGACGCTTGCAGTGGCACGTCCACGGCGTCGGATGCGGGGTTATCATGACCAGAATCAAGGCGCTGCTCCTGGGCTCCTCGGCCCTGATGATCCCGATCGGTGGCGCACATGCCGCCGATCTCCCAACATTCAAGGCGGCGCCGGTCGAGTTCGTACGCGTCTGCAACGCCTATGGCGCCGGATTCTTCTACATCCCAGGGACCGATACCTGCATCCGCCTGTCCGGAAGAGCGCGGTATGACTTCCTGTATCAGACCAGCAAGGTTCGTACGGGCGGCGGGGGTGACCTCACCGGCTATCTCGGCCTGATGCGACTGAACCTCGATTCGCGGACCCAGACCGATTACGGAACCCTGCGCGCGTTCCTGCGCATCGACGTCGCCAACCGAAGCGGCCCGTTCCTGACCTCAGGATCCCGGCAGCGCGAGAGCTTGGCCATTGCCGGCCTCGGCGCCGACGCCTTCGGCCGCACGCAGACCTACGTCAATGCCGACAAGGCCTTCATCCAGTTCGCCGGACTCACCGCGGGCCGCGCGTCCTCATTCTTCGACTTCTACGCGCACGACTTCGAGCTGATCGGCGGTACGGCCGGCTCGGATACGTTCAGCACGAACCTGCTCGCCTACTCGGCGGTCCTCGGAAACGGCATCACGCTGAGCGCCTCGATGGAGGATCCGACTTACCGGCGCTTCCCGATCTTCGGCACGGGCTCGGCTGTCGGTGCCTTCACGGCCGGCGGCGGCTTCGCCGGCTACAGCAACGCCTTCAACCCGTTCACTCCCTCGACCTGGCTGGCGCCGATCGTCGTCGGCCCAGGCAATGTCGCCTTCGTCGACGTCACGCAGAAGAGTCGCATGCCGGATTTCATCGGCGTGGCCCGCATCGACCAGGCCTGGGGTTCGGCGCAGCTCTCCGCCGCCGTGCACGAGATCAATGCCGGCGACGCCGGCAGTACTGTCGCGGGCATCACCACCGCCACGACCGGCTTGGGCATCTCGCCCACTGGACGCCCCTCGAACGCCTACGGCTGGGCGGTCCAGGGCGGCCTGAAGGTCAATCTGCCGTTCATCGCGACGGGCGACACGCTCTACCTGCAGGGTGCCTATGGGCAGGGCGCCATCGCCTACACGGGCATCTCGAACTACACGGCGCCGTACGACGCCCTCGGGGCGGCGCCGGTCGGCGGCGGCTCGTTCGCGCAGTACTACGCGGACGCAGTGCTCAACCCCGCGACCGGCCGCCTTGAGCTGTCGACCTCGTTCTCCGCCGTCGCCTCCCTGCTCCATTACTGGTCGCCCGCGTGGCGATCGGCCTTCTTCGGCAGCTACGCGCAGATCGACTACAACTCGAAGGGGCGCAACGCGCTGGGTCTCCTGGGCTTCGGCTTCGCCCCGGCGGGCGCCAGCGCGTCGAATGCTCTGGCCTTCGCCACCAGTCCCATCTTGCGGGGCAACAACCAGATGATCACCGGCGCCAGCCTGATCTGGACCCCGGTGAAGGACCTCGATATCGGCGTTGAGGGCGAGTACATCCGCACGGCGCTCAACAGCGGCGTCACCCCGGACATCTCCAAGAACGCGCTGCGCTACGTCAACTCGCAGGATGCGGCCCAATTCCGGTTCCGCGTGCAGCGTGATTTCTGAACCGTCCTGACGCGTCCTCAACGGCGCATCGTCTAATCTTGAGCCCAGCCGCAAGGCTGGGCTTTTCTGTTTAGCGCGCGACCTAAATTGTCGCGTTAATTTGAGTTTATTAAATAAATGAAAGATCTTTTGCTTGCCATCGGCGTGGGATAATCTACAAAGGATTCAGCTCTCCAGCGGCTTGCTTCGCCGCCGAGCGAGCGGATGCTATGGTTTCAGAGTGGCTGGCCCGGGTACCAGGGCATGGCCGGTCTGACCCAGAGCTTCAGACCCATAAGACTTCGCCGACCGGGCAACCGGTCGGCTTTTTCATGTCCGCTCCAGGCGCACGCCGGCCGGGATTGTTCGTCAGGCCCGGGCGACGCAGCTCCGACCCCGATCTCGGCCACCGGGACGGAATGGCCCTGAGACTATCTGCTTCTAAAATTCAAAAATCCTTTCAAGATTGAAGTCGGACCAAAGAGAGAAATAATTATTCTGCAATAAAATATAGAGTTTAAAGCGGCCTTCCCGCATCTTACTCCCACGTCGCCGATCGGCGACAGCTTGAGAAGCGGGAGATCATCATGAAGTACATCATCCTGGCCTGCTCGGTGGGCGCCGCGCTGATCGCGGGACCTGCCTTCGCGCAAGAGACCGGCGCGACGATCGACCCGAGCCTCATCATCCGGACAAACGGCAGCGGCCTCGACGCGTGGTCCGCGTCCGAGGGCAACGACAAGGCGGGCGGCATGTGGGAAGGCGCGACCGGCTACAGCGCCGCGGTTCAGCGGCCCAGCGCGACCGAGACCGTCCCGGCCAATCGCCAGTGGAGCCGCCTCGACAGCCGCGAGCGTCACCACCGCCAGCCGTCCTACTGAGCCCCCCTCGACGGCCCCGCGCCCGGCCAATCCCGCGGGACGGGATTGGCCGG
>Ga0316228_1002900_pt1 | contig 14449 bp, 10 predicted proteins | sample TBH18021metaG_FD_206005 | JGI IMG/M metagenome (GOLD analysis project Ga0316228, IMG submission 206005) | Freshwater microbial communities from Trout Bog Lake, Wisconsin, USA - TBH18021 | ecosystem: Environmental > Aquatic > Freshwater > Lake > Hypolimnion/Profundal zone | place: USA: Wisconsin... | reverse complement strand
GATCCCGCTGACGCGCCTCGCGCTGGCCCCAGCTTGGCAGACCCTGTCAGCGCTATGGAAACGGGATGCGTGACGCGACGCCCGGTGCGGTGGGTCGAAAACCTCACGCGTCGACCGGCCGACGTAGCACGCACCAGGCGGCGCAACTGCCAGTAATGATCGCCCGCACCCAGCAGGATTACCCGGCAGCACGCCGAAGGATCTCCGCCTTCAGCCCGAACCGCTCTCCGCCCGCCGAGCCGCGCCGCCCGATCCGGAAATCTACGCTGGTTCAAGGGAGACTGGTTGATCGGAACAACGACGGTCCATCCTGCTTCAGGGAGGGAGCGGCCGGCCATCGAAAATGGTTTCGAAGTCGATCAAAAACGACAAAGGCCGCAATGATGCGGCCTTGTAAATCGTTCGTTTGGTTGGGAAAACTGGAGCGGGCGAAGGGATTCGAACCCTCGACCCCAACCTTGGCAAGGTTGTGCTCTACCCCTGAGCTACACCCGCTCACTGTGCCGCGCCGCCTGGACTTCCGTGCCGGCGGCCCCCGGCGCGGCTCTCTAAACACCATTCCGCCGGGCGACGCAAGCGCCCTTTTCGCGAACCGTGACGATTTACCAATTCGGCTCCGGCGGGAGGCCGTCGCGGATCTCCCGGAGCCGGGCGCGGGTCCCCCGCGTCGTCCCTTCGGGCAGCGCGTCGACCGGGAAGAAGGCGCACTCGGCGACCTCTCGGTCCGGCGCCTTGGGGCGCAGGACCGTGAAGGCCGGAAGGACGAACAGGGCGACGTGGTCTCGGGGCGCGGCGACCACGTTCCGATAGAGACCGTGCAGGCGCGGCTCTCCCTCGGGGACGATCTCAGCCTCCTCGCGGAACTCCCGCAGCATCGCGTCGCGCGCGGTCTCGCCACGCTCGACGCCGCCGCCCGGGAGATGCCAGCCACTCACGTAGGTGTGACGCACCAGGGCCACGCGCCCCGCGCCGTCGAGGGCGACGCCGCGTACGCCGAGGGTCATGCCCCGGGACGCGAGCGCCCCGAGGTGGAACAAGCGCCGCAGCAGCGGCCGATCGAGGAGCATGCGGGTGCGCTGCTCAGACGACGTCGAGGGTGATCGCGCCGAGGCCGGTGATCGCCGCGACCATCCGCTGGCCGCGCAGGACCGGACCGACGCCGGAGGGCGTGCCGGTGAAGATCAAGTCGCCCGGCTGCAAGGCGAAGTAGCCCGACAGGTAGGCGATCTGCTCGGCGACCGACCAGATCATGTCGGCGAGGTCGCCCTGCTGGCGGGTCTCACCGTCGACCGATAGGGTGATGGCGCCCTTGGCCGGGTGGCCGATGACGGAGACCGGGTGGAGCGCGCCGATCGGCCCCGACCCGTCGGCGGCCTTGGCGGTGTCCCAGGGCCGCGACATCTTCTTGGCCTCGTCCTGGACGTCGCGCCGGGTCATGTCGAGGCCGATGGCGTAGCCGTAGACGTGCTCCAGGGCGGTCTCGGCTGGGATGTCGCGACCACCGCTGGCGAGGGCCGCCACCATCTCCACCTCGAAATGGTAGTTGGCGGTCTTCGGGGGGTAGGCGTGGGCCGTCGGCTCCGAACCGACGATCTGCAGGGCGTCGGCAGGTTTCATGAAGAAGAAGGGCGGCTCCCGGTCCGGGTCGGCACCCATCTCGCGGGCATGGGCGGCGTAGTTGCGGCCGACGCAGTAGACGCGGCGCACGGGGAAGAAGTCGCTGCTGCCGATGATCGGGAGCGCGATGCGGGGCGGGTTCTGGATGACGGAGAGCATCTCTGCCTCTGCGGTGGGTCGTCCGGTTGGCCCGGCGCGACGACGCCCGGGCCCTACATCATCGTTGTAAGGTCCGCATCGGCGTGCGCCATACCGGCGCTTGCGTCCGGCCTCCTCTGGCCTACAGAATTGTCGCGATGACGCCGACAGCCGACCTCGACACCCTGCTGACCGCGCTCCGGGACGGGCTCGGCGCGCGGCACGTGCTGACGGATCCGGACGCGCTGGCACCCTACCTGACCGAGAGCCGCCGCCTGTTCACCGGGTCAGCGCTGGCCGTGCTGAGGCCAGAGAGCACCGAGGAGGTCGCCTTCGCGGTCCGCGCCTGCACGCAGGCCGGCGTCGCGGTGGTGCCGCTCGGCGGCAATACCGGTCTCACCGGCGCCGGCGTGCCGCAAGGCGGGGTCGTCCTGTCCCTGGAGCGCATGAACCGCCTGCGCGCGGTCGATCCGGTGGACGCCACCATCACGGTGGAAGCCGGGATGATCCTGCAGGATGTGCAGGAGGCGGCCGAGGCCGCCGGCATGCTGTTCCCGCTCTCTTACGCATCCCGGGGTTCCGCCCGGATCGGCGGCGGCGTCAGCACCAATGCCGGCGGGATCGCGGTGCTCGCCTACGGCAACGCCCGCGACCTCGTGCTCGGGCTCGAGGTCGTGCTCGCCGACGGGCGCGTCTGGAATGGGCTCAGGGCCCTGCGCAAGGACAATGCCGGATACGACCTGAAGCAGCTCTTCATAGGCTCGGAGGGCACCCTGGGCATCGTCACCGCGGCGGTGCTGAAGCTGTTCCCGCGGCCGCGCTCGACGAGCGTCGCCTTCGTGGGACTCGACTCGGCCAGGGCGGCCCTGGACCTGTTCGTTTTCCTGCGCACCCGGATGGACCGCGACCTCACGGCGTTCGAGTACCTGCCGCCCTTCGCGCTGGAGATCGTGCTGCGCCACGTCCAGGGGACGGTCCGTCCGCTGGAGGGCGCGCACGGCGCCTACGCGCTGATCGAGGTCGCGTCCGCACGCCCGGACGCCGATACGGGGGCCGAGCTGGAATCGGCCCTTGGGCAAGCCCTTGAGGACGGGCTGATCGCCGACGCCACGATCGGGACCAGCGGGGCCCAGAACGCCGCACTCTGGCGCCTGCGCGAAGGCGTTCCCGAAGCGCAGACCCGCGAGGGTGCGTCGATCAAGCACGACGTGTCGGTGCCGCTCTCCCGCCTGCCCGAGTTCCTAGAGCGGGCAGGCGCGGCCTGCCTCGCCGAGATGCCGGGTCTAAGGCCCTGCGGCTTCGGCCATTTCGGCGACGGCAACATCCATTTCAATTTGTCACAGCCGCCCGGCATGCCGCCCGCGGAATTCCTGGCGGAATGGGGCCGGTTCAACCGGATCGTTCACGACCTCGTGCACGCGCTGGGCGGCTCCATCGCGGCCGAGCACGGCGTGGGTCTGATCAAGCGCGACGAACTCGCGCGCTACGGCGATCCGGTCGGGCTTGACCTCATGCGGCGCCTCAAGGCCGCCCTCGATCCAGAGGACCTGCTCAACCCCGGAAAGGTCATCGTCCGGACCGACCGCGCCGCGCCGGCAGCCTGAGGAAGTTTGTGCATCGCGCCATAATTCGGCGCGGAGACGGGTGCAGGACAGCAACGCCGCGCCGCCAACCGCTGCGGCGGCCCGTCGCGTTAAGCCGCTGTCAACGCTTCGGACAGACCTTCAACACAGGCGGCGAAGACGGATCCGTCGGCGCCAGGCATGGCAATTGCTCAGAGGCCACCCTATCTCGCACCTGCGAGAACGAGCGACGAACCGTCACCGACAGGCTGTTTTCACATCCATCTGGAGACCGACGGAATGCCCACCTCTCAGGCCCGCGTGCAGACCACCGAGGCGAGCCGCTACCTGCAGCAGCTCTGCCGGCACTGGAGCCACAAGTTCAAGGTCGAGGCGACCCCCGATCACGGCACCGTGCCTTTTGGCGAGGACCGCGTCTGTACCTTCGATGCTGAGCCCGACGCCCTGGTGATGCGCATCGACAGCTCCGACCCCGTCAATCTGACCCGGCTAGAGAACGTCGTGGCCGACCACCTCGCGCGCTTCGCCTTCCGCGAGAGCCTCGGCGACATCCGCTGGTCGCGCGCCGCCTGAGGGCACGCGCAGGGCGATCACGACAGACCCGTCCGGCCACGGACCGGGCGGGTTTTCGTATCCCGATCGAAGCGCGGCAGTGGCGCACCACTTGCAAGCGTACCCGGCTTGCGGCCAGATCGCACGCCGTCGTGACCGGGATCGATTCATGAAGCGACGCACCCTGCTGACAGGCGCCGGAGCCCTGATGGCCGGGGCTATCGCGCGGCCCGCCCTGGTCCGGGCGGCTTCGGCAACGACGCTACGGTTCGTGCCCTACGCGGACCTCGCGCTCCTCGATCCGATCATCACCACCAACTATGTCACGCGCACCCACGCGCTGATGGTGTTCGACACGCTCTACAGCCTCGACACCGCTTACCGCGCGCAGCCGCAGATGGTGGCGGGCCACGAGGTCGCGTCCGACGGCCTCACGTGGCGCCTGACCCTGCGGGACGGGCTGCGGTTCCACGACGGGGCGCCGGTCCTCGGCCGCGACGTGGTGGCGAGCCTGAAGCGCTGGGCGCAGCGCGATGCCTACGGCGGCGCCCTGTTCGCGACGGTGGATGAACTCACGGCGCCCTCCGACACGGTGGTGCAGTTCCGCCTCAAGCGACCCTTCCCGCTCCTGCCGGACGCCCTCGCCAAGCCGACCTCCTACGTCCCGGTGATCATGCCGGAGCGCCTGAGCGCGACGCCGGCGACGCAGCCGGTACCGGAGATCGTCGGCAGCGGCCCGTTCCGCTTCGTCGCCGACGAGCGGGTTCCGGGCTCGCTCAACGTCTACCGCCGGTTCGAGGCCTATCGACCGCGCCCCGACGGCACGCCGAGCTTCACGGCCGGACCGCGGATCGCGCATTTCGACCGCGTGGAGTGGCGCACGATCCCCGACGGCGCGACCGCGGCCGGCGCCCTGCGCTCGGGCGAGATCGACTGGTGGGAGCAGCCCCTCGTCGATCTCGTGCCGGACCTGAATCGCCAGCCCGCCTTGCGCGTGGATCTGGTTGAGACCGCCGGGCTGATCGGCCAGATCCGCCTCAACCACACCCTGCCGCCCTTCGACAATCCCGCGATCAGCCGGGCGCTGCTCGCGGCCGTCGACCAGACCGAGATGATGGACGCCGTGGCCGGCAGCGACCCGGCGATCCGGCGCAGTCCCGTCGGCATCTTCACGTCCGGCGGACCGATGGCGTCCTCCGCGGGCATGGAGGCGCTCACCGGCCCCCGCGACCTCGCCGCCGCGAAGCGGGCGCTGGCGGCAGCGGGCTACAAGGGCGAGCGCGTCGTGCTGCTCTCCGGGACAGACGTGCCGCGGATCAACGCGATTTGCGAGGTGATGGCCGATGCCTGCCGCAAGATCGGGATGAACCTCGACGTCGTCGCCACCGACTGGGGAACGGTCAACCAGCGGATCCTGAACGCCAAGCCCCTGGACCAGGGCGGCTGGTCGATGTTCGGCATCTTCTCCGGCGGGCTCGACCACCTCTCGCCGGCCTACCATCTGGCCGCCCGCGGGAACGGCCGGGCCGGCGTGCCGAGCTGGCTGACCGACGCGCCCCTCGAGGAGCTGCGCGGCGCGTGGTTCGACGCGCCGGACCTCGACGCCCAGAAGGCTCTGGCGGCGCGGATCCAGGCGCGGGCGCTGGAGGTCGGTGCCTACTTGCCCTGCGGCCAGTATTTCCAGCCGACCGCCTACCGGCGCGACCTCGAAGGCATGCTGACCGGGCTTCCCCTGTTCTGGAACCTGCGGCGGTCGGCCTGACCGGGCGGCCGCTCGCTCAACCGACGCTCATCAGGCTGGCATTGCCGCCGGCCGCCGCGGTGTTGATCGCGGTGGAGACCTCCTCCACGAGGCCGGCTGGATCGTAGAGGTCGCCGGCCGCGAGCGCGTGCGGGCTGCGCGACTGGATCGGCAGGATCGCCCCGTCGCGGGCCGCGACGGTCCTGTTCAGCGCCCGCAGGTCGGCGGCCTCGCCCGCGAACAGGAGGCCGGCGATATCGCCCGCACGCCCGAGATCCGGCGCTCGGGTCACCCGTGCCGCGCACGCTCCCGGCAGATCGTCCAGGACCGGATCGGACCCGTTCGGCCCGATGACGGCGGCCGCGTTGCCGGTGCCGAGGATCATCCCGAGTTGGAGCAGGAGCGCCGTCTCGGTCGCGGCGACCGCCGCGAACCGCCCGCGGGGACGCAGCGCGTACAGGTTGCGCTCACCCACGGGACCGGCCAGCGCGATCGCGGCGCGGCCGGGATAGCGGACGGCTTCGAGCCTGTCCGCGAGGTCGTGGCGGTGCCGCGAGCGCAGCCACGCCGTATAGGGACGCAGCGCTGCATCGTCAGCGGGCAGCCCGTCGCTGGCGGCTGGCGATCGCCGCAGCAGGCGGCCGAGGGCCAGCGGACCGCCGGCCTTCGGGCCCGTTCCTGACAGCCCGGAGCCGCCGAAAGGCTGCACACCGACCACCGCGCCGATGATGTTTCGGTTCACGTAGCGGTTGCCGGCCCGCACGTCGCCGAGGACGTGGTCGATGGTCTCGTCGATGCGGCTGTGCAGCCCGAAGGTGAGGCCGTAGCCGGTGGCATCGATCGCCGCGAGGAGCGCGTCGAGGCCGTCGCGGCGGTAGCGCAGCACGTGCAGCACCGGTCCGAACACCTCCTGCTCGACATCGGCGACGGCCCCGATCTCGATCAGGGTCGGCGGCACGAAGGTCCCGGCGCCCGCCTCCGGCGGCAGGGGGTACTGCTCTACGGGGAAGCCCCGCGCGCGCATCCTCGCCACGTGCCCGGAGATCCGGTCGGCGGCCTCGGCGGTGATGACCGGCCCGACATCGACGGCGAGGCGCCGCGGATCGCCCACCCGCACTTCCCGCAGGGCTCCCTTCAGCATGTGCAGCGTGCGGTCAGCGATCTCCTCCTGCAGACACAAGATCCGGAGTGCCGAGCAGCGCTGTCCAGCGGAGTCGAAGGCGGAGGCGATCACGTCGGCCACCACCTGCTCGGCGAGCGCCGAGGAATCGACCACGAGGGCGTTCTGGCCGCCGGTCTCGGCCACGAATGTCACCGGCTCGCCGAAGCGGTTCAGCCGTCTGGCCAGCGCGCGCTGGATGTCCTTGGCCACCGCCGTCGAGCCAGTGAACATGACGCCCTGCACGCGCGGATCCTCGACCAGGGCGGCGCCGACACGGCCGTCGCCCGGCAGGAGATGCAGCACCTCTTCCGGGATTCCGGCGGCGTGGAGCAACCGGATCGCCGCGGCGGCAATCAGGGGTGTCTCCTCCGCGGGCTTCGCCAGGACCGTGTTTCCCGCCGCCAGGGCGACGGCGGCCTGCCCGACGAAGATCGCCAGCGGGAAATTCCACGGTGCGATGCAGGCGATCGGCCCGAGGGGTTCGTGTACTCCGCTCAGGATCCGCTCGGCCTCGGCGGCGTCGTAGCGGAGGAAGTCGACAGCCTCCCGGATCTCCGCGACGGCGCTCCCGTAGGTCTTGCCGGCCTCCCGCACGATGAGCCCGACCAGACAGGGCATCTGCGCCTCGAAGGCATCGGCGGCCCGCCGCAGGCAGGCGGCGCGCGCCGCCGCCGGCGTCGCCGCCCAGCGGACGGCGCCCGCTTCCGCCTGCGCCACGGCGCGCGACACCGCCGCGGGTGTCGCCGGTCGGCAGTACCCGACGATGTCCCGGTGGTCGGCGGGATTGCGGATCGGTTCGCCGGCCGCTGCATCCTCCTCCCCTGACGGCACGGCCCGGCAGACGATGCGGCCGCTCGCCAGCAACCCCTCCGACAGACGGGCGAGCGCCGCCTCGTCGGCGAGGTCGAGACCGGCGGCGTTGGCGCGCGCCGGGCCGTAGAGGTCCCGGGGCGCCACGATCCGGGGGTGCGGCGTTCCGGGGTGCGGCATGGCCGCGACGGCGGCGACGGGGTCGGCAATCAGGGCCGCGACCGGGACCGAATCGTCGGCGACCCGGTTCACGAAGGAGGTGTTGGCGCCGTTCTCCAGAAGCCGCCGGACGAGGTAGGCCAGCAGGGTTTCGTGCGTGCCCACCGGCGCGTAGATGCGGCAGGGGCGCCGTGCGAGCTCTCCGGCGATCACCGCCTCGTAGAGCGGTTCGCCCATGCCGTGCAGGCACTGGAACTCGTACTGGCCGAGCCGGAAATCCGGGCCGGCCATCTCGACGATGCTCGCCAGGGTCTGGGCGTTGTGCGTGGCGAATTGCGGGAAGACCGCGTCGGGCGCCGCGAGCAGCCGGCGCGCGCAGGCGAGATACGCGACGTCGGTGTGAACCTTCCGGGTGAAGACCGGGAAGTCCGCCGCTCCGTCGACCTGCGCCCGCTTGATCTCGCTGTCCCAGTAAGCCCCCTTGACCAGGCGCACCATGAGCCGCCGCCGGCTGCGGCGGGCCAGATCGATCAGCACGTCGATGACGAAGGGGCAGCGCTTGCCGTAGGCCTGAACCACGAAGCCGAGCCCGTCCCAGCCAGACAGATCCGGATCGAGGGCGAGCCGCTCCAGGATATCCAGCGACAGGTCGAGACGGTCGGCCTCCTCGGCATCGATGTTGAGGCCGATCCGGTCGGCCCGGGCGAGCCGGGCGAGATCGAGCACGCGGGGATAGAGTTCCGCCAGAACCCGGTCGCGCTGCGACCGGACATAGCGCGGATGGAGCGCCGACAGCTTGATCGAGATGCCGGGTCCAAGGAGCACGCCGCGCCCGGCCGACGCCGCCCCGATCGCCCGGATCGCATCCGCGTAGGCGCGCCGGTAGCGCGCGGCGTCCTCCGCGGTCACCGCGGCCTCGCCGAGCATGTCGTACGAGTAGGTGAAGCCCTTCGCTTCGAGCGGCGCCGCGTGCCGCAGGGCCTCGGTGATCGTCCGCCCTGCCACGAATTGCTCGCCCATCATGCGCATGGCCAGATCGACACCGGTGCGGATCAGCGGCTCACCGCCGCGGGCGATCAGCCGGGAGAGCGCGGCCGACAGCCCCGCCTCGTCCCGGGTCGCGGCCAGCTTCCCGGTCACGAGCAGGCCCCAGGTGGCCGCGTTGACGAAGGGCGACGGGCTGTGCCCGAGATGGGCCGCCCAGTCGCCGCCCGCGATCTTGTCGCGGATCAGCGCATCCCGCGTCGCCGTGTCGGGGATGCGCAGCAGCGCCTCGGCGAGGCACATCAGGGCCACGCCCTCCTGGCTCGACAGCGCGTATTCGTGAATCAAACCCTCGATGCCGCCGCGGCGGCCCCGGCGACGGAGGGTTTCGACGAGGCGCCGTGCGTGTTCGCCGACGCGCCGGGCGGCCTCGGGCGACAGGCGCGCCTGTTCGAGGAGCGGCGCCACGCAATCGGGTTCGGGCCGCCGGCAGGCCGCGATCACGGCCTGCCGCAGGGCCGACCGATCAGGCAGTTCGGCCGCGAAGGCGCGGAACGGATCGTCCGCCCCCAGAGCCACAGCTTCGACAATGCCGGTTCCGGACATGGGCCGCCCTCCGACAGGAGACGGTGCCGCCGCGCCGTCACGGCCTGAGGCTACACCCTCTGGAGTCCAGTTCGAAGCCCGGGGCCGTCCGGGCGGCCCGTCCTGACCGACGTGTCATGGGCCGTGGAGACCGAGCGCGACTTCCCTTCACCGGGACGGCGCACCCGCCCGCGCAAGTCGTCTTGCAACCACTGCCAATGGCCCGAAAGCCCTGGTGGCGCGCGGAGAGACGGAATGCGCCACCCGGCCGGGAACGAGGTCGCGGGACGACCACAGGCCCGACGCGCGATCCCGTCACTTCACGGCTTGCGCATGGGCGGCCTCCAGTGCGTCCGCAAGAAGGGGCTGGGCCCCTTCACGGCGCAGCGTGGCGACGGGGATCACCACCGTATCGGCGCAGGCCTGGACGGCATGGACCAGGTCGAACTGCACCGCGAGGCCCCCGGCCTTGGCGTCGAGCCACGCCATCATGGCCGGTGGCTGGCCATCATAGGTCTCGGTGACCGCTTCACGGCATTCCTTGTCCGCGTCGTCCGTCTTCGAACCGGCCGTCTTGGGGCGATAGCCCGCGAGGTAGAGGGCGTGCAGCCTCTTGGAGGCGAGCGTCACCATTCTGGTCCTACCTGGGCCCTCGGCGAGGGCGAGCTTCCCGGTCAGGGAAACCGGCAGCAGCGTGGTCCAATCCACCGGGGCGCCGGTGGTGAGGTCGTAGACGATCGACATCGTGTTGCTGTTCGGGTGCGGGCCGCCGCAGAGCCAGCTGTCGGTGATCACGAAGCTCAGGAAGCGCGGGCCCCGCATCGGCGCATCGACGGCCCGCTCCCAGTAATCAGACTGTCCACTCTCGGATTTGCATTCCCGCGCCGCCTCGAGGGCCTTCGCGTCGAGGCGCTTCACCGCCGCGTTGATCCGCCGCTCGGCATCGTCGGCCGGCGCAGCGATCTGCGGCATGGCCGCGATGCCGGCGGTCAGATCGGACGGCGCTTTCAGGATGGCGGGTCCTTCACCCGCCCAGGTGGGCGTGGCCAGAGCCAGGAAAACAGCGCTCCAGCCGGCAGCCCGTCCGCTGGCCCGCCATGCACTCGGCCGGGTGTTTCGCTTGAACATGATACCGCTGCTCCCGATCGCGGCGGGTCCGACGTCCCGGGTCGCCCGCCATGTCGCGCTCCGATGGGTGCATCCCTACCCTCGGCAGAGGCCGTATGCCGCGCGCTTTGACACGCGCGGAAGCGGTGGCAGAAGCGCCCCATGAGCGAGATCCTGATCTACGGGGCCACCGGCTATACCGGGCAGCTCCTGGCCGCCCACGCCGTCGACCAGGGCCTGAAACCGATCCTGGCAGGGCGCAATGCGGATACGCTGCGGCCGATCGCGGGCCGGCTGGGCCTGGAGATGCGGGTCGCAGGGCTCGACGAGTCCGAGGCCCTGCGCGCTGCGCTCGCCGGCGTGGCGGCGGTGATCCACGCGGCCGGTCCGTTCTCGAAGACGGCGCAACCGATGGCGGAAGCCTGTCTCGCAGCAGGCGCCCATTACGTCGACATCACCGGCGAGATCGCGGTGCTGGAGTCCCTCGCGGCCCGGGATGCGGCGGCGAAGGCGGCCGGCATCGTCCTCCTGCCCGCTGCCGGCTTCGACGTGGTGCCGAGCGACTGCCTCGCCGCCCATGTGGCCGGACGGCTGCCCGGCGCGACGCATCTGCGCATCTCCATCGGCGGCTTCGGCGGCTTCAGCCGCGGCACGGCCCGCACCATGGTGGAGGGTATCGCCTGGGGGACGCGGGTGCGCCGCGATGGGCGCATCGTCGAATTGCCGAGCCCGCCCCGCGCCACCGCCGATTTCGGCTCCGGCCCGCGCCGGACCGTGGGCCTCGGCTGGGGCGACGTGTCGAGCGCGTGGTACTCGACCCGGGTCCCGAACATCGACGTCTATTTCGAGGCCTTTCCGGCGATGGCGGCCGCGGCCGGCCTGCCCGCAGGCCTCCGGAAGATCATAGCCGGCGGCACCGCTCAGCGCCTGATCAACCGCGGCATCGACCGGCTGCCCGCCGGCCCGACCGCGGCCGCGCGGCAGAGAGCCCGCAGCACCTTCCTGGCAGAAGCCTGGGATGGCGCCGGCCGCCGCGCGGCGAGCCGGATGGAGACCGCGGAGGGTTATACCCTGACGGTCTGGACGGCCGTGGAGGCCGCGCGGCGCGTCGCGGCGGGGCATGTCGCCCCGGGATTCCACACGCCGGTCACCGCCTTCGGCCCGGACTTCATCCTGGGCTTCCCGCACGTGGTGCGAACGGATCTGTAGGTCTCCCGACGGCCGCGAGAGGCGATGCCACGACGGTTCACACGGTCGCGCCGATCTGCCAGGGCGCGAATTCCGATGACCCGAAATCGAACTGCTCGCTCTTCGTCCGCTCGCCGCCGGCGACCCGCAGGATCAGGTCGAAGATCCGGCGCCCGGCCTGCTCGACGGTCTCCTCGCCGTCGAGGATCGTGCCGCAATTCACGTCCATGTCCTCTTCGAGCCGCCGATACATGGCGGAATTCGTGGCGATCTTGATCGACGGTGACGGCTTGCAGCCGAAGACGCTGCCGCGTCCGGTGGTGAAGCAGACGAGGTTCGCCCCGCCCGCCACCTGCCCGGTGGCCGAGACCGGATCGTAGCCGGGCGTGTCCATGAACACGAAGCCCTTGGCGGTGACCGGATCGGCGTAGCGCAGCACATCGACGAGGTTGGTGCTGCCCGCCTTCGCCATGGCGCCGAGCGACTTCTCCAGGATCGTGGTCAGGCCGCCGGCCTTGTTGCCCGGGGACGGGTTGGCGTCGATCTCCGACCCCTCCTTGCGGGTGTATTCCTCCCACCAATGCATCAGGTCGACGAGCTTCTGGCCGACCTCCGGGCTGACGGCGCGGCGGGTGAACAGGTGCTCGGCCCCGTAGGTCTCGGTGGTCTCCGACAGGATCACCGTGCCGCCGTTCTGCACCACGAGGTCGCTGGCGATTCCCAGCGCCGGGTTGGCCGAGACGCCCGAATACCCGTCCGAGCCGCCACATTGCAGGGCGACGATCAGCTCGCTCGCGGGCACGGGCTCGCGCTGGACGACGTCCGCCTCGGCCAGGATGCCCCTCACGAAGTCGATCCCGGCCTCAACGGTCTTCCGGGTGCCGCCGAGACTCTGGATGTTCATGCTGCGGATCCGGTCGCCGAGCCCCTGCTCCTCCAGGAAGGCGCCGATCTGGTTCACCTCGCAGCCGAGCCCGATCATCACGATGTGCGAGAAGTTGACGTGCCGCGCGTAGCCCGCGAGCGTCCGGCGCAGGAGCCGCAGCGGCTCGCCCATTGCCATGCCGCAGCCGGTCTTGTGAGTCAGCGCCACCACGCCGTCGACGTTCGGGTAGGCGGCGAGCGGGTCGAGGCCGAGGATCGGGTGGCGCCGGAACGCGTCGGCGATCAGGTCGGCCACGTGGGCGCTGCAATTCACCGAGGTGAGGATGCCGACATAGTTTCGGGTGGCCACGCGCCCGTCGGGGCGGCGGATGCCCTGGAAGGTCGCCGGCGGCGCGACGAGCCGCGTCGGTGTGGCATCAACCCCGAACGCGTAGTCCCGGGCGAACTCGCCCATCCCGAGATTGTGGCCATGGACGTGCCGGCCGGCCGCGATGTCGTCTTTCGCGAAGCCGATGATCTGGCCGTATTTGGTCACCGGCTCGCCGCTGCGGTGATCGCGGATTGCGACCTTGTGGCCGGCCGGGATCCGCTCCGCGGCCGTTACGCCGTCGGCGACCGGGGTGCCCGGCGCGATGGCGCTGCGCGCCACGGCCACGCCGTCGGCCGGCCGGAGGGTGATCACGGGGTAGCTGGACATCGAACTCTCCTGGGATGTGCTCGGGCTGCCCGCCATCAGCGCGCCGCCACGGGGCGCAGGGCCGGGGCGCGGGCCTTCGACGTCAAAGCCGGCCGGACTTGGCCGGCTCAGGCGCGGTAGGCATTGCCGTCTAGGCCGTGCGGCCGGCCGGCGGCGAGAAGGGTCTCCCAGACGGGTTCGGGCAGGGGCACGCCCTCGGCGAGGCGTTCGGCGCGCATCCGCCGCTCCGGCTCGCCCGGCAGCAGGACCTCGGCGCCGGGCATCGGCTTGGCGCTTTTGAAGAAGTCGAGATAGGCCCGGGTCTCGGTCGCGAGCGCATCCTCGGTGCCGAGGGCGGCGGGCGTGACGTAGATCGACAGCATGCCATTGCAGATCCGGCGTTGCCCGGGCCCGGCGGTGCCGGAGCCGGTGAGCGCGCCGGCGAGCAGCTCGCACATCAGTGCGAGGCCCGACCCCTTGTGCTCGCCGAAGGCCCGGATCGCCCCGCCGCCGCGCTGGTTGTCGCGCTCCACGCCCTCCAGCGGTCCGAACAAGGTCGCCGGATCGGCGCTCAGGCGGCCGTCGGGCTCGATCAGAGCGCCCTCCGGCAGCGGCTTGCCGCCGCGGGAGGCGACGAGCACCTTGCCCTCGGCGACCAGGGAGGTGGCGAAGTCGAGGATGATCGGCTCGCCTCCCGGGACCGGAAAGCCGGCCGCGAAGGGTGCCGTGGAGAACCGGCGCTCCACCGAACCGAAGGGCGCCACGAGAAGGCTGCCCGCCACGTTGACGAAATGAACCGAGACCAGGCCGGCCGCCGCCGCCCGCTCGGCCCACTCGCCGATGCGCCCGAGATGCCCGGCATGCCGGAGGGCGACGATCGCGACCCCGTTCTCCCGCGCCTTGGCGATTCCGAGATCGGTGGCGTAGGGACCGGCTGTCTGACCGAACCCGTAATGGGCGTCCAAGAGGGCGAAGCACGGGGCGTCCGTGACGATCTCGGGCGTGCGCCCGGCCTCGACCTCCCCGGCGCGCAGCCATTCGACGTAGCGGGTGACGCGGACGACGCCGTGGCTGTCGTGGCCGGTGAGGTTCGCCCCCACGAGGAACCGGCCGATCCGCTCGGCCTCGGGCTCGGCACAGCCCTCGCGCACGAAGATATCCCGCACATAGTCGGTCAGCCGGTCGGCCGAGATCCGCATTCCGTCTCTCCCTCGCCGCGCTTCACCGAGCGCGTGCGGGACGAGCCTAGCGTTCCCGGACGT
>Ga0316228_1002888_pt1 | contig 14484 bp, 17 predicted proteins | sample TBH18021metaG_FD_206005 | JGI IMG/M metagenome (GOLD analysis project Ga0316228, IMG submission 206005) | Freshwater microbial communities from Trout Bog Lake, Wisconsin, USA - TBH18021 | ecosystem: Environmental > Aquatic > Freshwater > Lake > Hypolimnion/Profundal zone | place: USA: Wisconsin... | reverse complement strand
ATGTATGACCCTAAGCGAATCAATTAATGGTTGCTATACAAAATATGCGCAGTTTCAAGGTCGAGCTTCTCGCAGCGAGTACTGGTGGTTCTTTTTGTTTGTGGTGATTATTGGTGAACTCATTCAAGTTGCCGTGACTCTAGTAATGCAGCAGCCATATCTCGTTATTGATCCCGTTACTGGTGCGGTGTTTTATACCGGTGCATTTTGGGTGACGCAAGGGATTAGTTTGATCGTGATTACCATTCCTTCCGTCTCAGTCATGGTGCGCCGTTTGCATGACTCCAATAAATCGGGTTGGTGGTGGTTAATTAATTTGACGATTATCGGCACCGTGTATTTCTTGTACTTGCTAATGCGCAAAGGCACGGCAGGGGTTAATCGCTTTGGTAACCCTTAGTTAGCAGTTTTTCCAACGGATCTTTTAATAGCTTGCAAGACACGCTATTTCCTAGCTGCTAGGTATTTTTTTTGTATTTTCCCTAGTATGTTTCGCTGGATGGGCATGCTAGACTTGCCGAGATCATTGGGTGCTTAATGACCTCCTTTTTAGATAAAAACATATGAAAAAAATAATTGCAGGGCTAGCAGTATTGGCGGGCTTGAGTGGCCTCAGTTTCCAGGCATGGGCTGAAGTAGAGCGCCCCCTGGTGCAGGTAGAGACCGGCACCTTGCAAGGTGTTGTTGAAAACACGATGACGGTGTTTAAGAACATCCCATATGCTGCCCCACCCGTCGGTGATTTACGGTGGCGACCTCCACAGCCTGCATTAGCATGGAGCGGGGTGCGTGATGCCAGTCAATTTGGAGAATCTTGCCCGCAACCGGATGTCAAAAACCTGAGTACTGGTTTAGGTCTTCCTGGCAAGGAAGACTGTCTCAAGCTTAATGTCTTTGCTCCTCAGACGATGGGTAAGGGTATGCCAGTGATGCTCTGGATTCATGGGGGCGGACTGTTCGTAGATGGAGCGCGTGATCCGCAATTTACCCCTGTCCATCTCACCAAGAATGGCGTGATTGTGGTGACGGTTGATTACCGTCTTGGCTCCTTGGGTTTCTTTGCCCCTCAAGAGTTAATTGCAGAGGCCAAAAGAAATGGCGAGCCAGTTGGCAACTACGGCACCATGGATCAAATCGCTGCACTAAAGTGGGTACAGAAAAATATTGCTGCATTTGGCGGTGATCCGAGCAATGTCACTATTTTTGGAGAGTCTGCCGGTGGTCGCAGCGTAACTTGGTTAATGGTTTCTCAGGCAGCAAGAGGTTTGTTTCATAAGGCGATTGCCGAGAGTGCCCAACAAAGTCCCTTGCGTGGTATGACTGAAAAACGCTTTGGCATGATTCCCGAAGTTGATGTAGACGCTAAATACATGGCTACTTTGGGCGTCAAGTCCTTAAAAGAGTTGCGCGCACTACCAGTCGATAAGCTGGTCTTAAATGCGCAAGCGTTTTATGCGGGTGAATTCGGCGGGCCATTTGTTGATGGGCAGATTATTCCGGGCGACCCGTTGGCCTTATTTGCTGCAGGCAAACAGGCTAAAGTGCCATTCATGATTGGTACCAATTCTTGGGACTCAAGCTTTTTAGTGCCTAGTCAGCCAGCCATGCCAGCCTTGATGAAAAAATTGCATGAAGATCCAAAGAGAATTGCCATGCTATATGCAAATGTTAAGGATCGCTGCATTCTCACTTCGGATATTGAAGGGGATTTGTTATATCGAGCCAGTACCAAAATGTTGGCTAATGATATGAATGGGATTGCGCCAGGGTATGCCTATTACTTTGACTACTTAAGCAAGAATCTGCGTTCAACTCATCCAGGCGTACCGCATACATTCGAAATCCCTTATGTCTTTGGTAGCCTGGCGTATATGCCCCAAGCTACCAATCAGCCTGAGGCTGGGGTTTCTCAATGCGCTTTGATTGCCAATGCCACGGCAGACTTGAAAAAAGACGTATGGTCTCAGTACTGGTACCCAAGCGCAGATAAGAATAGCCCTCAAGATTTGGCGATGTCTGAAAAGATGTCAGCTAGCTGGGCGGCGTTTGCAAAAACTGGTAATCCAAATGTCACAGGTCAGGCCAATTGGCCAATCTATAACTTGAAGAATGATGTGATGCGCAACTTTACATATGATCAAGAGACTGTAAAAGATCTCCTCAAGGAGAGGGTCGATTATCAGATCTTCAAAACCAAAGAAATTTTTGGAATTGAGTATTTAAAGGATGCTCTCTGACTAGAGTCGGTTTTATTGGTAAAGATCAAACCACCTGCGGGTGGTTTTTTCTTGTGAGGGGCATTCTGCAAGGTCAAACTCTGGCGCTAATAATCGACTCATTAGGTCAGGGCGTAGAATAAAGGCTGATATGTAAACCATCTAAGAGATGATATGAAGCGCCTACTTTTAGCTCTATTTTTGCTGAGTTGTTTAGCTGGATGTGCGGATACCGGCTCTAGCCAGCCGATGAATTCAGAAGATATTACTTCGTCAGTGGAGGGGGATAGTGTTTGGGGTCTCGATTCCATGCCAATCGCCTTGCAGGTTCAAGAGGCAACTTTGCTCTGCAAGGAAGAGGGTGGCGAATTACAGGTTGTCGATACGCGGGTTGCATCTCCTAATGGCTTGGACTCCCTGGTTACGGGCAATGTCCAATTTATGTGTTTTGGAGTAATCCGCTAAATTCTCACTTCCCAGACCCCTTTTGGCTAAGCCCCTCAATGAGGGGCTTTTTTATTTCTCCCGCCGCTATTGATTGATTGAGGTATCGCTAATTCGTGTATTTCACGATTTTTAATAACTAAACTTCACAACTTCACAACTTCACAACTTCAGTGGTATAGTAGGATCAGAAAGGAGTGCTATGAAACGATTGATACCGAAAACCCACCAGGCGCTGGAGTGGGTGGGGAAGGGCATGACTGCAGCTCAGGCTGCTAGGAAGATGGAAATTTCAGAGTCAAGTGTGTACGCTGCTCTCCGAAAAATTCGAGCAAAAGATTTAGGTTGTTGTCCAACGTGTGGTCATAAATTAAGGAAATAAGATGAAAAAAACACTTCTTGCCGTTGGTTGCGTTTCTGTGGCGGCTTTGGCTTATGCGAACACCACATCTGATTCATCTGAGTTGCAAACTCAACAATGTAAGAATTCGGCTGAGGCAGTCGCAACACTCAAAGAATTGCAATATGGCAATACATCGATTCGAAAAGATGTCACCAGCCTCATTAATGCCAGTCTAAAAGTTCAAGAAAATCGTGATGCTGCGCAGAAAATCTTGAATCGCATGGTTGATGATGCGTCCAGTAGCGCTACTACTCTAGAAGAGAAGTACTGTTCGTAATCGTTGCTACTGGAGGTGGTGCATTGTGAAAATAGCTTGCCATGATGCACCCATTTGAGTGTTCTGATTGTGGTAATGCGCGGGCATTGCTCGATGCTTGTCGTCATTGCGGTAGTGTTACGTTGCCCATTGTCCTGAATGAAACCATTGAGTGGAGTCTCAAGCATGGGGGACCTACCGCAGAAGAGGCTATTGAACGACTCACAAAATTTTTGCGTCGAGCCAGCGAAGTCGGATTAAAGGCTGTGATCCTCATTCATGGTTATGGATCGAGCGGTGAGGGTGGAAAGATTAAATGGGCAGTCCACAATGCCCTCGCGAATCATTATTTCTCTGATCGTGTGGATGAGTATTATTTTGGCGAAGAGGTTGCTTATGGTAGCGACTCCTATCATGAGCTATTGCGCCGCCGTCCCAGCCTCAAGACTCACCTGAAGCATTTTAAAGAGGGAAACGCTGGTATGACGGTGCTATTGCTAGGATCGAGAGCATAAATTGCTTAGAATAGAGCAATACACCGCCTCAATATATTAAGGATTCGTATGACTACCCACCATGCTGCAGCGCAAAGCAATCTAGAAGGCTCAACACCAGCTACCGAACAATTGGTGGGCGATTTCAAGGCGTTGATGGCTGATGCTGAAGCATTGATTCTGGCCACTGCGGCGCATCAAGACGGCGCCATTAGCTCGATTCGATCTAAGGCGCTAGAGTCTTTGGCAAGCGCTAAAGAATCCCTCTCAAGCGCTCAGGGTCCATTGGCCGAGAAAGTCAAAGTCGTAGCTGAAGGCGCTGATGAATTTGTGCATCGCAACCCATGGGAAGCAATTGGGGTAGCTGCTGGCCTTGGTTTATTGATCGGTTTATTGGTTAGTCGGCGTTAGGCCCATTCATGTCACAAGAAACAATTCTCTCCGCCCTTAAAAATTTGGCATCTACTGGAATATCCATTGCGCAAACTCGCTTAGAGTTACTCTCAACCGATGTGCAAATTGCCCGCGCGAAGTTTCTGAGTGTGTTGGTGATGATTATGTTTGCTTTATTCTTTTTGTTTTTTGGCTTAGTCATGTTGGCGCTATGGATTGTGATCTATAGCTGGGAATCAAATCGCATGCTGGCATTGGGCCTGCTTACCGGTGGATTTATTACAGTGGGTGTGATCTTTGTTTTGGTGGCGTTACGCTCGCTCAAGACCATGCCTAAATTATTTGAGGCAACCATTGCCGAGTTGGCAAAAGATCGCAAGAGCCTCTCGGGATCATGACATCTACGATAAAGGCTCTGGAGAGTCGGCGCCAGCAACTTCAGCTGCAAGCAGCACGTGAGCGTGCTGCCTTCATTGTGCACTTTGAGCCGCTAGATAGGCCCTTTAGGTGGTTTGATCAAGGAATTGGCGTTATCCAGTTTATTAAGGACACACCGATTTTATGGACCAGTGCGTTTGCTTTGCTGGCCCACTACAAGCCAAAAATGGCGAGCAAGGCCTTGGTGGTTGGTTCGGGAGTGATCAAGCTACTCAAGAGTGTCAAATCAGCAGGATAAAACTTTGGTGGGGTGTATTAGGCCCTGAGTACAGTGCGATAAGGGATTTGGTGTTCTGCTAGTAATTGAGCGCCTTGAAGTGCGCAAATTTCTAATACAGTGACCGCGCCAACCACGGCAAAGCCAGCGCTTTTGACAAGCTCATGGGCTGCAATTAATGTACCCCCGGTTGCCAAGACATCATCCAATAGCAGTACTTGCGCACCCAGGGGGAGAGTTGACTGTTGTAGCTCTAAAGAATCTTGACCGTATTCAAGGCCATACTCCTGGCGGTGGGTGGCTAACGGTAATTTATTGGGTTTTCTAGCTAAGACAAGGCCTTTTTGTGCGTGGTGGGCTAAGGCAGCCCCAAAGATAAACCCTCGTGACTCAATGCCTAAAATGTGAGTGTAGTCAAAGGATTGCGCCAAAACATCCAATTGGTGGATCACCTCTGTAAAGGCTGCGGTATCGGCCAGGAGCGGAGAGATATCTCGAAACAGTACGCCAGGTTTTGGAAAGTCGGGAACGCCGGGTAGATAATCTAATAAATTCATTATTGCCATCATGAAAACACAATTGCTCATTATTACCGCATTGGAGTCCGAGCTCAAGCGCGAGGCTCTGCCTACTAACGTCAAGATCGTGTACTGTGGTATTGGGAAAATTAATGCAGCATTAGCAACGCTTTATGGTATTCAAGAGTACCAGCCGCAGCGGATTATTAACTTTGGTACCGCAGGTAAGGTGAATCGTCAATTGTCGGGCCTGATTGATATTGCTACAGTGATTCAGCGCGATATGTTGACAGAGCCTTTAGCTCCGCGTGGCAAAACCCCATTTTGTAATCGACCCCATGCCTACCATGCAGCGGGCGGTCAGTACCTCTGCGGAACTGGTGACAGTTTTGTCACCGCCCATGATCCCTGGCTTCATGAGCAACAAGTTGATGTGGTGGATATGGAATTGTTTGCCATTGCAACAGTAGCGCATCAGCATCAGATTCCATGGCAATCGTTTAAGTACATCACCGATGAGGCTAATCAAGATTCTGGGGTTGATTGGCAAGACAGGGTGAATCATGGTCAAGCTTGTTTTTTAGAAAAACTACAAACCATTTGGTAATCCCATCATGAATGCTCAAAAGCCTTGGTTACAGCATTATCCAGAAGGGGTGCCTTACGAAGCCAGCCTTAAAGGTTACCAATCATTAGTGCATTTGCTAGAGGAGTCATTGAGTCGGTATGGTGCGCGGACGGCGCTTGAGTCATTGGGTCAAACGGTTTCTTATCATGAGTTAGATCGCTTATCTCAAGACTTTGCAAGCTATCTGCAATCGCTGCAGCTGGCGCCAGGCTCGCGCATCGCCATCATGATGCCTAATCTCTTGCAGTATTTGATTGCGATGTTGGGAACCCTGCGGGCTGGCTATGCAGTAGTCAATGTGAGCCCTCTGTATACCGCGCGTGAGCTCGAACATCAATTGCTCGATAGTGGCGCCTCGGTGTTGGTTATTTTGGAGAATTTTGCGCATCTATATCAGTCTATTCAGGGGCATGTTCAGCTCGAGCAAGTTGTTGTTAGTAGCATTGGAGATATTTTGGGTATTCGAGGCGCTTTCATTGATTTGATTGCTCGTAAGCTCAAAAAGCTAGTGCCTGCCTGGAGTTTGCCTTGCGTGGCTTTGAAGGATGCCTTGCGCATTGGTCGCCAACATTCTTTTAGTAAACCAGCGATCATGCTCGACGACATTGCTTTTTTGCAATACACCGGTGGAACTACTGGCGTTTCCAAGGGTGCGGTGTTGACGCAACGCAATCTCTTAGCCAATGTTTTGCAAATTGAGGATTGGTTAGAGCCTGGTTTAAAACAGAACACACCAAAGCAATTGATATTTTTGTGCGCCTTGCCATTTACCCATATCTTTGCGTTGACGGCATGTGCATTTTTAGGAATGCGAAAAGGCGGCAAATTACTCTTAGTTGCCAACCCTCGCGATATCCCGCGATTCATTAGATTGCTGATTCAGCACCCGAATATTCATATATTCCCCGGAGTGAATACTTTATTCCATGCCTTAATTCATCACCCATTATTTACTAAGGTAAAACTCCCTGATTTACTGGTTACTATTGGCGGCGGCATGGCGGTGCAAAAGACGGTTGCCGATCGTTGGCAGAAGCTGACTGGTGTTCCAATCGCGCAGGGTTATGGTTTATCTGAAACTTCACCGGTTGTGTGCGTCAATACTCCATTGATTGAGTCTTTTACAGGCTCGATTGGCCTACCGATTTCAGGCACTGAGGTCATTATTTTGGATGATGATGAGGTAGAGCTTCCCTATGGCAGTCCTGGTGAAATTTGTATCCGTGGCCCTCAAGTCATGCAGGGGTATTGGCAGCGAGTAGAAGAGTCAAAGCACTGTTTTACGAGTGATGGTTTTTTTAAATCCGGCGATATTGGCATCATGAGTCAGGATGGATATGTGCAAATTGTTGACCGCAAAAAAGATATGGTGGTCGTAGCAGGATTTAAAGTTTTTCCCAACGAGGTTGAAGAGGTATTGTCGCAACTGCCCGGAGTGCGAGAGTGTGCCGTGGTAGGTGTGCCGCATCGCAAACTTGGGGAGATTGTCAAAGCTTTTATTGTGAAAGGCGATCACCATCTGAGCGAGAAAGCAGTGCATCGCTATTGCCGGGAGCAACTATCTACCTATAAGCGACCTAGAAGGATTCAGTTTGTGGACGAGTTACCAAAGTCGAATGTCGGTAAGATTGTGCGTCGTCATTTAAAAGCGCTATAAGCCACCACCCCAGCGATATTGCCATGACACGGCCATTAAATTGTAATTAGTGCCGGTGCGCGAGTAGACTCCGGTACTGCCTGATAGCCGAATTGCATTGTGCTTATCCAGAGGGTAAGAGAGGGTTCCACCAAAACGCCAATTTTCTTGAGCGCTATTCATGGCAGTGCCATTTAAAAATGATTGGCCGCCAATGTAGTAAGTGGCATCTGCCGATATCCAGGCGGTAGATGGGAAGTAATAAATCACATGGGTTTGCGTTGAATAGATCGGGTTCTCTGACAAGGCGTTATTGCCCATATAACTCGTGTTATTAGTAAAAATCGTGGCGGCTTCTGCTAGCTCTAAGCGCCATGGCCCAAGGGCTTGGGAGGCGCCTACGCCAGGCTGAATAAACCAGCGATTGGCCCCTACATTGAGTAGTTGTTCATTGTTGTACTTGCCCCAAGGGATCGAGGCATTGATGCTGGCGCCAATAATCAAATCTTGTTGGTAGGTATTGAATTCATCGTAGCTGACAGCTGGTGCTCCATACAAGTTAACTGAGGCTTTGACTAGGGGGTCGGATAAACCATTAGCCGAGGCATTAATTGTTTGGTTATTGATGGTTTTCGAACCCGTAAGCTCAGCATAGGGAAGTACCAAAGCAATCTTGGCGGATTGACCATTCACATCCAAAATATGAGTCATGCTCAGTACTTCGCTGGTCAGGGTGGATGAGCCGCTTTGAGCTTGTGCCAAGCCGGCAGTGATAAAGCTAGTTCCAATTGGAGCATTGGAATATGCTCGCGCTTCAATCTCTTGGGCATCGCTAACGGCACCCCATAAAAGGGTGGTTACGCAACACGTAATGCACAGGGCGATCTTCAAGTTGTGGTTTAGGTGTTTTTAGGGGGTCCGAGCAGAATGTCGCGAGTAGCTACATCGCCGAGTATCTTTTTGAAGCCGATCAATAATAAATATGGCCAAATAATGAGCCAATAGACAATGCCTAAGGATAGGATATGAAGTGGATCGCCGCCGCCAAAGCCCAATAATGAGGGAATAAAGTTTTGCCCATGAATCAGGCCTTTAACCCCAGACTCCAGATAGCTGAGGGCGAGCACGATCACCAGGTAAGCGAAGGATTCTCTCAATAAAGACCCAATGAGGCCATTCACCTTGTCAATGACGATTGGAAACAGAGCCTGACCCACCAGCAAAAATTTTGCACATACGGCTGCCTTGATGAAGGCAAGCACAAAGCTATCGATGGGAATTGGCCGCTCTCGTAGCGTTGTTAGTGCTAGTAAGGTGAGGGCGCAAAACCAGGCCGCAAAGTACAGGGTTAGAAAAAAAGCCTTCCGAGCTTCATCCTTTGCCTGAGATTTCAAGTGTTCAATTTTGCTAGCGTGGTGATCTGTGGTCGTCATCGGGGTATTGTAAGTCCCTGATATCAGCAGATAAAGACCGTTTTTGGGTGTTCTCTGCAAGAAAATCCATAATCCACTAGAATTTATTGACTAGTCAACTAATTAATAGTTTGCATGCCATTCACGCTTACCGAGTTTTATAAACCTGAGAACTACCGCCTACAGGGCAGCGTGGTCTATCTGATGGTGCGTAATAAATCGGTTTATCAGCGTTTGGCTGACACTAGGTTGGCTGATTTGGGTATCACTGCCGCTCAAATGAGTGTCTTGATGATGGTGGCTCACAATGAGGGGCCGACGATTTCATCGATTACCCAATTGCTAGGTATTAATGCGGCGGCGACAGTGCGGATGATTCATCGGCTAGAGTCCATGGATTTAATTCAGAAAATTCCCTCCAAGTCGGATAAGCGGGTAATTGATCTCTCGCTAACCCAAGCTGGGAAGCGTCTGGCGAAATCTATTCCAGAGCGCTTATGCAGCTTATTAAATCAGTCTTTAGCAGGATTTACCGCGGCTGAATTTGAGCAACTCAAGGACTTTTTATTACGAATTGAGCAAAATAATTTGCTGCAATTAAAGGATGCGTCATGAACCACCGATTGAAGAGGCTGTCCCTCGTCTTACTGACCGCTTCTGGAATATTGCTTTCTGCTTGTGCCTTTTTGCCTAGAGACGGTTTGCCTGAGCAGCCCATCAAATCACTTGCAGAGTTAGAGCCAAGCGTGCATAGTCAGGCTGGCTTAATTCAGGATCAATGGTGGACAGAATTGGGTGACCCGCAATTAAATGCTTTAGTTGCCATGGGGCTGCGTCATTCACCAAGCCTTGAGCTCTCAGGCGCGCGTATTGTGGCTGCGCAAGCCATGTTGGATGCGGAGCGCTCCAATTTCATGCCGCAAATTGGAGTGGGTGCGCAAGTCGATCGCCAACAACTTTCTCAAAATTACATTTTTGTTCCCGGTATGCCGATTTATACGGGTTACGGGTTAGCAAATGCCTCATTAAATTGGTCGCTAGACATTTGGGGCAAGCAGAAAAAATATGTTGATGCAGCCAAAAATCAAGTAATTGCCGCTACGGCTGATCACCATGCTGCCGAGTTGTTACTCTCCACCACAATTGTGCGGATTTATCTCGATTACGATCGCATGGTGCAATCGCAAATCTTATACGCCCGTGATGCAGAGTTAAAGCAATCCCTGTATCGCATTGCTCAAGAGCGGCAACGCGCAGGCCTAGTTGATACTACTCAGGTGAATCAGCGTAAGGTCGATCACGAAAGTGCGCAGGCGGCCTTGAGTCAAGCCAATTACACCGTCAAGATGTTGCAGCACCAATTGGCAGCATTAGTGCAGGAAGGCCCTTCATGGGGTGAGGCGTTAAAGGCGCCAAATATTCGCCTTGCTGGATGGGGTCTGCCTGAAGTTATTCCTTCCAATTTGCTTGAGAGAAGGGCTGATTTGCAAGCATTATTAAGTCAAATTGATGTAGCCAAGCTCCAACTAGAAGGCGCTAAGCTGGAGTACTTACCGGATGTGAACTTGGCTGCTTTTATCGGCGTTCAGTCGTTTGGTATTCCGCAATTATTTAATAGTAAAAGCCAGCAATTTAGTATTGGCCCAGCAATTAGTCTGCCAGTTTTTGATGGTGGTGCTATTGCTGCCAATATTACTGGGAAAGAGGCCGCCAGAAATCAAGCGATTGCCAATTATCAGGAGCAATTAGTGCAGGCGCTGCGAGATGTCGCCGATGGTATGGCATCCGTGAAAAGTACCCAGGCGAATCTAGAGAGCTACACCGCTGCCTATCAAAGTGCAAAAGCAAATTTTGCCATCGCCCATCAACGTGCTCAAGTGGGAATTACCTCCCCGGAGTCGGTCATGCTCAGTGAGCAAGCATATTTACAGCAAGGCCAAAACTATGCAGATGCAAAGGCGAAGATGCTCACCGCCAATGTGGTGCTGGTACAGGCCTTGGGAGGCTCCTATTTAAATGCGACGCATGAGGATGGCGCCTTGCAGTCGACGCATAGCAATGCTCATTAACTTCACCAAACTCGAACTAACTCGTTAACTTTTTTATAAAGAATCCGCGATGGAAACTGCTTCCGAAACAAAAACATTTAATCGTCCTCAAGCTTTCAAGATTTTTCTGGCGGCATTAGTCGCACTTTTTGTGTTGGCCTTGCTCTATTGGTTTATCTTTGCCCGCAATTCAGAGTCGACTGATGATGCATATGTCAGTGGCTCGCAAGTGCAAATCGTGGCGCAAATTGAGGGAGCGATTTCGACGGTGAACATTTCAGAGACTCAATCGGTAAAAGAGGGGCAAACCCTTTTTAAAATCGACCCGACTGAAGTGAAGATTGCCTCTGAAAAAGCCGATATAGACTTGCAAAATGCCTATGCTGATTATCAAAAACGCAGCGCTTTGCAAGGTGATGCAGGGGTATCGAAGGAGGAGTTGGAGCATGCGCATTTAGCATTATTAAAAGCGCAAGCAAATGCCGTGCAGGCGTATGTCAATCTTTTGCGTGCAGATATTCAGAGTCCGATTTCGGCTATTGTGGCTAAACGTTATGTTGAAGTGGGTCAGCGAGTTGCCCCGGGGACTCCTTTAACGTTGATGGTGGCTAATAATGAGGTCTGGGTGGACGCCAACTTTAAAGAGGATCAGTTAAAAAATATTCGTGTGGGCCAACCCGTCCGCTTGGAGTCTGATATGTATGGTGGCAAGATGGAGTTTCATGGGAAAGTAGTGGGTTTTGCTCCTGGAACCGGCTCAACTTTAGCCCTTTTGCCCGCACAAAATGCCACTGGAAACTGGGTTAAGGTAGTGCAACGCTTGCCCGTGCGAATTGCCTTGGATCCCCAGGAATTACAAAATTATCCCTTGCATATTGGTCTCTCGATGTATGCAACCGTAGATACCAGCAACGCTAGTGGGGCGCCATTACAAGCCATGGAAGGAAGCGCTGTCAGCGAAACAGGTATTTATCAAGCGCAATTTGAAGCTGCCCAAAAGCATATTCAGTCACTCCTTAAAACTAGCGTCAAACTTTAAGGCGATTACGCTATGTCGGCCAATCATCAGTTAGAGCCTCTGCTTGGTTATAAATTAGCCTTGGGTACCTTAGCCCTGGCTTTGGGTTCTTTCATGAACGTCCTCGATATGTCTATCGCGAACGTGGCATTGCCAACGATTGCTGGGGATTTTGCAGTTAGCCCAACCCAAGGAACGTGGGTCATTACCTCCTACGCAGTAAGCGAGGCGATTTTCTTGCCCTTAACGGGATGGTTGTCTAAACGCATTGGTGAAGTGCGCCAATTTCTGTTTGCCACCATCTTGTTTACGTTAGCATCGATGTTATGCGGCATCTCTCCCAGCTTTCAGTTTTTGATTGTGGCGCGAATTCTGCAGGGCGTGGTGGGAGCCTCAATGATTCCCTTGTCGCAAGCTTTGCTCATGAAATCCTTCCCGCCCGCCAAGCGAGGAATGGCATTGGGGATATGGGCAACTACTACGGTGGTGGCACCTGTATTGGGCCCTTTAATTGGTGGGTGGCTGACTGATAACCTTGTATGGCGCTGGGCGTTTTATATCAATCTTCCCTTTGGGATTTTGAGTGCTTACTTGGTGTATTGGTTAATGGGCGCACCTAAGCCGACACCCTCCAAGGAAAAGATCGATATCGTTGGCATCATTTTGCTAGTTTGTGCGGTATCTTCTATGCAAATTGCCTTAGATAAGGGCAATGAGTTGGATTGGCTCTCGTCACCTTTTATTGTTTTTTTAGCCGTCACCTCGTGCATTTCATATATCGCCTTTGTGTTGTGGGAATTAGGGGAAGAGCATCCTATTGTTGATTTGCGCCTCTTTAAGTTAATAAACTTTCGGATGTCGGCGATTTGCTTGGGACTAGGTTCGTTTGCGTTTTATATCTACATTGTGATCGGACCGCTTTGGTTGCAAACACAGTTGGGGTATACAGCCTTTAATGCTGGTAAGGTGATGGCCATTACCGGCATCTTGGCTTTGTTCTGCGGGCCCTTATTCGGGGCCAATATTCATCGCATTGATGCCCGCATTATTGCGAATATTGGCTTTATCGCCATGGCGATTGGTTGTTGGATGGCAACTAACTTTACGACTGGAGTCGATGAAAAAACTCTGATGTTGGCGCGTGTCATTATGGGCGTGGGCATCGCAGGCTTCTTTATGCCAATGTCTGCGATTTCTATGTCTCAATTAAAAGGTCATCAAATTGCTTCGGGAACTGGTATTTCTAATTTCTTGCGCAATGTGGGGGCGAGTGTGGGTACCGCAGTTTCGACTACCCTGTGGCAAGACAATGCAATTCGTCATCACGCCAACTTGGTTGAGCATGTACATCTTGCTAGCCCAGGGTATACCGAATTTTCAGATAAGGCGATGGCATTGGGGATGACGGCAGTGCAAAAAAATGCCTATATTGATACTCTAGTGAACTCTCAAGCATATATGCTCTCGACCAATCAATTAATGCTCTTGGCTGCAATATTGTTGCTTGTACTAATGCCCTTAATTTGGTTCTCTAAACCGCCTTTTGGGTCTGCCAAGGGGGCACATTAGTCCGCAGAAGTGTTTTCTTCGGGTAGTGCGGTAGGGTAAAAATCAGCCATATGCCAAAGTGGCCCGGGTCCTTCGCCAATACTTAAAAACAGGCCGGCTCGCAGGGCGCCTTCTACATAAGCGATTGCCTTGGCTACTGCGTGACTGAGGTCGTGACCGTCGGCCAAGTAAGTGGCAATTGCAGAGGCCAGTGTGCAGCCTGTGCCATGAGTATTGGGGGTTGCAATTCGTTCATGCCTAAATTCTTTCGATTGAGTGACCTCTAGATCATCCTCAACCGATCGCCATAGCAGGTAATCGGTGATTTGCGAGTGAGTACTATCTAAATGGCCTCCTTTAATCAAGACTGCTTGGGGTCCCATTTCCATTAGCTCTTGAGCAGCTACTTGATAATCTGTAACCGTTTTAATCTCGCGACCAAGGAGGAGGGACGCTTCCTCTAAATTTGGGGTGATTAAGCTCGCCATCGGAAAGAGTTCCTCGATCATGGCTTGAGCGGTATCGTCACCTCCCAAGCTGGCCCCAGAGGTAGCGCGCAGTACAGGGTCCAAAATAATCCTTTTTACTCCGTATTGGCGTAGGCTTTGAGCAACCGTATGTACGATTTCTGGACTAGCTAGCATGCCAATTTTGACGACATCGCTACCGATGTCCGATAAAACCGCGGCGATTTGTGCTTTTACGGTATCTAGATCAATATCCTGAATGCGGCTAACCCCAAGAGTATTCTGAGCGGTAATGGCCGTAATAACGGACATGCCGTAGCCACCCAAGGCAGTGATCGTTTTAAGGTC
>Ga0316228_1002882_pt1 | contig 14503 bp, 14 predicted proteins | sample TBH18021metaG_FD_206005 | JGI IMG/M metagenome (GOLD analysis project Ga0316228, IMG submission 206005) | Freshwater microbial communities from Trout Bog Lake, Wisconsin, USA - TBH18021 | ecosystem: Environmental > Aquatic > Freshwater > Lake > Hypolimnion/Profundal zone | place: USA: Wisconsin... | reverse complement strand
CTCTGGCTCCAGACCCTGCCGGACGATCCCGGCCGCTATCTCAAGCTGCGCCTGCGCGCCGAGCAGACCCGCCGGGTCGAGGCCGGCACCGCGATTCCCGCCGGGAGCAACCCGTGGTGATTTCTTTTGGGGTGGCTGAGATGCGCGCCCTGGCTCTCGCCCTTTTCCTCCTCGCGCCCCTCCCCGCCCGGGCCGAGATCGAGCCGGGCGACCTCACCCTGACGGTGACCGCGGAGCTCAACGGCAACAGCGCCCCCTTCCCCCGCGAGATGGTCCTCCTGAAGATCCACGGGGTCTACAAGCAGCCGATCCTGCTCGAGGAGGTGGTGCAGCCCTCGCTCGCCAACTTCTCCTGGACGCAGCTCGGCCGCGACCACTGGAGCAAGACCAAGCTCCCCGACGGCCAGAGCGCCATCGCGTTCGACCGCACCGTGGCGGTCTTCCCGCACCATGCCGGGCCGTTCACCATCGAGCCGTTCGTCCACAAGCTCACCGTCAACGATGTCGGCGAGCGGCGGGTGGTCGAGGTGCGCTCGAAGCCGCTCCCCTTCCCGGTGGCGGCCTGGACCGAGCCCAGCGGCGGTCCCGACGCCAAGGAGCCCTGGTGGCTGCCCGCCAAGGACGTCGCGATCACCGATTCGTGGAGTCCCGACCCCGAGACCATCAAGGTCGGCGAGACCGCCCGCCGGATCGTCACCCTGGAGGCGCAGGGCATGGTCGCGGAGGGCCTGCCGCCCCGGCCGGTGATGCGCACCCGCGGCATCATCACCTTCGCGGGACCGGTCACCCGCGAGACGCTGCTGACCCCGTCCGGGCCGGTGGCGCGGGCCACCTACCAGTGGGACGTGAAGCCCGGCGTGCCGGAAATCATTCCCCTCGACGCCATCGCGATCCCGTGGTTCGACACCAGCACCCGCACGATGCGCGAGACCGAGATCCCGGCCCGGCAGATCGGCGGCGGCCTGCCCGACCGCGAAACCGACCGGGCGCCGCCCCTGATCCCCTCGCCGCTCGTGGTCGCCGCCGCGGCGCTGGCCGCCTTCGGGCTGGGCCTGGCGCTGATCGGCTTCGGCCTCGGCCGGCCGCGTCTGCGCCTCTCCGCCGCCGCGTGCCGCGCGCTGCATCAGGCGGCCCGCGCGGGCGACGCGGCCCGGTTCCGCGCGGCCCTCGACGCGGCGACGCGGGAAGCCCCCGACCTCGCCCGGAATTGGCGGGCGCGGCCCGACCTCGCGGCCGCGTTCGCGGCCCTCGACCGGGCGGTCTTCGGCGCGTCGGGCACCCCCGTCCCCGACTTGCGAGCCCTGGCCCGGACCCTGTCACGCTCCGAACCGGGCGCCGTCGCGGCGCCGGGGCCGGAGCGGCTCGCGCCTCTGGACGGTCCGCTCCGCTGAGCGAAGCGCCGCTCCGCACCTTGTGAAGGCGCGTCCCGGAACGTCGCAGGGGGCCGTGATTTGGGATGCCGGCACCGATTACCACGGAGATCCTCCATGCCCGCGACTGCGCACAGACCCGTCCTGGCCGCGACGCTCGCCGCCGCCCTCCTCCTGCCGGCCGCGCTCCCGTCCACGGCCCTCGCCCGGTCCTCCGGTACCGAGCGCACGCTCAAGATGGTCGACACCGACAAGGACGGCACGATCGATCTGGCCGAGGCCAGGGCCGCGGCCGGACACGTCTTCGACGGCGCCGAGACCGACAAGGACGGGACCGTCGACGCCAAGGAGCTGAAGGGCCGGCTCAGCAAGAAGGACCTGAAGGCGGCCGACACCGATTCCGACGGCACCCTCGACCGCAAGGAATACCTCGCCCTGGTCGAGCAGCGCTTCAAGGCGGCCGACCCCGACAGTGACGGAACGCTCGATGCGAAGGAACTGAAGACTCCGGCTGGACGCAGCCTGCTGCAGCTCCTGAAATAGTCCCTGCTCCCGGAGCTTCCGCCTTTGCACAGTTCATGAGCAAGTATTATTCCTGTGCAATAGCTCAAGATACGGGCAGGCATCAATATTTTGCACTATCTTGCGTCATCTGAATTGGCCCCGTAGGTTTCGGTTACCCGGGCGACAAAGCATCGGGCGAACCAGCAGGGAGGAGCGCGATGGCACGCGCCAACGAGGTCAAGGACAGGTTTCGCGCTCGACTGCAGGAGGCCGATGCCCGCAGCAACGACTTCCGCAAGAAGCTCCTGGAGGAAGGGGCCCGGGCGCTGGAGCCGGTGGTCGGCGTCCTGAACCTCATGGCCGAAGTCCTCAACGAGGAGGACAACGTCCATGGCAGCATCACCGGCCTTGAGGCCAAGATCGATCAGGACAATTTCATCAGCCTGTGCGCGCGGCTGCGCGGGACCGATACCGAGCAGAAGATCAAGATCAAGTACGGTCCGGAACTCGGCGGCAGCAACTACATCTCGGTCTCGGGCCTGAACCAGCGCTACAACGAGCGCCTGATGCCGGGTGCTGCGAGCTGTGCCATCGGCCGGACCGTCGGCAGCGACATCCAGCTCGACGAGCACCGGGGCGGCGAGCTCGCCGAGGTGGTCCGCGAGGTGGTGGAGGATTTCTACGCCGCCCAGATCGAGCAGCGCAGCCACTTCGCCGACGCCCGCTGACGCGCGGAGCGGCACGACCCGGCGCGGAAGCGGGAAAACCGGGATTCCCCTTCCCGCCAACCTGCGCTAAGCCTGTCCCCGATGGGGATGGAGCTCCCCGACAACCGCCCGGCATCCGATGCCGGGCTGATGGCTCCTACCGCACGGGCGCGCCTTTCGCCGTCCGCGGTGGGGCCGTGCGCCGAAGCCGCGACAGGACATGGCCGCCCGACCGAACAGGAAGGGCAGGTATGATCAACACCCTCATCGTCGTCGTCGGAGCGGGGCTCGGTGGCGGTTTCCGCCACGGGATCAATGTTGCGGTCGCCCGGCTGCTGCCGGGTCTTGGTTTTCCCCTCGCCACGCTGATCATCAACGGGCTCGGCTCGTTCCTGATGGGCGTGCTCGCCGAGAGTTTTGCCCTGCGGGGCGCCGCCGGCCACCCGGCCCGGCTGTTCCTGACCACCGGGATCCTCGGCGGCTTCACGACCTTCTCGACCTTCTCCCTCGACGCAATCAGCCTGTACGAGCGGGGTGAGACGGGCATGGCCGCTCTCTACGTCCTGGCCTCGGTCGCCGCCGGCCTCGCGGGCTTGGTGGCGGGGCTCGCCCTGGTCCGGGCGGTCCTGAGCGGCAGCTGAAAAGCCCCGATTTCGGAAGGCCGAGACCTTTCGCGGGTGCAGGGTGGAACCCTGCAAAAAACCCAGGGTCGCCGCCCCTGGACCCCGCCAAAGGGCTGAGCCCTATGGGAAGCCGGGACTCAATCGGCGATGAATTTCAGCCGGTGGTCGCGGTGGAGGTCGACGATCGCCGCCGCGGTCTCCTCGATGGAGCGGCGGGTCACGTCGATCGTCGGCCAGCGGTTCTTGACGAACAGCCGGCGGGAGGCGGTGATCTCGTCGGCGACCGCCGAGCGGTCGACGTAGAGGGAGGATTCGTCGGCGTTGAGGCTGGAGAGCCGGTTCTGCCGAATCTGCACGATCCGCTCCGGCGAGGCGAACAGGCCGACGACCAGGGGCTTCTTAGCCCGTTCGATCGCCGGCGGCAGCGGCATGCCCGGCACCAGCGGCAGGTTGGTGGTCTTGAGGCCGCGATTGGCGAGGTAGATCGAAGTCGGCGTCTTCGAGGTCCGGCTGACGCCGAGCAGGATCACGTCGGCCTCTTCCAGATCGTCCGGCAGGTTGCCGTCGTCGTGGGCCAGGGTGAAGTTCATCGCGTCGATGCGCTTGAAGTACTCGGCGTTCAGCATGTGCTGGGCGCCGGGCCGCGCCGTGGTCTCAGCGCCCAGATAGGCACGCAGCAGGTCGTGGACCGGCCGCAGCACCGACAGGCAGGGAGATCCGGTCTCGCGGGCGACCTCCTCCAGCCGCTCGCCGAGATCGCCGCCCACCAGGGTGTAGAGGACGAGGCCCGGCGCCGCCCGAATCTCGGAGATGACCCGGTCGAGCTGCGCGGCCGAGCGCACCAGCGGGTAGACGTGCTCGATCGCCGACACGCCCTCGTACTGCGCGGCCGCGGCGCGCCCGACATTGATCAGCGTCTCGCCGGTGGAATCGGAGACGAGGTGGAGGTGGAAGTAGCTGCGGCCCATTCCGATCGCCTCTGCGGTCGACTCGGCGGTCGCCTTGCGCGGCGCCCAGGTTGTCCACCGCCGGCCGCCAGGGGAGTCGATGAATGTGGATAGGATGCCCGACCGGGCCGGTCCAGGCCGATTCTCTTGCGCGCTATCGACTCCGCCGTTCACAGGCAGGCGAGCGGGACGCGCGGAATCCGGGCCTCTGGGAGAATCCGGGACGCATCCGGGGCCCGTACACGACTCGGCGTTGCCAAGGTGCTGTCGGACCATCCGGTTCTCGCAAGATGGAGCAAATCCTTTAAAGCCTCGTTAACGGCGCGGCGTCGGGGACCGCCTGTGGACGCTTTTGTGCCCCCGAGATTCGGCCCCCCAATAGAAAAAACAGAGTCCTAGAATCTCTCTTTTCTTTTCGAAGGGGCCTGTGTGGGGATCGGTGCGCCGCGACTCGACAGGACGCGCGCCGACGGGCATGCGGGATGACGGAGATGGGATGGGAACGACCATGACGGGGATGGAGCGCGAGTCCGGGCGGAAGACGTCCGAGCGGACGGTGCTGCGCGTCCTCGAGGGCGAGGCGATCGGACCGCCTCCCGCCTGGATGATGCGCCAGGCCGGCCGCTACCTGCCGGAATACCGGGCGACCCGGGCCGAAGCCGGCTCGTTCCTCGACCTCTGCTACAGCCCGGATTTCGCCGTCGAGGTGACGCTCCAGCCGATCCGCCGCTTCGGCTTCGACGCGGCGATCCTGTTCTCCGACATCCTCGTCATCCCGCACGCGCTCGGCCAGGACGTGCGCTTCGTCGAGGGCGAGGGCCCGCGCCTCGACCCGCTCGACGGACGCGAGGCCTACGGCCGGCTGCGCGAGGCCGGCGACCCGGCGGTCATGACCCATCTTGCCCCAGTCTTCGAGACGGTGACGCGGCTGCGGGCGGAACTGCCGGACGAGACCACGCTGCTCGGCTTCTGCGGCGCACCCTGGACGGTGGCGAGCTACATGATCGGCGGCCGCGGCACGCCGGACCTCGCCCCCGCGCGGGCGCTGGCCGAGGGCGACACCGCCCTGGTCGACGCCCTGATCGACCGCCTCGTCACTGTGCAGACCGACTACCTCGTGCGCCAGCTCGAGGCCGGCGCCGATGCGGTGCAGATCTTCGAATCCCATGCCGGCACCCTGCCGCGTCCGATGCCCGTTGCCGGGCCCGATTCCGGCGGCACGGTCGAGCCCGTCGGCGACGTCGCCGGGAGCGCCCTGCCGGACGCGCCCGCGGCGGACGCCCTCACCCGCTGGTCGCTGCAGCCGATCGCCCGGATGGTGGCCGGCGTCCGCGCCCGGGTGCCCGGCGCCAAGATCATCGTGTTCGCCCGCGGCTCGGGTCTCGACGGCCATGCCCGGGTGGTGCCGGAGACCGGCGCCGACGCGGTCGGTGTCGATTGGGGCGTGAACCTGAAGGCCCTGCGGGAAACGGTGCCGGCCACGACGGTGACGCAGGGCAACCTCCATCCCGACACGCTGATCCAAGGCGGCGCGGCCCTCGACGCGGCGGTGGATACCGTGCTGGCGGCGACCGCCGGCCTGCCGCACATCTTCAACCTCGGCCACGGCATCACGCCGCAGACGCCGGTTGCCCATGTCGAGCGGATGCTCGCGCGGCTGCGGGGCTGAGCCGCCTGTGCTGTACGACTGGATCAAGGCCGGCCACGTCATCAGCCTGATCGCCTGGATGGCCGGGATGCTCTACCTGCCCCGGCTGTTCGTCTATCATGCGAGCCTGCCGCCGGGCTCGGAGGCGCAGAGCGCAACCTTCAAGGTGATGGAGCGCCGCCTGCTCAAGGCGATCATGAACCCCGCCATGATCGCCACCTGGGCGTTCGGGCTCACGCTCGCCGGGATGAGCGGCTTCTACGCGAGCCCCTGGCTGCAGGCGAAGTTCGTGCTGGTCCTGGCGATGTCGGGGATCCACGGCTGGCTCGCCCGGATGGTCAAGGATTTCGCCGCCGACCGGAACATCCGCGGTCACAAGTTCTACCGGGTGCTCAACGAGGTGCCGACGCTCCTGATGATCGGCATCGTCATCCTGGCGATCGTGAAGCCAGGCCTCTGATCCAGGGATCCGGGGATCCCGGAGCGATCCACCCTGCCGCCGCTCCGCGCGGAGCCTTTCCGCCGGATGGCCGTTGGCTGGCCATGCCGAAGCCCCTCGTCGCCGCCCTGGTGCTGGCCGCCCTGACGAACCTCGCCCCGCCGCCCGCGCGGGCCGCGAGCTTCCCGTGCGACAAGGCCGAGGCTCCCGACGAGAGGGCGATCTGCGCCCATCTCCCCCTCAACGACCGGGACGTCGAGATGGCGACCCGGTTCGAGATCCTGAAGAGCGTGCTGCCGATGGGCGGCCAAGCGAAGCTGCGCGACGACCAGGAGGCGTGGCTGCAGGAGCGCCGCGGCTGCGGCGGCGATATCGCCTGCCTCACCGCAGTCTACGACGCGCGGCTCAAGGTGCTGCGCGGGGTGCTGGCGGAATTTGCCAAGCAGGGGCCGTAATAGCCGAGGGCGTCCGTGATAGCCGAAGCCTCACGCGGCAGACGAGATCCGGCGAACCGTTCACAACCGCGCCAGAAGCCGCTCCGCCAGCGGGTTCTCGGCCGCGAAGGCGTAGTCGACCCGCCGCACCGTGACGGCCCGCGCGCCGGCCTCGACCAGGGCGCCGGCCAGGTCGAACACCGCGGCCTCGGGACAGCGCAGCACGATCTCGCCGTCCGGGCCGCGCGGCGCGCCGTAGGGCAATTCGGCCTCGTGCAGGCCCGCCAGGGTGGCGAGGTCGATCGTGCCGCTCTCCGGCAGGGCGGCGCGGACCTCCCGGGTGGTCCGGGCGCGCTCCTCGGCGGCGATGCGGCCGAGCACGGTGCGGAGCGCGGTCCGCTGGCCCTCGCCCCAGGGGGCCTTGAGCGAGGCGACGAGATTGGCCTCCGAACGCAGGATGATGCCGTCGTCCAGCACCTTCAGGGCGTTGGCCGAGAGCGTCGCTCCCGTGGTGGTGATGTCGACCACGATCTCGGCCGAGCCCGCGGCCGGCGCCCCCTCGGTGGCGCCCAGGCTCTCGACGATCCGGTAATCGGCGACGCCCTTCTCGGCGAAGAACCGGCGGGTCAGGTTCACGTACTTGGTGGCGACCCGCAGGCGGCGCCCGTGGCGGGTGCGCATGCCGGCCGCGACCTCGTCGAGGTCGGACATGTCGCGCACGTCGATCCAGGCCTGGGGCACCGCCACCACCACGGTGGCGTTGCCGAAGCCGAGCGGGGTCAGCAGCTCCACCTGGCCGCGCACGTCCGGCAAGGTCTCGCGGATCAGGTCCTCGCCGGTGACGCCGAGATGGGCCGCGCCCGAGGCGAGCTGCGCGGCGATCTCGGAGGCCGAGAGGTAGCGCACCTCGACGTCGGGGACGCCCAAGAGCTTGCCCCGGTAGTCGCGGGCGCCCGCGCCTTGCGCGAGCTTCAGCCCGGCCCGGCCGAAGAACGCGCTGGCATTCTCCTGCAGGCGGCCCTTGGACGGGACGGCGAGGATCAGCGGCAGGGCGGCCGCCTCCGAAGAAGTCATCGGCCGCCTCCCGCCACGCGTTCGATCCAGAAGGTGCAGCCCACCGCGGGCAGCGGCGTCGGGCTGCCGAGATGGCCGAGCAGGCCGTCGTAGCGGCCGCCGCCGACCAGGATCGGGCCCTCCCCTGAAGCCTCCCCCTGGGTCACCTCGAAGATGAAGCCGGTGTAGTAGTCGAGGTTGCGGGCGAAGCCGCCCTGGAAGCGGAACCGCTCGATCGGCAGGCCGCGGGCCGCGATGAAGCCGGTGCGCTCCTCGAACAGGTCGAGGGCGGCCGCGAGGGCGTCGTGCCGGATATTCGCGTCGGCGACCAGCGCCCGCAGGTCGCGGGCGGCGGCGTCCGGATGGCCCGCGATCGCCCGGTAGCGGTCGAGGAGCACGCGGTTCTCAGCGTTGAGCCCGGCCCCGCCATGAGCCTGCGCGGAGGCCTTGGCGAGGAAGCGCTCGGCGATCTCGCCGGCGCTGCGGCCGCCCACGGCCGAGATCCCGGCGATCGCCAGCACGTCCTCCACGAAGGCGCGCACGCCGCGCGGGTCCTGGCCCTGGATCGCCGCCAGCAGGCCCGCGTGGGGATCCTCCGGACGGGTGCCCTCGGCGCCGTTGGTCACGGCATCGAGCGAGCGCCCGGCCGCCAGCGCCCGGAGCGTCCGGCGCTTGGCGGCGGGCGGGACCGCGAGCCCGTCGAGGAGCGCCACGGTCAGGCCCATGTCGCCGAGCCGCACCGCCGGATCGGTCCGGCCGAACAGCGCGAGGCCTTCCAGGGCGAGGCCCAGCACCTCGGCGTCGGCCGCCGGCGTGTCGGTGCGCCCGATCGATTCGATCCCGGCCTGGAAGAACTCGTCGGGCTCGTCGGCGGCGAGCCGGAAGACCGGCCCGCAATAGCTGTAATCGGCAGCCCGCCCGTCGGCCTCGGCCCGGTGCAGGCGGCAGACCGGAATGGTGAATTCGGGCCGCAGGCACAGCTCGGCCCCGCCCGCATCCTGGGTGACGAAAATCCGCCGGCGGATGTCCTCGCCCGACAGTTCGAGGAACGGCTCCAGCGGCTGCAGCACCGGCGGCGTCACGGGCCGGTAGCCCGCCGCCGCCAGATGCGCGGAGAGCCGCGCGCGCGCCGCGTCCCCCGCCCCCGTCTCGCCCGCCTCCGGTCGTGTCATCGCAATCCACCTCGCGGGCGCTCTGTAGCAACCGCGATCGGACTTGGCGACACACCCCCGGGAAGCGTGCGGCCGGCGCGGTGCGCAGGACTGCGCAGACGGCCCTTCACGGCCCCTCGAAGGTCCGGAGCCTTAACGGAACCATAACGCCGAGGCGCCACGATAGGCGCAGAACTCCGACACGCGGTGGACGTCCCGTGCACCTCCCCTTCCGCCTCAGGGCGCAGTTCCTCGTGCTCGCCGGTCTGATCGGCCTCATCGTGGTCGGCGTCGGCGCCCAGGCCGCCCTTCGGGTCTGGCAGAGCGCGGCGGTCACCCAGGAGATCGGCGACCGGCTGCTGCCGACGGTCGACCTGCTCGGCAACCTGCGCGCCACCATGACCCGCGTGCGCCTCGGCGCCACCCGGGTCATCGACGAGACGGAGCCGCACGCCCACGCCCAGGCTCGGGAGCGCAACGCGGCGCGCATCGCCGAGATGCAGGACCTGATCGGCACCTTCGCGGCCCTGCCGGGGAGCCCCGAGACGGTTACGGGCTTCAGGGCCTTCACCGCGCAGTGGCAGGCCTATCTCGAGGCGCAGACGGACGCCTTCGCCCGCGTGGCCGGCGGCGACGCGGCCGGAGGACGGGCCGCCTTCAACGGTCCCGCCAACAAGCTCTACGACACCGCGTGGAAGAGCCTGGACGCCCTGAAGGCCTCGGCGAGCCAGGCGGCGCACGGGGCGGCCGGTCAGGTGCGCGAGACCAGCGCGGCGACCCTGACCACGATCCTCGTGGGCACCGGCCTCGGCGCCGCCCTGGCGCTGGTCCTGATGGCGTGGCTCGCCCGCGACATCGCGGGCCGCGCCCTGCGGGTCGCCGCCGCCATGACGGAGCTGGCCGCCGGCAATGCCGACGTGGCGGTGCCCTGCACCGAGCGGCGCGACGAGATCGCCGAGATCGCCCGCGCGGCGCTCGGCTTCCGGGCCAGCCTGGAGCGCAACCGGGCACTGGAGGCCGAGGCGGCCGTGGCCCGGGCCGGCACGGAGGCGCAGCGCCGGGCCGCGATGCACGCCCTGGCCGAATCCTTCGAGGGCAGCGTCGGCGGCGTGATCGCGGCCGTGGCCGCGGCGGCCACGCAGCTCCAGGCCACCGCCCGCAGCATGAGCGCCGTGGCGGCCCAGGCCTCGGCCCGGTCGGGGGGCGTCGCCCGGGCGGCCGGAGAGGCCGCCAACAATGTCGGCACGGTGGCGGCGGCGGCCGAGCAGCTCGGCGCCTCCGTGCGGGAGATCGGCCGGCAGGTCCAGGCCTCGGCCGGGCTGGCGCAGGGGGCGGTCGCGGAATCCAGCCAGACCGTGGCGCTCGTCCAGGATCTCAGCACCGCCGCGTCCCGGATCGGCGACGTGGTGGCGCTGATCTCCGGCATCGCCGCCCAGACGAACCTGCTGGCGCTCAACGCCACGATCGAGGCGGCCCGTGCCGGCGCGGCCGGACGCGGCTTCGCGGTGGTGGCCGCCGAGGTGAAGGCGCTCGCCGAGCAGACGGCCCGGGCCACGGAGGAGATTTCCGGGCAGGTCGGGCGGATCCAGGATTCCACCGGCCACGCCGTCGGCGCGATCGACGGGATCGGCGGCCGCATCCGCGAGATCAGCACGGTCGCCGCCTCGATCGCGGCCGCCGTCGAGGAGCAGGGCGCGGCCACGCAGGAGATCGTGCGCAACGTCTCCGCGGCGGCGGCGGGGACCGACGCGGTCACCGACAACGTCGTCGGCCTGGCCGGGGCCGCCGACGAGACGGGCGCGGCCGCCTCCCAGGTCCTGGCCTCGGCCAACGCCCTGTCGCGCGAGTCGGAACGGCTCGGTGACGCGGTCGCCCAGTTCCTGTCCGGGCTGCGGGCGGCCTGAGGGTCCGCGCCGCCTCTCAGAGCGGCCGGAGGCTGCCGAGCCGGGCGCCGCGGGGGCGACGCGCGGGTTTGCGCCGGACCAGCAGCACAGCCACGGCCGGGGCGCCCGCCATCCCGGCGCTCAGGACCGGCGCGCTGCCGGTTCCCGGCGTGGCCTGGGCGGTGGCGCTCGGCAGGCGGTCGAGGGCCGGTCTGTCCGCCTGGGCCGGCAGGGCCCCGACCAGGGTGCCGGCGAAGACCAGCCCGGTGGACAGGATCAGGAGCGTCGCGCGCATGCCGGCTTCTCCGCGGCGCCGGGGCGAGCAGACACGCGGGCACCGGCGGAAGGACAACGTTCCGGAGGCCGCCGCGTTCGATGCGCGATGGCCTTACTGCGCGGCGGCCGGGAAGTGCCGGCTCAGCACGGCGCGGACCTGCGCCACCATGTCGGCCTCGGGGCACGAGACCTGCGCGGGCCGCGCCGCCTTCCATTCGGCGTTGCTGGCGATGGACTCGGCCGCCTGGGCGCCCGCGATCAGGTCCTTGATCTGGACCTCGCCGGCCAGCCGCTCGTTCGAGCCCTGGATGATGGCCACCGGGGCGCGGCGGCGGTCGGCGTACTTCATCTGCGCCTTCATGCCGGCGGCGCCGAGGTAGAGCTCGGCCCGGATGCCGTCGGCGCGCAGGAGCGCGACGAGCCGCTGGTAATCGGCCATGTTCTCCCGGTCGAGGACCAGCACCACCACCGGCCCGGGCGCCTCGGTGCCGGCGATCAGGGGGCTGCCCACCAGCTGCAGGGCCGAGAACAGCCGCGAGACGCCGATCGAGAAGCCGGTGGCCGGGACCGGCTCGGCCCGGAACCGGCCGACGAGGCCGTCGTAGCGCCCGCCGCCCGCCACCGAGCCGAAGCGCACGGTCTGGCCGTCCTCGTTGGTGACCGGGAAGGTCAACTCGGCCTCGTAGACCGGGCCCGTGTAGTACTCGAGGCCGCGCACCACGCTCGGGTCGGCCCGGATCACGTCGTGGCCGTAGCCGGCGGCGGCGCAGAGGCGCATGATCGCGTGCAGCTCGGCGATGCCCTCCCGGCCGGTCTCGGAATCGCCGACCGCGTCGTGCCAGCCGCCGAAGAATTTTTCCCAGAACGCCACCTTGTCGGCGCCGTCCGCGGCATCGGCCTGGAACGACACGTAGGCGAGGATCCGGCCGACCGCGGCCGCGTCGAGGCCCGCGCCCTTGGTGAAGTCGCCGCTCTCGTCCTTGCGGCCGGCCCCGAGCAGGTCGCGCACGCCGTCGACCCCGAGCCGGTCGAGCTTGTCGATCGCCCGCAGCACGGTGAGGCGCTGGCCGGCCTTGTCGGGACCCGCGAGCCCGATCGCCTCCATGACGCCGTCGAGCACCTTCCGGTTGTTGACCTTGACCACGTACCGGCCGCCGAGCCCGAGGCGATTCAGGGTGTCGGCCATCAGCATGCAGGTCTCGGCATCGGCCGCGACGCTGCCGGCGCCGACGATGTCGGCGTCGAACTGCATGAACTGGCGGAAGCGGCCCGGCCCCGGCTTCTCGTTACGGAAGACGTAGCCGGCCCGGTAGCTGCGATAGGGCTTGGGCAGGGCGTCGTAGTTCTCGGCCACGAACCGGGCCAGCGGCGCCGTCAGGTCGTAGCGGAGCGACAGCCACGCCTCGTCGTCGTCCTGGAACGAGAACACGCCCGCGTTCGGGCGGTCGAGGTCGGGCAGGAATTTTCCGAGCGACTCGGTGTACTCGACGAAGGGGGTTTCCAGGGCCTCGAACCCGTAGAGCTCGAAGCTCTTGCGGATCGTCTCCAGCATTCGCCCCTGGGCGGCGATCTCGCCGGCGCGCCGGTCGACGAAGCCGCGCGGCAGGCGGGGCTTCAGGGTCTCGGCCTTGCTCTCGGCCTTGGACATGGTCGTCTTCGCTTCTTGCGGGCCCGGAATCCGGGTCCAGCATCCGGAGTGACGCGTTCCCGACGGGGCGGGATGTTGAGGCCGGGCTCTAAAGCATGACGGCGGCGAGCGGCAAGGTTGTCGGTGCGACGCTCAGTACGGTGCCGTCAGCTTGAGCCAGAGCAGGGCAGCGAGGCTCACCACGGCGATCGGCATCTGTAGCGGGCGCAGGCGGCCATGCGCCAGCGGCACCTCGCCGGCGCGCGCCGCGATCGGGTCGAGGATCCCGATGGCGGCGTAGCCGAGGATCAGCATCGCGAGCGCCGGCACCGCCTTGCCCATCACGGCGGCGAACAAGCTGGCCAGTCCGAGACCGTACAGGACCAGCATCGTCACGATCTGCGCCACCTGCGGCCCGCCCTCGGTCCGGAAGCTGACCCCCCGGCGTACCCCGGCCAGGAACAGCAGGATCGAGGCCGCATAGAGAAGGGTGAACAGCGCCACCAGATAGTCGAGGGGCTGGCCGTTCAGCCACCACGCCACCGCGGTGCCGAGAGCGATCGGCACCATGGGGCCGAAGCCGAAGACGATGTCGAGCCAGGGGATCCGGCGCGGCTCGTGGGTGGTGAGGGTGCGTCCGGTGGCGTCGTCGCGCATGGCGGTCAGGGGAACTCTCGGTTGGACGGTCTGCTGCGCTGCAGCGCCGGGACGGGGAACGGCCGCGCGCCGGCCCGGTTCCGATGACCCCGTCCCGGGCCCGTCTGCCTAGCGCCGGCACGGCGCCCCGGCGAGGCCCTTGAGTGCAGGAGAAAAAGGCGTTATCTGTGTGTGGCCCTCATCACAAGGTCTGCGCCGCAGCGCGCCCGTGAGCCGCGAGGGACCTGCCTCATCGGTTTCGCCAATCTGACCCGGGCCCCTCGCCGCAGCGCGGCCCGCTCTCCGGCGCCCATCCCCCGGGTGCCTGGCACTGAACCGGCCCTCCCACCTTCTTCCGTCGGTTGCAAGACACCCCATGACGCCAAACCCCGACGCCCTCGCCGACATCGAGACCGCGGAGCCGGCCGATGCGCCCACCGATCGGCCCACCATGCCTGCCGCCCTCGAGGGCGTCCGCGAGGTCAAGCTCCAGGACCTCAAGTCGAAGACGCCCACCGACCTGACGGCCTTCGCCGAGGAGGTCGAGGTCGAGAACGCCTCGACCATGCGCAAGCAGGAGCTGATGTTCGCGATCCTGAAGCAGCTCGCTGCCAAGGAGGTCGAGATCATCGGCTCGGGCACCGTCGAGGTGCTGCAGGACGGCTTCGGCTTCCTGCGCTCCTCCGACTCGAACTACCTGCCGGGTCCCGACGACATCTACATCTCGCCGACCCAGATCCGCCGCTTCGGCCTGCGGACCGGCGACACCGTCGAGGGCCCGATTCGCGGTCCCAAGGACGGCGAGCGCTACTTCGCGCTCCTGAAGGTCAACACGATCAACTTCGAGAACCCGGAGAAGATCAAGCACAAGGTCCACTTCGACAACCTGACGCCGCTCTTCCCGACGAAGCGCTTCAAGCTCGAACTCGAGAATCCGACCAAGAAGGATTTCTCACCCCGGATCATCGACATCGTCTCGCCGATCGGCAAGGGCCAGCGTGCCCTGATCGTGGCGCCGCCGCGCACGGGTAAGACCGTGCTGATGCAGAACATCGCCCAGTCGATCACCCTGAACCATCCCGAGTGCTACCTGATCGTGCTGCTCATCGACGAGCGGCCCGAGGAGGTCACCGACATGCAGCGCTCGGTGAAGGGCGAGGTCATCGCCTCGACCTTCGACGAGCCGGCCACCCGCCACGTGCAGG
>Ga0316228_1002872_pt1 | contig 14572 bp, 10 predicted proteins | sample TBH18021metaG_FD_206005 | JGI IMG/M metagenome (GOLD analysis project Ga0316228, IMG submission 206005) | Freshwater microbial communities from Trout Bog Lake, Wisconsin, USA - TBH18021 | ecosystem: Environmental > Aquatic > Freshwater > Lake > Hypolimnion/Profundal zone | place: USA: Wisconsin... | reverse complement strand
CGGTCGATCCGGCGCGGGTCCTGGCGATCGGCGACGCGATCCGCACCGACATCGCGGGGGCCCGCAGCTTCGGCGTCGCCAGCCTGCTGGTGGCCCGCGGCATCCACGCGGAGGAACTGGGCGTCACGGCCGCGCATCACCGCCTGGGCGACGTGGCGGCCTGGCTCGGCCGGCAGGCCGTGCATCCCGACGCGATGATCGAACGGCTGGTCTGGTAGCGCCCGTATGGCACCCCGTCCTCCGAGGCGGGCGGGACCTCGGCACAGGGCCGCCAGCCTAACCGTCCGAAATCCGCGACAAGCTTGACACCGCGCGGGAAATTGCGTGGATTCGCGGGCGTGAACCGATCCCGCGCGCAGCAATCCGCCCTGACATTCGCCTCGCTTGTCGTGCGGTTCCTCCGGGATACCTGTCCGGCTTCGGTGCTTTCGACGTCCGGAGCCGGTGAGACGGCGAGCCTTGCGTGACCCTGGTCTCCGGGCTGCCGGACTTCCTGCTCTATCTCGGCACTGCGACCGGACTGATCGGCCTCTACCTGCTGATCTACACTCTCGCCACCGCACATAACGAGATCGCGCTGATCCGCCGGGACGTGACGGCCGCGGCCATCGCGCTGGGCGGAAGCCTGATCGGCTTCACCCTGCCGCTGGCGGTGGCGATCTACAATGCCCGGTCTCTGCTCGATTGCCTGATCTGGGGCCTGATCGCCCTCGTGATCCAGATCGCGATCTACTGGCTCGTGCGCCTCGCGGTGCCGGACTTGTCGCGCCGCATTGAGGAGGACCGCTCCGCCGCCGCGATCCTCCTCGGCGCGGCCTCGCTGGCGGGCGGCGTCGTGAACGCCGCCTCGATGACCTATTGAGCGGCCGGTGATGGAGACCGCGCCCGCTCCCGAAGCCGCCGGCGCGCCAGCAACCGGCTCCACCGCCACCCGCCGCTCCAAGCGCTCGGCCGCCGTGTCGCTGGTTCTGGTCGCCGGTGCGGGCGCGGCCGCCCTGACCCTCGGCGGCCTCGATCCATCCCAGCGGGAGGAGGAGGCGCTTGTCTACGGGAGTCTCGGCGCCTGCATCGCCCAGCAGCTGCGCAGCGCTGAGGCCTGCATCGCCGCCTACAAGACCGCGCAGGAGACGTACGCGGCGACGGCGCCGCGCTACGAGACCGAGGCCGATTGCCAGCGCCACCACGGGAGCGGCGGCTGCACGCCGGGCGAGCAGGTCACGGCGGCCGCGAATGGCCGCTACCTGCCGGTCATGGCCGCCTTCATGATGGGGCGGACGGACGCGCAGGACCTGCCGATCCAGCCGCTCTACGCGCACGCGCCCGAAGAGGAGCGCGACGCGGCGGGGACGGCCGGACACGGGGGCGGCTACTGCACCGGCGCGGGCGGCCGGGTCGCCTATGCGGGCGGCGCCTCGCGGGTCCATGTCCCTGCCTCGGTCGCCCGCACCACGAGCACGACCCCGCGCACGATCAGCCGCGGCGGCTTCGGCGGCACCGGGCGCGCGACGGCGTTCTCCGGAGGCTCGGGCGGCCGCGCGGGCGGAATCGGAGGCGGCTGATGCGCCGCGTGGCGATCCCGGAGCGGCCCGACTGGCGGCTCCACGCCGCGCGGGCCGGCTTCACCTTCCACACGTTCGACGGCGCTCGCTACTGGGACGAGAGCGCCTATTACGCCTTCAGCCTCGCGGAGATCGAGGACGCCATCGAGGCGCCGAGCGCCGCGCTGCACGATCTCTGCCTTGCCTTCGTGGACCGGGCGGTCCGGGATGAGGGGATTCTCGCCTCGCTGCGGATTCCCGAGCATGCCTGGGACGCGATCCGGGCGAGCTGGGAACGGCGCGATCCCAGCCTGTATGGGCGCTTCGACTTCAGCTACGCGGAGGAAGGGCCGGCCAAGCTCCTCGAGTACAATGCCGATACGCCGACCGCCCTCTACGAGAGCGCGGTCTTCCAGTGGCTGTGGCTGGAGGACGGGCTGGCGCGGGGACGCCTCCCCGTCGGCGCCGACCAGTTCAACACCCTGCACGAGGCGCTGGTCGCGCGCTTCGCCGCGGTGGCGCCGCCGGAGGGTGTCGCCTTCGCGGGCTTCCCCGACGCACCGGAGGATCGCGGCACGCTGGCCTATCTTCAGGATTGCGCGCTCCAGGCCGGCCGCGCCGCCCCCTTCCTGTCGGTCGAGGCGATCGGGCTCGCGGAGGACGGGCGCTTCGTGGACGAGGCCGGAGCCCCGATCGGCTGCCTGTTCAAGCTTTATCCATGGGAATGGATGTTCGCCGACCGGTTCGGCCGCGCGGTCGGCACGGCGACGACCCGCTTCCTGGAGCCGCCCTGGAAGGCGGTGCTCTCCAACAAGGGGCTGCTGGCGCATCTCTGGGGAATGGAGCCCGGCCATCCCAACCTGCTGCCGACCTTCTTCGAGGAGGACCCCGCCAAGGCCGCGCTGGGCCGGAGCTTCGTCAGGAAACCCCTCTACGGGCGCGAGGGCGCCAACGTGCTGATCGTGCGCGACGGTACCGTCGCGGCACATGGCGCGGGTCCCTACGGCGGCGAAGGCTACGTGCGGCAGGCCCTGGCCGAATTGCCCGATTTCGCCGGCCGGCGCGCGCTGATCGGCAGCTGGATGGTCGGGGACCGACCCGCCGGCCTGTGCCTGCGCGAATCGGACGGCCTCATCACGACCGACCGGGCCCGCTTCGTACCGCACCTCATCGACCCGTGACCGGATCGCGGACCTGGGCCGCTGCGCGTCTTCGGTCCAGCGTCGCCAACTCGCGCCGCATGTTCGACCGCGCCGGCCCCTCCAGCTCTGCCCGGGCCTGGTCCGTAAGGAACAGCGGCCGGCCGGATTCGAGGGTCCCGCGCAGGAAGGCCGTGCGCCCCTGTCGGTAGGCCGACTCGCCGACGGCCGGGATGAACTCCCGTGCCACGCCCGCAGCGTAGTCGTCATAGGCGGCTTGCGCCGCCCCCAGGATCGCCATGTCCATGTCGAGGAAGACGGCGACGTCCGCGGCGAGCGCGGCCGGGAGACCGTCGGGGACGGCATGCCGCTCGGTCGCCCGGATCATCGTCTCGGCCGCCGCCAGCGTGGCCGCCGGGACCAGGCCGTCCATGAGCGTCCGCAGGAGCACGGCGCTGCGGCGCTCGTTGTCGGAGGCGCCCGGCCGGTAGACGGCGTCGTGGAACCAGATCGCCAGTTCTACGGCGTCGGGACTCCGGACAGTCGCGCGGCGGGCGCGGAACGCCTCTAGCAGCGCGTCGACATGCGCCTGGGCGTGATAGACGCGCTGCGGCTCGGCCAGCCGGGCACGCAGATCGGCCAGGATGCGGGGATGGCGGTCGAGCATCGTCCAATCCTCTATCTGATCCGCGTCCGCGGGCCGGGACAGGGTCGCGCCGGTCCCGGGCTCGTCGACGCCCCGTCCGAGCGAAGGGATATGTCGGGCCGCCTCCGGCCGTCGATGCTCCTGGTGTGAGGTCAGGCTGCCGGCGGTGCCTCTCTGCCGGGCCGACGCGCAATCATGCCCGGCGCCCGCCGACCACGGATCGGCCGGATGTAGCAGGATCCGGGACCGCTGCGACGTCCGGCCCCTGAGATTCCGCCCCGGCGGAAATCCTGACGTCCGAATGGACGGCCCGGCTCGATCAGAAATGCGCGTCCGACGGCCGATTCTATTGGGTCTGGCGAGACTAGCATCTTCGCATAAATGATCAAGCATGTGACTTTTGATTTTCCGCAATGAAGCGCCCTTGTTGGTCTTCGGGTCTATACTGCACGAATGACACGGGTTTTCGCATCTGGTCTTCATGCCGGACGCCGGCTACATGGGCCGAACGAATCTGGAGGATCCCCTGTGCCCATGAGAACGAGGACCCTGACAGCGGCCACTTGCCGGGTCGTGACGATGCTGCTCGCCGCCTCCCCTGCCCTCGCGCAGGCACCCACGCCTGCCCCCGCCCCGGCGGGGCAGACGGCCAAGCCCGATGTCGACCCCGCGCAGGAGAGGATCCGCAAGCTCAACGCCTATGTCGGGCTCCTCAACCGGACCTTGCGGGCGCAGGAATCGCTCAGCCGCTATCAGAGCTGGGTCAACATGAAGACCGGTCCGACCGGCCGCGAGCGGACCATCTACGGCCTCTACGGGCTCTACGATGTGCGCGGCGAGATCGCGAAGGCGGAGGCCGCGATGGCGCAGCCGCCCGCGATGCCGGAACTCGACGGCGCCATGAAGAACTACATCGCCACCTACCAGGCGCTCGCCCCGACGATCACCGAGGCGGAGGGCTATTACGAGCGGCAGGATTATCGCGCGGACAAGATGGAGCAGGGCAAGGCGCTCCACGCCAAGCTCGCCGTCGCGGGGCCGGCCTTCCTGGCCGCGCGCGCCAAGGTCGACGCCGTGTTCCGCGTCGAGAAGGAGAAGAGCGACGCCCTCGAACTCGCCGCCATCGAGGCGCGGGAGGGCCGCAAGGCCCGCTGGCACGTCGCGAACGTGATGACCGAGGCGCGCAAGGTCATGGACCTGCTGCCCACCGACGCCAAGCCGGTCGTCGACATGGCCGCCTTCGAGGCCGCACTCGGGCGCTACGCGGTCGCCGTCAAGGACATGGACGGGTACAGCGCCGCCAATCCGAACTCCTTCCACGTGTTTGAGAGCCGGCCGCGCTCGCTCCTGGGTAAGCTGCGCGAATTCGACGCCAAGCTCGCCAGGGCCAAAGGCGACGCCCGCCGCGGCGCCGGGCGCGACGTGACCTGGATCGTCAACGACTACAACACGATGGTCTCGACTGCACAGACGGCCACGACCTTCTCGCGGTGAGCGGGGCGCGTCGCGTAGGCGGGGCGCCGGCCCAAAGCGGTCTTCAAGGCGGTCTTCAAGGCAGTCTTGCACCGGGCCGGTGCCCGGCGCGCCCGTCAGCGCGGTCCGCGGCTCGATCCCGTCAGGCGCAGCGCGTTCGCGGCCGTGGTGACGGCCACCTGCCATCGCGCCCGTTCACCCGCGGGGTAGCGGATGCGCCGGGCGACGAAGGTGCCGCCGCGGTCGATTGCGTTGAAGCGACCGTTCGGTCTATCCGCTGCGCGGGACGGCCGGCGGCCCCGGGCGCCGGCTCGATCTGCGAGGAGCGCGCCCATGTCAGCCGAAGACGCCCCGATCGGCCGCTTCCCGGTCCCCCGCCTGGAGGCGCTGCCGGCAGACATCCGCGCGCGGATCGAGGCGGTCCAAGAGAAGTCCGGCTTCATCCCGAACGTGTTCCTGGTCCTCGCCCATCGTCCGGAGGAATTCCGGGCCTTCTTCGCCTATCACGACGCCCTCATGGACAAGCCGGGCAACCTGACCAAGGCCGAGCGCGAGATGATCGTCGTGGCGACATCGGCCATGAATCAGTGCCAGTACTGCGTGATCGCCCATGGTGCGATCCTCCGGATCCGCGCCAAGGACCCGCTGATCGCCGATCAGGTTGCGATCAACTACCGCAAGGCCGACATCACCGATCGGCAGAAGGCGATGCTCGATTTCGCCATGCTGGTCAGCCAGTCCGCGCATCAGGTCGGCGAGGCCGCGTTCGCGGCGCTGAGGGCTCACGGCTTCGACGACGCGGATGCCTGGGATATCGCCGCCATCGCGGCCTTCTTCGGCCTGTCGAACCGGCTGGCCAACGTGACCAGCCTGCGGCCCAACCCCGAATTCTACACGCTCGGGCGCGGCTGACCGTGCGGCCGGCCCGCCCGTGCTGTGTATGGTCCCGGGTCGCCGGGACGCTGCCACAGGATCCCTCGCGGGGTCCGGCAAGATCCGGCATCCGGTGCGCGCCGACCGTGTGACCTGGCGTCGCGCGTGCGAGGCGGATCGGGGCCCGTCCGCCTTCGCCGCCCAGGGGCACTCCGCCAAAGAGACCGGAATCCCGCGCGAACCGGTTCTTTAAACCTATAGGAACCGCCCGGATCGGCTGCTAACACGCGTTAACTTTGCAGCCGACCCGATGAGGAGGCGAACCCGGCTTGAACCTTCGAAGTGGCGCAGCCCAGCGTCTCGACCTGACCGCCTGCGACCGCGAGCCCATCCACATCGTCGGCAGCGTCCAGCCGCACGGATTCCTGCTCAGCCTTGATGTCCGGTCCCTCGCCATCGTCCAGGCGAGCGCCAATGCCCCCACGGCGGCGGTGGTCGGGACCGACCTCGACGCGGCTCTGCCCGAGGTCGCGGCCGTCGTCCGGCGCCACCTCGCGGCGGCGGAGCCCCAGGATGGCGCCCTCTATCTCCGCACCGTGACGCTGGAGACCAATGGCGGCCGCCAAGCCTACGAGGTGGCGGCCCATCGGGTCGACGACCTCGTGGTGCTGGAACTGGAGGAGATCGACACGGACGCGGCCGAGATCGGCGTCGACGTGCTCACGCCGCGCCTGCGGGCCTTCGTCGAGCGCCTGCAGACCGCCCTCACCGTCGAGGACCTCTGCCAGTTCGTCGCCGACGACATCCGCCAGATCACCGGCCTCGACCGCGCCCTGGTCTACCGGTTCGACCGCGACTGGCACGGCACGGTGCTGGCCGAAGCCAGCAACGGCGTGCTGCCCTCCTACCTCGACCTGCGCTTCCCCGCCTCCGACATCCCCGTCCAGGCGCGCGAGCTCTACCGCCGGAACCGGCTGCGCATCATCCCCGATGCCGGCTACGTCCCAGTGCCGATCCGGCCGGCCACCACGCCCTCCGGCATGCCGCTGGATCTCAGCCAGTCGGTGCTGCGCTCGGTCTCGCCGGTCCATGTCGAGTACATGCGCAACATGGGTACGATGGCCTCCATGTCGGTGTCGATCCTCGTGGACGGCGCGCTCTGGGGCCTGATCTCCTGCCACAACCGCGTGCCCAAGCGCGTGCCCCTCCAGGCGCGCAACGCCTGCGACGTGCTCACCCAGATCTTCGCCCTGCAGCTCTCGGCCCGCGAGCGCGGTGCGCAGTCCGAGACGCGTCTGGCGCTCGGCGCCGTGCAGGCGCGCCTTCTCGGATTCATGGCCGAGGAGGACAGCTTCGTCGACGGCCTGCTCAACCATCCCGACGACGTCCTGGCCCTGGTGGACGCCACCGGCGCCGCGGTGGTGACGGCGGATCGCTGCCGGCTGCTCGGAGCGACGCCGTCCGAGCGTGAGGTCCGCGCCCTGTACCGGTGGCTGTCGGAGCGCGACGACGCCGAGGAGGTCTTCATCTCCGAGGCCCTGTCGGAGGCGTTTCCAGCGGCCGCTGACTTCGCCGACCGGGCGAGCGGTCTCCTCGCGATCTCGGTCTCGAAGAAATACGCGAGCTACATCCTCTGGTTCAGGCCCGAGGTGGTGCGGACGGTGAAGTGGGGCGGCAATCCCGTGAAGGCCGTCCAGCCCGACCCGGACGGCGGCGCAGACCGGCTGCACCCGCGCAAGTCGTTCGAGATCTGGAAGGAGACCGTGAAGAGCCGCTCCCTGCCCTGGTCAGTCCCGGAGGTAGAGGCCGCCAAGGATCTGCGCGCCTCGGTGCTCGGCATCGTGCTGCGGCGGGCCGAGGAACTGGCCGCCATGAGCGAGGAGCTGCAGCGTTCGAACAAGGAGCTGGAGGCGTTCTCCTATTCCGTCAGCCACGATCTGCGCGCTCCCTTCCGCCACATCGTCGGCTACGCGAACCTGCTGAAGACCCGCGAGGGCGCTCAGCTCTCCGACAAGGGTCGGCACTACGTGGAGACCATCATCGAGGCGGCTTTCTCGGCCGGAACCCTGGTCGACAGTCTCCTGAGCTTCTCGCAGATGGGCCGGCATGCCCTGAACAAGGTCTGGGGCGACATGAATGCCCTGGTCGAGGAGGTCCGCCGGAAGGTCCTGCGCGACGTCACCCCCGATCGGACCATCCGCTGGGAGATCGCGCCGCTCGGCCGCGCCTATGCCGACCCGGTCATGCTGCGGCTCGTCATCGAGAATCTGCTGTCGAACGCGGTGAAATACACCCGTGGCACCTCGGAGGCGGTGATCGCGATGGGCAGCCTCCCGCCCCGGGAGGGCGAGGCGGTCTACTTCGTGCGCGACAACGGCGCCGGCTTCGACATGGCCTATGTCGACAAGCTGTTCGGCGTCTTCCAGCGGCTGCACCGGGTCGAGGAGTTCGAGGGCACGGGCATCGGCCTCGCCAATGTCCGCCGCATCGTCGAGCGCCACGGCGGCCGGACCTGGGCCGAGGGCAAGCTCGGTGAGGGCGCCACCTTCTACTTCACCCTGCCCATCCGGGAGGAGGCGCACTGACATGACGGAACCGACATGGCAGGCCTGAAGCCGATCCTCCTCGTCGAGGATAACCCGAACGACATCGAGCTGACGCTCGCGGCGCTGGAATCGAGCCAGCTCGCCAACGAGATCGTCATCTGCCGCGACGGGGCCGAGGCCCTCGACTTCATCTACCGGAGGGGCGCGCACGAGAAGCGGCAGGCCCAGGATCCCGCGGTGGTGCTGCTCGACCTGAAGCTCCCGAAGGTCGACGGCCTGGAGGTGCTCGCCAAGATCAAGGGTGACCCGGTCACCCGCACGATTCCCGTGGTCATGCTGACCTCCTCCCGCGAGGAGACCGACCTCGTGCGATCCTACGACCTCGGGGTGAACGCCTTCGTGGTGAAGCCGGTCGCCTTCGAGGAATTCTTCGCGGCGATCAAGGAGATCGGCGTGTTCTGGGCCCTCCTCAACGAGCCGCCGCCATACCGGGGAGGCTGGCCATCGAACGCGTGATCGGACATTCCGCGGGCCCGCTGCGCATCCTCCACCTGGAGGACAGCGACCTCGACGCCGAGCTGATCGAGGCCGAGCTGGAGTCGCTCGGGCATCCGATCGCCATCGAGCGGGTGATGACCCGCGACGCCTTCGCCCGCGCGGCGGTCGCCGGCCGGTACGACCTGATCCTGGCGGATTACGTCCTGCCGACCTTCGACGGGGTGAGCGCCCTCGGGATCGCCCGGACGCAATGCCCGGACACCCCGTTCATCTTCTGCTCGGGAACGCTCGGCGAGGATGTGGCCGTCGAGGCCCTCAAGAACGGCGCCACCGACTACGTCGTCAAGCAGCGCCTCGACCGGATGCCGCGCACGATCGTCCGGGCGCTGGCCGAGGCGCGGTCGCGCGCCGACAAGCGCGAGGCCGAGGCCGCCCTGCAGGCGCTCAACGAGACCCTGGAGGCGCGCATCGCCGAGCGGACCCGGGAACTCGCGGAGGCGAACGATGCCCTCCAGGCCCAGATCGTCGAGCGGGAGCGGGCGGAGGATGCGCTGCGGCTCGCCCAGCGCCTGGACGCGGTCGGGCAGCTCACGAGCGGCGTCGCGCACGATTTCAACAACCTGCTCACGGTGATCGCCGGCAATATCGAGTTCCTGGAGCGCGCCGTCTCCGACACCCGCTCGAAGCGTCGCCTTGCGATGATGCGCGGGGCCACCGAGCGCGGCGCCCGGCTCACGGCGCAGCTCCTCGCCTTCTCGCGCCGCCAGCGCCTGGAGCCGAAGCCGATCAGCCTCAACCAGACGGTCGCCTCGATGCGGGACCTGCTGCAGAGTTCGATCGGCGGTGCGGTCCGCATCGAGACGACCCTGCAGGCCGACCTGTGGGCCGCCCTGGTCGACGCCACCCAGATCGAGCTCGTGATCCTCAACCTCGCCATCAACGCCCGCGACGCGATGGCGGTCGGCGGCCGGCTCGCCATCGAGACCGCCAATGTCACCGTCACCGGGGCGCCGACGCGGCCCGAGCAGCCGGCGCCCGGCGCCTACGTCATGGTGGCGGTGAGCGATACCGGCACCGGGATGACGCCGGACGTGCTGGCCCGGGTGTTCGAGCCGTTCTTCACCACCAAGGAGGTCGGCAAGGGATCAGGTCTCGGGCTCGCCCAGGTCTACGGCTTCGTCAAGCAATCCGGCGGCGGCATCCGCATCGACACGGTCGCCGGCGAGGGCACCTCGATCAAGGTCTATCTCCCCCGGGCCGCGGAGGCGGAGGGACATGTGCCCCGCATGCCTGTCCCGTCCGAGACCACGCGGACGCATCCGCCCGGCGGCGGGCCCCGGCTCCTGGTGGTCGATGACGACGCCGAGGTGCGCGAGGTGACGACGACCCGCCTGATCGAGGCCGGCTACGCGGTGCGCGAGGCCGCCTCCGGCCTCCAGGCGCTGGCCGCCCTCGAAGCGGATCCGGGCGTCGACCTCGTCGTGATGGACTTCGCCATGCCCGGCATGAACGGGGCCGAGACGGCTCTGGAGGTCCGGAAGCGCTGGCCGGCGCTGCCGGTTCTGTTCGTCACCGGCTTCGCCGACACCACGGCCCTGACCAAGGCCGGCGCCGTCGGCATCGACGGGATCGTGCTGAAGCCGTTCCGGGTCGGCGAACTCGAGGGCAAGGTGGCCGCCGCCCTGGCGTCCCGCCCAACGGCGCAGCTCCGCCTGATCTCGGGCCGCGACAGGAGCGCCTGAGGCGTCTTCAGGGCGTCCTCCACACGGGTCGCGGCCATCGGAGGGCCTGACCTGATCGAGGCGGTTGCACCGGCCCGCGCGCTGGGGCACCGATGGGTCTGCGGGCACCGTACGGTCACTCCGTGCCGGTGCGAGGCCGCCCTGTCAGCCGGCCCTGCGACCGGAACGGTGGCGTCAGGCCGAGCGATGCCCATCGTGGAGCCTGTCCCTGTCCCATGTCTGAGACCGTCAGGACCGCGGATCTGCCCTTCCTCGCGGAGGGCGGGGCGATGGGCGCCCGAATGCGCGCCCACGAGTGGTCCGGCTCGCCGCTCGGACCGCCAGACACCTGGCGTCCCTGCCTGCAGGCGACGCTGAGCCTGATCCTGGGATCGCGGTTCCCGATGTTCGTGGCGTTCGGGCCCGACCTCGTCTTCCTCTACAACGACGCCTATGCGGAGATCCTCGGCGACAAGCATCCCGCGGCGCTCGGCGCGCGCTTCCGCGACGTCTGGTCAGAGATCTGGCCGGAGATCGGCCCCCTGATCGACCGGGCGCTCGCAGGCGCGGCGACGTGGTCCGAGAACATGCCGCTGACCATGAACCGGCACGGCTATGACGAGCCGACTTGGTTCACCTTCTCGTACGCGCCGGTGCGCGACGAGGCCGGCCGGGTCGTCGGCCTGCACTGCGCCTGCACGGAGACGACCGGCCGCGTCCAGGCCGAGGCGCGCCTGCGCGAGGCGGAGGCGCGGATCCGGGCGCTCACCGACCACCTCCCGGGCGGCTACGTCTATCAGCTCGCCACGGGCCTGGATGGCGCGGACCGGCGCTTCGTCTACGTCTCGCAGGGCTTCGAGCGCATGACCGGCGTACCGGCCGAGGCGGTGCTCGCCGACCCGGCCGTCGCCTACGACCTCATCCTTCCGGAATACCGGGCCGGCATCGCCGAGGCCGAGGCCGCCGCGATCCGCGATGTCGCGCATTTCGATGTCGAGGCGCCGATGCGCCGGCCCGACGGCACCCGCGTCTGGACGCGCATCATCTCGGCCCCCCGGCGCGTCGGCGACACCCTGGTCTGGGACGGGCTGCACCTCGACGACACCCTGCGCCGCCGGACCGAGGAGCAGCTGCGGGAGAGCGAGCGGCGCCTGCGGCTGGCCACCGAGTCGGCGGAGATCGGCCTCTGGGACGTCGACGTCGTCGCCGACACCCTGTTCTGGCCGGCGCGGGTCAAGGCCATGTTCGGAATCTCGGCCGAGGTGCCGGTCTCGATGGCCGATTACTACGCGGGCCTGCATCCTGAAGACCGAGAGGCGACGAGCGCGGCCTACGCCTCCGCCCTCGATCCTGCGCGGCGCGCCCTGTACGACGTCGAGTACCGCACCGTCGGCAAGGAGGACGGGGTCGTGCGCTGGATCGCCGCCAAGGGGCGCGGGATCTTCGAGGGCGAACGCTGCGTGCGGGTGATCGGCACGGCGATCGACATCACCGCCCGCAAGCAGGCCGAGGAGGCCCTGCGCGCCAGCGAGGCGCAGTTCCGGGTCCTGTCGCAGGTGCTGCCGAACTTCGTCTGGGCGACCGACGCGGCCGGGGCGGCGAACTGGTTCAACGAGCGCGTCTACGCCTATGCGGGCCGGGAGCCCGGCACCCTCGAGGGCGCGGGCTGGCGGGGGATCATCCATCCCGACGATCAGGACCGGGTCGCCGCGGAATGGCGGGCGGCCGTCCGATCGCGGGCCGACTACCAGTCCGAGTACCGCCTGCGCCGCGCCGACGGCACCTATCGCTGGTTCCTGGCGCGGGCGCAGCCGGTCCTGGCGGCGGACGGCACGGTCACCCGCTGGGTCGGCACCAGCACCGACATCGACGACCAGAAGCGGCTCATGGCCGAGCTCGTGCGCTTCAACGAGACCCTGGAGCAGCGCGTGGCCGAGCGCACGGCCGAGCACGACCGGGTCTGGCGCAACTCGCGCGACCTGCTGGCCGTCATCGGGGCCGACGGCATCTTCCGCGCGGTCAATCCGGCCTGGCACACCATTCTCGGGCACGAGCCGGCCGAGGTGGTCGGCCACAGCTTCCTGGACTTCATCTGGCCCGAGGATGCGGGCCCGACCCAGGCGGCGCTCGAAGCCGCCGCGGCCGCGCGCGACCTGACCGATTTCGAGAACCGCTACCGGCACAAGGACGGCACCCCGCGCCTGATCTCCTGGCGCACCTCCGTCGAGGGCGACCGCGTCTACGCCTACGGCCGCGACGTCACCGCCGAGAAAGCCCAGGCCGAGGCACTCCGGCACGCCGAGGAGGCGCTACGGCAGTCGCAGAAGCTGGAAGCGGTGGGCCAGCTCACGGGCGGCGTGGCGCACGACTTCAATAACCTCCTGACGATCATCCGCTCGTCGGTGGACTTCCTGCGCCGGCCGGATCTCGCGGAGGAGCGCCGGTCCCGCTACCTCAACGCCGTCTCGGAGACGGTGGACCGTGCGGCCAAGCTCACCGGGCAGCTCCTCGCCTTCGCCCGACGGCAGGCGCTGAAACCCGAGACCCTCGATGTCGGGGCGCGGCTGCGCGGCGTGGCCGACCTGCTCGATACGGTCACGGGGGCCCGCATCACGGTGGTGACCGAGCTACCGGACCATCCCTGCTTCGTCCGGGTGGACCTCAGCCAGTTCGAGACCGCCCTGGTCAACATGGCGGTGAACGCCCGGGACGCGATGGACGGCGCCGGCACGCTGACCCTGCGGCTGCGCTGCGGCGCGGCGCTCCCGCCGATCCGCGGCCATGCGGGCGCTGCCGGGCCCTTCGCGGCGATCGCCCTCGTCGACACCGGCACCGGCATCGGGCCGGACGTCCTGGCCCGGGTGTTCGAGCCGTTCTTCACCACCAAGGAAGTTGGCAAGGGTACCGGCCTCGGCCTGTCCCAGGTCTTCGGCTTCGCCAAGCAGTCGGGCGGCGACGTCGCCGTGGAGAGCGCGCCCGGCCGCGGCGCGACCTTCACGCTCTACCTGCCGCAGGTCGAGCCCGAGTCGTCCGGCGGCGACGCTGCCACGGAGGCGGCCGAGATCGATCCGGGCGGCGCGGGGCAGCGGGTGCTGGTGGTGGAGGACAATATCGAGGTCGGCCGCTTCGCCACGCAGATCCTGGAGGATCTCGGCTACGCCACGACCTGGGCGGCGAATGCCGAGGAGGCGCTCGATCAGCTCGGGGCCGACGGCGCGACCTTCGACGTCGTGTTCTCGGACGTGGTCATGCCCGGCATGGGCGGGATCGAACTGGCCCGGATCCTCCGTCGGCGGATGCCGCACCTGCCGGTGGTGCTGGCGTCCGGCTACAGCCATGTCCTCGCCCAGGAAGGGACCCGCGGCTTCGAATTGCTGCACAAGCCATACTCGGCCGACCAGGTCTCGCGCGTGCTGCGCAAGGTCATCGGCAGGAGGCGGGCGCGGCCGAAACCCACGCGGACCTGACGCACGGGCGGATCCAGCCGGGGCGGACCTGCACCGGGGCGAACCTGCACGGGGACCGAATCGTCACATGCCGGGCGTCGGGCCGCTGCCGGGCGGGATCGGGGTCCTAGATCAGGTCCATGTCCCCGCCGTTTCCCATGACCCGCGCGGCCGGCCTTGAGGCCCTGGCGGCCTTCCTGGCCGGTCCCGGCGCCGCCTATGCCGCGGCTCGCAACACCGATCGCGGGCCCGGCGCGACGCCGACAACCTCCGCCCTGTCGCCCTACCTGCGCCGCCGGTTGCTGACCGAGGACGAGGTCGCCCGGGCGGCGCAGCGCACCTTCGGCCCCGCGGGTGCGGCGGCCTTCGTCTCGGAGGTGTTCTGGCGAACCTATTTCAAGGGCCATCTCGAAACCCATCCTGGCGCCTGGACGGCGTATCGCGACGGGCTGGCGGCCGCGCGGGCGCGCCTTTCGGCCGAGCCCGGCCTGCGCCGGACCTACGAACAGGCTGCGGCGGGGCGCACGGGCCTCGATGGCTTTGATGCCTGGGCCTCCCAGCTCACCCAGGAGGGCTGGCTGCACAACCACGCCCGCATGTGGTTCGCCTCGATCTGGATCTTCACCCTGCGCCTGCCCTGGGAGCTGGGGGCCGACCTGTTCCTGCGGCACCTGCTCGACGGCGACCCGGCC
>Ga0316228_1002868_pt1 | contig 14590 bp, 12 predicted proteins | sample TBH18021metaG_FD_206005 | JGI IMG/M metagenome (GOLD analysis project Ga0316228, IMG submission 206005) | Freshwater microbial communities from Trout Bog Lake, Wisconsin, USA - TBH18021 | ecosystem: Environmental > Aquatic > Freshwater > Lake > Hypolimnion/Profundal zone | place: USA: Wisconsin... | reverse complement strand
TTCTGATAATTTAATATCATAAATAGCGCACCTAAAGATTCAGCAATGAATAAAGCAATTAATATGCCGCCATAACCGATTATAGGATGCAGAGAAATATAAAATAATCCCAATCCTAAAAATACAGTGACAATTACATTTGCATATGTCGTTAATTTTTCCCTTCCCAATGGAATGCTTATCTGCATATCAATAAAAACGGCAACTGAGGTAGCGAAAAAACAAGCGCCGCATACCCAAAATACCCACCACTCAAAAATGAAATTATTTCCTGTCAACCATTGTGTGACAAGCCTTCCCAATGCACATATTCCCAGGCCAACACATATTGACATTGCTAGGTATGGCTTTGCGATCTTTTTTATGTAAACATTGAAATTTGAATTCTTAAGAGTTTCATGCACGCTATAACTCATCATTAATTTTCCTATTCCTATCATAATCCCGTTTGCAAAACTAATTAACTGTCTGCATATAGCAAGATAAGCTACATCCGCCATAGGTAAAAATACTCCGGCTATAACTTGATCAAAATATTGCTGCATGGAGCCAATTAGATTACTTGCAAAGAAATGACGAGCGTTATAAAAATCTTCTGCAATTGGTAATTTCCAAATTATTTTTTCCTTTTTTATTATCCAAATAAATGAAACTAAATTAGAGGCTATATTGCCTGCTGTAGAGATTAATACAAAAATCATAAGGTCATGACTAGAGTGTATTAAAACTACGATAAGAAAAATTATAGTAGTCCTAATAATCAATAATCTCCAAAATATAAAACTTATATTACCTTTTGAATAAATAACCCAGTCTAAGTTAAGCGCCGCCCCTAATGTTCCAATGCTACAAATTAAATAAACAAGGAAAAATTCCTTTGGAGATATAAAAAAGATTGCAATCAGATTTAATCCAAAAGCGAGAGCTGCACCAACTAACTGAAATATGAATAATTTAAAAATTATTGAGTTGCCAGGTGATTTAACTGAGGAACGGATATATTCCCTGGTGCAATAATGTGCAAAACCGATTACAAAAATGCCCGTCAACCAAGCTGACAATGCAAAAGCTTGTGCATAGTACCCATAAATTTCTGGTCCAAAACTTCGCAGTATTATCGGCAATTGGACTATGGGTGGCAAGATTGATAGCGCTTGCAATCCTAATGTATAAATTGCCCCCCTATGAATAATTGCTGGCTTCATCAAGACAAATAAAAAAATTAACTTGAAAAGATATTTTTAGATTGGATGCTTAAGACTAGTATGACGCCATGCATCCAAGCATATTTCTCTCAAGCCTTTTTTAGCCTCCCAGCCCAGCAGAAGAAATGCATTATCAGTTTGAGCGTAGTATGAAGGTAAATCCCCAAGACGTTTTTTTGTTACTACTTTTTTAATCTCAAGGCCACTGACTTTTTCAAATGCAGAAACTATTTCTAGAACGCTAATTGGCTTGCCCGCACCTAAATTAATTGTCTGATATACACCCTCGGATTTTACAAGATAGGACAATGCTTTCACATGTCCATCAGCCAAATCTGTCACATGAATATAGTCTCGTTCACCAGTACCATCACAAGTTTCATAATCATCACCAAAAATATTTAAATGGGGAAGCTCTCCTGTTGCTACTTTCAAAATATAGGGCATTAAGTTATTCGGTATCCCATTCGGATCCTCTCCAATGAGGCCAGACTGGTGCGCCCCTACAGGGTTAAAGTATCTTAGACTAATAATTTTCCACTCGCTATCGGAGCAAGTTAAATCACGAAGGATTTCTTCAGTCTGAAGTTTAGATTTACCATAAGGACTCATTGGCTTTGTAGGATGACGCTCATCGTATGGCAAATACTTAGGTTCGCCATAAACAGTCGCACTTGAGCTAAATACCAAGACCTTAACCCCGACCTTTTGCATTGCTTGCAATAGACTGATTGATCCCTCTACATTATTGGCGTAATAAAGGAGGGGGTTAGCAACTGATTCGCCAACTGCTTTCAATCCCGCAAAGTGAATGACCCCATCAATCTTGTATTCGCGCAAAATATTTTCAAGGGCATTTGTGTCGCGCACATCCGCTTCAATACACGTTAGCTTTTTTCCTACAATTTTATAAATACACTCAAGAACATTGGAATTGCTGTTTGAAAAGTTATCCAGCAGCACCACCTCATAGCCCGCATTTGATAACGCTACTGCTGTATGACTGCCTATATACCCAGTACCGCCTGTCAATAAAATATTCATAATTATTTTTTACAGGGCAAAGATTTAATGATTGCAGGATTTTTAATACAATTGCGCTTATTCCTCATCTGGTTGGCCCTTTCATTTCACTTTTAACCAACGTCCTAACCAATTCACTGCTCTTTATTTTTGGTTGCCACGATAAATACTTCATTGCTTTATTTGGGTTGCCGTTAATTTGCAATGGGTCAGATGGCCTCATTAAGCCTTGATTAACAATAGTGTGTTGTTGCCAATCTAAGGAAACCTCTGCGAAAGCGGCCTTCAAAAAATCTTTTAAGCTTTGAGCTTCGCCAGTAGCGATAATAAAGTCCTCTGGCTCATCAAGGGTGAGCATCAGCCGCATCGCATCGACGTATTCTGGAGCCCAACCCCAATCACGTCTAATATCAATATTTCCAAGCTCAAGCTTTTCATTGCTTCCATTTGCAATACGGCAAACGGTGGCCACAATCTTTTTTGTTACAAAACGCTCTGGTCGCAATGGTGATTCATGGTTAAATAAAATCCCTGTGGTCGCATACAGCCCATAAGCCTTTCGATACAAACTTACCTGCCAGGTAGCTGCCGCCTTTGCTATTGCGTAAGGACTAGTAGGGCGAAAGGCGGTGTTTTCATCAGCAAAATCTTCGCCAGTATCTCCAAAACACTCACTTGAGCCAGCATTATAAAAACGAATTTTTGGATTGATAAAGCGAATTGACTCCAATAAATTAATTGTCCCCAGCGTGATACTTTCAAAAGTCTCAACTGGTTGCTCAAATGAAAGCCCTACAGAGGATTGCCCTGCTAAGTTGTAAATTTCATCTGGCTCAACCCTTGAAATTACTTGCAAAACACTTCGAAAATCAGTCAAACTCATTGAAAGTGTTTTTACTTGGGCTGCAATTTTCAATGTATGAAGCGAGGTAAACGAGGATATCTGCGCATCACGCGACGTTCCCCAAACTTCATAACCCTTACTTAACAGTAATTGGGCGAGATAAGCCCCATCCTGCCCCGAAACACCGCAAATAAGTGCTCGCCTATTTCTTGGAATCATTCTTTGCCCACCGCGACACTATGACCATGCTTGAGTAACAAAGCATGTTGCTTGGCTTTATCGAGGTCGTTCGCTACCATCTCGACAATCATTTGATCTAAGGTAATTTCTGGTACCCAACCGAGTTTTTCTTTAGCTTTTGTGGGATCACCTAAGAGGGTTTCGACTTCAGTAGGACGATAGTAACGGGGGTCGATTTGCACAATCACATCACCCACCTTTAGCGCAGGAGCTTTATCGCCTTCGATTGCGGCTACGATCGCTTTTTCATTCTCAGCCTGCCCTTCAAAACGGAGGGTGATGCCTAACTCTTTGGCGCTGCGGGTAATAAATTCACGCACAGTGAACTGCACACCGGTGGCAATCACAAAGTCTTCTGGCTTGTCTTGTTGCAACATCAACCATTGCATGCGTACATAGTCTTTGGCATGACCCCAGTCCCGAAGGGCATCAATGTTCCCCATATAGAGACATTTCTCTAAGCCTTGGGCGATATTCGCTAGGCCACGGGTCACTTTTCTAGTGACAAAGGTTTCGCCACGGCGTTTGGATTCGTGATTAAAGAGGATGCCATTGCAAGCGTAAATACCATAAGCCTCACGGTAGTTCACCGTGATCCAGTAGGCATACATCTTGGCTACGGCATAGGGGCTTCTGGGGTAGAAGGGAGTCGTTTCTTTTTGGGGGATTTCTTGTACTAGGCCATAGAGCTCAGAAGTCGAGGCTTGGTAAAAGCGGGTTTTCTTCTCCAGACCCAAAATACGGATGGCTTCTAACATGCGCAAGGGGCCAATAGCATCCACATCAGCGGTGTACTCAGGAGATTCAAAAGAGACGGCGACATGAGACTGGGCACCTAAGTTATAAATCTCATCAGGTTGGCATTCTTGAATGATTCTGACTAAATTACTGGTATCAGTTAAATCACCATAATGCAAAATCAAATCACGGTGATTAACATGCGGATCTTGATACAAATGATCAATCCGCTCGGTATTAAAGGAAGAGGCACGACGCTTAATGCCATGCACGATATAGCCTTTTTCCAATAAGAACTCAGCTAGGTAAGAGCCATCTTGGCCTGTGATGCCGGTGATGAGGGCGACTTTTTGTTGGGCCATATAATTTTTTATAGAACTACAAACTTTGTTTATTGGAGGCTCAATCGAGCATGAAGCCCGCTAACGCCCGATCCCGCACACATTCCCCGCTCGCAATAATGGGCAACAGCAACGCTATTAAAGACCCTTCACTCAAAGATTTGTGGGCTTTCACATTAGCCCAAAACCTCAACCTAAATCTGGCCATCGTTTTCATACCCAGCCTTAAAAAGCTACCGTTAGTATTGCTGTGTTTTATCCAAGCATGCACTAGATTGACTTCTCTTTTGTAAAAATCCTAGAAAAATAAATCTGGAACAGGGTTATGAAGATACTTAAGAAAATAAAAGCTATCAAACTCACTAGTGCCATTTTTATCAAGACAGATCGCCCTGGGTGGTAAGCAATAGGCTGAGTCATGACAGTGTAGAGCAACCCTGATTCGCCCACAAAATCTTTTTGCGCTGCAATTTGAATGCGGGTAATAACACCAATGACACCTTCTAAACTATTCCACGCAGTATCTAGGAGAGTGTTGTACTCTTTTTGCGACTGCTCGTTCATCATCGTTGCTTTAGCATCTGCGAAATTAACCCGACGCTCTAACTTGGTAATTTGTGTTGAGAGCGTCGCAGCCTGGCCCTCCAGCACAATGCGCTCGCTGGTTAACTTTTGACGGAACTCGGCATCTTTAGACTCGGTAGCCAAAGAAAAGAGTCTAGTAATCGCATCACCATCAAATTGGACCCCTGAGCCATCGGCATTATTGCTTGATCGTACTTTTGCTTCATTCGAAGCATTTGATTGATTAGCGGTATTGGTGTAGTCGGCTAAAGCCCTACGGGTTGACTCAGCCTTTTGCATCAGTTGAGCGCGTAGATCTTGTAAATCCTGCAACTTGTAACGTGTTTGCAAACGCTCTGCATCGCTAGGTTTGACATGAATAGCCACATAGGCATCGACTGGATCAACTTGGTAATCAGAGATTTGGCGTAATTTACTAAAAGCACCCGCCAAGTTCAGACCTGTTTGACTGTCACGATAGCTATTGCTATTCACATCAGCCTGCATCGTTAAGACCACAGACTGCGCTTTATAGATTAAATCGTTGAGATAGTTGAGAACCAAGTAAGGGCTTGCGGTCTTCATAGAAGAGTCCAAGATCACACCATCTAAAGATGGTGCGCGCGAGACACCCAACTTCTCGATAGCAGCCTTGCTCCAGGCGGCAGCAACATCATTAAGTACTTTGGTAGCTAATACTGTATCGTAGTTATCACCGTGAGAAACTAGAATGAGTTTGATATTTTTAGAGGCCGCTTGATCAATTTCAACTTTGTAGTCAGACTCTAACTTTTCAATATCGGTGCGCGATAAATTTTTCTGCGCTAAAAGACCCTTGTACTTGGTATTAATGAACTCCACTTCACCAGAGTAAGGTATGGCTGAGACCGAGTTTTGAAAGGTTTGCAAAGTAACGCCACGATCAACCAAGTGATTATTGGTCCAAACGGTTTCGAGCACGGTATTCGAAACAATATCGCTTGCGCTAAAAGGGCTACCGTTGGGATATTTTCCTTGAGCTGCCTGGGGAAAATTAACCCCCAATATTTCTGAATAGTAGGTTGATGGATTAAAGCTTAATGCCGCATAGACAATAAAGAGAACTAACCAAACACCCAGCACTTTTGCGCCGTTTTTCAGAAAGCGTTTTTTTTCTTTGGCAAGATCCCTGATGATCTGAATGAGATCTATTGCATTGTTATCTTGACGATCATCAGAAATTGGCATTATCCACTCAGACTTATAGGAAATTAATTTAGGTAATGCGTTTGAATGGGCATTTAATAGCGTGACAGTAGCACTAAATATTATTAGTATCGCACTGATTATTTCACACTTCATTCTAACATTTACTCTTATTTCAGAAGAATTCTCACTGGTAACGCAATCAAACTAAAGCCCCCTAAAAAAACTGAAGGCTATAAATTAGCCTGAAATTTCCAAGAGCTATCGCACATTTCTTGCAGACTTCTATTGGCTTGCCAGTCTAAAAGGGTCTTTGCCTTATCGGCTTTTGCATAATAAATAGGCAAATCCCCACTTCTACGGCTTTGCACTACCCTCTGAATGGTGCAATCTGCCGCTTTTTCAAATGCGCTAATTAAGTCATAAACACTAAAAGGTGTGCCCGTCCCTAAATTAACCACTTCAATTCCCTGGCGCTTGCTTACAAACTCAATGGCTGCCGCATGCCCCTCAGCCAAATCCATGACATGAATGTAGTCTCGCTCACCCGTGCCATCTTTGGTTTCATAATCATCACCAAAAACATTGAGATGCGGCAGTTTTCCAGAGGCTACCTGGCAAATATAGGGCATTAAGTTATTGGGTATACCTTTAGGTAATTCGCCAATCAACCCTGACTCATGGGCACCTACGGGATTAAAGTAACGCAAACAGGCAATGGACCAACTTGGATCTGATGTCGCAATATCTTGCAAAATTTCCTCAACCTGCAGCTTGGTCCTGCCATAGGTATTCATAGGTGCTGTGGGGTGTGCTTCGTCATAGGGTAAATATTGCGGCTCCCCATAGACAGTAGCGCTAGAACTAAAGATGAACTTCTTCACCCAACAGTACCAACGACATTGTTGTCGTAATACATCAAAGGCTCTACGCCTGACTCGGCCACGGACTTCAACCCAGCAAAATGAATCACCGCCTCAATGTGATGCCCGCTTAAAACATTTTTTAGTAATTGCGCATCTCGAACATCACCTTCATAAAAAGTGAAGGTCTTTCCGGTAATCGTTTTGAGCTTACCTAAGACTTCAATTTGACTATTACAAAGGTTATCAAGAAGAACCAGCTCATGACCCTGAGAAGCCAATACTGTTGCGGTATGGCTACCGATAAACCCAAGACCACCAGTTAATAGAATATTCATCGCATCCCTTACCCTTGCAGATCCTGCTTAGCCTTCATGCTTGAGCCAACAGGAAAGAGTAAAGCGGACAGCAAGGCAATTAAGTAGCAAAGTATTTCTATAGAGTGTTGATTGCTTACCTCACCCACTGTATAGATCATGATCAAACTCATGGACATGAGAATGGTGAGCGCCTGAAAAGGGCCATGAGCCTTGACCGATAAGTAGGCCACACTCACCAAGGCCCCGCACATTAGAAGGAAACCCGGAAAACCAAACGCCAGAGCAATTTCTACCCAGGCACTATGGGTCGATAAAAGCTCTCCGCTATTGGGATACTTTTCCTTTAACAGCGTATGAAATGGATATCTCAATATGCCAACACCTAAGGGGTTTTCTGGCAAAAAGATGGTCGTGCCCGCGGTAGCCCAAGCTACCCGCTCATAGGTATTGCCCTTGACCTCTTGGCCTTTCTCATTTTTGGGGTAACCCATCGTAGTGGGGTTTTGCCAATTAGGATACCGATCGATTTGAATCGCAATCTTTGTATCGTCAATCATCGACGCCCAGCCCGGATTGTATTTAGCTTGTTGCGCGCCAAACCAAAAAAATATACCCAGCGAGCAGATAATTAATGCCAGCAAACCCAGACTACTCCCGCTCACCTTATTCTTTATGACCGCTACCAACACTTCACCAAGCACCATGATGCCAAGCACCAGAAAGAGAAAAGCAATCGAGCCAATACCGTTACGAGCATCAAATGCAAAAACGTAAGCATAGAGCACTGCTACCGTGCCGATAAACCACCAGATGCCTTTAGAGCGAATCCATTGGGATTGACCCATACGAATGGCATCTACAAAATTACCTAACAAGGCAGTCGTTAAAATCGCGCCCATTAATACCGCATAAATCTTTCCATAAAAAAGATAATGGTCGTAATCAGGCGCAAATAAACTATGGGCCGCCAAGGCTTTGGGAATGTATTGATAAAAAACACAGGCAAAGCTCCCCAAAATCCCTAACCACAATAAGCCAACTGCATGTGGCCTTTTAATTACTGCGATCCCCGTACCTAGCGCAAGAATTGTGGCCAAAAGACTTCTGAGCCAAGTACTTCTTAATTCACCTAACTGAATATCTGGGAAGCGAGATAAAAAGAAGTAATGAAAAACGACCCAACAAAACATCAAGCCAAGCAATACCAATGGCAGCCAGTTTTTACGCGGTATTTTGACGTGACTCAATCTAAAAAATTGGAAACAATAAATCAGAGAGAGCAGACAGCCCACTCCCAAGCAAATATTGCGCAAAGCAATCGTATCTTTAACAGCCCAAATACCTAAAAGCAAACTGCTGATCAAAATCAAAGCCAATCCCAAGGGGCCTTGGTTTTTAAACTCGAGTACTACAGGATGAGCTGGACTATTCATATTCTCCTTTATTGAGCCCTATCAATAAAAGCTTGATAAGCCAATGCCAAGCCATCTGTTATTCCAATTTGGGGCTGCCAACCCAATGAATTGAGTCTGGTTGAGTCCATGAGCTTTCTAGGGGAGCCATCAGGCTTACTAGCATCAAAAGCAATCTTGCCTTGATAGCCAGTCGCTTTTGCTACCGCAGTTGCCAGTTCGGCAATGCTCACATCACTGCCATAGCCCACATTAATATGACTTTGCATCGGTTCTGTTTGGCTATCGTAAATTGCCTTATCCAGCTCCATGACAAAGACGGAAGCTGCAGCCATATCTTCTACATATAAAAACTCTCGCTTAGGGGCTCCTGTACCCCAAATCAGCACTTCAGGTACTTGATTAACCTTAGCCTCATGAAAGCGCCTAATGAGCGCTGGAATGACATGGCTATTTTCAGGGTGGTAGTTATCACCGGGACCATACAGATTGGTTGGCATGACAGATCGATAGTCAACGCTATGGGACTGCCCGTACTGACGGTTATAACTCTCGCACATTTTGATGCCTGCAATTTTGGCAATGGCGTAGGGCTCATTAGTAGGCTCTAATTTACCCGTTAACAAAGCATCTTCACTCATTGGCTGTGGAGCCAATTTAGGATAAATACAGCTAGAGCCTAAAAAGAGTAATTTCTTAACGCCACTAACAAAAGCCTGATGAATGACATTGTTTTGCACCATCAAGTTGTCATAGATAAACTCAGCAGGATAGGTGTTATTTGCATGAATACCGCCCACTTTGGCAGCCGCTAGATACACTTGATCAGGCTTTTCTTGTGTGAAGAATGCTGCTACTTGCGCCTGATTGGTTAAATCTAATTGGGCATGGGTTCTAGTAATAATGTTTTTAAAACCCTTAGCCTGCAAATTGCGCACGATGGCTGAGCCCACCATACCGCGGTGGCCTGCCACATAAATCCGTTGATGTAAATCTGTGGGCATGAAATTAATTCTCTTTACCTACTGCCACAGAATATCCATGCTTTTGCAGCAAGGCATGCTGCTTGGCTTTATCTAAGTCGTTTGCCACCATCTCGACAATCATTTCATCAAGGGTAATCTCTGGGACCCAACCTAATTTTGTTTTTGCCTTAGTAGGATCGCCCAAGAGGGTTTCTACTTCGGTAGGACGGTAGTAGCGTGGATCGATTTGCACAATCACATCACCCACTTTAAGCGCAGGGGCTTTATCGCCTTCAATGCTAGCCACAATCGCTTTTTCATTCTCAGCAGCACCTTCAAACTTGAGGGTGATTCCCAATTGCTTAGCGCTACGAATAATAAATTCACGAACAGTAAATTGCACACCAGTGGCAATCACAAAATCTTCAGGCTTATCTTGCTGAAGCATGAGCCATTGCATACGCACATAGTCCTTAGCATGACCCCAGTCACGTAAGGCATCGATATTGCCCATATAAAGGCATTTCTCTAGCCCTTGAGAGATATTGGCCAAGCCACGAGTCACTTTACGAGTAACAAAAGTTTCGCCACGGCGCTTAGACTCATGGTTAAACAAGATGCCATTACAGGCATACATACCATAGGCTTCGCGATAGTTCACAGTAATCCAGTAGGCATACATCTTGGCTACCGCATAAGGACTTCTTGGATAAAAAGGTGTGGTTTCTTTTTGGGGAATCTCTTGTACTAAACCATACAACTCAGAGGTGGACGCTTGATAAAAGCGGGTTTTCTTCTCTAAACCCAAGATACGAATCGCCTCTAACATCCGCAACGGCCCCATGGCATCGACATCAGCCGTGTACTCTGGAGACTCAAAAGAGACTGCGACATGAGACTGCGCGCCCAAATTGTAGATTTCATCGGGCTGAGTTTGATCGATGATGCGAATTAAATTACTCGTGTCGGTTAAATCCCCATAATGCAAAATCAAATCCGGATGATTGACGTGCGGATCTTGATAAAGATGGTCAATACGCTCAGTATTAAAGGAGGAGGCGCGGCGCTTAATACCGTGAACGATATAGCCCTTTTCCAACAGAAATTCGGCTAAATAAGATCCATCTTGGCCAGTAATTCCGGTAATCAAAGCAACTTTTTGAGCGTTTTTCATGATTTGCACTTATGTTAAAGATTGATACATTTTTTCAACTACTTCAATACCTTGGGTTTTAGCTTTCCAGCCCATTTCCCGCAATGCCTTACTAGGATCTGCGCAGCCAATTTTAAGGTCTGTAGGACGAAATAAACTCGGATCCTGAATCACATGATCCTGCCAATTTAACCCGACCTGCTCAAACGCTACCCGGACAAAATCTTCCAAAGAAATCGTGCTACCCGTGGCAATCACAAAATCTTCAGGCTTATCTTGCTGCAGCATGAGCCACATGGCCTCAACATACTCTGGAGCCCAACCCCAATCTCTAGCGATATCCAATCTGCCTAGCTTTAACTTTTCTTGACTCCCTTGAGCAATGCGCTGTACTGAACGAACAATCTTTTGAGTCACAAAACGCTCTGGGCGTAAGGAAGATTCATGATTAAACAAAATGCCCGTACAAGCGAACAGGCCATATGCGTCTCGATAGTTGTTAACTAACCAATATGCGGATGCTTTAGCCACTGCATACGGACTCATTGGATGAAATGGCGTGCTTTCGTTAGCAGGCACTCCATTGGTATCGCCAAAACATTCGCCAGAACCTGCGTGATAGATTTTGATCTTTTTATCCATCATCCGGCAACCTTCTAAAACATTCAGGGTGCCCAAGGTAATACTTTGGATGGTTTCTGCGGGCTGCTCAAAAGATAAACCCACGGATGACTGGCCTGCTAAATAGTAAATCTCATCAGGATTACTTTTTCGCAAAGCAGTAAGAACACTACGAAAATCTTCTGGAACCATGGACAGGTACTCAATTTGCTCTTTAATACCCAGTTTTTGCAGATTACCAAATGCCGAGCCCTGCGCATCTCTAGATGTGCCAAAAACTTCGTAGCCTTTTTTCAAAAGCAATTGCGCTAAAAAGCTGCCATCCTGTCCACTAACCCCACAAATTAAAGCAGTAGGTTTAGTAGGGCTGGTGAATTGATTTGTGTTACTCACATCACCGTCCATAGTGATCCTCAAAACGCACAATGTCGTCTTCGCCCAAATAGCCACCAGATTGAACTTCAATAATTTCTAACGGGGTTTTTCCAGGGTTTGCCAAGCGATGTGTTTGACCCTGCGGAATATAGGTGCTTTGATTTTCAGTAAGCAAAATTACTTGATCGCCATTGGTGATCTCGGCAGTACCCTTCACAACAATCCAATGCTCGGCGCGATGATGATGCATCTGCAAAGAAAGACTAGCGCCAGGCTTGACCTGAATACGCTTCACCTTAAAGCGTTCGCCCTCATCCACACTGTCATACCAACCCCAAGGCCTAGCGACTTTGCGATGAAAATTTTTCTCTTCACGTTTTTGCTGTTCTAACTGACTCACAATTGCCTTAACGTCTTGACTGTTAGATCTATCAGCCACAAGGACAGCATCTGCTGTTTCAATAATTACAAGATTATTAATGCCTACAGTCCCCACCAATCGACTACTAGCATGCACCAAAGAATTATTAGTATTACTTAATAAGGTATCGCCACTGGTGACATTGCCTTGCGCATCTTTTTTACCTACCTGCCAAACAGCATCCCAAGCGCCCAAATCATTCCAGCCCACATCTAACTCGACCATCTTGATGGGAAACTGGGTTTTGCCATTCACGCCTGGACACTTCTCAATCACAGCATAGTCAATCGACTCACTAGGAACGCTCTTGAAAATTTCTTTATCAGGTCTAATAAATTCAACCTCACCAGAATGGTCAATACTTCTGGCAACCCAAGCAGTTTGGGTAGAGGCAAAAATATCCCCTCGAAACTCTTTGAGAGCCGCAAGCCAAGTGCTCGCTCTTAATACAAACATGCCGCCATTCCAAAAATAATGGCCGTCATCTAAATATGCTTGCGCAGTCTTCGCATCCGGTTTTTCAACAAACTGCTCAACGGTAAATTCACCATGAGGGCCCTTTAGGCCGCATTTTTTAATGTAGCCATATCCAGTTTCAGGGGCTCCTGGTGTAATTCCTAAAATGGCAATCGTCTTTGAATTTGAATCCGCCTCCACCACAGCAATACATTTTTGCAAAGCCTTAGCAAATGCTTTGCTATTTTGAACTGTCTGATCGGCAGGGGTAATCACCAAAATAGGGTCAACCTGGTGAGCTTTACCCGCCTGACTTGCATAAAGAGCGGCTAGTGTTAAAGCCGGTGCAGTATTACGTCCGGTTGGCTCTAGTAACAAGCTTGCCTCAATACCAGGAAGTTCACGCAATTGATCGAGCACCAAAAAACGATGTTCTTCATTGGTCACAATCAGCGTCTTACCCAAAGCAAGTCCAGGGGTTCTGATGGCGTTTAAGCGCTCCACCGCCTGCTGAAATAGACTCTTTGCAGAATCATCTCCCGATAACACTAAAAACTGCTTTGGAAAGCCAGAGCGAGATAGAGGCCAAAGGCGTGTTCCAGATCCACCACAAAGGATGACAGGGATAACTGCAGTCATGGGATTTTTAGACAAAGCTTTTATATTTTTTGTAAATAAGCCATGATTTTATAGGCTTTAAGCACCAATATGATCTTTATCACGCACAAAAGGCGAATGAGTCAGTCATATGCGTCAAATAAAGAATACAGAGCTAAGACAGCGCCTCACCTACTAGATCTATTCGGGTAGCGTTTACCAGTCAAATTACTATATAAGGCTCCAACTACCACTAAAAGCACAGAATCGACCATTACCGGGAAAAAAGCATAGCGAAAATGCACAACATGACTCAATACGGCAATTAAGGCCACAGCAGCTGCAGGGGGATGAAGGCAGCGCAGGGTAAACATACCCAAAATAGATAAAGAAACAGCGAATGGCAAAGCCAGTAATGGGCTAGAAATCGAGATCGAGCAACTCACCCCAATCAATGCTGAAAGCGTATTTCCAGCAATCACTGCCCAAGGCTGAGCCATAGGACTGCCTGGCAGCGCAAATACCAATAAAGCGCTTGCGCCCAAGGAAGCCATTAACCATTCATCGATACCACCCACTTCACCAAGGTACTTAGCGATAGTGAGCACTAACATTAAGCCTATAAAAGCACCAAAAACTGACCGAATTCTCTCAACCCAAGAAACATGGGGCTGATCCCCGCCCAAATAGAAGGAATAGTGCTTCAGTAGATATTTAGCTGTGTGTTTCACGTTCGCCTGTTTCACATTCACCTAAAAGACTTCATGGTTTTAGCAGACTACCCCACAGACAAAAATAGTCACCTACAAGGTGACTATTGATATCTAGCCCTCAGTATCTAGCCCTCATTGCTGAGGGCTAGATAAAGCTTACTAGGCTTAACCTTTTTTAGCGTAAGCAGAGCACCAGCCTTTGGCTGACACTTGTTTACCAGCAAATAATGGGCAAGGACCAGAAGCAGAGCCTGCTGCGCCTTGATAAAGAGCGCAATTGCTACAAGCTTGGCCAGCAGCATATTTAGGATACTTTGCTTTATCAGCTTTAGTAGCATCAGACTTGTAACCTAAAGCAACAGCTTGTGGATCTGTATCTGCAACCATGGCTTGGGCTTGAACTTTACCATTCATAGCCAAAGTACAAGCACCAGCAGCAGACAAAATCATAAATTGGCGACGACTATTTTTCATATTGACTCCAGAGATCAAGGATTGTGAAAAAACATGGGTATTGCATCTAGATGGAATCATAGATGAGGAAATTCAGACTA
>Ga0316228_1002852_pt1 | contig 14639 bp, 15 predicted proteins | sample TBH18021metaG_FD_206005 | JGI IMG/M metagenome (GOLD analysis project Ga0316228, IMG submission 206005) | Freshwater microbial communities from Trout Bog Lake, Wisconsin, USA - TBH18021 | ecosystem: Environmental > Aquatic > Freshwater > Lake > Hypolimnion/Profundal zone | place: USA: Wisconsin... | reverse complement strand
CACATACATTAGTTTGATGGTCTGGGCAATATGAACAGGCCCAAGCTCGCTCCGAGGCTCTCCCATATAGGCGCGGCGGGAAGGAACACCGCCGTAGTGGTTCAGGCCGCCGAGCCGGATACCCAGCGCTCCCGCCACCCCGGCCTCGCCGATGCCGCTGTTGGGACTGGGGTGTTTGGCCGCATCCCGGCGGATAAAGGCCAGCGCTCCCCGGGGGTCATAATTCAGGATCGCTGCCGCTGCAATGAGCAGCAGACCGGTAATCCGGGCCGGGATATAATTGAATGCGTCATCCACCCTGGCGGCCGCCAGGCCGAAATCGCTGTATTTCTCATTTTTGTAGCCAACCATCGAATCCATGGTATTCACCGCACGGTACAGAACTGCCAGCGGCACTCCGCCGATAAAGGCATAGAACAGCGGGGCGATAACCCCGTCAACGATATTTTCCGCCACTGTTTCCACCGTGGCCCGGGTTACCTCCGCGGTGTCCAGCGCCGCGGTGTCCCTGCCCACAATCCAGCCCACCTTGATTCTGGCCTGGGTCAAATCGCCGGCATCCAGATAATCCTTGATCTCCTGTCCGGCTTCCGCCAGGCTGCGGGGCGAAATGGTAAAGGTGAGCAATAGGGTCCCGCCGGCCAGGCCGGCAAGAGGATGGAGCGCGGTCAGGGCGGACATCACCAGCCAGGCGAGGGCGTAACTGACAGCCAAGGTGATGATGACCAGCAGCAGGCCGGCGCACTTTTTGACGACAGGCGTCTGCAGCGGCTGAAGCAACACCTTCTCCAGGCAGGCAATCAATTTACCGATAAGCACCACAGGGTGCCAGCCGGCCCGCGGATCACCGATAAGGCTGTCCAGAATCACCGCCGCCGCCGGGGCAAACAACGCCATATTCGTCATTTCGCACCTATGATCCGGTAGATCAGTTCCATGTCCAGGTTCTGTCGGACAACGCCGGCCAGACGGTTGTAGCTGGCTTCTTTCCGCTGCCGGGTACTTTCACCGGCGGCGAGAGGAGCCAGTCCTTTGCGATTCCTCAGCGCATTCACCACTGCCCGGCGAAACTCGTCATTGTCAAAAATGCCGTGGATATAGGTGCCCATTACTAATCCGTCAGGGCGCACCACTCCGTCATCCTGCGTCACCGCCTGCCCTGAGCGGCAGGTAATGGTGAAGGCCGGCTGAAAGGGTGAGAAAAACTCAGTGCGCCCCATATGAATTTCATAACCGGTCAGGCAGTCGGCGGTATAACCGATACCCAAAAAAGCATGGCCGGCGCAGGAAGCTGTCACTTGGTGGGTGACCTTGTCGGCGGCAAAAACCGTGGTTGCGTCCAGCAGCCCTAAACCGCTCACCTGGTCGCAATCGGACTCACTGTGCTCAGGATCACGAATCTCCCGGCCCAGCATCTGATACCCGCCGCAGATACCGATAACCGGCGTGCCTGCGGCGACCTGTTCGATAATTTCCCGGTCATACCCCTGTTCTTTGAGATACAACAGGTCTTCGGTGGTATTCTTGCTGCCTGGCAGTATAATCATATCCGGGCGGCCCAGGTGTTCGCCCTGGCGGACATACCTCACCGCCACCCCGTCCTCGCGAGCCAGGGCGTCAAAGTCGGTAAAATTAGAGATTTTAGGGGTTCGCAGCACTGCTATTTCAATTTCGCCGCTCTGGGCAGAATCTTTGTCGTCCAGCGAAACCGAGTCTTCGTCGTCGATGCCCAGGGCATCCAGATGGGGGATGACCCCTACCACCGGTTTGCCGGTTCTGGCGGTGATGAATTCCAGGGCCGGTTCCAGCAGCTTGATGTCGCCGCGAAATTTATTGATGATGACGCCTTTCACCAGATCTCGTTCGTCAGGCTCCAGCAGTTCCAGCGTCCCGACGATGGAAGCCAGGGCCCCGCCCCGATCGATATCGGCGATGAGCAGAACCGGGGCCGGCGCCAGTTTGGCGATCCGCATATTGACGATATCATTGGCTTTGAGATTGATTTCGGCCGGACTTCCGGCGCCTTCAATCACTACAACATCGAACTCGTGCTGCAGTTTGCGCAAGGACTCCTCAATCACGCCCAGCAGCTTGCGGCTATAGCCGGCGTGATACTCGACAGCCGACATATTGCCCACCGAACGGCCAAGGACAATGACCTGGGAGGAAGCATTGCCGGTGGGTTTTAAAAGCACCGGATTCATGTCCACCGTCGGGTCCAGCCCGGCGGCTTCGGCCTGGGCGACCTGGGCCCGGCCCATCTCGCCGCCGTCTTTTGTTACATAGGAATTAAGCGCCATGTTCTGCGCCTTGAAGGGCACCACCGTCAAGCCGTCCTGGAGAAAAATCCGGCAAAGGGCGGTGGTCAGTATGCTTTTGCCCACATGAGAGCTGGTTCCTTGCAGCATAATCGATTTCACCAGGTTACACCTCTTCGTCTATGGTTGTGGCGATTTTTTTTATCTCCACCGCCAGACCGCTTATTGTCAAATATACCTCGTCCGCCGCAGCCGCCACCTGCTGGTTGACCAGCCCGGCCAGATCCCGGAATTCCCGGGCCAGGGCGTTGTCAGGAACGATACCCATACCCACTTCATTGGTTACGAACACCACGGTAGCCTGCTGCCCCTGGGCGCTTTGCAGAAGCTCGTCAATCTGCTCCCGCACAAAACGGCAACGGCCTTCGGCGGTGGTCGGGGCGTCAGGAGAAAGCATCAAGTTGCTTGTATACACTGTGAGGCAGTCGAACAGAACAGCCTTGGCTTTGGTCAGCGCCTCGCCCAATACTTCGGCAGCCTCAAACGGGGCTTCGAAGGTCAGCCAGTCCTCGGGTCTGCGCCCACGGTGGATGTCGACCCGGGCCGCCATTTCGGCGTCCAGTACCTGAGCTGTGGCGATATAGGCCACTCTGGTTCCCAGCGCGGCGACCAGCCTTTCGGCAAATCTGCTTTTGCCGCTGCGCGCACCGCCGGTAACCAGTATGATTTTCCCCTTCATCAGTCATCCTCCCGTGCGCACCAGTATTCCTTGCAGCTGCTGATAAATCGGGCTGCTGCCGCCGGGTTGCCGGCAAAATGCATATGTAGATAGGATGCCAGCACATTACCCACGGCGTAACCGCCGGGATAAACATTGCCTGTCCTCATTTTTTCGAACATAAAAGCCCAGGGGAAATCCTCGCCGCCGCCCATCGGTTCCATCAGCGAAAAGTGAAATTCATGGCCGCGGAGCTTGTCACCGGCCCGGCACAGAATATTATCGCCACAGGCCGTCACTTCCACATAACCCACCGTCTGCAGCCTGGACTGCATCGCACAGGCCGCCGGCACCACGCCGGTCATTTCGAAGACCTTGCCGTCAAAGGCAGTGACCTGCCGCGCCAGATACATCAGTCCCCCGCATTCGGCGTAGACAGGCATCCCCTGCTCCACGGCCTCGCGGACAGCTTTATGCATAGCGCTGTTCGCCGCCAGGTCGGCCAGAAACATCTCAGGAAACCCGCCGCCGAAAATCAGTCCGGCGACATCTGGCAGCGCTTTGTCCCGCAGCGGGCTGAAGGGAACGATCTCGGCCCCAAGCGCTTCCAGCACCGCCAAGCTTTCCGGATAATAAAAGGAAAATCCTTCGTCTTGGGCCACACCGATCCTGACCGTTTTCACCGCCGGGGCCTGTTTCGGCTGGGGCAAAAGCAGCGGCGGCGCGCTGGCTGCCACTTCAACAAGGGCGTCGACAGTCACCTGACTGGAGATCCGCTCAGCCATAGCCGCCACCGCGGCCCCGGCGTCGGTCTCGGTCACCGGGGTCAGGCCGAGATGCCGCTCCGGAACCGCCAGGGATGAATCGCGAAAAATGTAACCAAAAACAGGTATTCCCAGCCTGGCAAGGGCCTCGGCAACAATAGCTTTGTGGGAAGGTGAACCCATACGGTTCACGATGACTCCGGCGATGTTCAGGTCAGGGTCATAGTTTTTAAACCCCAGCACGGTAGCCGCCACACTCTCTCCCGCCGACCTGGCGTCCACCACCAGGATGACCGGCGCAGAAAGTTGCTTGGCGATGGCCGCCGTGCTGCTGATGCCGCCGCGACCGCCGTCGTAGAGGCCCATGACCCCTTCGATGATCGCCAGGTCATTGCCTGCGGCCGTTTTAGCGAACAGGGGGACAATCTCTTCTGCCGGCACCAGCCAGGTATCGAGATTGTGGGCCGGTTTGCCGCTGGCCAGGCGGTGAAAGCCCGGGTCGATATAGTCCGGGCCGATCTTATAAGATTGAACCGCGAAGCCCCTGCGCTTCAGCACCGCCAGCAGCCCGGTCACGATCGTGGTCTTACCCACTCCGCTGCCGGTACCGGCGATGACCAGCCGGGGCATTGTCAGCATCGTCGTCACTTACATCAGCCTTTCTCAACTCGTGAGGGCCAAGGCTGTTCAAAAACGAGCATAGCGCGTCCTGATTACGCCGGTCGCACCAGCGCATCATGTTTACCTGCGATATTCAGTACGATTTGTGTGCGGGTCGCCCGGAAGAGCGCGCCGCGCCGCGTACTTAGGTTCGCAAGCAATCGCTCTGGAAAGCAGACGCACGGCGCTTCAGCGGCGATGCGATCGCTTTCAACGACGCTAGGCGAAGTTTTTCAACAGCCTGATTTCTAATACTCGCTGCCGCGTCTGGCGTCGATCCCGGAACCGATGGGGTGCTTGACCACCCGGCATTCTGTCACCTGGTCGGCCAAAGCCACCAGCAGCTGGGGCATGGCTCGCCCGGTCAGCACAATATCAACATGCGGCGGCCGGGTCCTGACAAGCTCGGCTACCTGCTCCGCCGCAACCAGCTGGTGGCGGATGGCGTGACTGACTTCGTCCAGAACCAGAAGGTCAAGCTCGCCGGTCCGCAGCAGCCGGGCGGCAAACTTCAGAGCCTTTCCGGCGTAATCATGGTCAGGGTTACGGTTTTGCCGAAAGCACTCGCCGCACTTACTGCAACGCTTTTCGCCGCTTTTTATGGCTTCGGAGTCGGGACAGCCGTGACCGAACTGCCTGATGATCAGATTCGGGGCCAGATGGCGCTGGGCGAACAATTCGCCGGTGTAGCCGCCGCCTTTCAAAAACTGGACTACCGCCGCTTTTTTCCCTTGTGCCGCAGCGATCACTGCCAGTCCGAGCGCCGCTGTGGTTTTTCCCTTGCCCTCGCCGGTAAAAATCAGGATCTTCGATGTCTGTCTGTTCATCAGTCCTGCATATACAGCAAAGCGTTGGTTGCCGCGGCGGCGATAGGACTGCCGCCTTTGTTGCCGATGACTGTGATATAGGGCACAGCCGACTCTGCCACAAGCAGTTCCTTGGATTCGGCGGCACCGACAAACCCCACCGGCGCCCCGATGATCAGGCACGGCCTTATCGCCGTCTCCCTCATCAGCCGCAGCACTTCAAACAACGCGGTTGGAGCGTTGCCGATGGCGACGATGGCCCCGTCCAGCTGCTCGCCAAAATTCCGCATTGCAGCCATCGACCGGGTGATACCCTGGCGCTGGGCGTCCGCCGCAACCACAGCGTCCCCGATAAGGCAATGGGTCTGGCCGCCGAATTCGGAAAGGCGGCGGCGATTGATGCCTGTGCGGACCATTTCCACATCGCAAAATATATCGCGTCCGGCTGCCAGCGCCCGGCAGGCGGCGTCAATGGCCTGGGGATGGATTCTGATCAGATTGGCATAGTCAGGGTCGCCGGCGGCGTGAATAATCCGCGAATACACTTTGCCGGTCCGGGCATCCAGGTTGAGCCCCGCCAGATACGGGGCGATGATTTCCATGCTCCTGGTCTCGATACGCCGGGGATCGGTGATAAAATCCACTACTGCACCTCCCTGATCCGCTCCAGAAGGATATCGGCAATACGGGGGTCAGCGCCGATATGGCGGGCCATTTCAATGATAACCCCGGGATATTTTTGGCGCAGCAGGGTGATCTCTTCCGGAATATCCTGCTGAATATGCATGCCGTTGGCAAAAAACATCGGCGCGATGGTAATCTGCAAAACTCCCCGGCCCACCAGTTTTTCCACGGCGTCCTCAATAGTCTGCAGGCCGGACATGCGGTTCATGATCGCTGTTTCCACAAGCCCGTGGCCCACTCTTTCCCGAATCATTTCAGTAATCTGAAAAACCACCTGGTTCGCCTCACCCACTGAGGCCCGGCTGCCGTGACCGAGTATCACTACTCCGGCTTTCATGCGAAAACCTCCTCAACAAACTTGACTACAGCTTCACTTGTACAGACACTGTTCTTATCCTCGGTTTTGGGCCGGTCGATAACGATGAGCGGCAAGCCCAGCGCTATTGCCGCGCTGAATTTGCTGTCACTGCCGCCCACCAGGCCGCTGTTTTTCGTCACAATCACTTCGCTGCGATATTCTTTAAACAAGGCAAGATTAAATTCATGGGAAAACGGCCCCTTTACGGCCACGATTTCCCCCAGTGTAAACCCCAGAGCCAGACATTCGGCAATCACCTGCGGTTCCGGCAGAACCCGGACTATCAGCCGGTGATCATCAAGCAGCGGCTCATTTTTGAATACAGGCAGTGTACGGCTGCCGGTGGTCAAAAACACCACATTGCCCAGCGCCGCCGCCGCTTTTGCCGCCGCCTGGGCGTCGGGAACAACATGCAGCTGTTCATATTGCGGCAGCGGGACTGCCGGTCGCTCATAGCGCAGATACGGAATGCCTGAGCTCTCACAGGCTGACAGAACATTGGCCGACACTCCTGTGGCGTAGGGATGAGAGATGTCCACCACCGCTCTGAGTCCCCGCTGACCGATCAGCTGGGTAAAGCCGTTGCTGTCCAGCGGGCAGGCACTGACCGGCAGGTTGTCCTGCTCAAGCAGTTGACGGCCGTAGTCACTCACCACCGAAACCAGCACCGGATAACCGCGGGTGACCAGATCGGCCGCCATTTCCCGTCCGTCTTTGGTGCCTGCAACCACCAGGATCATACTGAATAACCCCGGGGCGTAATCATCCGGTCTTCGGCGATATAGGTCTGACTGTTGCCGATGATAACCAGGGAAAACATGTCGATATGTTCCTTGGTAAACGAGGCCAGGTCGGATAATACCATTTTTTCATCCGGCCGGGTGGCGTGGTGGACAATTCCCACCGGTGTAGTTGACGGTCGAAACTGGAGCATGATTTCCCGCACCTTTTCGATCTGGGTGATCCGGCGACGGCTCTTAGGGTTATAAAGAGCAACAACAAAATCCCCGGCTGCCGCCGCTTCGATCCGATTTTCAATGACCTCCCAGGGAGTGAGCAGGTCGCTCAGGCTGATGACGGCAAAATCGTGCATCAGCGGCGCGACGAGGATGGCAGCCGCGGCGCTGATGGCGCTGATACCGGGAACAATATCGACCAGGGGCCGGATCGCCGGCGGATACTGCATGACAAGCTCCAGCACCAATCCGGCCATGCCGTAAATACCGGCGTCGCCGCTGGAAACAACGGCAACTGTTTTACCAAGGAAGGCTTCTTCCACCGCTGCCTGGCAGCGGTCGATTTCCTGGGTCATGCCGGTACCGATGATTTTCTGCTCAGTCAAGAGCTCCCGGATTAAATTCACATAGACGTCATATCCGACCACCACTTCGGCGCCGGTTATCGCGTCACAGGCGCGGCGGCTCATATTGTCAACGCTGCCTGGCCCTATTCCCACCACCGATATTTTACCTCGGCGATGGCTATCGTGACCTTCTCGTAAATCGTCTTGCCCAGCAGAAGTTCCTCCGCCCGGCCTCCCAGCAGTGCTGCCGGTTCGCATATACTACCCACCCCAATCTGCTCTTTAACGAAATCTGACGTTTTGAGCTTATATTCATCTATACAGGCCTGCAGGTCTTCATTGCTGAAAAGCTCCAGGGGGATCGCCATCTGCTGCACCACCGCCAGCAGGCCGATCTCCTCCTCTTTGGCAACAGTGGTGCCGATAACCGCGATGCTTCGCTTGCTGCGGCCGATTTTGCGGCAGGCGTCATCAAGGGCGGAATAAATCTCCGCACTTGTTGCCCCCTTGCGGCAGCCCAGGCCGATGGCCAACGTCCCCGGCCTCAGGAAAACATGGGGTTTGACCATATACAGCTCCTTGTCGGTAATCACCGCGGCCGCGTCGTACTTGTCAACCTGGGCCAAACGGTCCATCCCCAGCAGCACCACCCCCATGTCGGTGGCCATCTGGACATAACGCTCGTGAGTGGCAAGGGTTTCATCAACAAAAAAGGATACCCTTTCGTTGTTGGCTATGGCGGCGTTTACTGTCTTCAGTTCTTCGAAAGGCTCGATCTCCAGTCCCAGTTTGATGGCTAAAATATCGGCAGCCGGTTTGTTGACCACGTCGGTGGCGGTGGTAATAACCGGTCTGGCGCCGATGGCCCGGCCGATAACCTTGGTCAGCTGGTTTGCGCCGCCGATATGGCCGGCAAGCAGACTGATGGCGTATTCCCCCGCTTCATCCAGAACCACCACCGCAGGGTCGAAACGCTTGTCCCTGATATGAGGCGCTATCACCCGCACCACAATGCCTGTGGCCATAATGAACACCAGGCCGTCATAGAGATGATAAATACTGTCAATAAGCCGGCTCAGGCTATCGTAGTTTTGGGCGGGGATACCGCCGTCCCGCCCGGCTTTGGCGTATAGGTCAATCTGGGCGTCTAAATTTTTGGCCAGCCGGTCGGCCAGTATGGCTCCATTGGTTGTCACCGACAGAATTGCGATCTTCATGTTGCCTCCCTGTACATATGTCCGAATTCCGGAGAATATAGCCGCGATAAAGCATAATCACTGCCAAGACACTTGCCGATAACAATCATCGCCGTTCGGTCGACGCCGGCTGCGGCGGCTTCCTGGCCGATGGTGGCCAGGGTGCCGCGAAAAATCTTCTCATCCGGCCAGGAGGCCTTTTGCACTATCGCTGCCGGTGTATCCGGGGTGTAGCCTCCGGCAAGCAGTTCCGCCACAACACCGTCCATCATATGTACGCTTAAGAATATGCACATCGTGGCGTTGTGGCCTGCCAGGAGGGCCAGTCTTTCCTTCTCCGGCACCGGCGTCCGGCCTTCCAGCCTGGTGATGATGACGGTTTGGGTGACCTCCGGCAAAGTATATTCACACCGCAAGGCTGCCGCCGCAGCCAGAAACGAGCTGACCCCCGGCACGACCTCGTAGGTGACTTTCCGCTCATCCAGGGCGTCCATCTGTTCCTTGATGGCGCCGTACAGGCTGGGATCACCGGTATGCAGCCTGACCACCGTTTTTCCTTCCTTTACCGCCGCCTCCATGGTTGCAATGACTTCAGCCAGCGTCATCGCCGCACTGTTGTGGATTGCAGCCTGAGGTTTGGCGTAGCCGAGCAGCGCCGGGTTAACAAGCGAACCGGCGTAGATGACGGTGTCGGCCTGAGCAATCAGCCGCTGTCCCTTCAAGGTTATGAGTTCCGGATCTCCCGGTCCCGCTCCGACGAAGAAAACCTGCATTACAGCCCCCCCCTTTTCACCAAAATCAACGACAAATAATCTCGTTTCGTGCCGCGAATGCTATCAAGGTCGAAAGTGATAAACTCGTCAGGATAACCGAGCTTGCTGATGAAAACGGCCTTCTCTTTCAGGCCCATTTCGCCGAGAATATCGACAATTTCTTCATACTTGCCTGCCACTTTCATCAATACGGCGTTAGGAAACTGCTCCAGTATTGGCCGCAGGTCGCCCGGCTCATCCACCGCCGGGATAATAGCCAGTTTTTCCGTTCCTTCCGCCAGAGCCAGGTTCAGATAGGCCGCCGCTCCGGCAAAGGAGGTGACCCCAGGAACGCTTTCCACTTCCACCTCAGGCATGATTTGTTGCAGTTGTTTCAATAAGTAGGTGTAGGTGCTGAACAGCATGGCGTCGCCGATGGTGATAAAGGCCACATTTTTGCCGCGCTGCAGAAAATCGGCGATCTTGGCGGCGCCTCGCCGCCACTCGCTTTCCAGGATGGCTTTGTCCCTGGTCATCGGTGTATCGATCTCTACAAGCTGAGCCGATGCCGGAATATATTGTCCGGCGACCTGCATCGCCACACTGTCGTTGTCGTGGCTGGATTTTGGCAAGCAGACCACGTCGACTGATTTTAGCACATTTATCGCCCGCAGTGTCAATAAGTCAGGCGCACCAGGCCCGACGCCGACACCGTAAAATTTACCTGTCATGGCTTCCTCCCTTGGTACATGCAATAATATACACCGGATTGAGCGCCTGGAACAGATGTTTTGTTCCCGCTTGACGCAACCGGGTGATTTGGACGCCGCACGTCTCTGTCTTATAGCCGCTGCGGTCCTGCATGGCCTGCAAAGCCTCGTACAGTGTTTCCAGCGTTACAGCCATGATTACCAGCCGTCCGCCGGCTTTCAGCAGTCTGTCGGCAGCCTCTATAATAGCGCCAAGCTGTCCGCCGCTGCCCCCGACAAAGATAACATCAGCGGCAGGCAGGCCGGCCAGCGCCTCGGGCGCGCTTTCTTCGATGATGGTAATGTTCCCGGCTTCAAACTGCGCGGCATTGGCTCGAATCAGTGAAATCCCGGCCGGTTCGCGCTCTATGGCAAAGACCTTGCCCTGCCTGGCCAGCAGCGCCGCTTCCACCGTCAACGACCCGGTACCGGCGCCGATATCAAAAACAATATCCGCCGCATCGATGCGGGCCTTGGTCAAGGCAAGAATCCGCACCTCCTGCTTGGTCATCGGAATATCGCCGCGAATAAAAAACTCATCAGCGATACCCGGGAAATGCACCTTCATGCCTTCACCACCATTACGCAATGTTCGTGACTGTCCCGCTGGCGCGCCTCAGCCAATGTCAGAGCCAGCACCTGTTCATTCGGGTAAGAAAGATCGCTGCAGAGCCAGACCGGAGAATCGGCCGGCCAGCCCCTGTCCAGCATCAGCCCGGCTATGTGGCTGGGATTATTCTCACTGTCGGTCAGTATGCCAAGTTTTCTGTCCGGCCGGTAGTCGAGAATATCATCTGCTGCTTCCCGGCCGTGCAGACTGATAAGGGCAGCGTCCTGCCACGGGCAGGACAGGCGGGCGAAGGCCAGCTGAACCGAGCTGATTCCAGGTATGACTGTAATCAGCTCTGGCGCAAATTCAAGTCGCAATCTGACTAACAGGCTGTAAAAGCCGGGATCGCCGGAAACCATTATCACAACATCGTCCGTCGTCAAGCTGTGACGAACGAAAGATATCACTTCTTCAATATGCTTGTCAATCACCCGGGTTCGGGCTCCGACCGGCGCAAAGGTGGCCAGTGCCCTCCGGCTGCCGACCAGGACCTTCGCCGCGTCAATCAGCCGTTTGGCGATTGGCGGCAGATAGTCGGGCGACCCAGGACCGATTCCCACTACTGCTATTTTATGTTCCATCCCAGGCAACCTCCGACTTTCCGGGCTGTGTCATCAAGACCCATAATTTCGCCTGCCATGCTGACAATGACTGTACCGACAGTGAGATCGCCGAAACAATAGCGGGCCGCTCTGACGCTTGCGCGCCGGGCTATGACCCCATAAACTCCGGTGAGCCCGTAATGTTCAATGACCGGCACCGCGGCTTCGGTGGTAGCGCAATCCAGAATCTGGCTTACCGCCTGCTGCGGCGCTCCGACCAAAGCGGCATAAGCCGCCAGCGTCTCCATTCTGGCGTCGGCGACCCGGTTATGGGTGTGAAAGACACCGGCAGCGACTTTGACTATTTTGCCCAGATGGCCGAACAAGAGTACCTCCCGGATACCGTAATCCACAGCCCTCTCCAGCATATGCCCGATAAAATTGCTGGTCTGAACCACTGCGTCGGCGGGGAGAGCGTAACGGTTGACAGCGATATCCTGGCCGATCCGGCCTGGAACAAAGACAATCCGGTCATAACCGAGGGATTTCACAACACTGATCTGAGGGGCCAGCGAGTTCTTGAAGGCTTCCTCCGACATCGGTTCGACAATTCCGGTGGTGCCGATGATCGACAACCCGCCGATTATACCCAGACTCGGGTTCAGGGTCCGGCGTGCGAGGCGTTCGCCGTCAGGAATGGCGATGGTGATCACCGCCCCGTGCCCAGCAGGTAATACCTCCCGGGCCGCCTGCAGGATCATCAGCCGCGGCACCGGATTGACCGCAGGTTCCCCCGGCGGTACCGCCAGACCCGGCTTGGTGACTGTTCCCACTCCCGGACCGGCTTTGATGACAATGTCGGTTAAAGGTTTGACAGCCACCGTCACTGTCAGGGTTACGCCGTTGGTAATATCCGGGTCATCTCCGGCGTCCTTGACCACCGACGCGCAGCCTCCCCCGGCGATGGCCGAGCTTGCCGCGACAGGAACAACGACTGAGTTTCCCTGGGGCAACGTCACCTCGACTGTATCCGCCGGCTGACCCAGCCAGGCGAGGATGGCGGCCTTGGCGGCCGCGGCGGCGCATGTTCCTGTTGTGATTCCTGTTCGGAGAACTTTTACCGGCAAATATAAAACCCCCTGCGAACAGGGGGTATAAATAACAATGTTGAAAACAGCGGTAGTTATTTACCCACCTGCCTATCTTCCGTAGGTCATAACGGCGTGTGTTAGAACAGGCAGGTCTCCTGGCTCTGGTTCATTGCTAAGCCACACCTTCCCGGATTACCCAGTGGTCTAACGTGGTCAGCTCTCCATTACAGTGGCGGGACCGCTCCGGCATTTCACCGGCTTCCCTTTTAAGCGTAAGCACCCATTCCCTTAGCTATTCAATTGAGTCAATCATGGATAATATGTAAGATATTATGTGTTTATATTCGGTCACTATTACTATATTCCTGCTAATTGAGGCAAAAAGCGTAAATTTTACCTTGATCCGCAAAGCAGCGAATCATGATTGACAGCGGCATCAGGCCGCTCAGTGCCGCCGGGAAATTCCAGCGGTTGCTGCCGAAAAAAATAACAGTGTTATTGTAAGAATTTCGCGCATATTTTAGAAGGATTTTAAATACAGTAACCCGAAATAATATAGGCACTGGTCAGTCCACCATACCAGAGGAGGAATAATAGATGAAAAAGGTCTGCGAGAACTGGGAACAAGCTATTTCAGCAGAAATTTGGGACCCGAGTCTTTTTGATGAGTTCGAGTTACGGGCCAAAAACGCGGCAGCTGAAGTGTTTCGCGTAAAAACATCTTTCGAGGCGCAAGAGGTATTGCGCAACCTTATTCAGTACACCAACGCCAAAAAAGTGGTGGCAGTGGAAAGCCCTCTGCAGCAGGCTGCCGGGATCACCGCCGCTATCCGGCAAATGGGAGTCGAAATATATACCGATCTGACCGATATCGCCGCCCAGGCCGAAACCGCCGATCTTGGCATCTCCGGCGTTGAATTCGCTGTCGCCGAAACAGGCAGTGTCTGCCAGGACGCGTACGCGGTTGAAAGCCGCCTGGTTTCCACCCTCACCCCAATTCATGTCGTCTTCCTTAACAGCCGCAATATTGTCAAAGGAATAGCAGATGCCATCGGCATTGTTTCCCAGGTGTACGACCGCGGCTATATCAGCTTTATCACCGGACCCAGCCGCACCGCCGACATCGAGCGGGTACTCACCATCGGCGTTCATGGACCCAGCCGGTTCATCATCATTGCAATTGACGAACAAGTCGGAGGTGTGGCCTGATGGAAACTACAAACCGCAATCTCAAACGGGAAATCAAAGACAAATTAGCAGACGACGTGTTGCGCGGCGCTCTGGCCCGCTTTGGCGAAGCCTATCCCATCGCCCGGGCCAAAGCCTACGAGAATGTCGATGATATCGAAGCCCTGCGGGATTCCCTGAAAGAAATGAAGCAGGCTACTGTCGCCAATATCGAGGCGGTTGCCGACCAATTCGAAGCCCAGTCTGTTAAACGGGGCGCTAAAGTTTTTCGCGCCAAAGACGGCCCTGCCCTGAAAGAATATCTGCTCGCCCTGTGCAAGGACAAGAATGTAAAACGCATTGTCAAATCCAAGTCCATGGCTTCCGAGGAGATCCACCTCAACCACGATCTGGCTGCCGCAGGCATCCATGTCAAGGAAACCGACCTGGGAGAGTGGATTATTTCTCTGGCAGGTCATAAGCCGTCCCATATGGTTATGCCTGCCATCCATCTCAGCCGGCACCAGGTAGCCGACTATTTTTCCAAGGAATTAAACCAGGATATCCCTGCCGATATTCCCTTTATGGTTCAGACTTCCAGGAAAGCCCTGCGGGATGAATTCCTCCAGGCCGACATGGGTATCTCGGGGGCCAATTTCGGTATCGCTGAAAACGGCGCCATCGGTTTGGTCACTAATGAAGGCAACGCCCGCCTGGTCACCACCATGCCCCGTATTCATGTTGTTATCATCGGCTACGAGAAGCTTATTCCGACCATCAAGGACACTGTTCCGATCCTGCGCAGCCTGCCGCGCAACGCCACCGCCCAGATGCTCACAAGCTATGTCAGCATGATTTCCGGTCCGGTTCCCACCATGGTCAAGAAAGACGGCCAGTGGGTGGAAGAAGACAAGGAACTGCATATTATCCTGTTTGACAACGGGCGTCTGAAAGCGGCTAAAGACGAGAAATTCCAGCAGA
>Ga0316228_1002842_pt1 | contig 14675 bp, 12 predicted proteins | sample TBH18021metaG_FD_206005 | JGI IMG/M metagenome (GOLD analysis project Ga0316228, IMG submission 206005) | Freshwater microbial communities from Trout Bog Lake, Wisconsin, USA - TBH18021 | ecosystem: Environmental > Aquatic > Freshwater > Lake > Hypolimnion/Profundal zone | place: USA: Wisconsin... | reverse complement strand
CAAAATTTGGCTAAAGCGGCTACTTAGGCGGTCATCGTCAAGGTAAAAGTGCTATCACCACTGTGCAAAATCAATGAAGTCCCCTCTTCACCTTCTACCAACTCACCCAGTTCAATCAAATGGTAAAACACATTGCGATGAATAAGTCCGTATAGCACTGAGTCACCGTTTTGGCGAACCAACAGATAAGGCTGGCTGGCTTGTTTTTGTTGGGTTTGCTTTTGCCGTAAGGAAGCATCATGTTGGGTAGCATGGGTAAATGGCAGACCCAAACGGATCGGATGCTCCTCGTCAGCAATCACCACATCGCCTTGCGTGGTGGTGAACTGCAACACAGGTCTGGTAGTGTCACCAAATTGCCGGGTAATGACGTCAACTTGATTCACTAGCAGTGGCGCGTCCTCTACTTGGATTTGCCATTTTTCAACAGGGGTTTTTAAAAAATACTCAACGTGGTGGTTGTCATCAACCTCTGACCACAACACTTTGGCAAATAGATCAATGAGTAGCTGCCGGGTGATTTGACTGCCTTCATGCCACCACTCGCCATTGGCTTTGACCACTACATCCATCGTACCGCTGAGTTTGGGTTGCCATTTTTCAAGCGGTGGAATTTGGCGTGTCGGATGGTTTGCGGTTGCTACCGCTTGCGAATCGACTGATTGCTCGATTTGTTGGCTTAGCTCGCCTATATTAAAGCTAGTATCAAAATTAATATCAAAGCTGGGTTTAGATGCTACATTATTATTAGTCATTTTCTGGCTCGTATTATGGTAGTTTTTATTTAGATTAGGATTTAGAGTATTGTATGGTTTTATGAATGCCATGATGCGCTGTGTTGACGTCACTTTGTGGTACATAGTAGTCAATTCAACGCTGGGTTTCAAATAGTCGCTGTTAGTGCCTGTGTCGATTTATTGTATATAAAGGTGATAGATAGCATAAGACAAGCCAAATTGGATGCGATAAATTAAGCCCGGCAGTCATTTTCTCCTGCAAAAATATTAGGTGGTTAAACGGTTAATCTATTATACTAAGTAGTATTTTTTCTGAATTCATATAACGATTCATTATATGTTAAAATCAAGAAAACCATTGATAACATTGCCAGCCTGTGCCAGCAATTATTTGATGAACTGATAATCAAAGGCTAACCTTCTAGATCACTAGCCTTGTAAAAATCATCGTGATGCAACTTATGTTGATAGGCTGTCAGATATAAGCTGAAGAACCGCATTGTTTAACCCAATGCGCACAAGGTTAAGTAAGTTGTCATCACTGAATTTTATTTTTCTAAGGAGTTTGTATGCAAGACATCGAACGCGAGCAAATGGAGTTTGACGTAGTTATCGTGGGTGGCGGACCTTCAGGCCTATCTGCGGCAATTCGTCTACGTCAACTTGCTATTGCTGCTGGCAATCCTGATTTTAGCGTGTGTATCGTTGAAAAAGGGTCAGAATTTGGTGCCCATATCTTATCAGGTGCGGTCATGGAGCCTAATGCACTAACTGAACTGATTCCTGATTGGAAAGAAAAAGGTGCGCCCGTTCGCGTACAAACCAAGGGTGACCGCGTCTACATGCTCAAAAATGAGACCAAATACCGCGAATTGCCAGAAAAAATCGTCCCAAGCTTAATGCACAACCACGGCAACTACATTATCTCATTGGGTAACCTTGTGCGTTGGTTAGCCACTCAAGCCGAAGAGCTTGAAGTGATGATGTTCCCAGGTTTTTCTGCCGCTGAAATTCTCTACAACGAAGATGGTTCTGTTCGTGGCGTATTGACGGGTGACATGGGCGTCAATGCCGAAGGTCAACCAAAATCAGGCTATGAGCCAGGCTATGAGCTACTGGCAAAATACACCATTTTTGCTGAAGGCTGCCGTGGTCACTTAGGTAAACGTTTGATCAGCCGTTTTAACCTATCAGAAGGCAAAGACCCGCAGCACTACGGGATTGGCTTAAAAGAGCTTTGGGAAATTGACCCTGCTAAACACCAAGAAGGCATGGTGCTGCACGGTTCAGGTTGGCCACTTAGCGAGACGCATAGTAATGGTGGTTGGTGGTTATACTTTGATGAAAACAACCAAGTATCATTTGGTATGGTGATTGACTTGTCTTATCACAACCCTTACCTATCGCCATTTGATGAGTTACAACGTCTAAAAACCCATCCGCTCATTCGCAATATTTTAGAAGGCGGTAAACGCTTATCTTACGGGGCGCGTGCCTTGACCAAAGGCGGTTTAAACTCATTACCAAAACTGTATTTTGCCGGTGGTGTATTAGTGGGTGACGATGCAGGTTTCCTAAACCCAGCAAAAATCAAAGGTACTCATACCGCCATCAAATCAGGTATGTTAGCCGCTGAAGCCGTGTATGAAGCGATTGCGGCTGGTCGTCAACATGACGAAGTGCCAACCTATGAGCAAAAATTCAAAGCATCCTGGCTCTACAACGACATGTACCAAGCGCGTAACTTCGCAAATGCGATGCACCGCATGGGTATCTGGATGGGCGGTGCGTTCAACTTCCTAGAGCAAAATATATTTAAGGGTAAAATGCCACTGACTATTCGTGACAGAATGCCAGACTACGATGTGCTTGAGCGCGCAGACCACGCTTATATCCCTGAGTATCCAAAGCCCGATGGTAAGCTGACCTTTGATAAATTATCTTCCGTGTTTATCTCTAATACCAACCACGCTGAAGATCAACCTTGTCACCTAAAATTAACCGATCCAGACGTGCCAATTAAGCGTAACCTCAAAATCTTTGCTGAGCCCGCACAGCGTTACTGCCCAGCAGGGGTATATGAAGTGGTGCAAAGTGACAGCGGCGCAAAGTTTGTAATCAACTCACAAAACTGTGTGCACTGTAAAACTTGTGATATCAAAGACCCTTCACAAAATATCACGTGGGTCACGCCAGAAGGCGGTGGTGGTCCAAACTACCCAAATATGTAATGATTTATTAAAAAAAGCCGCTAACGTTAGCGGCTTTTTTATTGGGTTTTGTCAAAGTTGTTTAAACCAAATAAGGCTCACCCACTTTGACACGCATGGTTTTACCAACACTGCTTGAATAAGTGGGCTTGGTGATATCGCTGACAAACACCCACTCGCTGGTGCATTGCTCAGGTGTTGCTGTCACAATCATATAACCGCGCTGAGAGGTTTCACACCATTTTAACGTACCACCTTTGACCAGCATAGGTAACCCGAGTGATAGCTGTTTTGGGTCAACTGTTGCTAAGTATTCTTCAAAACCTGGCGACGTCACTGATTGTACCGCAAACTCCACCCCAACGGGCTCGCCTTTGACATTGACTAGATTATTTGCCCAAGCGTTATGGGTATCGCCTGCCAATACCACTAAGTTTTTTTGCATCGCGTTGGCAATACCATAAATCATTTCGCGTGCTACTGCATAACCATCCCACGCATCTAAATTATAAGGAATGGATGGGGCTTGCTGCAACTGTTGTACCATACTCTGCTCTTGCGGCGTCAAGGTCGTGGGCGCGGTCTGCGCTTTTTGCATTAGGGTCAGATAAGTGACGGCATCTACTCCCAAAGCAGGATTCATAAAGTTGAGCAGTACGGGGGCAGGAATAAACATCTGCCCCATCACCACTTGCTGACCCAGCATTTGCCAAGTCGACTTTGACGCTTGCAATTGACCTGCTAGCCAGTTTTGTTGTGGCAAACCAATCATTTGGCGGCTAGTATCTTGCATTGCTGCTGTGAATTTTGCGCTATCTAAAGTGAGTTGACCATTGGCGTCTTTAATTAAAAATTTATTGTAATCTAGCTGTTTGTCCCGGGCAATAACACGGGTGTCTAGCATATGCAGACTGAGTAAACTACCAAAATCAAAACTACGATAAATTTGCGTCATCACACTATTACGCGTGGGCATCCATTCATGATAGGCTTTCATGGCGTCCATTTTGCGCTGATTCCAATCGCCTTCATTGGATTGGTGGTTTTCAGCACCCGCTTTATAAGTATCATTACTAATCTCGTGGTCGTCCCATACCGCAATCATTGGCATGGCGGCATGTACCGCTTGCAAATCTTTATCGGTACGATATTGGGCATAGCGCAAGCGATAGCCAGTAATGGTGAGCAATTCTTCGACCGGGATGACTTCACGATTGAGCTGTGCGGCCTGGCTTGAAGCATAGGCAGGCACCGTTTTACCTTGGTCATCGATGGTATGACGACCATATTCATAGATATAATCACCTAAGTGCAGCAGCACATCGACATCGCTGCGCTTGGCAATATCGGCATACGCATGAAAATAGCCTGCAGGATAGTTTGAACAGCTCACCACCGCAAGTTTTACTTGACTGACATTCGTAACAGGTAGGGTTTTGGTTTTGCCAATCGGACTGGTGACACCACCACATATAAATCGATAAAAGTAAGGCGTATTTGGCTGTAAACCCGTGGCATCCACTTTGACCGTATAATCTTGCCCACCGTTTGTTTTGCTCGTGCCTTTATGGATGATAGTATTAAACGTATTATCACTGGCAATTTGCCACTCGACATCAAGGCTGCTGCCACTGCTCACCGGTGTCACACGAGTCCATAAAATCACTTTGTCAGCAAGCGGGTCACCACTGGCTACGCCATGTAAAAAGCTAACCTGCGCTGTGTTATCATTATCATCATTGTCATTATTACAACCCACTAGCAACATCGATGCACCTGCGGCAGTCGCAAGCGATGTTGATTGTAAAAAACGGCGACGGTTGATACTTGGGGTTGATGGCTGGGTGTCTTTAAGCAAATTATGGATAGGAGAATTTTGCTCAGCAGGCGGTTTAGTCATGGGGTTTCCTCTAGATAAGGCAAAGCAACAATATGAAAAGTCAAATTGTGATAAAAAGGGGTGATATAACTAGGAAACATTAGCTGACTAAGGTGACAACTGTATGACGATTGAATGAACAATTTACGGCAAATTTTAGCCAATAAAAAAGCTGACCGAAGTCAACTTTAATGAAACTAGGCATAAAACCTAGTCGCTTATAAAGACTAGTAGCTAAATACCTGCAGCCGCTTTAAATGCGGCTTCATCAAAGTCGTCACCATGGGTCACAACGACGGTACCATTAGGGTTAATGTTGACAAATTTGACCCCTTTGATGTCTTCGGTTTTTTTGATGATTTCATCAGCAGCGGCTTGGTCTGCGATAGGTAAATCGTATTTGGTTTGTGGCATAACAGGTATCCTTTTATATTGATAACTCTATATTAATAACAGTGATATTGCGCAATGGATAAAAAATTAATTAAAACCAATCGTTAGGACAGTGTTAATTAATCAATAAGTGCATAGGGTATAACATAACAAAAATTCGGGGGTGTGAATAGTCGCTTTATCCGTAAAAACAACGCTCTATCAGAATTCAAGCGCCTACTATGCGCTATCACGCGTTAATGTATTTGATGGCATCGGGTGTCCAATAGCTGATATATTGCTGCACTTGTGATTTGCGATTTTCATCGGCAATTAGGTACTTAGCAATCGCTTGCGCCACGATTAGCAAGCTTTCATCTCTGGCTAGGTCACTGACATAGTAGCTATCAAATCCCGCCTGCCGTTTACCCAAAAGCTCCCCTGCACCGCGTAGTTCCAAATCTTTTTGCGCAATCACAAAGCCATCATTGCTATCTCGCAGCACATTGAGCCGCTCGATACCCGTTTCTGATAGTGGCGTTTGATAAAGCAATACGCAAAAGCTTTTTTGGGTGCCACGCCCCACGCGTCCGCGTAGCTGGTGCAATTGCGATAACCCTAATCGCTCAGCATTTTCAATCACCATCAGCGAAGCATTGGGCACATCGACCCCGACTTCAATCACGGTGGTAGCCACCAGCAAAGCGGTTTTACCCGCTTTAAAATCCGCCATGACCGCTTGTTTGTCATTGGGTTTCATTTTGCCATGCACCAAGCCAATGTTGAGATTGAGCCTGTCATTCAAATCGGCATAGGTCGCTTCAGCGGCTTGGGCATCAAGCACGGTAGACTCTTCGACCAGTGGGCACACCCAGTAAGCTTGTTTGCCTTGCTCGCAGTTGGCAGCGATACGTTCAATCACTTCATCGCGGCGGTCACGGCTTATGGTGACGGTGGTGATGGGGGTGCGGTTGGGCGGCAGTTCATCAATAATGGATGTATCCATATCACCAAATGCACTCATCGCAAGGGTACGCGGTATAGGTGTGGCTGTCATAATCAGCTGATGCGGTGTGGTATGCGCCAAGCCTTTATCGACCAGTGCCATTCGCTGCTCCACCCCAAAACGGTGCTGCTCATCAATAATCACCAAGCCCAACTTGGCAAAATTGACATGTTCTTGAAATAGCGCATGCGTACCGACCACGATTTGCACCTCGTTGTCTTGTACTTGTTGCAAGGCTTTTTCACGCGCTTTGGCTGTTTGTTTGCCCGCCAGCCAACCCACACCGATGCCAAGCGGTTCAAACCAGTTTTTAAAGTTATTAAGATGTTGCTCCGCCAAAATCTCTGTCGGTGCCATCACCGCCACTTGCCAGCCACTATCAAGCGCATAGCACGCCGCCAAAGCTGCTACCAAGGTTTTGCCTGCGCCAACATCGCCTTGCACGAGTCGCAGCATGGGCACTGACGTTGACAAATCTTTGACGATTTCTCCCACTACCCGATTTTGGGCATGGGTCGGGGTAAAAGGTAAATTGGCTAACAGCCGATTGGCAAGCGCGCTTGTGGCATCGCAGCACGGTGCTTTGTGCTGATAAAGTTGTTGTTTGCGGTACAGTAGACTCAGCTGGTGCGCCAGCATTTCTTCGATAATGAGCCGCTGACACGTCGGATGACTGCGATTTTTTAACGCCTCTAATACCAACATTTGCTTGTTCAAATCGGTATAAATGGGTGGCTGATGGATAAAGCTAATGGCTTCTAGCAAGCTAAATTCCCCAAATGGGTTGTGGCTACCTGCCAGTAACGGAAACTGTTGGCTCAGCGCACTTTGTACGATTTGCCACTCAGTGTCACTAATAGTAGCCATCACAGGATTGGCTTGCTTAACCGTTTGCAGCGCAAGTCGAATCAAGCTACGCAGTTTATTTTGATGCAAGTTTTTGACCGTTGGATAAACAGGTATCAGCCCTGTATTGGTCAGAGGTTGATGCCCAGTAATAATTTCATATTCAGGGTGGCTGATTTGGGTGCCATACTTACTGATACTGATTTCGCCAAACACACGCAGGGTATTGCCTACCGCCATGGTTTCGGTCAGTCCACGATAGACTTTGAAAAAGCGTAATGTTGTTTGCGCTGTCCTATCTTGCAATGTCACGCTCAGGCCCATCTTTTTGTTTTCGACGCGGACAACGGTGCCTTGTAGCAATGCCGATTGTCCATCGACGACATCACACATGTTGACCAGTCGGCTGCGATCCTCATAATCACGCGGCAAATGTAGCAACAAATCAAACACGCGCTCAATACCAAGTTGGTAAAGCTGTTCAGCGATTTTGCTACCCACGCCAGCAAGCGCAGTGACGGGGAGATTAAAGATGTCAGGTTTTAGCGTCATATTATAAAGTTAGCTTATCTGCCTATAATAAAAATAGCATGAAAAAACACCAAATTAAGTTAGAATACATAGCGACACAATTTACGCTTTATAACCGATGAACTCAACAAATTTATCATTTAATAATATTGCTGTTTTGATTGATGGCGATAATATCAATCCAAAAAATATTGAAAGTATTCTAGCTAAGGTCAGTACCCTTGGCACAATCGCCTGCAAGCGAATTTATGGCGACTTTAAACAAGGCAGACTAGCAATCAAATGGAAAACAATCTGTTAATGATTCGGCAAAAACCGAGTCAAAATAAGACAAAAAATCTGCCAACCGATGCGACTACGCTAATTCAAGAGCAAAAATTACTCGATGATATTTATGAGATTTTCGCCAGACCCATAATCAAAAAATTATTGACTAAAAACCAAGGTTGGCTACATATTGGACAGTTTGGCAGCGAGCTTAAAAATAAAGGCTATGACCCCACCCAATTTGGGGTTAAAAATTTTACCAAATTGGCAGAAAATATTGGCATTTTAAAAGTTAAAAGACAACCCAGTGTCATTATGATTGCTCTACGTACTTAGGCTTGCTATGAAACCGCTTTCTTTTTTTGCCCTGATAACTACTAGCATTTGTTTTACGGTCATCGCCTGCACCAAAACGCCAGTGATATTCACCCAGCCTATTAAACCACCCGTTCAACCATCAATAAAACCCAAAATCGCCCTTGTATTAGGCGGTGGCGGTGCCAAAGGTTTTGCTCATGTCGGCGTCATCAAGGTACTGGAAAAAAATGGCATCACCCCCGACCTAATTGTCGGTACCAGTAGCGGCAGTCTAGTCGGTAGTTTATACGCCAGTGGCAAGTCCGCTAGCGAACTTGAAGACATCGCGACCCATGTTAGCAATAATGAGTTGCTTGATTATAGCTGGAGCAAACAAGGCTTTATCGAAGGTATCAAACTACAAAACTGGGTAAATACCCAAGTTGATAATCAACCGATTGAAAAACTCCCCATCCGTTTTGCCAGTGTCGCCACCGATTTAACCACCAAGCAAAAAGCCGTCTTTGATAAAGGCAATACCGGCCTTGCGGTGCGTGCATCCAGTAGCGTGTACGGCGTTTTTGTACCGCCACGCATCAACAATAAACGCTATGGCGATGGCGGTTTGACAAGCCTTGTGCCTGTGCAAACTGCCAAACAAATGGGCGCAGATATTATCATCGCGGTAGATGTTTCAAGCCCGCCAAAAAACAGCCATCCGCAGGATTTTTGGGCGCTACTGGATAAGACATTTGCCGTCATCCCCAATCAAGCAAATGCTGCTGAAATTAAATTAGCGGACGTGGTGATACGTCCGGCCGTTGGTGATATTGGCACGACCAATACCGTAGCCAGAGAAGCGACGATAAAAGCAGGGGAAATTGCAACCTTAGCAAAGCTCAGCGATATTGAGCAAAAAATCGGCAAGTTTCAAAAATTGTAAATAAAAAAACCGCTCATTTATTGAGCAGTTTTATGCGTTGAGCCCTTCTAGGCATTGAGCGCTTATTTATTATTTTACTTTTAAACGATATTTCACCATCGCCACTTCATTAAGCCCCAAACCTGGTACATCCCACTGTATGGCTTTATAGTAAGCCATCGGTAGATTTTGTAGCACGCCATTCATGTTGGTTTTTAATGGCATATATTGAAAATTGGCACCGTCCATACTACCAAACGCGCGGGTTGGCTCCACATCGCTCGTGCTTACTAATTCCATATTGGCTGGGATGTTCATGGTCACTTTCAGGTTGCGGATACGGTCGGGGCTGTTATTAGTTAAGTAGCCGCGATACTCTACGATATTGCCAGATGCAAGGCGCGTTTGTGCATTGACGGGGCTTAACACTTCTTGACCTTGTGGATCCTGACCAACAACAGAGGCTAAAATGCGGGTTTGAACTTGACCAGCAGCGGGCGCTGAGATAGGCGCTGCTTGATTATTATCAACAGGGTCTAATGCCACCGTTGGCAGCACAGCCATTGCGGCGGCTGATGCGCCAAGTGAGGCGGTCATTAGCGCGAATACTGAAAGCTTTTGCATGAATATTCTCCATTAAATCATGATTTTCAAATGTTCAAAATTGTTGTGTCAGCGGGTGTTAGCGTATTCTCTTTTTTTGGCAGGTTGGCATACACTGCTGATTGGATGGTCAAATAGGTTAAGGCTCGACTATAGATTAGCATAACAAACTTTACAATTTAACTCACTAGCAAGTTGAAAGTTGCGGGATGAATTTACTAAATACAAACAGCGCAGCCAAAATCAGTAAGATTAACTATTGTATTTTGTAAGGTTTATTGATAGCCTTATCGTTAGTCTCTGATCGATGCGCGCAATCACGCCGTTAAACTTACATGTATGTTTAATTAAAAGAGACAAAAACTTTATCGTGCGCTGTTTGTACGTCTAATTTTTTTATCATGTCTACTGTTATCATGCCAACTTCAACCGATACTTCAGCAAGTTTTACCCAGAGCAATGCACCGCTTGCCGATGGTGAAACGATGACTGATAATAACCCTATACTTGCCTATCACGCTATGATTGATTTACCCAATACTGCCCAACAAAATGCCGCTGCCACAACCCCTGCTTATGTTACCCCGCCTTATGTATTATGGTTTCGTAACTTTGCGCCCTATATCAACACCCATCGTGGCAAGACCTTTGTCATTATGTTCAATGGCGAAGCGGTCAATCACGACAATTTTAGCCATTTGATTCATGATTTTGCGCTGCTGCATAGTCTTGGCATTAAGCTCGTACTCGTCCACGGTGCGCGTCCGCAAATTGATGCCAATCTTGCTGAGAACCATATCGAAACACCGATGGCAGATGATGTACGCATCACTACAAAAGAAGCCATGCCGTACATTCTAAAAGCTGTTGGCTCAATTCGCCTGCAAATTGAAGCGCAGCTATCGATGGGACTTGCCAACTCGCCGATGTATGGCTCTCGTATTGATGCCATCTCAGGCAACTTTGTCACCGCCCGCCCTTACGGTATCCGTAATGGCATCGATTATCAATTTACTGGGGAAGTGCGCGCGATTGATGCCGAAGCTATCTACAACAATTTAATCCATGATCATGTGGTAATTTTGGGCAGTATGGGCTATTCTGCGACAGGCGAAGTATTTAACCTACTGGCTGAAGATGTGGCACTACAAGCGGCAATTAGCCTAAAAGCGGATAAATTAATTTTCTTGGGTGAGCAAACAGGTATTTATAAAGATGGCACTCACCTGCTTAAAGAAATGATTCCGCATGAAGTGACACGCTTCTTACGTGATGTTCCTGAAAGCTCAGAAATCGCGCGTTTTTTACGGGCAGCCAGCGATGCTTGTCAATACGGTATCCACCGTACCCATATCATCTCCTATGCCAAAGATGGCGCACTGCTTGAAGAGTTATTTACCCGTGATGGTTCAGGGACGCTAATTTCCCATGACCCGTATGAAGAAATTCGCCGTGCCGACATCGACGATGTGGTAGGTTTGATTGAACTGCTAGAGCCACTAGAAGAACAAGGTATTTTGGTCCGTCGTTCGCGTGAGCGTTTAGAGAGCGATATCGAGAACTTTAGCGTGATTGAGCGTGATGGTATGGTATTAGGCTGCGCAGCTTTATACCCGCTCAACGACCAAGCCGCGGAAGTGGCTTGTGTTGCTGTCCATCCCGATTATCGCAATGGTAGCCGTGGCGCAGATTTGATAGCATTCTTAGAGCAACAAGCGCGTAGCCGCGGCATCCATGAACTCTATGTATTGACTACTCGCACCGCACATTGGTTTGTCGAGCATGGGTTTATGGAGGTCCCTGCTGAATCGCTACCAGCTGACCGCTATGCGTTTTATGACAATACTCGCAATTCTAAAGTATTAAAAAAGGTACTTTAAAGGTACACTTTTCAAGCCATCATATAAAAAAACGCTCAATAGGAATATGAGCGTTTTTTTATAGCCAAGCTGGGAGAAAACTTTAAGATAGGAAAAAACTTAAAGTTTGACAGGTTGGGTCACAGGTGGGTTGACTTGTAACAGCTCAATATCAAAAATCAACACGCTATTGGGTTCGATATCAGCATTGCCTGCTTCGCCATACCCCAAATTAGCGGGGACAAACAGACGGTATTTACACCCTTCTTTCATCAACTGTAGCCCTTCTGTCCAACCTTTAATCACTTGGTTGAGTGGGAAAGTCACAGGTTCGCCACGTTTATAAGAGCTGTCAAAAATCGTACCGTCAATCAAGCGCCCTTCGTAGTGGACTTTGACTTTGTCCGTCGCTTTAGGCGATTTGCCTCTCCCTTGTGTTAGCACTTGGTATTGTAGACCCGAAGCGGTAGTCATCACTCCTGATTTTTTGCCGTTTTGCAGCAAGAACTGTTTGCCTTTTGCCGCATTGCTAGTTGCTAACGCTTGTACTTCTTTGGCATAAGCAATTTCTTTGTTTTTTTGATAGTCGAGTAATACTTTTTGCATTTGCTTTTTATCAAGATTGGGCGACTGTGCTGAGTATGCATCCCGAAATCCCTGAAAAAACGCATCAAGATTTAAGTCATCAATACTGTCTTTATTGCTCTCACCCATCAGATAGCCAAAGCTATAGCCGACTTGTGCCAATGCTGGGCTAGTTGCGGTCACTGTTGATTTTGGTACATAAACAGAGGAGGATGCAACTTTGTTTGCGCCAGTGCTCGCTGGTGCGGCATTTGCACTGATTGACGTAACCGCTAACAGCATGCCAGTAGCGATGCCAGTCACTAAACTTACTTTTTTATATCCTAAAATCATTGGGATGTTCCTTTGCCATCGTGCCGATGAGTGGGGCGAGCGAATTCGATAGTTGCGCTTGCCCAGTTGATTGAGATCACCTATCCGACGCCAACCCCACCTATTGAGTAGGTTGAGAAGCTGACTGCATGGATTCAATTTGTTGTTGTAATTGGGCTTGGATATCCGCTGCGGCAGGCTGTGCAGCATCAGCAGGTGGATTGACTTTTAGCAAATCAACATCAAAGATGAGTACACTATTTGGCTCAATCCCACCTTGAGGGGCACCCTGCTCACCGTAAGCAAGTTTTGATGGAATGTAGAAGCGATATTTGCCGCCTTCTTTCATCAATTGTAAGCCTTCAGTCCAACCTGGAATAACTTGGTTAAGCGGGAATACTGCAGGTTGACCACCATGCTGTGCGGTGCTATCAAACACTTTACCGTCTAGCAATTTACCTTCATATTGTACTGCTACGATATCTGTGGCTTTTGGCTGCGCGCCGGTACCTTCTTTGAGTACTTCATACTGTAAGCCAGACGCGGTAGTTTTGACCCCTGCTTTTTTAGCATTTTGCGCTAGGAAAGCCTCGCCTTTGGCTTGGTTGTCTTGTAGGCGTTTTTGCATTTGATTTTGCTCATAGGTTTGTACCGCTTTAATCATTTCTTCACGGGTCATGGTCGATTCTTTACCATTAAAACCGTCATTGATACCTTGATTGATATCAGCAGGATTGAGGTCTTTGGCGTCTTTTTTGACGTTTTGACCCATCATATAACCTAGGCTATAACCTACTTTTGCCACTTCACTGCTTTGGGCATTAATAGCGGCTGAATTACCCGCCAACTGACGGCTACCGATGGCGGCTACTTGTGGGTCGTTGCCAAAACTTTTGATAAAAACGGGTGATAATGCCAAAGCACCTAACACAACTGCTGCCAATACGGGAACTGTATTATTGCTCATAAAATTTCCTATCTGATATGTCCAATTAAGGTCTAATAACCACTAAAAAATCGTCTCAAAATTGTATCTATCATAGCAGAAATAGTTTGTAAAACCTATGACATCGTCAGGTTTAGGTTTTTTTGTGGGCAAATAGGGGCGATAGCAAAAAGGTCTTTAGGTTTATGCCCTTTTGTTGACCGTATCGGCAGCAAAAGGACTTTCATGGCGCATTTTACCCTTTTTTTACCTTATCAGCCCGCTAATGATAAATGAGACGAATGTGACAGCAGGCTTGTTAAGTCCTTAATACAAAGCTACCTTAACTAAAAGTAGCTCAACGTAAGGACAGCATGAGAAATTTATGGGGTAGCTAAGACAATTAGCTATGCAAATCTTGCAACGGCTGTGACATTTTTTCAAAATGCTTACCCAAAACGCCGCGATAGTTTTCTAAAATTTTCGGTAAATCGGCGTCATAGTCGCCTGTCGGGTAAAACAAGGGCATAAAGCGCATTTGTTTGGTGTTATAGTCCATCGCAATTGGTAAAATCGGTACGCCCGCCCCTACAGCAATATGATAAAACCCTGTTTTCCATTTTTCGGTATAACTGCGTGTCCCTTCAGGTGCCAACCCTAACCAAAGCTGATCTTGTTGGTTAAATTGCTCAATGGCTGCCTGCAAAGTTGAACCTTTTTTCTGACGGTCAATCGAAATCATCCCGCCCCATTTTAAGAAAGACCCGATGAGGGGGAGACGAAACAGCTCTTTTTTACCCATCAATTTAAAATCAATGCCAACCGATAAAATACCCATGACCGCATTCCAGCCATCTTCATTGGAGGTGTGCGGGGCAGCGAGCATCACCAGTTGTTTGACATCAGGTACGTCTCCGACCACTTGCCAACCCGTTATTTGTAAATATTTTTTGGCAAGTTTGGCAATTTTTGGGTCATGACGGCGCGGCACGTTAGACCCAAATTGGCTAGGGTCTACTGGCGTTTGGTTGATATCCATGCATATACTCTTTGAGATACTAGGTTAAATTAACATACTACATTAAATTAAGATGCTATATTAAATTAAAATAATAGGCTAAAATTTTCAGTTTACATTAGTTCACTGAAATTAGCAAATTTGTTGATTGGAGGATTTTATAACAAACTTTTGGGCTGCAGGATGATAATACTTGCACCCAACAATATTACCAAACCGCCAATGCTGTCCCAGTGTGTCAGAGAAACGCCATCGACAAATTTTAGCCATACCAAAGCTGTCGCGATATATATGCCACCATATGCG
>Ga0316228_1002836_pt1 | contig 14705 bp, 13 predicted proteins | sample TBH18021metaG_FD_206005 | JGI IMG/M metagenome (GOLD analysis project Ga0316228, IMG submission 206005) | Freshwater microbial communities from Trout Bog Lake, Wisconsin, USA - TBH18021 | ecosystem: Environmental > Aquatic > Freshwater > Lake > Hypolimnion/Profundal zone | place: USA: Wisconsin... | reverse complement strand
CTAATTGTTTGCAGTATTAGTATATTGCTCTATCATTGTTTTGCCTTCGGTTTATTCCGGGGGTATTTTTTTCGCAATTTTTATTTACCACCTTATGAAATCCACATAGCGATATTAATGGCGATTGTTACCTCCTTGTTTATTTGTCTGAATTGGCTAATGACACTTACTTACCGGCCTTCCCGGTTACTCATCGGCTATAACTGGGAGCGGGATACACGAAGATAAAAAGGCGGGTTGCTTCCCGCCTTTTCCTATAGTTTTACTGCAATATATTCTCCGACTATTTCTCAAACGCCGGACGACGGACCAGCTCAGATAATCTTCTCCGCCAGCAGTTTCCGGTAGTCTTCATCGGAAATATTCAGGAGCCCTTTATAGATTTCCTCGTTGTCTTCACCGATGGCGGGAGCTTTTTCATACTTCATTTCGTGGGAAGACGTTCTGAAAGGCATCGCGCAGAATTGTATCTCTTCCCCTGCCGTGACGCTTACCGGCACAAGCTGCTCCCGGGCTTTCAGGTGAGGATCGTTATAAATCATTCTGGCATCTTGAATAATACCGATAGGAATTCCGGCGTCGGTGAACGCCTTCTCCACCTCTGCGGTGGACTTGCCGGTGACCCACCTTTGAATCGCACCGACCAGCAGGCTATTATCTTCCAGTCGGGTTTTTACGTCCATATATTTGGGGTCCTTGAAGATCGGGTCAGGAATAATTTTCTGCAAACGGTTGAAGATTGCGGCAGTCGTGGCGTCAATCCGCACATGTCCGTCCGTGGTCTCATAATTGGCCACCGGTCCGTATCCGAGCGGCGTATGAACAACGCCGTTCGCGGCAAAATTGGCTATTTTGGCGGAGAACAACGACAAAATCGCGGAAACCATATCGATATCGATATAAGTCCCCTGGCTGGTCTTTTCCCTGTTGTATAGCGCCATGCCTATAGCCATCGCCGCGTAGGTTCCGGCGAAGACATCGCCAAGATTGCCGCCGGTAGTGCAGCGTACGCCGCCTGACTCCCATACGGAATCAATCAGGCCGCCCATCGCCTGGGCAATCCCATCAAAGCAGACTTTGTCCCGGTACGGCCCGGTCTGGCCGAACCCGGAAATCGACGCCATGATTATCCGAGGATTGATCTCTTTCACCTGTTCATAGTCAAAGCCCATCGCGCTCATTGTTCCCGGTCGGAAGTTTTCCACAAGGACATCCGCCTTCGCGATAAGTTTTCTGAGGATGTCTTTCCCTGCCTCGGTCCGCAGCTCCAGCGAAACACCTTTTTTGCTGAGATTACAAGAAACATACAACAGACTTTGATCGTCTTTCCATGGGCCGTTGACCCGGTTATCGTCGCCAGTGCCGGGCTTCTCGACCTTTATGACCTCAGCGCCCATCTCCGCAAGCATCATCGTGCAGTGAGGACCCGAAACATACCGGGTCAGATCGATTACCCTGATTCCCTCCAAAAGGCTTGGCATTGTTTTATCTCCTGTTACTTCTCTAAACTCGCGATATAGTCCAGAACCGGCTTGTCGGCCTCAGCCTGCTTCTTCTTCTGTTCAACGATCGCGTTTTTGAACCCTTTCTCCTTGGCAATCGCCCAGAATTCGTTTATTTCATCCGTCGTACCGTTAAGGCGGTTCAACGAGAACATTTCTTCCGCGTAGTGAATCGCTGACCGCATCTGCAGAAGCTCATAAGCGTTGTTGAGAATCCGTTTGCTCAGGGGGGCCGTAATCGGCGACAAATGGGTGACCTCCAGAGCCAGCTTCAGACTCGCGGCTTCCAGCTCTTCCACCGGCACTACCCGGTTGAAAAGGCCGAACTGTTTCAGCGCCGTCACGTCGTACGCGGCAGGGCCGGTCAGAGCCAGCTCCCTGACGATATTCTGCGGCAACTTGTACACACCCATCGGGAAAATCTCGGTGTAATTCAGGCCATAGGCAACCTCCGTATTTCCCATCTTGGTATTCTCGGCAGCTACCAGCATGTCGCAGGCCAGGGCGATAAACAGTCCGCCGCCGACGCAGTGGCCGTGGATTGCGCCGATAATCGGTTTTGGACAGTCCCACATCTTCATGTACAGCTCATTTTCAAAAGAAACCCGTTCCCGCCTTGCGACCAGGGTATTATGCGGCAGAACGGCGGACAGGTTCAGATCAAATCCAGCGCAGAACCCCTTATCTCCCTTTCCCGAGAGGATGGCCACCCGGGCTTCGTCATCGTCGCTGAATCTGTCAATAGCGTCCTTCAGCTGTTGAATCAATTCCGCCGTCAACGCGTTGATCGCTTTCGGCCGGTTCAGCCAGATCCGGGCGACCCGGCCTATTTTTTCGTATAAGACCACTGCTTCTTCCATTTTTTTCTCCGTTTCAATAGTATTTTACACAGCAGACTTGCTGTGCGGAAACCGGCATCATCCCTTTTCCCTAGAACTTCTTGGGTATCGGCACGATATCCGCGTTGAACTGATCTACCCAGGCCGGTCGGTACTTGCGGACTTTTTCGTAGTCAAAGATTTTTGCTTTGGCCAGGGTATCCCAGGTGATGCCGCCCTCCGGATCAAGCTTTACATTCTTGTTGGAAGGGATACTGCTGAATTCATTATATCGCAGCTGCAGGAATTCTTCGCTGATAAGGAAGTTCATCAAGGCTGCTGCCCCTTCGGGATTAGGGCCTTTCTTCATAATGGCAGCTGCCGTCGGTTCAACATAAGCACCTTCGCTGGGTATGACGAAGGCCACATTTTTACCGGCATTTCTCACATCTTTCAGAATAACGTTGCTGTAAATCGCCGCATGGATGTCGCCGTGGATCAGCCAGTTCTCAATTGTGCTCATATTGGGAGAAAACTCGTAGATATTGGGGGCGAGCTTGGCCAGCTTCTCAAAACCCGGTTTGACGTTGTCATAGCCGCCGCCGCCCTGCTCGGACCAGGTCAGGAGGCAGGCCTCCGCGTAGCTGCTGGGAAAATGATCGAAAGCGATCTTCCCTTTGAACTGTTCGTTAAACATATCCTCCAGGCTAGTCGGCGCTTTCCATTGCTTCTGGGCGAAAACGTCCTTGTCATAGACGATCCCAGTCAGGGCAAAAAAGACATATAGCTGATCGTCGTGCTTGCTAATCGGCAACAGTTTCTCCATATTGGGGATATTCACGCCGGCCAGCGGCGTCCAGATTCCTGCGACCGTGCCGTTAAGCAGCGACCCTGCGTCGCACATCACCACATCCACCTGGGGATTATCCTTTTGGGCCAGAGCTTGCTGAATAATGGCGGCCGAATCCGACTTGGGTATCAGCTCCAGTTCGTATCCCGTCTGCTGCTTGAACTTATCGGCCATCCCCATCTGGAAGAAGCTTTTTTCAATTGACCCACCCCAGGACAGCAGCACTACCTTCCCCTTCGTCTTGGCGGGGGCGGGGGAGGAACCCCCGCAGCCGGCGACAAGTCCGGCTGCCATGACGGCAATCACCGCCATCGCTGCAATAAATGCCCGCTTCTTTGTAAACGCATGCATAATCCACACTCCTTTAATTTGATAATATGCGAGCCGATGACGTAGTAAGAAAAACACCCTCTCCTTCCTTGCCCTCTGACTGTCCGCCTCATCAAACCGCCCTCCGGCCCTGCCTGCTTACGACATAATGTCTTTTAAGCTGACGATCTTGTTTACCACCGCCGTCAGCAACACCGCAAACACGATCAGCAGAGTCGAAATCGCCGCAATCACCGGCGTGTTGGCATCTTGCATGTAGTTGAACATCAGGAGCGGCAGGGTCGTCATTTTGGTTCCGCTCAGGAAGAGCGCAATAGTGACTTCGCCAAAGGAAACCAAAAAAGCGTAGACAAAACCGCCGGCAATCCCCGTCTTCGCCAAGGGCGCCGTTACCTGCAGAAAGGTGGTCAACCTTGACGCACCGAGGCTCATGGCCGCGAGTTCCAAATCCTTGCTGATCCCCTCCAGGGAAGTACTGATCGTTTTGATGACATACGGAACACACAGCAAAATATGGGCCAGCAAAAAACTTGTGAAAGTATCGTAAAAGCCCAGCTTGGAAACATAAACCAAAAGAGCGAACCCCATAATAACCGCCGGCATCGTCAGCGGCGAAAAGAAAACCGCGTCAAGCAGCTGCTTGCCTTTGAAATCATAACGCGTCAGGGCGTAGGACGCCATAAATCCCAGGACGGTTGCGACGGCCGCCGCCGCGAAAGCCAGGGCCAGGCTCAGGAAAAAGCCGTAGATAAACCGGCCGTATTTGGCAATTTCCACATACCAACGCAACGACCAGTCGGTGGTGGGTATGACATAAGCGCTTGTCGGCGAAAAGGAGACCAGGACAATTATAAAAATAGGGACAATCATGAACACCGTCAGAAGCGCATTAAATACCCCCAGAAAAGGTATCCCCTTCCAGACATTTTCCAGCGTCGTCATTCCATCAGGTCCCTCCTTCGCCTGTTGGCCTCAAAAAACTTCTGGATGGCCGCCACCAGCACAACGCCGATGATCACCAGCACCAAGGCGATAGCCGCTCCCATCGGCCAGTTCATCAGACGGTTGCTCTGCTCGTAAACTAGAAAGGATAGAACCCGGTTCCGGCCTCCCCCCAGCAGCACCGGAGTCGTATACGACGCCATTGTTACGGCAAAAACGATAAGTCCTCCCGCTAAAATTCCCATCCGCGAGAGCGGCAGGGTAATCTTGAAAAAAATCTGGGAAGGTGTCGCCCCCAGATTTGCCGCGGCGTACGACAAATGCGGATCAATGGCTTTTATGGACGTATAAATCGGCAACACGGCGAAAATAAGGCAACCATGAATAATACCGACCGTGATGCTCCCTTCCGTGAACAACATCTGTAGCGGCCTGTCGATGATGTGCAGATACAGCAGCAGGTCGTTGATGATCCCGTTGCTGGAAAGCAGAAGCGTCCAGCCGAAAGCTTTGACGACGACATTGATCAGCCAAGGAGCTAGATATACCAGCAGATAAATCTGCTGTTTCTTACCGCTCAATTTGGACATATAATAAGCGGCCGGATAACCCAGCAGCAGACAGAACAGCGTGCACAAAACGCTGATGCGGACCGTGCGGACAAGCGTCGTGATATAGTTCGGCGTATTAAAGAACTTGAGATAGTTCTCCATGGTAATCGCGCTTGTGTCATAAACCGCCGGAGCCACATAGTGAGCAAAACTTATGTACAGGGTATTCATCAGTGGAATGATCAAAAAGGCCAGCATGAGAACGAACAAGGGCGCCACCAACACATAGGGAGTCCATGATATCTTCTTTCGGCTGACCCTGCCAGTCACGGCGTTATTGTCCATAAACCTTGCCTCCCGGCCATATCGCTATTTAAAGTACCCGCCATCCTCAAGCCCCCATTCGATATAACACCTGTCCCCTTTTTCAAAAATGGGCGAGCCGTCATTCGCCATCTCCACCCTGACGACCGAACCATTCATCATTACCTCATAATGGTTCTGGGTGCCTAGATAATACGAGCCTATGACGCTGGCTTCAAAAGCGTTACCCGTGGCGGTCACGGCCGTCCGGGCGACAAGGCGTATCCGCTCGGGCCGCACCATTACCTTCACTTGGTCACCAACCGCCAGCGGCGTGGCGTTCATCTTGATCTTTAGCTTTAGCCCATTCCCTTGGCCGGCAGCAATCGCGACATCCTCCTGTATCTCCAGCACCTGAACCGGGAAACGGTTGTATTTCCCTACAAATGCTCCCACAAATTCATTCTCCGGCTTCTCGTAGATCTCCATCGGCGTCCCGATTTGCATGATCTTCCCTTTTTGCATAACCGCGATCCGGTCGGACAGGGCGAACGCTTCCGTGATATCATGGGTGACAAATACTGTTGTGATTCCTATCTTCTGCTGGATTTCCCGCAGCTCCAGCCGCAGTTCCTCGCGCAGCTTGGCGTCCAGATTACTGAGCGGTTCATCCAGCAGCAAAACCTCCGGATGAATGACAATCGCTCTGGCAATGGCAACCCGTTGCTGCATCCCGCCGGAAAGCTCCTTGGGATACTTTGTTTCGATTCCCGGCAATTGAATGAGGTTTAAAACCTCTTTCACCCTTTTTTGAATGCCGCTTTTCTCCACCTTTTGCATTTTAAGGCCAAAAGCGATATTTTCATATACCGACATATGAGGAAACAGGGCATAGTTCTGAAAGACCATCGCCGTTCCCCGACGATTGACGGGCTGATGGGTTATGTTCTGCTTGTTAAGATAAATAGCGCCAACATCCGGTGCATAAAAGCCGGCAATCATCCGGAGGGTTGTCGTCTTGCCGCAGCCTGACGGACCCAAAAGCGAAAACAATTCTCCTTTATTGATGGAGAACGAGACATTGTCCACCGCCACGAAGTCCTCGAAGGATTTTGAAACCCCTCTTAATTCCAGTTCCATCACATTTCCTCCATCGTTACAACTGCCGGGTCCCGTATTTCCCAAGTCCCAATGACTAACCCTTCACAAGACTGTATCTATTTATTTTTTCCTCGTCCAGAATATAACCGAAACCTGGCGCCTGCGGCACAGACAGGTACCCGTCTTTTTCCACGGTAAACTCCTGGGCCAGAATCCCCTGAAACGATTTGGGCGTCAGCGCGGGCGGATCATAGGGATACTCCACATACTCACAGTTGTAAATCGAAGCCGCTAGATGGAGGCTCTGCAGCAGGCCGATCCCGGGAATCCAGGCGTGAGGGTTGCAGATTATCCCTTCGGCGTCGGCCATAGCCGCGATTTTCCGTATCTGGGTTATGCCCTCGCTGATCGTGCAATTCGGCTGAATGATCCGGAAGCATTTTTGCTGAAGGATCTGTTTAAACTCATGAAGCCCATGATTGATTTCGCCTCCGGCGATGGGAATCGCGACCTCGCGGGACAGCCTGGCTAGACCCTCGAAGTTATACCGGTACAGCGGCTCTTCGAGCCAGGTGCAATTATATTTTTCCAGCTCATTCGCCGTATCCCGGGCCCGCTCGTAGGACCAGAGCACCGGAAAATCGCCCTTCCTTCGCTCGACAGCCGTTCCCTGATTCGCGTCCACCATAATCTCCAGCTTGTCGCCGACCGCCGCCTTGATCGCCTCCACCTGAGAAATATCCTCCTTCAGTGTGTCGGCCGTAAATCTGATCTTCACGGCCTTAAACCCTTCCTCCACCAGTCGTGCCGCATCTTCCCGGCGTTGCTCGTTCGGCCGCTGCTCAGCCCAGGAAGCATAAAGCTTTACCCTTTCCCGCATCGCCCCTAGCACTTTGTAGACCGGTTGTTGGCAAGCTTTGCCGATAATATCAAGCAGGGCATTTTCGATGATCCAGGGCCTGGTCGCTATCCTCGCCACATTGCGGAGCTTCCAGATAATGCTTTCGGTCTGAAACGGATCTTCGCCGATAATAAACTCCCTGGCATAGTTCATCGTCGCGACAAGCAGGTCCAGAATCCCGAACGGCGCCTCCATGGAAGCATAACCGACAATCCCCTCATCGGTGTGAATACCAACCAACATTATGTACTGATATTTCTCCTCTTTTTTAGGGAACCATGAAGGAAAAATCGGTTTTTCATGCGGTATTCTGACTGCCTGGTAAGTTAAATTTTCGATCTTCATTTTATTTCATAGCTCCTTATTATAGTAATATCTTTTTTCTACTTCCGTTTAAGGCAAAAGTGTTTTCCAAACTCTGTATACTTCAACTCAGCCTACCCCGGACTTCCGCCTCCGCCAAAAAAGCCGTACCAGTACCTTCCGGATCAGTCGCCTATGCTAAAATAGCAAAAAAAAAGTAGTCTATATTCATAAACGCCTTTGTTTACAATCAGTAGCTGAAACCATTTATACTTATATTTACATTACATATATTTTACCATCAATTCAAGTACGCGTCTACTCCGGATACCGTGTGTGTGACCAGTCCGATGTGCATGGAGTGGTGAAAAAGGGTGAAAAGAACAACCAGCTAGTGCCAAAACACTGTTCTGACCGGTTAGTACATATGCCGGGCGATCACGGCTTGGAAATTGGTTGGCGGCAGTTTTAAGCAGTTTTGGTAGTACCAAGATTCCCACGCATTCAAGGGCGTTTCATGCCTATAGTTCTAATCTGTACTGGAAAATCCGAATTGTAATATACTGTTTTGGTCCCCAATATAAGAGTTTCCGCTCGAAAACATGAGGGATTACGTTGGTTTCTGTATCCGGTGGCAGATAATTAAGCGCACTATGGGCCGGATCGTGTATATCCCCTAATACAATAGAGGAGGATTGTTTGAGAAGATCATGGTGAAGGGTTTTGTATTTTCCTTCGACCATCTCCATCCGTTGGGATCATTTTACATTGACATCGATATTTCCTCTTTTGTTTTGCTGTTAAGCTTCGTGAAATTGTCAAGTACGGCGCTTCCAGATATGACTGTCTAAATCTCCATAAACAAATTTCCTCTCCTTCGTCCGGATTGCCCATGCAAAAACATATTCGCCTGTCCGAGAAATGTTTTTTAACATACTCTTCTATCGGAAAAATTTTATTATCTAAAGCAACCCACAGATAGCCTTTTTCCCAGAGCATATTTATGTTTTCAATAATGTTATTTGGCAACTCCTCTTCCCGCATAGTGACACCTCCTGATATTTTTTATTAGTCACTACTATCACTTCCCAATGTCTTTAATATTCCCTCCTATAGGGAGCGACTTTTTTTACAATTTTGTCTATGCAAATCGAGAAAGCTTTTTAATTCCACCTCAGGACCTTCAACCCTTTGCTTTCCTTAATTCTTTCCAAGACTTCGGCTTCGGTATATCCCTTTGATCGCCTTGTCAACGTATATGGCAATATATTCCCGGCTGTGGGTATCGATGAGTGTTAAGGCTCGGAGGCGTTGCCCGTTGTAAAGTTGGTCCGATACAAAATCCATAGCCCACCATTCATGAGAGCGGCGGCCGTGAATCTCCAAAGCTCTTTTGCCTAAAAGCTTTTCGCAGAGAAGTAGTCATGTACTCTCCCAATATAAATTAGCCAGATTATGCCTCGTCATCGCAACATACGGATCCATACGTTGTCGGATTGTGATCTTCAAGTAACAAAACAATTTTTTTTGACATACTGGTCACATGATGTAGGCGAGGGGAGTCGAATTACTTGATTCAATATACTCGCACTGGACAAGATCTAAGTTCGAAAACAAGACTTTTCGGACTTAGAATTGAGCACCTTCGTATAACTTCACTCAAGACGCATCAACTTCATGCCTCTTAACTCTACGATTTTGCAGACGTGTCTCGTGAAGAACAATACACTCAACATCAAAATTACCATATATTGACAAAATATTAAAATAAGAATATACTTATTTTGAAAGGAGTATCTGCCCGAATTATTTAAGGGGATTACTATGGCAAAATATGGGGATTATGACATCAGGATGAGCCACGTGTTCTTGTTTGATGGAATAGTCTACCCAAATTTGTAGGGGGATTATAACTACGCTTGGTATCTGGAGAAAGTCGCCAAACATCGAGGTATAGGCTATCCGATTTGGTAAGGGGATTATAACTCGTACCCTGTAGGTCACGTTCCATCTTCTACGAACAATTATCTAAACCAGTTCAGAGGTAATTATGCACTGACACATGCTCTGGGTGTGCAGTATAATAAAAAACTATCTAGCAAGCAAGCTTGCTAGATAGTTTTTTATTATACTGCAAAATGATGGGGAAGAAATCTTCTGTATCGTAATGTAAAGTAGGACTTGAATCACTGGTCACCATCGTATTATGAAACGCAAGGTATCGGAGTTGTTTTTTGATTATGCTCTGCATTTTTGTATTTATTTGAGGTATAACTAACAACCAAAATCACCTTATTCCATTCATGATATTTTGCTCAATCGATATTAATCGTATCTGCATGTCAATAATAGTTTCATTCAATTCATTGTATAAAATAGCAACATTATAATAATCAATTGAAGGCCCACCCTGGCGAAAAAACGATGGTATATTATCGCTTGCCGTCAAAATATTGATTTTTGAACAGTGAGAATAGTATTCTGTCAAATAGCGTATGCTGGCTAAATTCATAGTATCTATTGAAGGCTTAATTATAATCACATTTTCAGTACCTTCGTCATCAACCCAATAAATTTATATTTACCAAGACGTATTCGATAAATCTCAATTCTGCTGTATCTTAGGCTCCCCCAGAAGCGATAATTGTTCTCGGATTTCCTTAAGTTCTGCTAAACGAGAAAAGCTAGAACTTGCATTAATATCATCAAATGACGTCAATGTGGAGTAAACAAACATAACCTTTGTTCCTGAAAAATCAACTTCATAATTTGCAACTATCTCGCTAGCAACAAGCCATCATGGACATGGTCACGAGCGCGCGAATGCTGATATTCACATCCAAAAACAAATCCGATCCACTGATAAGGCCCCGCATATTGCTGCGGGGCCTTCCAATTATTACACCGGTGGTGATGAGGGGTTCGCAGTTATCATTCTTTATAATCTTATGTTCTCAACCTTTGAAGCCAAACGTTGAGCTGAACTATAAAACGAGTGAAAAGCAGATGGGTTAATTGAGAAAAAGACGATCTGGTTTTCACCATCCCATCTTCGTCTAATTCTGCCCGGAATACGCAGCCAGAATTAATATCATATTTGCGGATGAACTCGAGTATTACCATCAGCGCCGATACGGAAGCCTTTAATCTTGCAGGTTCATCGGACGCGAGGTTTATTCCATTCTTGTGTCGCCAGACTATTTTGCAGATGTGTCTCGAAAAAAGCAACACATTCAACATCAAAATTGCCATTCATTTGTAAAATTTTCAAATGAATGGCAATCACTCTCAAAGAGTGTCAGCGGTAAAATAGACTGAGCTAGAAACGGCCAGATGAGGTGAACCAATGGATCACCCTCGTATTATGAGACGTAAGTAAAGTACCGGAGTTGTTTTTTTATTGCGCTAAACATTTTTGTATTTATCTGAAGTATAACTAACAACCACTGATCTTGCCAGCACGAAACAATCCGGATCATAACTCTCACCCATAATTCATCGGTACGCCTGAGGGCTAGCTAATATAAACTATTATGCAAGTTCATCCAACGTCATATCAATAAAATCCTGGTTGATTTCATCATACAGAAGTGTAGCTCGAAAAAATCTTAATCGGGGATCAAAATCAGAACATCGTTTGAGTGCACCAGGAATTTTTTGATCCATAGTAATAATGATAAGCAGATGGGGCTCGTATTTTAGCGCCTCTTTTATGACAAGATCATCAGTGTAATACAACTGCGGTCTAAACAACACTATAGTCCTACGGTTATGATTCGCATCTCGAACAACAGCATCAAAATAGTCAACGCTTGTAGGGACGTAAATATCGAAGTCCATTGGGATCACTTCAAACTGAGGTAGCCTTGATTCTAAAAAATTAACAATTTTATCTAGTAGGCAATGACGCTTGAGTTTAATATCATGAATACTAAGAGCCTTACATGATTTTTTCTCTTCCTCTCGATACTCAACAAGTTCACCAATTTCTTTACAATGGAAATAATGGCAGAGTTTATCGATAATATCCGTACTTGTGGAATGGTAAATAGGCCCTGTCAAGCGCGACAGGGTCATCCTTGAAACCCCAATTTCTCTGGCGATTTCATCAAGAGGTATCCTTCTACCCTCGACCTTTTCCTTTTTGATGAGAAGCTCACTAAAATTCATCACTAACGTAATACCAGCCCCTGTTATTAACCATATTCTACCATTATTATACCATAAACCTTCTTAAATAATACTTTTAATAAAAAATCGTATTTCTTATTCTGACTATCCCCTTGAATCAGCCCCTATTTACGTGTACATGTTGGGGATGACCTATAAACTACGTGGCTACCACTTCAAAAAAATCGTCAAGCAATGGTCCAGCGAGAAGAATCGCAGTGGGTTGAATACGGTATAGTCTAAATGGACGATGCGCTCTTCGATGGCGTACCTGTTAACAAGAAGCGTGGTCGCGGAACCGACCAAATAAAGATTGTGTGGTTAGTCCACTACCGGAAGGGAACAAGCATACTCTCGTTAAAATACGAGTAGTCCTTAACGTTTCCAGCAAATCGGTTCTACGGATTGCCATAGAGACAGTAACGGCGGGAACCGTGGTTATTACCGATGCGTATCCGTCCTATTTATGCCTGGCGGATAACGGGTATCGCCATAAACAGAAGTCCAATCCAAATGAAGACACCTACCTAGCACCTGAAGCAGGTACACCTTAGCATATCAAATGCCAAATCACTAATCCAAGGAATTTACACGGATCGGACAGGACACCTACAGGATTATCTCCATAAATTTTACTACCGGTTCAACTTCCGCATTCGGCATGGCAAGAAGTTCGGCACCTGCTGCACACATACTTGCTGGGTACGCCAACAACATACTGAGAAAAGTAGGTTGCGACGGTTGATATCACAGACGATCTACGAAGGCAATGGCAGCACGTATTCTCGCAGTTTAATCATTATTTCATCATGAGCGACTGTTTCAGAGTTAATTTTCCGGTTTTGGCATCAGCGTCAACCAGCTCTATGCGCAATTTAGCGACTGCCATCTGGCGACTTTCAACAGAATGCGCCGACTTTTTAATTTTACTAGACATCCCAGAAATCACCACCTCGTGGTATTTGCGACATTACCATTATTCATTTCTTGGGCTGTAGCGGGCAAGTCAGCCACTAACGCCCCAAGGGACATGGACCAAAATAACGGCATCCAGGCCACAAAGCCCTCTCAGCTGCACCGGTAAGCACTGAAAGTAATCCATTTATTAAAATATTTGGAAATTTTCAATAAAAATGTATTAATTGAGTTGAATTTGTGCATCATATCATCAGGAGGCAGGGTAGATACCACTGGCCTAATAAAAAATCAAAATATCAGGAGGTGATCATTATGGCGAATCTTCTTACTGCAAAGCAAGCCGTCGATGCTTATTTCGATGGCAATGTATCATACTGGAAATTATTGTCGTTGGTTCGACAAAAACAAATCCCATATCTCCGGATCGGCGGTCGCATTTTTTTCATGACCAAGACCCTTCAGGACTGGCTTTTACAAAACGAGCATGTGCCAGGAAACGGGAAGAGGTAAAGAATGATGGTTGTCTTTGCTGGTGGCGGTAGCATGACTCCCCTCGGCAAAGACGTAGTCAACCGTTAACCGCCAGGTGGCTATTGTTTTATACCCAGCCTACTCCGATTAAGTCAGGACCGCATCGGTACCAGTCACACCCAAGGACTGGTTTGCCAACAATGAAGACTTATCTCTTCATTGTTGGCAAACCATAGGATGAACCGTCTGCGGAAGATTCTTGTTCCACAGGATTAAGGTGAAACTTGAAAAAATAATTAGAAATGAGGGATAGTGTATGGCCGGAGGCGGTGGAATTAGTGCCAGGAACAAGGCAAAAACTATCTGGCAATTAACCGTCAGCTGCGGGAAGGGGCCGGATGGTAAACCAATCCAAGTCAGGGAAACCTTTTACGGCAGCAAACTTGACGCCAAGGCCCGTTTGGCTGGACTTGTTTCGGAAGTCAATCGAAGGTCTTACCTGTTGAGCGGCGATCCGACATTTACCGATTTTGCAGCAGAGTTCATGAAAAACTATGCGGCGACAAATTTACAGCCTCGCACAATTGATGCCTATACAGATAGGCTCCGCCGCCTTTTCCCGGCCTTTGGACATCTAAAACTGTCGCGAATATCGCCATCAAAAATTGCAGCTTTCTATGCCGCCCTAGCGAAAGAGGTGTCACCAGATTATGTACACAAGCATCATCAAGCCCTTCACGCGATCCTAGAGAAAGCTGTGCAGTGGGAAAAACTAGAAAGTAATCCGACCCGCAAAGTTGATACCCCTCCACTGCCGGATATCGAAGCTTTTTCTCTAAATGCCGATCAGCTTGATGCCCTTGTCGAGGCCGTGGTGACCTCAGAACCTTTGCAGACGCAGGCCATAGTCCTGATTCCCCTCGAAACGACTGCTGGTGCCGGTGAATTGATGGGACTTGAATGGTCTATGGTGAATTTTGATACTAATGAAATAGAGATCTGCCAAAGTGCCCAAACCCAAAAAGGAAAAGGATTGGTCGTGAAGCGTGTAAAGAACAAGTACCGCTGGCGGATAGTTAAGGTTCAGCCGTGGGTCATGGCAATATTGCGCAAATATAAGGTGGAACAGCAAGCAATGCGCCTGGAAATGGGTAATCTTTGGACGGGAGGTGACTTCGTGTTTACGAATAAGCGGGGCGCTCCTATGTCACCGGAACTTGCCAATGAGCGGCTTGGCGAGGTTATTGCAAACCATAATCTTACAGAAATAGGCATACATGGGCTTCGGCACTCGTCGATTTCGATGATGATCGCCCAGGGGGCGGATATTGTGAGCGTAAGTCGGGCTGCTGGGCACGAATCTCCGAGAACTACCCTCAAAATATACGCCCACTTGTTTCGCCAAACCGATGATGGACTTGCCCAAAAAAGGGCCACGGCCTTAAAACCACCGACGCTGAAAAGCCAAAATCCCAATCCGGAGAAAAATGACTAGTAGCTCCTGGCAGCCACCTGGTAAAAATGCCCCGAAAAATGCCCCACCTG